>Ga0210408_10000064_pt1 | contig 164438 bp, 158 predicted proteins | sample IncBWH4MmetaG_FD_155471 | JGI IMG/M metagenome (GOLD analysis project Ga0210408, IMG submission 155471) | Forest soil microbial communities from Barre Woods Harvard Forest LTER site, Petersham, Massachusetts, United States - Inc-BW-H-4-M | ecosystem: Environmental > Terrestrial > Soil >... | reverse complement strand
CATGCTGGACATTGAAGTCCCGCGGGTCGCGGACTTCACGAAAAATCGAGATCAGCGTTTCCATCGAGGCCTCCCCGAATCAGGAAAGCCTCCTTCAGAATCAACTTTTACTTCCAGGGCAATACGGCTCTACTTATCTGCGATTCCCCTGCCCCTGACCCCTCCCCGCCATTCGCTTCGCGAATGGGGGGAGGGGAACCCCGCGGCCTGTGCGCCCTCTCGAGAAACTGTTTCGGCGTAAGAGATGTGGCGCGCGGCCGTACTCACGATTTTCCCGGAGATGTTTCCCGGGCCGCTGGGGCTGAGCCTCGCCGGCAAGGCGCTGGCGAGCGGCGTGTGGTCGCTTCGTGCGATCGACATCCGCGACTACGCCACCGACCGGCACCGCTCGGTCGACGACACGCCGGCGGGCGGCGGCCCCGGCATGGTGATGAAGGCCGACGTGCTGGCGCGCGCGATCGATGCCGCCGGCGACGGCCGCCCGCGCCTGCTCATGAGCCCGCGCGGGGTGCCGCTCACGCAAACGCGCGTCGCTGAGCTGGCGGCCGGGCCGGGCGTGGTCGCGGTGTGCGGGCGGTTCGAGGGGGTCGACGAGCGGGTGATCGAGGCGCGCGGGCTTCAAGAAGTCTCGGTCGGCGATTACGTGCTCTCGGGCGGCGAGATCGCCGCCATGGCGTTGATCGACGCCTGCGTGCGGCTGCTGCCCGGCGTCATGGGCGCGGAGGCTTCGGCCGGCGAAGAGAGTTTCGCCGAGGGCCTGCTCGAATACCCGCAGTACACCCGCCCGCAGGTGTTCGAAGGCCGGGCGATCCCGCAGGTGCTGCTGTCGGGCGACCACGGCAAGGTGGCGGCATTCCGGCGCGCCGAGGCCGAGCGCCTGACCCGCGAGCGTCGCCCGGATTTATGGGCGGCGCGGCCGGCGAAACCGGGCCAAACGACCGGCTGATGACAAAAGCGGGCCGGTGTCGTATAGGCGGCGCCGACCCGTACCGGACGAAACAAGAAAAGGCGCCGCCGCGGCGCCGCGACGGAGATTTCCCATGAACCTCATCAAAGAGCTCGAGCAGGAGCAGATCGGCCGGCTGACCGCGGGCAAGGAAATCCCCGACTTCGCGCCCGGTGACACGGTGCTCGTCAACGTCAAGGTGGTCGAGGGCGACCGCAGCCGCGTGCAGGCGTACGAAGGCGTGTGCATCGGCCGGGCGGGCAGCGGGCTCAACGAGAACTTCACCGTGCGCAAGATTTCCTACGGCGAAGGCGTCGAGCGCGTGTTCCCGCTCTATTCGCCGATGATCGACTCGATCAAGGTGGTGCGCCGCGGCAAGGTGCGCCGCGCCAAGCTCTATTACCTGCGAGGCCGGCGCGGCAAATCCGCCCGCATCATCGAGAAGCAGGAGCGGCAGACCGGGGGCGCGGCGCCGGCCGAGACGCGCGAGGCCGACGCCGCGGAATAGTTAAGTTGACGATGAGTCAAGAGGGTGCGTCCAGCCTGGACTTCAAGTTAGACTCTGGTGATATAACTTCAACCTATCATCAAAAGCGTTCTGTATACGACTCTCTGCTCAAGGAGGTGGTATTCATTCTTGAGGACATAGTTAGATCACAAGATATCAAAATTCATGGTATTGAACATCGTGTCAAAACACTGGACTCAATACTCGGGAAAAGTGCTCGAAAGCAATCCAATGATCCATTTAGTACCTTTGATGACATCGTCGGCGCACGTCTAATATGTCTTTTTCGATCGGATCTGGATCGAGCCAAAGCAGCGATTGACGAGAGTTTTACGGTCGTCAAAATTGACGACAAACTGGCAGCAACAGGGAATCCGCTTGGCTACGTGTCAATACATTTCACGTGTAAGATGAAAGCTGAATATAAAGGACCTCGATATACAAAAATTGGTGATGTCCTATTTGAAATCCAACTTCGTACGCTATGCATGCATTGTTGGGCAGCGGTATCCCATTATCTAGATTACAAAGGAGAATGGGACGTTCCTATTAACCTTAGGATGGACCTGAATGCGCTGGGTGGTCTATTCTATCTGGCAGATAGCCAGTTTGAACAGTTCCATACTGCGAGCCTTGCTTCCCGTCAAACAGCACAGGCGGCTCCCAGAGCGGCGCTCCAGGATGAGATTAATTTAGATACAGTAACAGTATATCTTTCGCGAAAGTTTTCTTCCAGAGAGACTCCTCGGAACGAGGCGATTTCTGAACTGGTCCAACAGGTTAAAGAGGCGGGATACAGGACTATCCACGAAATGGATCGTGATATCGACCGCGCAGCACCAAACCTTCCAGGGTACGAAAAAGAAGTCGGGGGTGGAGGGGATGCGGGAGCGATGTTTCTCAACCAAGTAGGTGCAGCGAGAGCGTCCTTGTACCTTAGCTCTGACGCCTTTTTCGCTCTGCAACGGGTTGACCCGGGGTGGGCAGTGGCGGCTGTGCGTGATAAATTCAAAGTGCGCAAATGACATAGAGGCAACGGTAACAGCCAGTGGATCGGGAAAAACAACTGATGAATGGAAGACGCACGCTTTACGACAAAATCTGGGACGACCACGTCGTCGACCAGCAGCCGGACGGCACCTGTCTCATCTACATCGACCGCCACCTCGTGCACGAGGTGACCTCGCCGCAGGCGTTCGAAGGCCTGCGCGCCACCGGTCGCAAGGTGCGCGCGCCGGAGAAGACGCTCGCGGTGGTCGACCACAACGTGCCGACCACCGACCGCAGCAAGCCGAACGAGGATCCCGAGAGCATCGCGCAGATCGAGGCGCTGGCGCAAAACGTGCGCGACTTCGGCATCGAATATTACGACGAGTTCGACCGCCGCCAGGGCATCGTGCACATCATCGGCCCCGAGCAGGGCTTCACCCTGCCGGGCACCACGATCGTGTGCGGCGACAGCCACACCGCGACGCATGGCGCGTTCGGCGCGTTCGCGCTCGGCATCGGCACCTCGGAGGTCGAGCACGTGCTCGCCACCCAGACGCTGATCCAGAACAAAGCCAAGAACATGCGGGTGACGGTCGACGGCAAGCTGCCGACCGGCGTCGCCGCCAAGGACATCATCCTCGCGATCATCGGCGAGATCGGCACCGCCGGCGGCACCGGCTCGGCGATCGAATACGCAGGCGAAGCGATCCGTGCGCTCTCGATGGAAGGGCGCATGACCGTGTGCAACATGTCGATCGAGGCGGGCGCGCGCGCCGGCATGATCGCGCCCGACGAGACGACCTACGCCTATCTCAAGGGCCGGCCCAAGGCGCCGCAGGGCGCCGATTGGGACGCGGCGCGGCGCTACTGGGAGAGCCTGCCGTCCGACGACGGCGCCGCCTTCGAGCGCGAGGTGCGGCTCGACGCGGCGAAGCTGCCGCCGCTCGTCACCTGGGGCACCAACCCGGAGCAGGTGGTCAGCGTCACCGGGCGCGTGCCGGTCGCGACCGACATCGTCGATCCCGGCAAGCGTGCGGCGGCGGAACGCTCCCTCGCCTACATGGGATTGAAGGGCGGCGAAAAGGTCACCGACATCGCGATCGACCGCATGTTCATCGGCTCGTGCACCAACGCGCGTATCGAGGATTTGCGCGCGGTCGCGCGCCTCGTCGACGGCAAGCGCGTCAACACCAAGGTCAACGCGATGATCGTGCCGGGCTCCGGCCTGATCAAGGATCAGGCGGAGGCGGAGGGGCTCGACAAGATTTTCGTCAAGGCGGGGTTCGAGTGGCGCGAGCCGGGCTGCTCCATGTGCCTCGCCATGAATCCCGACAAACTCCTGCCGGGCGAGCGCTGCGCCTCGACCTCGAACCGCAACTTCGAAGGCCGCCAGGGCTTCCGCGGCCGCACGCACCTCGTTTCGCCGGTGATGGCGGCGGCTGCCGCGATCGCCGGCCACTTCGTCGACGTGCGCGAGTGGTGATTTGTAGGGTGGGTTAGCGGCGAAGCCGCGTAACCCACCGAACTGGATCAAACAAAAAGAAAGGCGGCGGGTTACGCGGCTTCGCCGCTAACCCGCCCTCCGATCAGCCGCGCACCCACCAGCAGCGCATCCAGGGCATCAGCACGGTGCGGCCGACGTATTTGTGCGAAACCTGCAGGCCGTCGATGCATTCGCGGTGCCAAAGACGGCCGGGGTAAATCTCGACGCGCGGGCGCGGCGGCCGCGTCGACTGCGCCGACGCGTCGAAAATGCCGGCGACGATTCCCATTGCGATGCAGGCGGTGCGCCAAGTCAGCATCGTGAATCCCCCGTCTGAACCGGGGTACGCTCGCTCATCCGGCCGATGGCGTCAACGTGGACCCCACGGCCCGAGAGTCCCTATGCTGGTCGAATGACCGAACACCAGCCCACGCACGACCGCGACGAGGCGCGCCGGCGCGAGGCCGTCGACACGCTGGAGAAGCTCAAGCGCGACCGCGCGCCGCTCGTGGGCTCGGGCCTGGCGGAGGCTGCGCGCCGCGCCGTCCGGCACTTCGCCGCAGCCGACGCGGTCGGTCCGGATGGCGGGAGCGATCCGATCGAGCTGTGGGGCCGGCGCGTCGGGCGGGCGCTGAGCCTCCTCGCCGTGATCGCGCTCTCGATCTATCTGTATTTCACCTACCTGCGCTGATTCCTGCCCGCATGGCCCAATCCTCGTCTTCCGAGCCGCAAGCGTTGAGGGGCGCAACCGCGCCTACCCTCGCCGACGTCGAGGCGTTGGCGATCGCCGCGTTCGCGCGCCTGCCGGCCGAGTTCCGCGCGCTGTGCCGCGATCTCGTGATCCAGGTCGACGATTTCCCCACCGACGAGGTGCTCGAGCGAATGGAGGCGGAAAGCGAGTTCGATCTGCTCGGCCTGTTCCAGGGCGTCGGCCTGCCGTTCCGCTCGGAAGCCGTCAGCGGCCAGATGCCCAACATGATCTGGCTCTATCGCCGGCCGATCCTCGACTATTGGGCCGAGCACGCGGAGACGCTCGGCGCCATCATCACCCACGTGCTGGTGCACGAGATCGGCCATCACTTCGGCTTCTCCGACGACGACATCGCCCGGATCGAGGCGGCGGCGGATTGAGGGGTTTAATCCCGCGGCAATTCGCGATAAATCACCCGCTCGGGCGCGTAGCCCTTAGGAAGCACGGTCAGGGCAATGGACAAATTCACGGTTCTCGAAGGCGTGGCGGCGCCGCTGCCGATGATCAACGTCGACACCGACAAGGTCATCCCCAAGCAGTATCTCAAGACGATCAAGCGCACCGGCCTCGGCAAGGGCCTGTTCGCCGAGATGCGTTACAAGGACGACGGCAGCGAGAACCCGGATTTCGTGCTCAACAAACCGGCCTACCGCAACGCCAAGATCATCGTCGCCGGCGACAACTTCGGCTGCGGCTCCTCGCGCGAACACGCGCCCTGGGCGCTGCTCGACTACGGCATCCGCTGCGTGATCTCGACCTCGTTCGCGGATATTTTCTACAACAATTGTTTCAAGAACGGCATTCTGCCGGTCAAGGTCTCGCCCGAGGATCTCGAAAAGCTGTTCGACGACGCCAACCGCGGCGCCAACGCCACGCTCACGGTCGATCTGGAGAAGCAGGAAATCCGCGGCCCGGACGGCGGCAAGGTGCATTTCGAGATCGACGCGTTCCGCAGGCACTGCCTGCTCAACGGCCTCGACGACATCGGCATCACCATGGTCAAGTCCGAAAAGATCGCCGACCATGAGCAGAAGACGAAAGCGGCACGGCCGTGGATGTAAATCCCTCCCCCGCAGGGGGAGGGTGGCCGCGCGCGCAGCGCGCGGACGGGTGGGGGCCGCCCCACCAAACAAATAGCGCGCAGTAGGAACCCCACCCGGCGCCGCCCGCTTCGCGGGCGTCGCCACCCTCCCCTTTCAGGGGAGGGATGAGGTGGCGATCGCATCAGCAATCGCCACCACCCGCCGGGCGATGTCGGCGTGCATCCGCTCCACCATGCGGCCGTCGAGCTTGACCACGCCCTTGCCGCGGTTCTCCGGCAGGTCGAAGGCGGCGATGACCTTGCGCGCGTCCTCGATCTCGGCCGGCGTGGGCGAGAACGCCGCGTTGCAGGGCTCGACCTGATTGGGGTGGATCAGCGTCTTGCCGTCGAAGCCCATGTCGCGCCCCTGCGCGCATTCGGCCACGAAACCCTCGGCATTGGCGATGTCGTTGTAGACGCCGTCGAGCACGTCGATGCCGTAGGCATGCGCGGCGGCGACGCACGCCATCAGCCACGGCACCATGGGCGCGCGGCCGGGCACGAGGCGCGCGCGCGTCTCCTTGGCGAGGTCGTTGGTGCCGAGCACGAAGCCGGCGAGGCGGCTCTCGGAATCGCGCGCCGCCTTGGCGATGCCCAAAATGTTGAACACGGCGAGCGGGGTCTCGATCATCGCCCAGATGTGGATGCGCTTGTCGGCGTGCATGTCGAGCAGGCGCGTGCCCACGTGTTCGAGCTGCTCGGCCGACTGGACCTTCGGAACCAGGATCGCGTCGGGCGCCACATGCGCAAAGGCTGCCATGTCGGCGGCGAACCACGGCGTGCCGATGGCGTTGATGCGCACGAACACCTCGCGCCGTCCGAAACCGCCCGCCTTGACGGCATCGAGCACCTGGGCGCGCGCCGCGTCCTTGGCGTCGGGTGCGACTGCGTCTTCGAGATCGAGAATGATGCCGTCGGCCGGCAGGCTGCGCGCCTTCTCGATCGCACGCGCATTCGATCCCGGCATGTAGAGCACGCTGCGGCGCGGACGGATGCTCATCGGATCGCCCCTCGATGTTCTCCCCTAGCCTAGCGGGGCCGTCGCGGGCATGTCACCCTCACGCATGCCCCACATGGACCGGTCGTGAGCACGGAGCGTTTCGACGTCGTCATCGTCGGCGGCGCCGCGATCGGCTCGGCGGTCGCCTATTTCCTGCTGCACGACCTCGGCTTTGCCGGCACGGTCGCGGTGATCGAGCGCGACCCGACCTACGCGCGCGCGGCGACGACGCTCTCCGCCGCCTCGATCCGCCAGCAATTCTCGACGCCCGAGAACATCCGCATGAGCCGGTTTGGGATCGCCTTCTTCGACGGGCTCAAGCTGCGGTTCGGGCGCGACGCGAGCGTCGGCTTCCGCGCCGGCGGCTATCTGCTGCTCGCCGACGCGGCCGGCCGCGACGTGCTCAAGGCGAACCACACCGTTCAACAGGCAGAGCACGCGGACGTCGTGCTGATGGACGCGGCGGAGATCAAAGATCGCTTCCCGTGGCTCGAGACCTCCGACATTGCCGCCGGCGCGTTCGGCCGCAGCGGCGAAGGCTGGTTCGACGCCCACTCGGTGCTGCAACTGCTGCGCCGCGGCGCGCGCGAGCGCGGAGCGGTCTACCTGCACGGCGTGGTCACCGGCATCGAGCGGCGGCGCAACCATGTCGACTCGGCAACGCTTGCGGACGGCCGCCGCATCGCCTGCGGCACGCTCGTCAACGCCGCCGGCCCGCAGGCGGGCGACGTTGCCGCGCTCGCTCGGCTGCGGCTGCCGGTCGAACCGCGCAAGCGCTGCGTGTTCGTGGTCGCCTGCCGCAGTGAGATTTCCGGCATGCCGCTGCTGGTCGACACCAGCGGCGTGTGGGCGCGGCCGGAAGGCAGCGGCTTCATTTGCGGCGTGTCGCCGCCGGCCGACGCCGACCCGCGCGCCGACGGCGATTTCGAGGTGGACTACGGTTTATTCGAAGAAATCGTTTGGCCGGCGCTTGCGCGCCGCGTGCCGGCCATGGAGTCGCTCAAGCTGGTGCGCGGCTGGGCCGGGCACTACGACTTCAACGCGCTCGATCAGAACGCGGTGATCGGGCCGCACCCGCAGGTCACCAATTTCATCTTCGCCAACGGCTTCTCCGGCCATGGGTTGCAGCAGGCGCCGGCGGCCGGCCGCGCGGTCGCCGAGCTGATCGTGCACGGCCGTTTCACGAGCCTCGACCTCGCGCGCTTCGGCTACGAACGCATCGCCGCCGGCCGCCCGTTACGGGAAGTGAATGTGATTTGATTGCGCTGGGGAAACAAGCTCGGCGTCATCCTGAGGAAGTCGCGCGCACTTGCGCGCGACTGTCTCGAAGGATGGAAACACACACCGCGCTTGCGGCCATCCTTCGAGACGGCCGCTCGCAGAGCGAGCGGCCTCCTCAGGATGACGGTTGTGTTTGTTTTTACGTCCGCGTGCGCATGCGGATCATGAAGGAATCGAACGGCAGCTCGGCGATCTGCCACCACAGATACGCGTCGCTGCGGTAGGCGCTGAGGCTCTCGTTGAGCTTCTTGAACAGCGGGTTGGTCTGGCCGATTTCCGCGTAGGTCTCCTGCGCCGCCTTGTAGGAAGCCTCGAGGATTTCCGGCGAGAACGCGCGCAGCTGCGCCCCAGCCTGGAGCAGCCGTTTCATCGCGGGCGGATTCTGCGCATCGTATTTGGCGGTCTGGATCAAGCCGGCTTCGCGGATCACCGCCGTAAGCGTCGACTGATAGTTCTTCGGCAGCTCGTTCCATTTGTCCATGTTGATGAGCGTGTGGCCTTGCGCGCCGCCTTCCCACCAGCCGGGGTAGTAATAATATTTGGCGATCTTCACGAAGCCGAGCTTCTCGTCGTCATAGGGCCCGACCCATTCGGCGGCGTCGATCGTTCCTTTTTCCAGCGACGGGTAGATGTCGCCGGGCGCAAGCTGCTGCGGCACCACGCCGAGCTTCGAAACCACTCGGCCGGCAAACCCGCCGATGCGCATTTTGATGCCTTTGAGATCGTCGAGCGTCTTGATCTCGGTGCGGAACCAGCCGCCCATCTGCGCGCCGGTGTTGCCGGTCGGAATGCCGATGCAATTGTATTGTTTGAACAGGCCGTCGAGCAGCTCCATGCCCCCGCCGAACTGCTGCCACGACTCCTGCTGGCGCGAGTTGAGGCCGAACGGGAGCGCCGTGGTGAAGGCAAAGCTCGCGTCCTTGCCGACATAGTAGTAACCGCCGGTGTGACCCATCTCGACGGTTCCGTTCTGCACCGCATCGAGCACCTGCAGGCCGGGCACGATCTCGCCCGCCGCGAAGCCCTGGATCTGGAATTTGTTGTCGGTGATCTCGGCGACGCGTTTGCTGATGTGTTCGACGGTGCCGTAGAGCGTGTCGAGCGATTTCGGCCAGCTCGCCGTCAGGCGCCATTTGATCTCCGGCATCGACTGAGCGATCGCCGGCGCGGCGACCGCCGAGGTGGCAAGGCCGAGGCCCGCGGCTTTCAGGAATTCGCGTCGTTTCATGATATTCCCCCTCAGCCCGACGGGGCCGGTTGACGATGAGGCAGAATGATCAATTCCGGTGCGATACGCAAGAAACAGGGCGGCAAGGCGAGCAGCGATGTCTGGCTCGCCGGTGTTGACGGCTGCCGGGCCGGATGGATGGTCGCATATGTGCGGGCGTCGAACGGCGAAGTGCGTCTGAATGTCGTGCCGCAGTTTGCCGCGATTGCCGCGGCGCCCCAGGCGCCGGCGGTGATTGCGGTCGATATGCCGATCGGCCTGCCGGCACGCATCGGACCCCAAGGGCGCGGGCCGGAGCGCGCGGTGCGTGCGCTGCTCGGCGCGCGGCAATCCTCGGTCTTCCCGGTGCCGTCGCGGGAGGCGGTTTACGCGTCCTCATACCTCGACGCCTGCCGGGTGGCGCTGTCGACGTCCGAGCCGCCACGCTCGGTGCAGAAACAATTGTTCCTGATCGCGCCCAAGATATGCGAGGTCGACCGCTCGCTGCGCGCCGACGCGGCGCTCGCCGCGCGCGTGTTCGAGGTGCATCCCGAACTCGCGTTCTGGCGCCTCAACGGCGAGCGGCCGCTCCCGCTGCCGAAGAAGGTGAAGCCAGGGTTGGCGTTGCGCCGAGACTTGCTGATCGCAGCCGGCTACCCGCCCGCGGTCATCGACGCGCCGCCGCCGAAAGGCGCCGGACGCGACGACCTGCTCGACGCGCTTGCCTGCGCGGCGATCGCCCGGCGCATCCATGCCGGCATCGCGCGGTCGTTTCCCGAGGAGCCGCAACGCGACGAGTGCGGGTTGCCGATGGCGATCTGGGCGTGATGTCCGGAATTATTTCAAAAAATAATACACCGCCGTATACGGCACGCGCTGCTCGCTGCCGGCGTGGCTTTCATCACACCCTGTGCCCGGCGCGGTACCGCCGACCGTGCTCACGCGCAGGATGGCGGCCGCTTGGGTGAACTGCCCCGATCCGTCGCGCGATTTGATGTCGAGCAGGAGCCACGGGATGGCGTTGCCGCCGGGCGCGGGCGCCGACGCCTTGACGGCGCCCACCACCTTGCCGCCGTCGTTGCCTTCCCAGGTCGGGCCGCCGTAGTGCTTGCCGATCGCCTTGCCGGCGGCATCGTCGAGTTCCGCCTCCGGCGCCTTGAACGTCCAGGTATAGGCGCCGGCGTCGTTCTTGTTGCACAGGTAGATCTGCACGCCCTTCGCCGGCACGGCGAGATAGGACTTCAGCTCGCCCGGCTTGAGCGCCGCCGGCAGTTCCGGCAACGCGGGCGATTGCGCGAACGCCGCGCCGGTGCAAACAAACATCGCGGCTGCGGCGAGAGTCGTGCGTGGCATGCGGGGACTCCTCAGGTCGTAGCCCGGATGGAGCGCAGCGAAATCCGGGGAGGACCGTCCCGCATTCCGCTTCGCTCCATGCGTGCTACAAAGCTACGCCGCCTTGCGCTTCGCCTGGATCAGGCCGCGGTTGACGAGGCACTCGGCGATCTGCACCGCGTTGAGCGCCGCGCCCTTGCGCAGGTTGTCGGAGACGACCCACAGCATGAGGCCGTTGTCGACGGTCGGATCCTCGCGCACGCGGCTGATGTAGGTCGCGTCCTCGCCGGCCGCCTCGTAAGGCGTCACGTAGCCGCCATTCTCGTGCTTGTCGATCACCAGGCAGCCGGGCGCATTGCGCAGCACGTCGCGCGCTTCGTCGGCCGTGATCGGCTGTTCGAACTCGAGCGAGACCGCCTCGCTATGGCCGATGAACACCGGCACGCGCACGCAGGTGGCGACCAGCTTGATCTTGGGGTCGAGGATCTTCTTGGTCTCGGCCACCATCTTCCATTCTTCCTTGGTGAAGCCGTCCTCCATGAAGGCATCGACCTGCGGAATCAGATTGAACGCGATCCGCTTGGGAAACTTCTTGGGCTCGATCGGGTCGGTGACGTAGATGGCGCGGGTCTGAGCGAACAGTTCGTCCATCGCCTCCTTGCCGGCGCCGGAGACCGACTGGTAGGTCGCGACCACGACGCGCTTGATGCGCGCCTTGTCGTGCAGCGGCTTGAGCGCCACCACCAGCTGGGCGGTCGAACAGTTCGGATTGGCGATGATGTTCTTCTTGCGGAAACCGGCCACCGCATCGGCGTTGACCTCGGGCACCACCAGCGGCACGTCGGGGTCGAGGCGAAAGTAGGAGGCGTTATCGATCACGACCGCGCCTTGCGCGGCGATGCGCGGCGCCCATTCCTTGGATACCGCGGAGCCGGCCGACATCAGGCAAATATCGACGTCGGAGAAGTCGGTGTTCTCGAGCGCTTTGGCCTTGAGCGTCTTTTCGCCGTAGGAGCATTCCACGCCCTGACTGCGGCGCGAGGCGACCGCGATCACCTCGTCGGCCGGGAAGGCGCGCTCGGCCAGGATGTCGAGCATTTCGCGGCCCACGTTGCCCGTGGCGCCGACGACGGCGACCTTGAAGCCCATCGTTAACTCTCCGGCGAAAACCGCCCCGTGCGCATCATGCGGCCCCGGGGCGCGGCCGGTATCTACGGGAGAAATGGGGCGAATTCAACGCCGGCCCACCATCATATTTCTTCATGCCCGTGATCAAAATCCGCGTTTTGTTGCCTGCCGGCTCGATTCCGCTAAATTCCCGGCCCCGGGGACTCAACGCTCGTCATGAATTTTCTTCGCATCTACGGCCGCGTGCTCCGGCTGCTCGGTTCCGAGGCCCGCCTGGGATGGTTTTTGGCCGGCGCCAACGTGGCGCTCGCCGCCGCGCAGTTCGGCGAGCCGGTGCTGTTCGGCCGCATCATCGACGCGCTGGTGGGCGCCCAGGCCAAAGGCGCGGAGCCGTCCATTCCGGTGCTCGTGCCGCTGCTCGTTGCCTGGGCGGGATTCGGGCTCTTCACCATCGCGTGCAGCGTGACGGTCGCGCTGCATGCCGACCGCCTGTCGCACCGGCGCCGGCAGGCGGTCTTAAGCGATTATTTCGAGCACATCCTGCAGCTGCCGCTCTCCTATCACGGCGGCGTGCATTCCGGCCGGCTGATGAAGGTGATGCTCACCGGCACCGACGCGCTGTGGGCGCTGTGGCTCTCGTTCTTCCGCGAGCATCTGGCGGCGTTCGTCTCGTTGCTGGTGATGCTGCCGCTCTCGCTCATTCTCAACTGGCGCCTGGCGTTGCTGCTGATCGGGCTGTGCGTGATTTTCGCGAGCCTCACCGCCCTCGTGATTCGGCGCACCGAGGTGATGCAGCGCGCGGTCGAGCGCCACTACACCGACCTGTTCGAGCGCGCGACCGACGCGATCAGCAACATCGCGCTGGTGCAGGGCTTCACCCGGGTGGAAGCCGAGGTGTCGGGCCTGCGCAGCATGACCGGCCAGCTGCTCGCCGCGCAGCTGCCGGTGCTCTCGTGGTGGGCGATCACATCCGTGATCACGCGCGCGTCGACCACGCTCACCATGCTGGCGATTTTCCTGGTTGGCATCTGGCTGCACGTGCTGGGGCTCGCGACGATCGGCGAGATCGTGATGTTCATGAGTCTCGCCACCATGCTGATCGCCAAGCTCGAGCAGGCGGTCGGTTTCGCCAACCGCATCTTCCTCGACGTGCCCCGGCTGCGCGAGTTCTTCGGCGTGCTCGACACCGCGCCGGCGGTGCGCGACCGCGAGGACGCAATCGATCCCGGCCGGGTGCGCGGTCTCGTCGAGTTCAGCGACGTGTCGTTCTCCTACGACGGCAAACGCTCTGCCGTGGCCGATCTCAAATTCACCGCGCTGCCGGGTGAGACCATCGCGCTGGTGGGGCCGACCGGCGCCGGCAAATCGACCGCGCTCGCGCTGCTCCATCGCGCGTTCGATCCGCAGTCTGGCGCCGTCAAGATCGACGGCATGGACGTGCGCGCGGTCAAGCTCTCCGGCCTGCGGCACAACATCGGCGTGGTGTTCCAGGAGCCGCTGCTGTTCAATCGCTCGATCGCCGACAATCTCATGGTCGGCAAGCCCGAAGCCACGATCGAGCAGATGCGCACCGCCGCCGAGCGGGCGCAGGCGCTCTCTTTCATCGAAGCGCATCCTGAGGGCTTCGGCGCGACCGTCGGCGAGCGCGGCCGCTCGCTTTCCGGCGGCGAGCGCCAGCGCCTGTCGATCGCGCGCGCGCTGCTCAAGGATCCGCCGATCCTCATCCTCGACGAAGCCACCAGCTCGCTCGACGCCGCGACCGAGCGGCTCGTTCAAATGGCGCTCGACGAAGTGATGAAGGGCCGCACGACGTTCGTGATCGCCCATCGGCTCGCCACCATCCGCAACGCGACCCGCATCCTGGTGTTCGAGGCCGGCCGTATCGTTGAGAGCGGCCGGTTCGACGAACTCGTCGCGCAGAACGGCAAGTTCGCCGCGCTGGCGCGCGCGCAGTTCCTGACGGGCGAAGGGCCGCCGACGGAGATGATGCCGCTCGACGACCCGGCGCAGCTTGCGGATGGGCCCGGGCCATCAACCAAAGGCGAGGAGCCGGCCAAGGCGGCGGAGTAGCGCGACAGCCTACCCACATCGTCATGCCCGGCCTTGTGCCGGGCATCCACGTCTTTATTTCAACAAATAAGGCGTGGATGGCCGGGACAAGCCCGGCCATGACGGAGGAGCGTCTATCTTATCCTTTCCAGAATACTCACGTAGTTAGCGACCGCCGCGCCGCCCATGTTGAAAATGCCGCCGAGGCGGGCGCCGGGCACCTGAATGTCGCCCGCGGACCCGGTGAGCTGCATGGCGGCGAGCGCGTGCATCGACACGCCGGTGGCGCCAATCGGATGACCCTTTGCCTTGAGGCCGCCGGAGGGATTGATCGGCAGCTTGCCGGTCTTCTCGGTGAGGCCCTCGGCAATCGCGGTGGCGCCGCGGCCTTCCGGCACCAGCCCCATGGCCTCGTATTCGATCAGCTCGGCAATGGTGAAACAGTCGTGGGTCTCGACGAACGAGAGATCGCCGAGCGCCACGCCGGCCTTGGCGAGCGCGCGCTTCCACGCCTCGGCGCAGCCCTCGAATTTGAGAATGTCGCGACGGCTCATAGGCAAAAAGTCCTGCACGTGCTCGGCCGCGCGGAAGACCACCGCTTTCTCGAGCGCGAGCGCGGTCTCGATATCGGCGAGCACCACGGCGGCGGCCCCATCGGAGACGAGCGAACAATCGGTGCGCTTGAGCGGACCGGCGACGAACGGGTTCTTCTCGCTCTCGGTGCGGCAGAACGCGTAGCCGAGGTCGCGGCGCATCTGCGCGTAGGGGTTGCCGACGCCGTTCTTGTGGTTCTTGGCGGCGATGCGGGCGAGCGCGTCGGACTGGTCGCCGTATTTCTGAAAGTAGTGCCCGGCGATCTTGCCGAAGATGCCGGCGAAGCCGCCCTCGATGTTCGCTTCCTCGCGTACGTAAGAGGCCTTGAGCAGGTTGCGCCCGATCTCGGCGGCGGGCGTGGTCGTCATCTGCTCGGCGCCGACGACGAGCACGATCCGGGACGCCTTCGCCTCGATCGCCCTGAGGCCCTGGTGCACCGCCGCCGATCCGGTCGCGCAGGCGTTCTCGACCCGCGTCGCGCGCTTGAAGCGCAAATCGGGATTGGCCTGGAGCACCAGCGAGGCGGTGAAGTCCTGCGCCGAAAAGCCCGCGTTGAAATGGCCGAGCACGATCTCGTCCACGTCGGAAGCGCCGATCCCGGCGTCGGCCAAGGCCTCGTTCGCCACGCGGACCACAAGGCTTTCCACCGTCTCGGCGTCGAGCTTGCCGAACGGCGTATGCGCCCATCCGACGATACAAGCGGTCATGGCTTGCCTCCGGGTTGCCGAATTTTCGACGCTTTCCTCGGGCTCCTGGCCCGCTAGTGTCCCGATTCCGAAGTTCGCCCGATCTTGCCGCACGCTCCGATGCGAACTTCGGAATCGAAGGACACTAGTAACTCTATGATTCTAGTGCCGCTTTGAACCCGAAGTTCGCACTCGGACTCGCGGCATGTGTGGTGCGAACTTCGGGTTCGCGGCACTAGGTCGTTTTGGCGTCGTTCCGCGTTCCGCATTTAGATAGCGCGCCGTCGCCGCGGGTCCAAGCCGGGTGGGGCAACGGGCGCAGTTACCCGAGTGACGCATCAGCACGGAGCGTTAGAAGCTGAACATGGCGGTGCCGTTCCTCTCGCGCGCGAAAACGTTGCTGGGCGCCGCCGTGGCGGCAGCCGCGCTGCTGGCGCAGCCGTGCCTGGCCGCGCCGGAGGCGCTCCTCCTCGTCGATGCCGGGAGCGGCAAGGTGATCTACGCCGAGAACGCGACCCGCCCGTGGCATCCCGCCTCGCTCACCAAGCTGATGACCGCCTACGTGACCTTGCACGCGCTCAAGGAGGGCCGGGTCACGCCCGATACGCTGATGACGGTGTCGCCCAACGCGATGGCGCAGTCGCCCTCGAAGATGGGCTTCAAAGTCGGCATCAGGGTCACCGCCGACAACGCGCTCAAGATGATGATCGTCAAGTCGGCAAACGACATGGCGGTGGTGCTGGCGGAAGGAATATCCGGATCGGTTCCTAACTTTGCGGTGGAGATGAATCGGGCGGCGCAGCAGCTCGGCATGACGCAAACGAATTTCGTCAATCCGAACGGCCTGCCGGACGACGAGCAGGTCACATCGGCGCGCGACCTAGCGATCCTGACGCGGGCGCTCATCCGCGAGTTCCCCGACTATGGGCTCTACTGGCACATCTCGGCGCTCAAATTCGGCCGCCGCATCATCCGCAACCACAATCCGTTGGTCGACCGCTACCCGGGCGCCGACGGCATGAAGACCGGGTTCATCTGCGCGTCGGGATTCAACCTCGTCGCCACCGTCACGCGCGGCGACCGGCGCCTGATCGGGATCGTACTCGGCGCTCCGAACTCGGCGGTGCGCACCGACAAAGTGCTGGAGCTGTTCGAGCGGGGCTTCAACGGCAACAACGCGCTCTCGTGGCTCGCGCCGTCGCTCGGCACGGTGGACGCGCTGCAGCCCGTCAACATGCCGCCCCCCGACCTGCACGAGGAGGTGTGCGGCAAGAATCGACACCGCGGCGAGGTCGCCGAAGAAGAGCCGCCGCCCACGGCCGATCCCGACCGTAACGTCGGTTTGAGCGCGGTGCTGCCGTTCGGAAGCAGCGGCGGCAAGCCGGCGATCCCGGTGCTCGGGCCGCCGGTGCCTTCGATGGCGCCGATCGTGGTATTCGTCGGGCCGCCGAAGAAGCCGGGAAACCCGGAGACCGCGGTTGCGAAGAGCGAGCCGCGCGCCCCTCATAAGCCGAAGCCGAAAGCGACCAAGCCGGCCCTCGCGGCGGCGAAACCTACGACACCGGCGGCCGCGCCACCGCCAACCCATCGCAAGAAGTCCGCACCGGCCGCGTCGACCGAAAAGCCGGCCACGGCGGCCGCGCCAGCGGGGCACTAGCGCGTGCCGGACGAGCCGATCGCTACGTCCGACGCGCGCCGGCCCGGCCCACCGCTGCCGCTCACGGTGCTGACCGGCTTCCTCGGCGCCGGCAAAACCAGCCTGCTCAACCGGCTGCTCAAGGATCCGGCGCTCGCCGGCACCGCCGTGCTCATCAACGAGTTCGGCGATATCGGGCTCGATCATCTCCTGGTCGAGAAGATCAGCGACGACCTGGTGCTGCTGCCGAGCGGTTGCGTGTGCTGCACCATGCGCGGCGATCTCATCGACGCGCTCGAACGCCTGCTGCGCGACCTCGACAACCGCCGCGCCAATCTCACCCGCGTCGTGCTCGAGACCACCGGGCTCGCCGATCCGGCGCCCGTGCTGCACACCGTGATGGTGCATCCTTATTTGGTGATGCGCTATCGCCTCGACGGCGTCGTCACCGTGGTCGACGCGGTCAACGGCCTCGCGACCATCGAGCAGCATCCCGAGGCGATGAAGCAGGCCGCGGCCGCCGACCGGCTGGCGCTCGCCAAGACCGACCTGCTCGACACGCCGGAGCGGCGCGCGACCGCCGATGCGCTCAGAGCGAGGCTCAATCGGCTCAATCCGGCGGCACCGGTCCTCGACATCGCGGCAGGCGAAGCGAGCGCGGCGCGCCTGATCAATTGCGGGCTCTACGATCCGGACAGCAAGGTGCCCGACGTGCGGCGCTGGCTCGCCGAGGAGGCCTACGCAGCGAGCGCGGACGCCCACGGGCATCATCATCACGGCGAGGAGCGTGTCCGTTCGCTCGCGCTCGCCACCGACCGCGCCCTTCCCGCCGCCACCTTCGACATGTTCCTCGATCTCTTGCGCGGGATGCACGGGCCGAACCTGCTGCGCGTCAAGGGCATCGTGAAAATCGCCGAAGCCCCGGACGAGCCGGTCGTCATCCATGGCGTGCAGCACGTGTTCCACCCGCCTGCGTCGCTGCCGGCATGGCCCGACGACGATCGCCGCACGCGCATCGTGTTCATCACCTGCGACATGGACCCGCGCGCGATCCGCGATTTGTTCGACGCCTTCCTCGGCACCGGCTCGATCGACCGGCCCGACCGCGCCGCCCTCCTCGACAATCCGCTGGTGCCCTTCGGCGGCGCGGACCGCTAGGCGCCGGCGTGCCAATTGGGTCGTGCCGTGCTATTGATTTCTCATGAAGAAGCCACGTCAAACCAAACGATCTAGTCCGGCACGCTCAGCGCCCAAACGTGACCTTCCCAAACTCATTGCGGACGTGGCTGGCGCGGTGGACGATCTGCCGGCCGACTTGAGCGCGCGGTACAAGTATTATCTGCGAAAGTGGGGCTATGGACGTAACCGCACGCATTAACGACGCCTGACTGGTCTTGCCAGCGTATCGGAACTTGTTGATGCTGCTGGCACAATCATGAGCCGCCCGTAGCAAATGGAGCGGCCTCGGGGAAACGCATGGGCTTGATCGAGCGGCTCAAGGGCGACGTGGTCACGCTCAAGGGGGCGTTGCGCACCCTGAAGATGACGACGCCGATCGCGAAAAACCCGAACCGCGTGTTTCCCGAGGTGATCGACGATCTCGCGGAAAAATTCGGCGACGCGCCGGCGCTGCTGTCCGACCGCGAGCGGCTCTCCTACCGCGCGCTTGCCGAGCGCTCGAACCGCTACGCGCGTTGGGCGCTCGCGAAGGGGCTCGCGAAAGGCGACGCCATCTGCCTGATGATGCCGAACCGGCCGGAGTTCATGGCGATCTGGCTCGGCTTCACCCGCGCCGGCGGCGTGGTCGCGCTCGTCAACACCAACCTCGCGGGTGCCGCGCTCGCCCACTGCATCAACGTGGTCGCGCCCAAGCACGTGATCGTGGCGGCCGAACTTGCCGGCGCGTTTGCGAGCGCGCGGCCGCACCTCGCCGTCAATGCCAAGGTGTGGATGCACGGCGCCGATGGCGCCGACCTGCCGCGCATCGATGAGGAAGTCGACAGCCACGCCGGCACGGCGCTGGCGGCCGGCGAGCGGCGCGCGCTCACCACCGAGGACCGCGCGCTCTACATCTACACCTCGGGCACCACCGGCATGCCCAAGGCCGCCAACATCAATCACTACCGGCTGATGCTTGCGAGCCACGGCTTCGCCGGCATCATGGACACCAAAGCGACCGACCGGCTCTACGATTGTTTGCCCATGTATCACACGGTCGGCGGGGTGGTGGCGACGGGCGCGATGCTGATCAACGGCGGCGCCACGGTGATCCGGGAGAAATTCTCCGCGCGCGAATTCTGGGACGACGTGACGCGCTGGGACTGCACCATCTTCCAGTACATCGGCGAGCTGTGCCGCTACCTGGTGAACTCGCCGCCGCATCCGAAGGAGACCGCGCACCGGCTGCGGCTTGCCTGCGGCAACGGCCTGCGGCCCGACGTGTGGGGCCATTTCCAGGAGCGCTTCCACATTCCGCAGATCCTCGAGTTCTATGCGGCGACCGAAGGCAACGTCTCGATGTTCAATTTCGAGAGCAAGCAGGGCGCGGTCGGCCGCATTCCGTGGTTCCTGGCGCACCGCTTCCCGACCAAGCTCATCAAATTCGACGTCGATACCGAGCAGCCGGTGCGCACCCCGGAGGGCCTGTGCGTCGCCTGCGCGGCGAACGAAATCGGCGAGGCGGTCGGCAAAATCCTGAAAGATCCGAGCCGGCCCGGCAGCCGGTTCGAGGGTTACGCCAGCGAGGCCGAGACCGAGAAGAAAATCCTGCGTGACGTGTTTGAGAAAGGCGACGCCTGGTTCCGCACCGGCGACCTAATGCGCCAGGACGAGAACGGCTATTTTTATTTTATCGATCGCGTCGGCGATACTTTCCGCTGGAAAGGCGAGAACGTCGCCACGTCCGAAGTGTCGGAGACGATCACGACGTTTCCGGGCGTGACCCAGGCCAACGTCTACGGGGTTGCGGTCGCCGGGCGCGACGGCCGCGCCGGCATGGCCGCGCTGGTGGTCGAGTCGGGGTTCGACTTCGCGGCGTTCCGCGCTTACCTGTGCGCACACCTGCCCGAGTATGCGCGGCCGCTGTTCCTGCGCCTGCTGCCGGAACTCGATATCACGGCGACGTTCAAACAGAAGAAATTCGACCTGGTGCGCGACGGCTTCGATCCCGGCCGCATCAGCGATCCGCTCTACTTCAACGATCCGGAGCGCGGCACGTTCGTGCCGCTCGACGCCGCGCTCTTCGCGCGCATCCAGTCGGGCGCCGTACGGATGTGACTCTCCCTCTTTCCACCCCTGCCGAAGTGCTCGCGTTCTGGCGCGCGGCCGGGCCCGACAAGTGGTTCGAGAAGGATGACGCGTTTGACGGCGAAATCCGCGACCGCTTTCTCGACGCCTACATGGCCGCCGCCGCGGGCCGGCTCGCCGTCTGGGAGGATGATCCGGAAAGCGCGCTCGCCCTCGTGATCGTGCTCGACCAGTTCCCGCGCAACATGTTCCGCGGCGACGCGCGCACCTACGCGGCCGACCCGCTCGCCCGCGCGGTGGCCACGCGGGCGATCGCGCACGGGTTCGACCAGCGCTACGCGCCGCCGGAGCGAGGATTTTTCTATCTCCCATTCGAGCATTCGGAGAACCTCTCGGATCAGGAACGCTGCGTCGCTTTGAACCGCGCCGCGGCGGACGAGGAAGGCGTCAAGTGGGCCGAGGTCCACGCCGACATCATCCGCCGGTTCGGCCGTTTCCCCCATCGCAACCGCGTACTCGGCCGCACGACGACACCCGAGGAACAGGCGTTCCTCGAGGCCGGTGGCTTCGCCGGATGAGAACTCTCATCTGTCATGCCCGGCCTTGTGCCGGGCATCCACGGCTTTAGGCCGAAGCAAACTCTAAGGCGTGGATGGCCGGGTCAAGCCCGGCCATGACGACGCTGAATACTTAAGCCATTGACTCTACTACGCTTTTACATCCGCGTCGTCAGTTTGACGGACCGACCCAACCGAAAGTTAAGGGCTTTGCGCTAGACCCGACGCACGGACCCGGCAGGACTGCCAGAACGCGCCGCCGGGGCAGGGAAGCGCGATGTCGGTCATCGGTTCGCATGAGGCCTCGGGCGCATTCGCCCGGCTGGCGCCCGCCGCCCTCTACGGGCGCGCCCGCGCCTGGCTTGCCGACCACAGCGATCACACGCGCGCCCAGCGCACTGCCGGCAACGCCTTCCTCATCCGCGTCGCGAGCGCCGTGCTCGTCTACGTGATCCAGGTGCTGCTGGCGCGTTGGATGGGCGAGTTTCAGTTCGGAATTTACGTCTACGTCTGGACCTGGGTGCTGCTGGTCGGCGCGCTGGTCGACTTCGGTCTCGCCTCGGCGGCGCAGCGGTTCATCCCGGAATATCTCGGGCTGCGCGCCTTCGCGCAACTGCGCGGGTTCCTCTCCGGCAGCCGCTGGCTCACGCTGGCGATCGCGACCTCGATCGCCGGCCTCGCCGCGCTCGGCATTCGCGCACTCGAGCCGTGGATCGGGCAATACGAAATCGTGCCGCTCTATCTCGCCTGCGCGGCGCTGCCGCTGTTTGCGCTCACCAAGATGCAGGAGGGCATCGCGCGCTCCTACGGTTGGGTCAACATCGCGCTGCTCCCGCCCTACATCGTGCGCTCGATCCTGCTCATCGCGGTGATGGCGGCAGCCCGCGCCGTCGGCTTCGCCACCGACGCGGTGACGGCGATGACCGCCGCTGTGATCGCCACCTGGGCCACGGCCGTGGTTCAGCTTGTCATGCTCAAGCGGCGGCTCGACGGCACCGTCCAACCGGGCGCCAAGGCGTACGAGCCCGGCACGTGGCTCCTGACCTCAGTCCCGATCTTCATGGTCGAGGGATTCTATTTTCTGCTCACCTATACGGACGTGCTGGTGCTGCAACAGTTCACATCGCCGGAGCAGGTTGCGATCTACTACGCGGCCGTCAAGACGTTGGCGCTCGTGGCGTTCGTGCATTATTCCGTTGCCGCCGCGACCACCCACAAGTTCACGGAATATCACGTACGCGGCGACCGTGCGCGGCTCGCGGCGTTCCTCTCGGAATCGATCCGCTGGACGTTCTGGCCGTCGCTCGCCGCGACCGTCGTCATCCTGCTGCTCGGCCGCCCCTTCTTGTGGCTGTTCGGCCCGCGCTTCGTCGACGGCTATTCGCTGATGTTCATCCTCGCGCTCGGGCCTCTCGCGCGCTCGGCGATCGGCCCGGTCGAGCGGCTCCTCAACATGCTGGGCGAGCAGCGCGCCTGCGCGCTGGTCTACGCCGGCGCCTTCGCGTTCAATTTCGTCGGCTGCCTCGTGCTCATCCCGCTGTTCGGCGTGCACGGCGCTGCCATCGCGACCGCGGCGGCGGTGCTGTGCGAATCCGTGCTGCTGTTCTTCGTGACCAAGCGGCGGCTGGGGTTGCACGTGTTTATTTGGAAGCCGCGAAGGGGCGAATAGCGAATGGCGAATAGCGAATAGAAAGGGCGACCTCTTCCTTACTATTCGCTATTCGCTATTCGCTACTCGCCATTCGCTCTTCTACGCTCTCTCACGCAGCAACCGCCGGATCACCTTCCCGGTCGTGGTCATCGGCATCGCGTCGATGAAGGCGATCTCGCGCGGGTATTCGTGCGCGGACAGCCGCGTGCGCACGAAATCGCGGATGTTGGCGGCGAGCGCGTCGGAAGGCACGTGCTCGGGCTTGAGCACGATGAACGCCTTGACGATTTCGGTGCGCACCGGATCGGGCTTGCCGATCGCGGCGGCGAGCGCCACGGCCGGATGGCGGATGAGACAATCCTCGATTTCGCCGGGGCCGATGCGGTAGCCGGCCGAGGTGATGACGTCGTCGTCGCGGCCGACGAACTGAAAATAGCCGTCCGCATCGACGATGCCCTGGTCGCCGGTCACCATCCAATCGCCGATGAATTTGTCGCGGGTCGCGTCGGGCCGCTGCCAGTATTCGAGAAACATCACCGGATCCGGTCGGCGCACCGCGATCTGCCCGAGTTCGCCCGGCGCGGCCTGCGTGCCGTCGGCGCGGATCACCGCCACCTTGTGGCCCGGCACCGGCTTGCCGATGGCGCCGGGGCGCGAGACGCCGAGCATGGCGCAGGACGCGAGCACCAGATTGCATTCGGTCTGGCCGTAGAACTCGTTGATGACGAGGCCGAGGGCCGAGCGGCCCCAATCGTAGGTCTCGGCGCCCAGCGACTCGCCGCCCGAGCCAAGGGTGCGCAGCTTGAGATCGTGGCGCCCGCGCGGGCTTTCGACGCTGCGCAACATGCGCAGCGCCGTCGGCGGGATGAACGCGTTGCGCACGCCGGTACGCGCCATCAGGGCGAAAGCCTCCTCCGGATCGAACTTGTCGAAGCGGCGCGCCACGACCGGCACGCCGTGATGCAGGCTCGGCAGCAGCACGTCGAGGAGACCGCCCGCCCAGGCCCAGTCGGCCGGCGTCCAGAACAGGTCGCCCGGCTGCGGGAAGAAATCGTGCGGCAGTTCCACGCCCGGCAGATGCCCGAGCAGCACGCGGTGCGCGTGCAGCGCGCCCTTGGGCGGGCCGGTGGTGCCCGAGGTGTAGATCATCATCGCCGGGTCGTCGGCCGCGGTCGGCACCGGCGTGAAGTCGGAAGAGGCGCGCGCGACCGTTTCGTGAAAGCCGAGCGCGCCGTCGGCGGCGCCGTCGAGCGAGAGCACGAGCTTGAGGTCGGGCGTCTCGCCGCGGATCGAGGCGATCTTCGCGGCGCCGACCGCGTTGGTGATCAGCCCGGCGGCGCCGGAGTTCTGCAGCCGATAAACGAGCGCATCGGGGCCGAACACCACGGCGATCGGCAGCGCGACCGCGCCGAGCTTGTAGATCGCGACGTGGCTCGCCACCACCTCGGGCGCCTGCGCCAGCAGGATGGCGACGCGGTCGCCGCGCTTGATGCCGTGCGCGGAGAGCGCATTGGCGAGGCGGTTCGAGGTCTCGCGCAGCCAGCCGAACGAAATATCTTCGGACGTTCCGTCCGGGCGCACATGAACGATGGCGGGCCGGTTGGGATCGAGCGCCGCCCAGCGGTCGCACACATCGACGCCGATGTTATAGGCGGCCGGCACCTGCCAGCGGAACTGGCGATAAAGCTGAGAATAGTCGCGGATATCGGGAAGCATGCGGCAGCAAACTACTGAGGCTGCACCGACCGGTCCAGGGCGCCGAGGTCGCGCCGCTTGCTCCATCCCTCCCCCCGCGAGCGAAGCGAGCGGTGGGGAGGGTGGCGAGCGAAGCGAGCCGGGTGGGGGTGATTGATGTTAGTTCGCGCCGTGCGGCGCCCCCCACCCCTGACCCCTCCCCGCCACGCTTCGCGTGGGGGGAGGGGAACCCAGAGCGCGTGCCGTGTTCAGGTTTTCTTCTCGTCCGGGGCGGCGAGGATCAGCGCCCAGAACACCTTGAATTTGGAGCCGGGCGCGTAGACCGCGGCGATGCCCATGCGGGTCGCGCCGCTGAGCAGCATGTTGGCGCGATGGGGCGGCGAATCGCGCCAGCCGGAGAACGCTTCTGCTAGCGTGTGGTAGCCAGCGGACACATTCTCCACCGCCACCTTCGCGTCGAAGCCCGATGTCCTGATGCGCTCTTGGAACGGACGGCCGGCGCTGTGGTCGAGCTTGTCGCGTTCCGCCATGATCTTCGCTTGCTCTTGCGCGAGACGCACGAGCAATGGATCGATCGTTACCGGGCCGAGCCCGTTGTTCCGCCGGTAGCCGGAAATCATCGACTGAGCCGCCGCGAGGTCGAGTTCCGCCCCATGTGTCGCGAGGCTGCGGTAGAAGCTCGGCTCGCCTGGCGGCGGGTCGCGGTCGCTCAGCAGACAGCCGGCTAGCGCGGCCGCGAGCAATCCACAACCGACGATCCGAGCTACCACGCGTGCCCCCTTGCCAATCCCTACACATCCGCCGGTTTGGCGAGCGGCGCCACGCCGTCGCCGATGAGCCGCACCTCCCGCTGGGGAGAGGGAATCCGGATGCCGGCGGCACGCAAGCGCTTGAGGATGGCAAAATAGAGGTCGCTCTTGACGATAAGCGAACGGTCGAAATCGGAGACCACGCAGCGCAACTCGAACTCCAGCGCGCTGTCGCCGAAATTGAGCAGCAGCGCGCGCGGCGGCGGCACGTCGACCACCTGCGGGTGCTCATTGGCGCATTCCAGCATCAGGTCGCGCACCTGTTCGGGGTCGCTGTCGTAGTCGACGCCGACCTTGAGGATGATGCGCCCCATGGTGTTGGCGTGGGTCCAGTTCTTGACCACGCCGGTGATCAGTTCCGAGTTGGGAATGATCACGCTGGCGCGTTCGAACGTTTCGATCTCGGTCGCGCGCACGCGGATGCGCCGCACCCAGCCCTCCTCGCCTTTCACCACGATCGAATCGCCGACGCGAATCGGCCGCTCGGCGAGCAGAATTAAACCCGAGACGAAATTCGACACGACCGATTGCAGGCCGAAGCCGATGCCGACCGAGAGCGCCCCGGCGATGAGCGCGATTTTCTGCAAATCGATGCCGGCTTCGGCGAGCGCCAGCGCGCCGACCGCGATCACGCCCACGTAGCCGATGATCGCCGAGATCGAGTGCTGCAGGCTGACGTCGAGGCTGGTGCGCGGCAGGAACTGCCGCTCGAGCCAGCGCTGCACGGCGCGGGTGGCGAGCAGCCCGAACAGAAACAAAACCGCGGCGGCAAGAATGGCGCCGAGCGAAACGGTGATGCCGACGATGCCGGCGCCGAGCAGTGTTTCCTGCAGCCGGCCGAACACTTCATATGCGGTGAGCCCGCGGGGCCCGAGCGCCACCACGATCGCCCCGATGGCGAGCAGCGCGCCGATGAGGATGACGAGCCGCAACACGGCGGAAACGAGCGTGCCGGCGAGTTCGACGGTTTGCGGCCGCAGGCCGAGGTTGGCGGCGACCGACCTGCCGAGCGGCTTGTCGGCGACCACGATCTCGGCAAACAGCGTGTCGACGAAAACAATCGTGAGATAGGCGGCGCCAACAACGACGGCGAGAATGACCAGCCGCTCGGCGATGAAGCTGGCAAAGCCGACGTAACCGCCGATGAGAGCGCCCAGGATGAGCGCGGCGGCGATCCAGCCGATCGTCATCAGGCCGGGCGCGGCAAACGACGCAGCGTCGCTGCTCTCGCGCGGCCGACGCAGCCGACGCAGCAGGTGAACGAGCAGCACGGCAACCGCGAGCGCCATCAGCGCGCTCGTGGCGAGGGTCAGCGCCAGGGGAGCGACCACCTGCCGGTGGACTGCGTTGAGGAACACAGCGAGCGCGAGGACCCGTACCGCCCACAGCAGATGACCGTAGAGCTGGCGCGCCGTCGCGTCCTCGAGACGCGGAAGGCGCCGCCACGGGCTCTCCGGCGCCAGCACGCCGCGGGCGATGCCACGCCCGAACGTCGCGAAAGCGACTGCGAGATTGAGACCGACGCCGATTTCGCGAATGGTTTCCGGGAGCAGGACATAGGCCTGCAGCGTCGCGATCACGATCGCAATTGCGAGCGGCGCCGGTGCCGCGGCAAAGGCAACGACGGCGAGAGCGGCGATAGCCTTGCCGAACCGGGAATCCGCCGGCTTTTCGGCCGCCAGGCGACGGCGGCACCAACGCAAAAGAACGCCGCCGGCGAGCGCGAGGCCGAGGAGCGTGGCGAGCGCGGCGCCGCTGCGGTCGTAGCCGGCGTCGGCGACGAACCGCCACCAGGATCCGGCAAGCGAGGCGACGCCGCGCAGTTCGTCGGGGATGCTGCGCCCCAGCTCCATCCACCCACGCGGATCGAGCAGGCTCGGCGCGCGTTCGAACAGCTTCTCGGTGAAGAGGACGCGCCGGCGTTCGTTGACGCGGTCGAACACTTGGCCGGCGCGGGTCGCGAGCTGTCGCGCGAGGTTCGCGCTCGCGCTCAGCGTGCCGGTGAGTGTGGTGAGCCGCGTGCGTTCGGCGGCGACAGCCGGGGCCTCCGCGCGCCCGTCCGTAGGCGCCGGCCCGAGGTCCTTGAGTTGCGCCTCGGCGGCCGCCTGTTTGCTGCCGAGGTCTGTGGCCTTCGCGAGCAGGTCCTCGTGTACGCCGGCAGCCCGCGCGCGCAGCTCGACGAGCGCAGCGCTGCTGGTGCTTTCCCGGCCGGCCGCGGCCTCGATTTCGTCGAGCGCCAGCTTGGCGGCGCCGAGGCCGTCGGAATCGGCAGGCGCCTGTTGGGCGCCGGCCGGCGCAGCGGCGAGCGCCAGCCCGACGGCCAGCGCAAGCAACAGCTGTCGCGCGAATCGCGCCCCCATACGGCTCCTCCGGGCGCGGGTCTCACGCCGGACCATGGCGGAGTCAAGGAGAAGGGAAGGCGCGCCCTGGGCTACCTCTCGCCAGGGTCAGACGACGGACGACAGACGACGGAGGACAGCGTTTTCTTTTCCGTCCTCTGTCGTCTGTCGTCCGTCCTCCGATCCGAACACCGAGCGGCCGCCGTAGAAAGGCGAGCGCGCCCGTTCCTGCGCGATGAGGCGCTCGACCGACGGGCCGCCGGCGTGGCGCTCGAGCCGGCGCGCCTGGTCGTCGAGGCGCTTGAGCGCACCGAGTTCCTCCTCGCGCCCGAGCTTCGCCTTGCGCACCGCCGATTTGAGCACGCGGATGGTCTCGTCATAAACCTTGATCGGCACCGGGAACGGGTGGCGGTCCTTGCCGCCATGGGCGAAGGAAAACCGCGCCGGATCGGCGAAACGGCAAGGCGCGCCGTGCACCACTTCGGCGACCATGGCGAGCGCCGCGATCGTGCGCGCACCGACGCCCGGCGTGAGCAGCAGGTCGGGAAAATCCTTCGGGCCGCGGTCGGCGGCGGCGGCGAGCGTGCCGTGCAGGCGCCGCGCGATCACGTCGCTCGCGCGCACGTCGTGATGGGCCGGCATGACGAGGTGCGGCAGCAGCGGCTGCGCGGCGTCAGAGGCCGGGCGATTATTTTTATCGGCATCGAGCAGAGAAAACTCGCGCGCGATCTTGTCCGGACCGAGCGAGGAGAGCAGATCGAGCTGCGCGTTGCGCGAGGCGTCGGCGCGGCGATCCGCGAGATTGATGATGTTTCCTTGCGCGACGCCGTCGATCGCCGCATGCGGATCGTCGAGGAAGCTCGTCAGCCCTTCCGAGAGCCAGTGATAGCGCCGCGCCTCGCGACGCGCGCCGTTCATGCCCTGCTGCACCACGACCCATTTGCCGTCGTCGGCGACGATGAAGCCGTGCAAATAAAGATCGAAGCCATCCTGCACCGCGGCGCTGTCGATCTTGGCGACCAGTCGGCTCGCACGCGCGAGCGCCGAGCCGTCGACGCCGGTGCGCGCGCCGATCGCGACGAGTTCCTGCGGCGTCCGGCGCGAATGCTTGCCGCGACCGCCGCACACGTGCACGCCGAGTTCCTGTTCGAGCGGCGCGAGCCCGCGCTTGAGCGCGCCGATCACGCTCGTGGTGATGCCGGAGGAATGCCAGTCCATGCCCATCACGGCGCCGAACGACTGGAACCAGAACGGATTGGCGAGCCGGCGCAGCAGTTCGTCGCGGCCGTAATGGTGGACGATCGCCTCGGCCATGATGGCGCCGAGCCGGCTCATGCGGGAAGCAAGCCAGTGCGGCACTTGCCCGCCGTGCAACGGCAAATCGGCGCTTCCGGCGCGCTGCGGCATGCTCTCGTTCGACTCCAATTATGTTCACGATTTGTACCACAAACAACGAGCCCACGCAAGCTGCGACACGCCGCCTGCGTGGTAATGAGTGGCCGAGAGTAAGCGGGAGAACGAAATGAAGCTGATCGACCTGAGCCGCGAGATTTATCACAAGATGCCGCGGCTGCCGAACCATCCGCCGATCATCATCACGACCTACGGCACGCACGACGAGATACGCGACGCGGACGGCTACAAATTCTCGACCGCGACGATGTCGCTCGCGCTCGGCGATCACTCCGGCACTCACGTCGATGCGCCGGCGCATTTCGACGCCAAGCCCGGCGCCACGACCATCGACCACCAGCCGCTGGAAAATTTTTTCCTCGACGCCGTCTGCCTCGACCTGTCGCACAAGCCGCTCAAATCCGACATCTCGATCGACGACCTTCAGCGCGCGCGCGACGCCGCCGGCGTCGACATCCGGCCGAAGGACATGGTGCTGCTCGAGATGAATTTCACGCGCCGTGCCACGAGCGTCGAAAGCTTCCTCACCGACTTTCCCGGCCTCACGAAAGAGTCGGCGACTTGGCTCGGCAAGCAAGGCATCGCCATGTTCGGGGTCGAAGCAGTGAGTCCGGGCCGGCCCGGCCGCAACAATTTCGAGGTCCACCACGTCTGCCGCGACCTCGGCTTCACCCATGTGGAGGGCCTGATCAACCTCGATCAGGTCGTCGGCAAGGGCCGCTTCAAATTCATCGGCTTTCCGCTCAAGATCCGCGGCGGCACCGCAAGCCCGATCCGCGCGGTAGCGATGGTGGAGTGATATGCAGTCCGGCCAGTCTCCCTTCATCGCGTACGCACCGGAGTTCCGCGACGTGCTCGGCCCGGCGCCGACGTACAACACGATCCCGGCTCACGCGCACGAAGGACCGGTGTACGTGCGGAAGTGGAACGCGGTGTTGTTCACCGGCGTGCCGACGACGACCAACGTGCCGCTGGCCGGCGACCGCACCGTCTTCATCGGCCGTCTCGACCTCGATCGGCTCACGATCTCTACGTTCGTCGCTGCCACCGATATGGCCAATGGCATGACCCTCGACCGCGAGGGGCGCCTTCTGATCTGCGAGCAGGGCACACGCCAGCGTCCGGCTCGGATTACGCGGATGGACCTGGAGACAAAGCGGAGCGAGACGGTGGTGGAGAGCTGGTCCGGCCTGCCATTCAACTCGCCGAACGACATTGTCGTCCGGAGCGATGGAACCATTTGGTTCACCGATCCGAGTTACGGCTCGCTGCAGGGATTCCGCGGCGCCCCTCAGATCGGCGATTTCGTCTATCGGCACGATCCCGCGGACGGCTCGACAGCCGTCGTGGCCGACTCGTTCAACAAACCGAACGGCCTTGCCTTCTCTCCCGACGAGTCGATCCTCTACATCAACGACTCCGCGGCAATCCAGGGACCGGGGACCTACGTCGTCACGCTGCCGCACCACATCCGCGCCTTCGAAGTCCACGCCGGACGCCTCCGAGCCGACCGCCTCATCGCTGTCGTGTCGCCCGGAATCCCGGACGGACTGAAGGTGGACAGCGCCGGCCGCATCTACAGCTCGTCTGCCACGGGCGTGCAGGTGTTCACGCCCGACGGCAAGCTCATAGGCGAGATCCTTGCACCGGGGGTGGCGAACTTCTGCTTCGGCGGCGCGGAAAACGACACGATCTTCGCCATGTGCGACACGACCATCGTCATGGCACGGATCGCGGCGACCGGCGCCATCGCGCCACCGGTCTAAATCCGACATTCGATCGACGACCTTCAGCGCGCGTGCGGTGCCGCCGGCGTCGACCCACGGCCGAACGACATGTGCTGCTCGAGATGAATTTCACGCGGCGCGCTACGAGCGTCGAAAGCTTCCTGACGGATTTTCCTGGATTGACCAAAGAATCGGCGACTTGGCTCGGCAAGCAGGGTGTATCGCCATGTTCGGCGTCGAGGCGGTGAGCCCGGGCCGGCCCGGCCGCAACAATTTCGCGGTTCATCACGTCTGCCGCGACCTCGGCTTCACCCACGTCGAAGGCTTGATCAACCTCGATCAGGTCGTCGGCAAGGGCCGTTTCAAATTCATCGGCTCGCCAAATTGCTTGCTCTATTCATCATCACGTCAGTACGTTTCGAATTGTCAGTAATTCCCGTTGAGGCCTTTGTCTCGTAGCATGCAGCATGTTGTCAAACGCAAACACCGCAGCGTGGATGCAATAAAATCCGTAGGCGAATGCAAAAACACCGACAAAATAGATGGCGCCGGCTGCTTTGATCCAAAGCACGAGATCGGCACGGTGCGAGAACGAATTTAGTGCGGTAGCTGACGCGATTACTCCTGCACCATTAGGGTCGGCGGGCACTTTCACGGACCATCTCGGTGATCCGAGCAACGTATTTTCAAGCCTTTCCTCGCCCCTTTCGACCTTGACGCGCGAAGCCACCTTTCTTGTAGCTCTTCCATACCGGTCGGGCCCAGGACCCCGCGCCTGGGGCTTCTGGACGGCTGGTACTGCGACGAGTTGGATCGGACCTCGACACATCAACTTCGGAGACGGCTCGATCTGCGCCTTCTCCCCCGATGAAGGGGCTTGGTCCGAGGGCGGCGATCTCAGGACCCTAATCGACCTCTACAATGTCTGGGCACTCGCCGAGCGTGCAAGCCTACTACAGGCTTAGAGAGTGCCAAGACGACGAACTCTGCGGCTGTGGTTCAGAAACTCGGCAGTACATCGAATGCTGCAAGCCGTCGGACCTGCGGTCTGAGACCATCCAAGTCATGAGCCTCTTTCTGCGCCACATCCCCGGTGGATTTGATAGTCGACGCATAAGGATTCGGAGAACGCCGGAACGCTAAGGACTCTAAAGAACGCAATACTGAACTGAGGCGAACTCCGCACAGAACGATGGATTTTCCTGACTATCAGCAAAGCAAGCCACGACGAGCCAACTCAGCGATGCCGCTGCCTTACTGTACCCTTCCTGAAATATTTGGTCCCGCAATAGGGGTTCGAGCCCCGACCCCATCTTTACGAATGATATCGCGCGCAACTCCCGCGCCTTCCGGAGGGACTTCAGCAGGTACTCCCTATCATCAATTAGCGCCATTCCAGCCCCGCAAAATTGGTGCAAAGTTTGCGTTGTTCCTTCGTTCCCTATCTGATAACCCTTTGAATGTGCTGGCGGTCCCGGGAGGACTCGAACCTCCGACCTTCGGTTTAGGAAACCGCTGCTCTATCCGGCTGAGCTACGGGACCGCGCGAGAACTCTATCAATTAATCTGACCATGCCATGAACGCAATGGCGGCGCCGAGCCGCTTTGGGCAAATTTGGGCGTGTACAGAATGGCATTTCATGACATGCCGCGGGCATCGTGTACGCGCCATACGGCGGCGATCGCGAGCAACGCGAATCCGAAGCCAAACACTAGCGTTCCGGTCCGATCTCCTAGAACGAATCTCCCCAGCGCAAGCATGCCCATCGAGATGCAGAGGAGAATCATCGCTCGCATGTAACGCCGCCGCCCTCCCTGCGAAAGCGGGGAGTTCCAGATGAAAGTATCCATCGATTCCAGGTTCAAACTACGCTTGTACGCATCCGGTCGAAGAGCCCGGACTTCCTCATGTACCGCGTTGTAGTCGACCAACGAGGCTATCAGGACAAGTACCGCTATGACAGATATCGCCTCGCCCATGGTCGGTAACCAGGGTTCCAACTCAGAAGTGGATAATACTCCACCGGTACCGGACTGTGATGTCGGTGAAACACGCATAACTTAGGCGCCGCCGTCACTTCGACGACGCCCCGGACCCCCCACCGGCCGCGCTTCGCGCGGCCATCCTCCCCGTTCCGGCGAGGCATGCCCTACCCTCGCCGCATTGGGGCGGTTGCGTGTTCGCGGTAGGTGCGGGGGCGGCGTTCCGTTCGCCATGGCTCAGGGGCTTTACGTCGGCATGCTCGCGGTCGCGCTGGGCGCGGCAGCCGCCGCGCAGGCGCAAGCTCCCGCTGCCGGCAAAAAACCGGCGGCCGCGAAGCCCGTCGCCGTTGCCAACGCCGAATGCAAACTCACGACCGTCGCCAGCGGCACGGTCACCTCGGTCGTCGATGGCCGCACGCTCGCGCTCGACGATGGCCGCGAGGTGCGGCTCGCCGCGATCGAGGTGGCGCCACCGAACGAACCGGCCGGCACCGCCGCAAAAGCTGCGCTCGAAGCGCTCGCCGCCGGCCGGCGGATCGACGTGCGCGCTGCCGGCGACAAGACGCCGGAAACCGACCGCTACGGCCGCCCGTTCGGGCACGTCTATGTCACCAGCGACAGCGCCGAGCGTTGGGCCGAGGCCGAGCTGATCGCGGGCGGGCACGCGCGCGTTGCCGCCCGGGTGGGCGAACGCGCCTGCGCTAACGCACTCTTCGCGCGCGAGCGCGCCGCGCGGGCGGCCAATCTTGGCCTGTGGGCCGATCCGGTCTATGTGGTCCGGCCGGCGGACGACCCGGCGGCGGTGGCGGCGGAACGCGGCCGGTTCGCGATCGTCGAAGGCAAGGTGCTCTCGGTTCGCGAAAGCGGGCCCACGATCTACGTCAATTTCGGCCGGCGGTGGACGCAGGACTTCACCGTCACCATCGCCAAGCGCAACGAGTCCGCCTTCACCAGCGCCGGCCTCGAGCCCAAGCGGCTGCAAGGCCGCCGCGTGCGCGTGCGCGGATATGTGGAACAGCGAGGTGGCCCCTGGGTCGAGGCCACCCGGCCGGAGCAGATAGAGCTGGCCGAGCGTAATTGACGGGGATCAGCGGCCGTGACGTCGACGCGCAGCCGAGCAGACAGCGGACGGCGTGGGCTCGCGACGCTCGCCGTTCTCGCGCTCGCGTTCGTCCTCGTCGGATGCGAAGCCGCGACCCGCCTCGATCTCGGCGAAAGCGTGCCGCTGCGCGAGCCGGTGAAGCGCTCGCCCGAGGCCGGCCCCACTGTGCGCGAGCACCAGCGCATCCTCGCCGCTTATGGCGGCGTCTACCACGACGCGCGGCTCGAAACGCTGATCAGCCACACGGTCGAGCGGCTGGTCGCCGCGTCCGAGAAGCCCGAGCTGCACTACAAGGTCACGATCCTCAATTCGCCGTCGGTCAACGCGTTCGCGCTTCCCAACGGGCAGCTCTACGTCACGCGCGGGCTGCTCGCGCTCGCCAACGACACGTCGGAACTCGCCTCCGTGCTCGCCCACGAGATGGGGCACGTGATCGCGCGTCACGCCGCGATCCGCGAGGAGCAGTTGCGCCAGGCCGAACTGGTGAGCCAGGTCGCGTCCGACGTGTTCAAGGACCCGCAGGTCGGCGCGCTCGCGCTTGCCAAGAACAAGCTCGCGCTCGCGACCTTCTCGCGCGGCCAGGAGCTGGAGGCGGACGGCATCGGGGTCGGGATTTCCTCGCGCGCGGGGTTCGACCCGAACGGCGCCGTGCATTTCCTCACCTCGATGGCGCGCAACGCCGAGCTGCGCCCCGCCTCGGGCGGCGTCGATCCGCGCATGCTCGATTTCCTCGCCTCGCATCCCGCGACGCCGGAGCGCATCAAGATCGCCGAGGCCAACGCCAAGCAGTACACGACGACCGGCGGCCCCGCCGGCGAGAAGGACAAGGCGGCCTATCTCGGCACGCTCGACGGCATGGTCTACGGCGAAGATCCGGGTGACGGCTTCGTGCGCGGCCGGCGATTTCTGCACCCGCGGCTAGGGTTCACCTTCACGGCGCCGGAGAATTTTACGCTCGAGAACACCGCGCAGGCGGTACTCGGGGTCAGGAGCGGCGGCGGGCAGGCGCTGCGCGTCGACGTGGTGAAGGTGCCGCCCGAGCAATCGCTCGCCGATTATCTGGTGTCGGGCTGGATCGACAACGTGGACAAAGAGTCGGTCGAGCAGCTCACGATCAACGAGTTCACCGCGGCGACCGCCGCCGCCAAGGGCGACCAATGGGCGTTCCGCCTTTACGTCGTGCGCTTCGGCAACGAGGTCTACCGGTTCATCTTCGCGAGCAAACACAAGAGCGCCGAGATCGACCGCACATTCCGCGAGGCGGTCAACACGTTCCGCCGGCTCACGCCGGAGGAAGTCCAGGGCGCAAAGCCGCTCCACCTCAAGGTGGTGACGATGGACGCGAGTGCCGCCGAAATGGCGCGCCGCATGGCGGTCTCCGACCGGCCGCTCGAGCGCTTTCTCATTCTCAACGGCCGCAGCGCCGGCGATCCGCCCAAACCGGGCGATCAGGTGAAGATCATCGTCGAGTGAACCCGCGGCCGCGGACCAGCTCACCCTCCCCTGGAGGGGGAGGGTCGCTCGCCGTAGCGCAGCGGAGGCGAGCGGGGTGGGGTGAATTGCGAAGCAAATGGGGTAAGAAAGATTCACCCCCACCCGACCGCTTTTCGCTGCGCGAAAGCGGTCGACCTCCCCCCTCCAGGGGGAGGTAAGCGGTGCGCGTTGAGAGAGCAAACAAAAAAAGCCCGGCGCAACGGCCGGGCTTTTGATTTGTTGATCGAAGGGTGATTACGCCGCTTCGTCTTCCAGCTGGGCCTCGGTGCCGCCCTCGGTCTTGGGTCCGCGCCGCGGACCCTTGGCGAGCGCCGCCTCGATCTCCTTGATCGCCTCGGTCTCGGTGATGCGCTGGACCGCGGAAATCTCGCGCGAGAGCCGGTCGAGCGCGGCCTCATAGAGCTGGCGCTCGCTGTAGGACTGCTCGGGCTGCGACTCGGAGCGATAAAGATCGCGCACCACCTCGGCGATCGCGACGATGTCGCCGGAGTTGATCTTGGCCTCGTATTCCTGCGCGCGGCGCGACCACATCGTGCGCTTGATGCGCGCGCGGCCCTTGAGGGTCTCGAGCGCCTTGCGCACCATCGGGCCTTCGGCGAGCTTGCGCATGCCGACCGATGCGATCTTCGCGGTGGGGACGCGCAGCGTCATCTTGTCCTTGACGAAATTGATGACGAACAGCTCAAGCTTGTAGCCGGCGACTTCCTGCTCCTCGATGGCGACGATCTGGCCGACGCCGTGGGAGGGGTAAACGATGAATTCGTTGGTCTTGAAGCCCTGACGCTGGGTCGCCCGCGGAACGGCGGGCTGAGGCGTCGCAAGTTCGACCGGACGCGGAGCCGGACGGGGTGTGGTCTTCTTATTCTTGCTGCTGTTCATGCCGCGGTGGGCTCCCTGGTTAATCGGTTTGCTGCGACGCACCGCCTTGTTCTTGGAGGCAGCCCTATTGGTTGCCGTCCGCGAACCCGAAGCCCGCCGGACCGACCCGGAAGCTTTTTTCACGGTGCTCTTCTTCACACGTTTACGCGTTCGTCCTGCCACAGCTCACGCGTGGGCCACACGCTCCCTGATACGAATCCCCCGAAAATCCGAAAAAATAAGCTCCCCGGCGGGAGCCCCCTCGGACTTATTGTTTCTTGACAGGTATATAACACATTTTCGGCAAGAATCAAAGCCTTAGGTGCGCCAAAACAGCCCTTTTAATGGTATTTCGCGGCGCTGTTCGCGATATCGGTTAACGTCGATCAATCCCCGCCGCCCGGGTTGGGCGAAAAATGCTCATCGAACTTGTTGGCCACCCCTTCCCACTGCTTGGCGTCGTCCGGGGGCTCTTTTTTGACCGTGATGTTCGGCCAGGTCTTGGCATATTCGGCGTTGACGCCGAGCCATTTCTCGAGGCCCGGTTCGGTGTCCGGCTTGATGGCCTCGACGGGGCACTCGGGCTCGCACACGCCGCAGTCGATGCACTCGTCGGGGTGGATGACCAGCATGTTTTCCCCCTCGTAGAAGCAATCGACGGGGCACACCTCGACGCAGTCCATGTACTTGCACTTGATGCAATTATCGTTGACGACGTAGGTCATTTGGTCACCGGATCCCCCACAGCCGTAAGATAGGGTCACTATCCCATGGGTCGAGGGGGCGCAAGAGAACGCGCCGTCGTGTCGAGCTCTTCGTACAAGGCGCGAGCGACCTCGGCCGAGCCGCGCCGCTCGACGAAGCCGGCGACCTTGAGGACCCGCACGCAACCATCGAGCGCAACCGTAACGACATCTCCCGGTCGCACCGCCCGGCCGGCCCCGTCGACGCGCTGACCGTTGATGCGCACGCGGCCAGATGTCGCAAGGCCCGCCGCCGCCGGGCGCGTGCGCACGACCCGGGCGTGCCACAGCCATTTGTCGATTCGCTGTTTATCCCCATTCACGGGCGATCAGCGTCTCTCTTTCGCATTGGCTTCGAGCTGCTCCTTGAGCGCCGCGAGCTTGGCAAAAGGCGAGTTCGGGTCGGGAGCCTTGTCGCGGCGCTCCCTTGGGGCGCTCGTGGCAAACAGCCCCCCTTCGCGCGGCGGACGCTGCGGACGGTCGGGCCGCGGATGACGATCGGGGCGCGGCTTGCGGGGCGGCCGGGGTGGCCGCTCGGGGGCCTTCGCCGGCTCGGCGGAGCCCGCGTCCGGAGAAGCTGCGGCGGCTGGGCGCGTGGGTTCGGCCGAGGGCTTTTGCGCCTCTCGCGGCGGACGCCGCTGACCGCGTGGGCGTTCGCGGCGGACGCCTTCCGGCCGGCCGGGCCGCCACACCTCGATGAAGGCTTCTTCGGCGGGAGCGGCCGTAGCGGCTGCGGCCTGCGGCTCAGCTGCGGGTGCCGCATCCGTTCCAGCGGTCTGCTCCGGACCGACCGCGGCTTCCGCAGCGGGAGCGACTACCTCGGACGGAGCCGGCTCGGTTGGAGAAATATCCGGCGCCTCCACCGGCGCAGCTTCGACCGGCGCAGCTTCGACCGGTGCTGGTTCGACCGTTGCCGTTTCGGCCAGTGCTGGTTCAACTGGTGCGGGCTCCGGCGAAGCTTCGGGGACCGCGGGCGCCTCGGTGGTTGCGCTCGCCTCTGCGGCTGGATCCTGGGGTTCTCCCTCTGCCTCGGCAGCGCTCGCTTCGACCGCATCGGCCGGCGCCGTGCTCGCCGGCGCCTCCGGCTCCGGCGGCTTGGCGCGGCGCTCCATGCGGTAACCGAGTGAGCGCAGGATCGAGGCGAAGTCCTCGCCGGACGCCCCAGTGAGCGACGTCATATTCACGGTCACGGTGAAGCCGCCTCCCTCGACCGCGCCAGCGGGCTTCGTACCCGGCGCGCCGGGCTTCCAGGCCAGCGCCGGACGGATCGCGTCGGCAAGGCGCTCCAGAATGTCGACCCGCACCGCACGCTCGCCGCACACGCGATAGCCGACGACCCGGTAAAGCGCCTTCGACACTTCCTTGTCGGCCGGAAATGAGGTCCGCCCGCCCGCGGCGAGATGCGGGACTTCATCGATGCCCTTGAGCTCCGGATCGGCGTTCTTGAGCGCCCATAGCTGGGTCGCGAGCGCGCGCGGTGCCGGCTTGAGCAGCGCGGGCAGGTAGATGTGATAGGCGCCGAAACGCACGCCGTATTTGCGCAAGGTCGCGCGCGACGCCTGATCGAGACCTTTCACTTCTTCCACAACGCGATGACGTTCGAGCACGCCCAGCGCTTCGACCAGCTGGAACGCTACGCCGCGGGCAATGCCGGTCACGTCTTCGGCGCCAGCGAGCGCGAACAGCGGTCCGAGCACCTTCTCAAGGTGGGTTTTGACCCACAGGTCGAGGCGCGCCTGAACCGCCTCGCGCGAAGCACCGGTGAGGTGTTCGTCGGCGACGATACGCACGCGCGGGCGCAGCACCTCATCGCCGGCGATCAGCTTGCCAACCGGCTCGCCCATCCAGCGAATGGCGCCGTCGCTCGCGAGCACGAAATGCTCGTCGGATGCTGCCTGCAGCCGCGTTGCCCGCGCGTCGATCTCGCCCGCGAGCGCCTTCTGGGCGGCCGCGCGCAGCGCCTTCGCGTCAGGACCGGCGGCCGCCGGATCGACCGCAAAAGTAAAGCCGTCCAGCCGGCCGATCGGGTGGCCCTCCACGACCACCTCGCCGGATTTGCTGATTTCAGTTTCGAGCATCGTGTTCTCTCGCAGCCGCCGCATCAGCACGCTGGTGCGCCGGTCGACGAACCGCTCGATGAGACGTTCGTGCATCGCATCGGAAAGTTTGTCTTCGACCGCGCGGGTGACATCTTGCCAGTGGTCCGGATCGGCGAGCCAGTCGGGGCGGTTTGCCGCAAAGGTCCAGGTCCTGATGTGGGCGATACGGGTCGAGAGCGTATCGATGTCGCCGTCGGTGCGGTCCGCCAGCGCCACTTGGCGGCTGAACCAGTCTACCGGAATCCTACCCTCGCGCCGCAGAAATCCATAGAGGGTGACGACCAGTTCCGCGTGCGCGGCAGGCGCGATCTTGCGATAGTCAGGAACCTGACACACTTCCCACAACTGCTCAACCGCGGCCGGGTTCGTTGCCATGGCGCGCACGTCGTCGTCGCGCGCGGCGTGTTCGAGCACCTGAATGTCCTCGGCGATCGGCGCGCGCGTAAGTCCCTGCTCGGTCGGCACCGTTGCGAGCGACGCCTGCAACGCGCCGAGCGATTTGAACTCGAGCGTCGAGTTGCGCCACTGCACGACCTTGACGCTTTCGAACGCGTGGCTCTCGAGCGCCTCGACCAATTCCGGCTCGAACACGGGGCAGCGGCCGGTCGTGCCGAAAGTTCCGTCGCGCATGGCGCGCCCGGCCCGGCCGGCGATCTGGCCGAACTCGGCGGGGGTGAGCCGGCGGAACTGATAACCGTCGAACTTGCGGTCGGACGCGAACGCCACGTGATCGACGTCGAGATTTAATCCCATGCCGATTGCGTCGGTCGCGACCAGATAGTCCACGTCGCCCGATTGATAGAGCGCAACCTGGGCGTTGCGCGTGCGCGGCGACAATGCGCCCAGCACGACGGCGGCGCCGCCGCGCTGACGCCGGATCAATTCGGCGATCGCGTAAACCTCGTCGGCCGAGAACGCCACGATGGCGGAGCGGCGCGGCAGCCGCGTGAGTTTCTTCTCGCCGGCGAAAGTGAGCCGCGAGAGCCGCGCCCGGCTGATGATGTTCGCGCCCGGCAAGAGGCGCTCGACCATCGGCCGCATGGTCCCGGCGCCGAGCACAAGCGTCTCCTCGCGCCCACGCCGATGCAGCATGCGGTCGGTGAAAACGTGGCCGCGCTCGAGGTCGGCCCCGAGCTGCACCTCGTCGACCGCCAGGAACGCCACGTCGAGATCGCGCGGCATCGCCTCGACGGTGGACACCCAAAAGCGCGGACTAGCGGGCTTGATCTTCTCTTCGCCGGTGACGAGCGCGACCGCCTCGGTGCCGACCGCATCGGCCACTTTGTTGTAGACCTCGCGCGCGAGAAGACGCAGCGGCAACCCGATGATGCCCGAGGAGTGCGCCAGCATCCGCTCGATGGCGAGATGTGTCTTGCCGGTGTTGGTCGGCCCGAGGACCGCGGTGACCCCGACGCCGCGAGCGCGGGCATCGCGGTTGACTGACGGAGCGAAGGTGACGGGCATTGCGGGGTTCAGGGATCAGATGTCAGGGATCAGGAATCGGGTCGACAGACCTAATCTGCGGCTAAGACGCCGGATGTGGGGGGCAACGGTCGCGTCTCAAGGGCTCGGGCATCGATGCCCTGCTGCTGATACCTGAACCCTGATACCCGATCCCTGACACCTGATTCCTGTCCCAGGATGCGACGATCGGAAGCCCGCGTTTAAGGTCAGGAACGAGTCTCGAACGAATCGCGCCCGAATCGCTGACTCGATCGACTTCGGACTTCGTTCTCGCGATATCTCGTCTGCGAGGTCCAGACTGCCACAAGATGGAGTAGCGCGGAAGGCTTTGCGGGAAATTTCACAGCTCCGAGCGTTAACGCTGCGCTCGATCACGCCGCGTTCACGGAGTCAAGCCGCCGCGGCGCGATTCTTGAGGATAATGTCATTGCGAGGAGGCCAACCCGCCTTCGCTCGCCAGCGAGCTACGGCGGGTTTGAGTTCGCCGAAGCGCAGAGCGCGAAGGCGGAAGGCCGACGAAGCAATCCAGGGCCGCGCGCGCATCCCGGATTGCTTCGTCGCTTCCGCTCTTCGCAATGACGACGTAGATCACTGGCTTCGGGCGGCGGTCGGACGCGCGCCGGGCACCGGATAGGTGACGAATTGATCCGCCTGGAGAACGGCCATGCCGATCACGGTCGGAAGCGAAATCCGGAACGGCGCGAGAAACCGCGTGCCTGCAATGGGAGCGAACCAGATATCCATGTCGCGCGACTCGGCGAGCTGCCGGACCGCGGGACGACCGGGTCGATGCCCGGCGAGCGGCTGATAGACAACCATGCAGACGACGACAGGACCTTCGTAGCCTCGATCGGCTTTGACCTGGTCCATGCGCTTAAATGCGAGCGTGAGGTCGTAGCGCTGACGTCCGTCGAAAATGGGCACGGTGCGCTGGCATACGTCCGGGGTGATCACGTCCCCGGTGCCGCCGACGTAGACGAGCCCGGCGCTGAGCGGATCCATGACGCCGCGGCGGTGCGCCTCGGTGAGCGGCACACGGTCGGCGCTGTAGGGCGTCGGCGGCTCGACCCGAAGCTCCTTCACCGCGCCGCCCGCGAAACCCATGTGGATCTCGTCGGGCCGGCGATCGGCCGTAACGGTGACGGCGTAAGTCGACGGCAGTAGGCGGCCGGCAGTGACGCGACCGCGCGCCGCCCCGGAACCCTCACCATCGCTGAGCACGCGGGCAATGCCGGTGACCCGGCCGCTCGCGGCGGTCGAGTACTGATCCTGGGCGATGTCGGCGATCCATACGCCCTGCCCGACCGGAATCCCGGCAATGGTTACGGAATAGCGCGCCTCGAACCGGCCCTGGGCCTGGGCCGGGCTGCCAACGCATGCTGCTGAAAGGATAAGGGCGACCGCGGCCATCATCCGCCCGCCGGCCAACCGGGATGACAGCACGTCGTGGTCCTTCCCAACTCCGCGGCGCCGATGCGGAACTATCACGCGATAACCAGGGGCGCGTCTTCGGGCGCGAATGCGTCGAATATGTGATGGGTTCCCGTGCCTTGACGGCGCCGACCCGTGCCGCCTATAGGTCGCGCGAACTTCCGACCACGGAACGGGTTTGCTCGACGCCCCGGCGGCGCCGACCCGCATGGAGCTTGGCTATGGCGCGGCGCTGCGAACTGACCGGCAAGGGACCCCTGGTGGGCCACAAGGTGAGCCACTCGAACCGCAAGACCAAGCGGCGGTTCCTGCCCAACCTGTGCAACGTCACGCTGATCTCGGATGCGCTGGGCCGCTCGGTACGGCTGCGCGTATCGGCAAACGCGCTCAAGACCGTGGACCGCCGTGGCGGCCTCGACGCCTTTCTCGCCAAGGCGAAGGACACGGATCTCGGGCCGCGCGCGCGCGACCTCAAGCGCCAGATCGAGAAGAAGCAGGTCGCTGCGAGCTGACGCTTGTCATGCCCGGCCTTGTGCCGAGCATCCACGTCTTAGAAGCAAACAAACAGACGTGGATGGCCGGGACAAGCCCGGCCATGACGGCCAGTGGATCACGCCACGTGGCGGCGCGGCGAGCGGCGCACCGGCTCGGGCGCCTTCTCGTCAAACAATTCAGCAAGCTTCTCGGTCATGGCGCCGCCGAGTTCCTCCGCATCGACGATCGTCACCGCGCGACGATAGTAGCGCGTCACGTCGTGACCGATGCCGATCGCGATCAGTTCGACCGGGCTGCGGTTCTCGATGTCCTCGATGATCCAGCGCAGGTGGCGTTCCAGATAATTCCCCGGATTGACCGACAAGGTCGAATCGTCGACCGGCGCGCCGTCGGAAATCACCATCAGAATCTTGCGCGTTTCCGTGCGCGCGAGCAGCCGCTTGTGCGCCCAATCGACCGCTTCGCCGTCGATGTTCTCCTTGAGCAGCCCCTCGCGCATCATCAGGCCGAGGTTCTTGCGCGCCCGCCGCCACGGCGCGTCGGCGGACTTGTAGACAATGTGGCGCAGGTCGTTGAGCCGGCCGGGATTGGGCGGCTTGCCGGCGGCGAGCCAAGCCTCGCGCGACTGGCCGCCCTTCCAGGCGCGCGTCGTGAAGCCGAGGATTTCCACCTTGACCCCGCAACGCTCGAGCGTGCGCGCGAGTATGTCGGCGCAGGTCGCCGCCACCGTGATCGGGCGCCCGCGCATCGAGCCCGAATTGTCGAGCAGCAGCGTCACCACGGTGTCGCGGAAATTGGTGTCCTTCTCGCGCTTGAACGAGAGCGGGTGGAGCGGATCGACGACGACACGGGAGAGCCGCGCCGGATCGAGCAAACCCTCGTCGAGATCGAACTCCCAGGCGCGGCTCTGCTGCGCGAGCAGACGCCGCTGCAGGCGATTGGCAAGCCGCGCCACCACGCCCTGCAGATGCGAGAGCTGCTTGTCGAGATAGCTGCGCAGGCGATCGAGTTCTTCCGGCTCGCACAACTCTTCGGCCGCGACCACCTCGTCGAACTTCGGCGTGAACGGGCGATAGTCGGGACCGCGCGGTTCGTTCATGCCGTGCCGGCGCGGACGCCACGGCTCGTTCGCGGTCTCGGCCTCGCCCATCTCGGCGTCGTCCGGCATGTCGGCGGTCGGCGCGTCCACCGCCTCGGTCGCGCCCTCGGGCAATTCGTCCGCGGAGATTTCCGCCTCTTCCAGCGACATGCCCTGCGCGTCGTCGGACTCCTTCGCTTCGCCCTGCTCGCCCGCCTCGTCCGGATTGGCTTCTTCGTCGCGGTCGTCTTCGCCTTCCTCGCTGTCGCGCGTGCGGTCGTCGCCCATGTCGAGGCTGTCGAGGAGATCGCGGATCGCGTCGCCGAAGCGGCGCTGGTTTTCGAGCACGCGCCCGAGCCGGTCGAGATCGCGGCCTGCACGGTCCTCGATCCACGGCCGCCACATTTCGACGAGCCGCTTGGCTGCGGGCGGCGGCGCGAGCCCGGTGAGCCGCTCGCGCACCATCAGGGCGACGGCGTCTTCAATGGGCGCATCGGCGCGGTCGGAAATGTCGTCGAACTTGCCGCGGTGGAAACGGTCCTCGAGCATGGCGGAGAGGTTGCTCGCCACGCCCTCCATGCGCCGGGCGCCGATCGCCTCGACGCGCGCCTGCTCGACCGCGTCGAACACCGCGCGCGCCTGCTGACCGCCGGGCACCAGGCGGCGGTGCACGCCGGGGTCGTGGCAGGCGAGCTTGAGGGCGATCGAATCGGCATGGCCGCGCACGATCGCCGCCTCGGCGGCGGTGAGTTTGCGCGGCGGTTCGGGCAGTCGTGCTTTGCCGCCGGCGAAGCCGGGACGCTCGGCCGCGTAGCCCACCTCGAGTTCCGGCTTGCGCGCGATGGCCTTGAGGCAGGCGGCAACCGAGCGCTTGAACGGCTCGGTCGGTGCCTCGCGCGACGTGCTCTTGCCTTTGAAGTTCGAGGTCATCGACTCCCCGGGAACCTGTCATGGCCGGGCTTGTCCCGGCCATCCACGTCTTATTTGTTTCGAAGCCGTGGATGCCCGGCACAAGGCCGGGCATGACGTGTCAATTCAGCTCAGCGCGACGTTGACGGCGGACTCGGAGAGCTCGACGCCAAAGCAGCGCTGATAGAACTCGGCGACGATCGGGCGCTCCAGCTCATCGCACTTGTTGAGGAAGGTGACCCGGAACGCGAACGCGAGATCGCGGAAAATGTCGGCGTTCTCCGCCCAGGTGATCACCGTGCGCGGGCTCATCACCGTCGAGATGTCGCCGTTCATGAAGGCGTTGCGCGTGAGATCGGCGACCCGCACCATTTTGTTGATGGTGTCGCGGCCCTCCGCGGTGCGGTAAGTCTGTGCCTTCGCCAGCACGATCTCGACTTCGTTGTCGTGCGGCAGATAGTTCAGCGTCGTCACGATCGACCAGCGGTCCATCTGGCCCTGGTTGATTTGCTGCGTGCCGTGATAGAGCCCGGTGGTGTCGCCGAGACCAACCGTGTTAGCGGTCGCGAACAAACGGAACGCCGGGTGCGGGCGGATCACCTTGTTTTGATCGAGCAGGGTGAGCTTGCCGGACACCTCCAGCACCCGCTGGATGACGAACATCACGTCGGGACGGCCGGCGTCGTATTCGTCGAAGCACAGCGCGACATTGTGCTGAAGCGCCCACGGCAGCATGCCGTCGCGGAACTCGGTCACCTGCATGCCGTCGCGGATGACGATCGCGTCCTTGCCGATCAGGTCGACGCGGCTGATGTGGCTGTCGAGATTGACGCGCACGCACGGCCAGTTGAGGCGCGCGGCAACCTGCTCGATATGGGTCGACTTGCCGGTGCCGTGGTAACCGGTGACGATCACGCGCCGGTTCTTGGCGAAGCCGGCGAGGATCGCGAGCGTCGTGGTGCGATCGAACAGGTAATCCGGATCGATGTCAGGAACGTGCTCCTCCGCCTCGGAATAGGCCGGCACTTCCAGGTCGCTGTCGATGCCGAACACTTGGCGGACCGACACCTTCATGTCGGGCAGCCCGGCAACAGCCTCAGTCGCGATGGTCATTCTTCCTCCGTGGCCCCGCAGGGAGGCCCAATGCGGTCAGGCGCGGATCGGATATCACTACGGACTTACTAGCAGAAACCCCGCGGGTCGAGAATTGGGTTGCCAAGGTCAGCAATAACCCACGGATTTCAGATAGTTGTACGCCTGGATGATCTCGCGCAGGCGGTCCTCGCACGACCGGTCGCCGCCGTTGGCGTCGGGGTGATGGCGCTTCACCAGGACCTTGAACTTGGCTTTGATGTCGGTCGCATTGGCATCGGTTTCAAGGCCCAAGGCATGCAGTGCCTTGCGCTCGGCGTTGCGCACCATGCGCCGTTCCGGAGCAGCGCGCTCGCCGTCGGGCCGCCAGGGCCCCGTGCCCAGCTCGCGGAAAAATCCGAACGGATCGGACGCCCCGTGGCCATTCCCGCCCAACCCTTCGGGTGCGGTCGCCTTGCGGCCGTTCACCCCCATCTTCCAGGTGGGACGGTGGCCGGTGATCGATTCCTTCTGATACCGGGCAACCGCATCGTCGCTCATCCCGGCGAAGAAATTGTACGACTGATTGTATTCGCGCACGTGCTCGAGGCAGAAGCGCCAGTATTCCCCTTCGCGCAGCCGGCCCTTGGGGGCTCGATGCGTCGCGCCCTCGCTGCACCCCGGCCAGTCGCAGCAAGGAGCATCGGCGGGCGCGCGCCGATCCTCGCTGGGCTTGACCCGGATCCGGTCGAACAGGGGCGAACTGATCTTCATGGCCGCCGATTATGCGGACCGGAGGGCGCCGGCCGCAAGCTTGACAAATGCTTTTCGCTCGTTTCGTCCGCGCGCCGAACCGCCCCGTTGACGCCGGCGGGCCAGCGTCGGTAAGGCGGGCCGATGCGAACCCACGACCTCATCACACGGAAGTTGACCGAGGCTTTCCGCCCGGACAGCCTGCGGGTGGTCGACGAGTCCCATCGGCACGAGGGCCACGCCGGCCACCGGCCCGGCGGCGAGAGTCATTTCAGGGTGTATATCGTGGCGCAGGCCTTCGCCGGGAAGAGCCGGATCGAGCGCCATCGCCTGGTTAATGCCGCGCTCTCGGCGGAACTTGCAGCCGGCGTGCATGCGCTCGCCATCCACGCGACCGCGCCGGGGGAAGCAACGGCACCGTAGCCTAGGCTACGGCCGCTACGCGTGTTTCACGATCCCGCCGCGGCGGCTCACGGGTGTGATTCGCAAGGCCGTGATGCGGTTGCGGCTGCGGCGAAGCACCTGGAACCGGAACCCGTGAAACGTGAAACTCTGCCCGGCCTCCGGAATCGAGCGCGCCTCGTGGATGACGAGACCCGCGATCGTGGTCGCCTCCTGGTCCGGCAGGCTCCAGTCCATCGCGCGGTTGAGATCCCGGATCGGCACGCCGCCGTCGACGTTCACCGAGCCGTCCAACTGCGGCGTGACGCCCGGCACCGCGACGTCGTGCTCATCCTCGATGTCGCCGACGATCTCCTCGAGAATGTCTTCGAGCGTCACGAGGCCCATCACCTCGCCGTACTCGTCGACCACCAGCGCAAACGGCGTCTTGCGACGACGAAACGCCTTGAGCTGCTCGCCGAGCGGCGTGGTGTCGGGCACGAACCAGGGCGCGACCGCCGTTCCCATCACGTCGACTTTGTCCACCTCGCCGCCGACCGCCTGAATCGCGCGCAACAGGTCCTTGGCGTGGAGCACGCCGACGATGTTTTCCGGGCTGTTGCGCCACAGCGGAATGCGGGTGACCGGCGCGGCGAGCGCGGTCCGCAGGATCTCCGCCGGCGGGTCGGCGGCGTTGAGCGTGATCATCTCGGTGCGGTGAATCATCACGTCGGAGACTTCCAACTCGCGCAGGTCGAGGAGCCCGCCGAGCATGTCGCGATCCTGCTTCTCGACACCGCCGGCGTGGTGCAACAGGTCGACCGTGCCGCGCAGCTGCTCGTGCGCGGAGAGAATCGGCTGGTCGACGCCGATGCGAATGCCGACCTTGAGCAGAATCCAGCGGACCAGCGCTTCGATCGCCATCAGCACCGGGCCGAGCAGCCGCACCAGCCAGAAGATCGGTTCGGCCACCGCCAGCGACACCCGATCGGGTGAATTGATCGCCACGGTCTTCGGCAAAATCTCCGAGAACACGACGATCACCGTCGTCATGACGACTGTCGCGTAGATCACGCCGACGTCGCCGAACCACACGAGCAGCACCCCGGTCGCGAGCGAGGAGGCCGCGATATTGACCGCGTTGTTGCCGAGCAGGAGCGCGCCGAGCAGCCGTTCGCGCGCGCGCAGCAGACGGTTGACCGCGGCGGCGCGGCTGTTGCCGTGCTTCTCGAGGCGCAGCATGCCGGCGCGCGAGGACGCCGTCAGCGCCGTCTCGCTCCCGGCAAAGAAAGCTGAGAGCAGCAAACAAATCAGAATCGCAAGCGGCGCTAACCAGGAGTCGAGGGTCATCGCTCGGCGAGTTTTTTCGCGAGGAAGGCGCGCACCTCGTCCGGATCGGCGTCGGGCATAACGAAGCTTGCGCCGATCCCGCGTGCCAATATCAATGTGAGCTTGCCGCCGCGGACCTTTTTGTCCTGGGCCATCAGCGCCATCAGGGCATCGGCACTGGGCCGCTCGCCCGCAATGTCGGCAATGCGGGTCGGCAAGCCAACTTGCTCGAGGTGGCGCACGACGCGCTCAACATCCGCCTCAGCCAGCAGTCCCAGGCGCGCGGAGAACCCACAGGCGAGTGCCATGCCGATCGCAACGGCCTCGCCGTGCAGCAGCCGCCCGGAATAACCGGCCGCGGCCTCGAGCGCGTGCCCGAACGTGTGACCAAGATTGAGCAAATGCCGCTCAATGCCGGTTTCGCGCTCATCGCGCACGACGGTGATCGCCTTGGCGCGGCAGCTCGTGGCGATCGCGTGCTCGCGGGCAGGGCCGCCGGCCAGAACATCGCGCCAGTTGGCCTCGAGCCAGGCGAAGAATCCCGCGTCGGCGATCAGCCCGTATTTGACGACTTCGGCGTACCCGGCGCGGAACTGCCGCGCGGGCAGCGTGTCGAGCAGCGCCGTGTCGGCGATCACCAGAACCGGCTGATAGAATGCGCCGATCTGATTCTTGCCATGGGCCGAGTTGATGCCGGTCTTGCCGCCGACCGAGGAGTCGACCTGAGCGAGCAGCGTGGTCGGCACCTGTACGACGGAAATCCCGCGCCGCACGATGGCGGCAGCGAACCCGGCGAGGTCGCCGACCACCCCACCGCCGAGCGCGACCACGAGGTCGCGGCGCTCGATTCGTGCGGCGAGCAACTGCTCGCACACGCTTTCAAGCACGCCCCACTTCTTCGATGCTTCGCCCGCCGGCACGATCACGCGGCTCGACCGTATGCCGGCGGCAGTCAAGGCCGCTTCCGCCTGCGGCAGATAACGGGCGGCGACGGTCTCGTCGGAAACGATGGCCACCGCGGCGCGGGGCCGCAGCTTCGCGATCCGTTCGCCGAGACTGGCGATGAGGCCGCGCCCGATTACGATGTCGTACCCCTCGCCGAGCGGCACGTTCACGATGATTGGGTCGCCGGAGCGAACCGGGGCTGTCATGGCAGGGTCTATCCTCGCAGCGCGGATTGATTCGCGAGGCCGAAATGGCCCGCCAGGGCCGCGATCGCTTCGTTGACGATCGTTTCGTGGGGCGCATCGCGCGAGCGCAGCGTCAAATCGGCGAGGGCATAAACCGGTTTGCGCTCGTCAAGCAGGCGGCGCAGCGTCTCGGCCGGATCGACAGTCTTGAGCATCGGGCGGTCGGTGCGCCGCTTGACGCGCCGCAGCAGCACTTCGTAATCCGCGTCGAGCCAGATCGACACGCCCTTCGCCCCGATCAGGGCGCGCGTGTCCGGGTTCATGATGGCGCCGCCGCCCGTCGCCATCACCTGCGGGCCGCCTTCCAGCAACCGCGCGATCACGCGCGCCTCGCCGGAACGAAAATAGCCTTCGCCATGCGCCGCGAAAATGTCCGCGATGCTCATCCCGGCCGCCGCCTCGATCTCGGTATCGGCGTCGACGAAGGTGAGCCCGAGCCGTGCGCCGATCCGTCGTCCGACCGACGATTTGCCAGCACCCATCATGCCCACGAGCACGATCGAACGCCGCCCAAGCGCCGTCACGACCGCCGCCTCCGGCTTTGCCAGCGCATTCACCTCGAGCATGGCATCGGCATGAACGCCTTCTCCGAACTTTGCGCCGGCCGCTAGTGCCGGCGCGTCGTCCTATACACCCGACCGCGAGCCCCTTGCCAGTTGGGCGCGAACGTGATGGTAAGGCGGACACCCCGAGATTAGACCAATGCCGAGCCTGTTTCGCCTGATCGTGGCGCTCGGAATCATCGGCGGCCTCATCTACGGCGCGATGTTCGTGCTTGCCAACTTCGTCGACCCGAAGCCGCGCGAGATCTCCGTTACGGTGCCGCCGGATCGTTTCGTCAAACAGCATTGAGATTCGATGGCACGAGCGAGCGCTTCGTCCGACCGGCCCCTCGAGCTGTTCCTCGACATGCTGGCCGCCGAGCGCGGCGCCGCCGCGAATACACTGGCGGCCTATCGGCGCGATCTCGACGACTTTACCGCTCATCTGCGCACCGGCCGACGCAGCATCGCCACCGCACGCGCAGATGACGTGCGCGCCTATCTCGCCGCGCTCGCCCGCCGCGGCTTCTCGGCCGCGTCGGTGGCGCGCCGGCTCTCGGCCGTGCGCCAGCTCTATCGCTTCCTCTACGCCGAGGGCCACCGCAGCGACGATCCGGCGGCGGCGATCGAGGGGCCGCGGCGCGGCCGCCCGCTGCCCAAGGTGCTGTCGATAGCCGACGTCGACCGGCTGCTCGTCGCCGCCCGCGCGCCGGCGGAAGATGCGGCGCGGCCGCTGAGCGAGCGGCTGCGGGCGATGCGGCTCGTGTGCCTCCTGGAGGTGCTCTACGCGACCGGGATGCGCGTGTCCGAACTCGTTTCACTGCCGGCGTCCGCCGCCCGCCGCGACCAACGCGTGCTGATGATCCGCGGCAAGGGCAGCAAGGAGCGCATCGTTCCTCTCAACGACGCGGCGCGGCGGGCGATGAGCGAATACCTGGCGCTGCGGCGCGAGGCCGGCCGCAGCGCCGAGTCGCAGTATTTGTTTCCTTCGTTCGGCGAAAGCGGACACCTGACGCGGCAGCATTTCGCCCGCGACCTCAAGCTGCTCGCCACCACGGCCGGGCTGCGCGCGGACAAAATCAGCCCGCACGTGCTGCGCCACGCGTTCGCCAGCCATTTGTTGCAGAACGGCGCCGACCTGCGCTCGGTGCAGACCTTGCTCGGCCACGCCGATATTTCCACCACGCAGATCTACACCCACGTCCTTGCCGAACGGCTCAAGAGTCTGGTGCGCGACCTGCATCCGCTCGCGCAGGAGTGAGCGCGACAGCACAGGGCCCCTTTGCTTGACTTGGCCCACCCGGCGGGCCAGTTTCCCGCAGGCGGTGGATTGGCCCATCTTTCGTCATGAAACGGCCCGGCGCACGGCGTCGGGTCCGTCGGCGAAGAGAGCCGGCGCAAAGCGCAGGCTTGCGGCCGCCGTCGCTTAATCCATCGAACCGCCGGTCTCCTGCTCGATGCGCAGCTATCTCGATTTTGAAAAGCCGGTGGCGGAACTCGAAGCCAAGATCGAGGAACTGCGCGCGATTCAGGCGAGTGGTAACGGCGTCGCCATCGGCGAAGAAATCGTCCGGCTCGAAGCCAAGGCGCTGCAGGCGCTCGAAGATCTCTACGCCGAGCTGACGCCGTGGCAGAAGACGCAAGTCGCGCGCCATCCCGAGCGGCCGCACTGTCTCGATTACATCGGCGCATTGCTGACCGATTTCACGCCGCTCGCGGGCGATCGCAAGTTCGGGGAAGACGAGGCGATCATCGGCGGGTTCGGCCGCTTTCGCGGCGAGAGCGTCTGCGTCATCGGCCAGGAAAAAGGCGCGGCCACCGAAAGCCGCCTGCGCCACAATTTCGGCATGGCGCGCCCGGAGGGCTACCGCAAGGCGGTGCGGCTGATGGAGATGGCCGACCGCTTCGAAATTCCGGTGATTTCACTCGTCGACACAGCCGGCGCTTACCCCGGCATCGGCGCCGAGGAGCGCGGGCAGGCCGAGGCGATCGCGCGGTCGACCCAGGCCTGCCTCGAACTGGGCGTTCCCAACGTCGCGCTGATCCTCGGCGAGGGCGGCTCCGGCGGCGCGGTTGCCATTGCGACCGCGAACCGGGTGCTCATGCTCGAACACGCGATCTATAGCGTCATCTCGCCCGAGGGGGCTGCTTCGATCCTGTGGCGCGATACCACCAAGGCGCAGGACGCCGCCACCAGCATGCGGATCACCGCCCAGGACCTGGTGCGCTTCGGGGTGATCGACGTGATCGTCCCCGAACCGATCGGCGGGGCTCACCGCGACCCGGCCGGCGCGATTGGGGCGGCCGGCGAGGCCCTGACGGCCGCCTTCACCGATCTCAATGGGCTCGGCCGGGCGGAAATCCGCCGCCGGCGCCGGGAAAAATTCCTGGCGATCGGGCGCAGCTTGTGACCGCCGTTTACTTTTCGTTCACCACCGCGTGGTCGAAGACGTAATTCCCAGGCCGCTTGCCTTGCGAAGGCCGCAGTCGTAATCATACCATCTGGTGGGAGACGGCATGGGGGCCGTCTATCGGGTCGGGGAGCCAGGGGTGAAATTCCCTCGTTCCATGGTGCGGGCGCTGCTGGCGTCGGCGGCCATTGCCGCCGCGACCGCGCTTGCCGGCTGCAATACCGATAGCCTCACCACGGTATCGTCCGAACGCGCGCTGCGCCCGCTGTCGCCGGAGATGACGCGCGACCTTGAAAAGAAAAACATGCCGAAGGAGTCGCCCATCCTGGTGCGGCTGTTCAAGGAAGAGTCGGAACTGGAAGTCTGGAAGCAGGACACCACCGGCCGCTTCGCGCTGCTCAAGAATTATCCGATCTGCCGCTGGTCGGGCGAGCTGGGGCCGAAGATCAAAGAAGGTGACCGCCAGGCGCCGGAGGGGTTCTACACGATCAACCCCGGGCAGATGAATCCGAACTCAAGCTATTATCTGGCCATCAACCTCGGCTTCCCCAACGAGTTCGACCGCGCGTGGGGCCGCACCGGCGATTTCCTTATGATCCACGGTATTTGTTCCTCGCGCGGCTGCTACGCCATGACCGACGAGCAGATCGGCGAAATCTATGCGCTCGCGCGCGAGTCCTTCTTCGGCGGCCAAGAGAAATTCCAGGTGCAGGCGTTTCCGTTCCGCATGACGCCGCTCAACATGGCGCGCCACCGCACCAATCCGAACATGGCCTTCTGGAAAATGCTCAAGGAAGGCTACGACCACTTCGAGGTGACGCGGCTCGAGCCGAAAGTGAACGTGTGCGAAAAGCGCTACGTGTTCGACGCCGAGCCGGTGGCGACGCGGCCCGGCGTGACGCCACCGCCCCTCCACTTCAGCGCCTCCGCGCACTGCCCGGCCTATCAGGTGAACCAGGAGATCGCGGAAGCGGTCGCGGAAAAGTCCAAACAAGACGAAGTCCAGGTCGCCGACCTTGTACGCAGGGGCACACCGGTCGCGCCGATCCGCACCGGTGCCGACGGCGGCATGCATCCGGTGTTCCAGGCGGCGCTCGGCCAGCCGCGCGGTGTGTTCGATTCCGAAGGCAACATGCGGAACATTTTCGACACCAAGGTGCCGGGAACCGTTCCGGAAAACACCAACCCGCCGCGGGCGGTCGATCCCAAGACCGGCGTGGCACCCGGTACGCCGGCATCAGGCGGCTATGGGCTTGCGTCGGCCGGCTCGAAGCCGGCCCCGGCGCAACCGCCACAGCAGCAAGCCGCCGCCGGACCGCGCGCGCCCGAGTCGGGCAACTTCTTCACCCGGCTGTTCTCCTCGGACGACGACAAGACGAGCGGCACGCAAGGACCGACCGGCTCCGTCTCCCGCACGGCATCGGCCGAGAAGAAGGCCGCGCCGAAGCAAGTGGCGACGACGAAACCGGGAGCCGTCCCAGGCGGTCAGGCTGAACCGAAACCGGCCCCGCAGTACGCCGCCGCCAAGCCGCTGCCGCCCGCGACCGACGGAAGCAAGCCCGCCGCCGGCGACGCCGGCCTGCTGTCGAGCCAGCCGACCGCGCCCACCGGCAGCTTCGACAGCCGCTGGGGCATGGGGCGGTAAAAGCGACCCCACTGCGCTGAAAACATCATGGCCGGCTTGCGCCGGCCATTTTCATGTTTGAATTATTTGTTTGTGCAGCCGGCAAGCCCCGGCGGCGATTAAGCGTAGCTGCCGTGGCAGTGCTTGAATTTCTTGCCTGAGCCGCACGGGCAGGTCTCGTTGCGGCCGACCTTCCCCCAGCTCGCCGGGTTCGCCGGATCGCGCTTCGTGACTTCGCCCGTCGTAATTCCCCTGCGCGACAGCGTCTCGGCGCCGGCGGCCCCGAGGATCGTCGTACTTCCCGCACGGCTCGGCGTAATTCCCGCGCGCGATAGCGTCTCGGCGCCGGCAGCCGCGAGCGCTACCTCGTCCTCGCCGGTCGAGGGGTCGATCTTGTGCGCCTCCATGTACGGCAGGTCCGTCTGCTCGTCAGCGGGCGGCTGCGCCATGATCTCGACCCGCATCAACTGCGCCGTGACCGCTTCGCGCAGGCGCTGGATCATGGTCTCGAACAGATGGAAGGATTCAGACTTGTATTCGTTGAGCGGATCGCGCTGGCCGTAGCCGCGCAGGCCGATCACCTGGCGCAGGTGCTCGAGCATGAGCAGGTGCTCGCGCCAAAGGTGATCGAGCGTCTGCAGCAGGATCGATTTCTCGACGTAACGCATCACGTCGGGGCCCCATTGGGCGACCTTCGCGGCCATATGCTCGTCGCCACGGCGCTCGACCCGATGCAGCAGTTCCTCGTCGGCGATGCCTTCTTCCTTGGCCCATTCGTCGACCGGCAGGTCGAGGCCCAGCACGCGGTTGAGTTCGTCCTTGAGCCCGGGCGTATCCCATTGCTCCGGATAGGCGTTCTCCGGCACGTGCTTGGCGACGAGATCGTCGATGACGCCGTGGCGCATATCGGTGATGGTGTCGGCGACGTTCTCGTCGCGCATCAGCTCGACGCGCTGATCGAACACGACCTTGCGCTGGTCGTTCATCACGTTGTCGTACTTGAGGATGTTCTTGCGGATATCGAAGTTGCGCGCCTCGACCTTGCTCTGCGCCTTCTCCAGCGCCTTGTTGATCCACGGATGGATGATCGCCTCGCCCTCCTTGAGGCCGAGTCGCGTGAGCATGCCGTCGAGCTTGTCCGACCCGAAGATGCGCATCAGGTCGTCTTCGAGCGAGAGGTAGAATTTCGATCGTCCGGGATCGCCCTGGCGTCCCGAGCGGCCACGCAGCTGATTGTCGATGCGGCGTGATTCGTGCCGCTCGGTACCGATGATGTAGAGGCCGCCCTCTTTGGTCTCGGTCTTGGCCGGCTTGTTGCCCTTGGCGGGCTCTATTTCGACCGTCTCCTCGGCCTTGAGCACGATCTCGCGGAAGCGCTCGATCTCGGCGTGGATCTCGGCGATTTTCGCCTGCTTCGCCTCCGGATCGGCGATATCGGCGGTCTCCTGTGCGATGCGCATGTCCGGATTGCCGCCGAGTTTGATGTCGGTGCCGCGCCCCGCCATGTTGGTCGCGATCGTGATCGCGCCCGGCACGCCGGCTTCCGCGATGATGTAAGCTTCCTGCTCGTGGAAGCGGGCGTTCAGCACAGCGAACAGCTTGCTTGGCCGTCCCGCGCGCGCGGCGGCGTAGAGCCGCTCCAACGCCTGCGGATCGGTGAAGTCGATCTGCTTGTAGCCATTCTTCTTGAGATATTCGGCGAGCAACTCCGACTTCTCGATCGAGGCAGTGCCCACCAGGGCCGGCTGCAGCCGCTGATTGGCCTTCTCGATCTCGTGCAAAATGGCGTGATATTTCTCTTCCGCGGTCCGGTAGACCTCGTCGTCCTGATCGTCGCGGATCATCGGCATATTGGTCGGCACTTCCAGGACCTCGAGGCCGTAGATGTCGAGGAACTCGTCCGCCTCGGTTGCCGCCGTGCCGGTCATGCCGGCGAGCTTCTCGTACATGCGGAAGTAATTCTGGAAGGTGATCGAGGCGAGCGTCTGGTTTTCCGGCTGGATCGGCTGGTGCTCTTTGGCCTCGAGCGCCTGGTGCAGCCCTTCCGAATAGCGCCGCCCCGGCATCATCCGTCCAGTGAACTCGTCGATGATGACGACCTCGCCGTTGCGCACGATGTAATCCTTGTCGCGCTGGAACAGCTTGTGCGCGCGCAGGCCCTGATTGATGTGATGAACGACCGAGACGTTCTCCACGTCGTAAAGCGAATCCGATTTGAGCTGTTCGGCCTCGCGCAGCCACTGCTCCATGTGCTCCATGCCGACCTCGGTGAGGTTGACGGTGCGCTGCTTCTCGTCGACCTCGTAATCGGGCTTCTCCAGCTTGAGGATAAAGGTGTCGATCGTGTTGTAGAAATCGGAGCGGTCGTCGAGCGGTCCGGAAATGATCAGCGGCGTGCGCGCCTCATCGATCAGGATCGAGTCGACTTCGTCGACGATGGCGAAGACGTGGCCGCGCTGGACCATGTCCTCGAGCCGGTACTTCATGTTGTCGCGCAGATAGTCGAAACCCAGCTCGTTGTTGGTGCCGTAGGTCACGTCACAGGCGTATTGCTTGCGCCGTTCGTCATCGTCGAGACCGTGCACGATCACGCCGACCGAGAGGCCGAGGAAGCCGTAGATCTGACCCATCCATTCGGCGTCACGCCGGGCGAGGTAATCATTGACCGTGACCACGTGGACGCCGCGGCCTGCGAGCGAATTGAGATAGACCGGCAAGGTGGCGACGAGCGTCTTGCCTTCGCCGGTTTTCATTTCGGAGATGCGGCCTTCGTGCAGCACCATGCCGCCGATCAGCTGCACGTCGAAATGCCGCTGCTTGAGCGTGCGTTTTGAGGCCTCGCGCACCGTGGCGAAGGCCGGCACCAGAATGTCATCGAGGGTCTTGCCGTCGGCGAGTTGGCGCTTGAATTCATCGGTGCGCGCACGGAGCTCATCGTCGGAGAGGGCCTCGAGCTCCTTTTCCAGGGCATTGATCGCGTCGACGCGCGGCCGATAGCTCTTGATGCGCCGCTCGTTGGACGAACCGAACACCTTGCGAAGCGCTGCGCTGATCATGCTGGAAATCCTGTCAGGCGCCGCGGCGCCGATGTCCTGCCCATCATGAACATGTCGATGCGACAGTCCGTCCGGTCAAGGCTGAACGGTCCGAATGTACGACCAGCGACCGCAACGGTGCGAAGCCTTTTTTGTGGAGCGAAGCCGGAACACCGCCGCCCTATCATGCACCGATGCCCCTCATAACACGGCGCTTTTCGGGTTGCGGCGGGAATAAGCGAGAGATAGGAGGGGGTCCGGCCCTTGTCAATTGCCGCCTTCTCACGCGCTCTGCCGCTTTTCGGCCATTGCCAAGCCCTATCGGTTGCGCGAGTGTCCGGCCGCATTCGCCGGGCGAACCCTTTCCCATCCCAAGGATCGACCCATGCATTCGTTGTTGCGTCCGCTCAAGCGGACACGCTTCTTCCCGCTTGCCTCCGGCGCGCTTGCGCTGCTCGCCGTGCTCGCGATGGCCATCGCATTCGGGCTGCGCGCCGACGCGCAGAACGCGGACCAGATCGTCGCCCGGGTCAACGGAAGCGACATCAAGGCGAGCGACGTCGCCCTCGCTGAGGAGGATATCGGCGCGAACCTCCAGCAAATCCCCCCGGAGAGCCGGCGCGAATATCTGACGAGTTATCTCACCGACATGATCCTGGTCGCGAAGGCGGCGGAGGGCCGCAAGCTCGCCGATGGCGACGAGTTCAAGCAGCGCCTCGCCTACTACCGCAGCAAAATCCTCATGGACCTGCTGCTGCAAGCGGAGGCGAAAGCCGCGGTCTCCGAGAGCGCCATGCACCAGCTTTACGACGAGGCGTCCAAGCAGATGGCGGGCCAACAGGAGGTGCGGGCGCGCCATATCCTGGTAAAGAGCGAGGAAGAGGCAAAGGCGATCATCGCTGAACTCAAGAACGGCGCCGATTTCGCCGAGCTGGCAAAGAAGAAGTCGACCGATCCGGGCGCCTCCGAAGGCGGCGACCTCGGCTACTTCCCCAAGGACGAGATGGTGCCGGAATTTGCCGATGCGGCCTTCAAGCTGGAAAAGGGGCAGATTTCCGAGCCGGTCCACACCCGGTTTGGGTGGCACGTCATCAAGGTCGAGGACAAGCGCGACCGCCAAGTGCCGGCGTTCGATCAGGTGAAGGACCAGCTCGCGACCCATCTGGTGCGCAAGGCGCAGGCCGAGCTGATCACCAAGCTCCGGGCGGACGCCAAGGTCGAGCGCGTCGAGCAACCCGTCGCCCAGCCGGTCCAACCAGCCAAGTAGTCCTCCCATGCCGCCCGTCTCGCCGCTCGCGCCGACGCGTTTTCCCGCCCTGCCGGAAATCGCCGGAGTGCGACTAGCCGCCGGGGCGGCCGGGCTGCGGTACATCGGGCGCACCGACGTCCTGCTCGCGATGCTCGATAAGGGCACGACCGTCGCCGGCGTCCTTACCCGCTCTCACTGTCCGTCGGCGCCGGTCGAATGGTGCCGCGCGCGGCTTGGTGCGGGGGCGGCGCGAGGGCTGGTGGTCAATTCCGGCAACGCCAACGCATTCACCGGCAAAAGCGGCCGCGAGGCGGTGAAACTCACCGCCGAGTTGGCCGCCAAAACGATCGGCTGCCGGCCGGGGCAGATCTTCCTGGGTTCGACCGGGGTCATCGGCGAGCCGCTGCCCGCCCAGAAGTTTGCCGGCGTGATGGACGAACTCGCGGCCCGGGCGACGCCCGACGGCTGGATGGACGCCGCCAAAGCGATCATGACGACCGACACTTTCCCGAAGGTCGCGACCGCCACCGCCAAGCTCGGCGATGCCACCGTCGCCATCAACGGGATCGCCAAGGGCTCGGGCATGATCGGCATCGACATGGCGACCATGCTGGCCTTCGTGTTCACCGACGCCCCGATCGCCGCGCCCGCGCTGCACGCGCTGCTCAAAGACGGCGTCGTCGACAGCTTCAACGCCGTGACGGTGGACGGCGACACATCGACGTCGGACACGCTGCTGGCGTTTGCGACCGGCGCCGCCCGATCGCGCGGCGCCCCCACGATCGCGCGCGCCGGCGACCGCCGCCTGGGCGATTTCCGCCGCGCGTTCCAACAGGTGCTCGACTCCCTTGCCGAGCAGATCGCGCGCGACGGCGAGGGCGCGCGCAAGCTCATCGAGGTGGTCATCGAGGGCGCGACCTCGAAGCGTTCCGCCCGGCGCATCGCCTGGTCGATCGCGAATTCGCCGCTGGTCAAGACCGCGGTCGCCGGAGAGGACGCCAACTGGGGGCGCGTCGTGATGGCCGTCGGCAAGGCGGGCGAGCCGGCCGACCGCGACCGCCTGTCGATCTGGTTCGGCGACATCCGCGTGGCGCACCGGGGCGCCCGCGACCCCGCCTACGACGAAGCAACGGTCTCCGGCTACATGAAACAGGCGGAGATAACGATCAAAGTTGCGCTCGGGCTCGGCCAAGCGCGCGACCGCGTTCTCACTTGCGATCTCAACGAGGGCTACATCAAAATAAACGCGGACTACCGCTCGTAGTGATATTTCCGTCACCGCTCTAAGGCGCGGTTAACTACACCCATTGAGAGGACTTTAAGTCCCCGCCCGGTAACGTCGGCCCAGGTCGTGAGCGCCAAACTCGTCCTCGTCGCCGCTTGCGCCCTCATCGACGTGGACGGGCGCGTCCTGTTGGCACAGCGCCCGCCCGGCAAAACGATGGCGGGCCTATGGGAGTTTCCCGGCGGCAAAGTCGAGAGCGGCGAACGGCCCGAGGACAGCCTGATCCGCGAGCTCAAGGAGGAGCTGGGAATCATCGTCAAGGAAGCATGCTTGGCTCCGCTGACGTTCGCGAGCCACGCCTATCCCGAGTTCCATTTGCTGATGCCGCTGTTCGTCTGCCGGCGGTGGGACGGGATGGTGACGCCGAGGGAAGGCCAGCGCCTCGCCTGGGTGCGACCGAACCGGCTGCGCGAATATCCGATGCCACCGGCGGACGAGCCTCTGATCGCCCACCTGACGGCCCTGCTGTGATTGGAGCATGATCCCGAAAAGTGGGTACCGGTTTCCCGCCTGCGCGAAGCCCTTGTTACGGTTCGTCGTTTGGCTTGAAGCTTCGGCGGGCGAAAGCAGGTCGGAAAAGATCATGCTCAAACAAGTGCTGCCAACCAGGATGGTTGAGATGATCCGGAAGTCGACCTTTCTGTCAGATACTCGGCGCGCGGCCGGACGATTTGTGGCGGACGAGCGCGGCGCCACCGCGATCGAATACGCCTTGATCGCTTCCGGTATCGGTGCGGCCATCGTTTCGATCGTGTACGGAGTCGGAAACACGGTCGCGAATGGTCTTTATACAAGCGTTGCCAACCAGCTGAGATAAGCGCCGCTTATTGCGTCTCTCCATTCGGCTTTTCGCCCGCAGACACTTCGTGCGTCCCGAGCGCATCGGCGAGGCGCATGCGCGCGGAGCCGGGTTGCAGCGGCTGCTGCTGGCTCTCGTGCGGCGCCCATCCCGATAGCCAGACAATATCGAAGCTCGCGCGCAGCCGCCCGTCCGGATCGGCGAAACGCTCGGCGTAGACTTCGACGGACCGCCTCAGCGTCTGCCGCCGCAACCCGCCGCGACGGCGTTCGATGAGCACGTTGGTTGCGCCCATCCGGCGCAAGTCGTGCATCAGGCGCAAGGGTGAATCGTAGCGCACGACGACGCGGTCGACGTCCGTGACCGGCAGGGCAAAGCCTGCGCGCTGCAACAGCGCCCCCATGGTGCGCACGTCGGCAAAAGGCGCGATGCGCGGCGACACACCGCCTTCGACCTCGGCCTCGGCTGCCGCAAAAGCCTGACGCAATTCGGTGAGCGTATCGCCGCCGATCAGCGCCGCGAGAAACAGGCCGTCCGGCTTGAGGGCGCGCCGGATCTGAACCAGCGCCCCCGGCAGATCGTTGACGAATTGCAACGCTAGCCCCGACACGACGAGGTCGAGGGAAGCGTCCCGGAACGGCAAACGTTCTTCGTCAGCGATAACCACCGGCGTGCGTTCACCGACTCGCGCCGTGGCGATCGGCACCGCAGCGATGACCCGGTCGACCGCGCCTGCGGCGACAATGGCGCGCCGCACCGCATCCGTTGGCGTACCGAGATCGACGACCACATCGAAACTGCGCCGCACCGCCGAGAGGCGTTCCGCCATGTCTTCGGCGACGCGATCGATCAGAAACGTCACCGGTCCCAGCGCGCAGGCGCGGCGGCGACGCTGCGCCAGCAGCGCACGATCGAATAGCGCTTGCACCTGTGGGGTCGACGACATCAGAGCATGATGCCGAAAAGTGGGTACCGGTTTTCGGAAAACATCATGCTCCAACAATAACCTAAAGCGGGATGACGATTCGCGGAAAAGTCATCCCGCTTTAGGCCGGCTTATCGCGCGACCCATCGCGTCGTCAAAGTTGAGCCTCCGCCCGACCGGAAGTAGATTTGCCGTATGCAACCCGCATTGACTGACGGCGAGGAGCGTCGCGGGCGCTGGGTGCGTTTCGCAACCGCGTTGCGCGGCGCCGGTCGCCTCGTGCTCGACGCCGCGTTGCCGCCACTGTGCCCGGCCTGCAAAAAGCCGGTCGCCGACGACGGCGGCCTGTGCCCGGACTGCTGGTCGCAGCTGTCGTTCATCACGCCGCCCTACTGCGAGCGCCTGGGCATCCCGTTCGCCTACGATCCGGGGCCGGGGGTCCTTTCCATGCAGGCGATCGCCGATCCGCCTGCTTACGAGCGCGCGCGGGCAGCGGTGCGCTACGACGAGATCGCCCGCACTCTTGTGCACGCGCTCAAATACGGCGACCGGCTCGACCTCGCCCCGACGCTCGGCCGCTGGATGGTGCAGGCGGGTGGCGCGCTGCTGGCCGACGCCGACGCGCTGGTTCCCGTGCCGCTGCATTGGCGCAGGTTGTGGGCGCGCCGCTTCAATCAGTCCGCCGCGCTCGCCGATGTGATCGCGGCGCAGGCGAAACTGCCGGTCGCCTACGCGGCGCTCACGCGCGTGAAAGCCACGCGGCAGCAAGTCGGCCTCACCAAGTCCGAACGCGCGGATAACGTGCAGGGCGCGTTTCGCGTCCGTCCCGAGGCTCGCGCCGAAATCAAAGGCCGCCGGCTGGTGCTCGTCGACGACGTCCTCACGTCGGGCGCCACCATCGACGCCTGCGCCCGAGTGCTGTTGCGCGCAGGCGCCGCCGCCGTCGATGTCCTCGTGTTTGCGCGGGTTGTGGACGGCCGTGGGGTGCCCATATAAGCATTTTCCGGAAAAGCGGGTACCGGTTTTCCGCAGAAAATGCGACAACACAAGAGTGCCGCGGCACCACAACTTCTCCTTCAGCAATGGTTCACCATGGCGGACGTCGTTATTTACACGCGGGCGTATTGCTCCTATTGCGATTGGGCCAGGGAACTTCTCCACCGCAAAGGTATCGCTTTCACCGAGATCGACGTGACCGGCAATCGTGAGCGACGGGCCGAAATGATCGAGCGGGCGGACGGGTCGAGCACCACGCCGCAGATTTTCATCGGCGCGAAACACGTGGGTGGATGCGACGAGCTTTACGCGCTCGAGGAAGCCGGCGAACTCGATCCGCTGCTCACGGCATGACCAGGACAGGACGACGATGACGGCTCCCGCCAAGACCTCGACCTTCCGCGCGGCTTTGATTCAGATGCGTTCGGCGCGCGCGCCGCAGGCGAACGTCGACGCCGCCGCCAAGCTCATCGGCGAAGCCAAGAGCGCCGGCGCCGATTACGTGCTCACCCCGGAGATGACGAACGTCATGGAGGTGCGCCGCGAGGCGCTGTTCGGTTCGATCGTCGCGGAAGACGACGACACCTCGCTCGCGACCTTCCGCGAGCTGGCGCGCAAACTCGGCATCTACGTCCATGTCGGTTCGCTCGCCATCCGCGTTTCGCACGATAAAGCGGCGAACCGCTCGTTCCTGATCGACCGCAGGGGTGACATCGTTGCGCGCTACGACAAAATCCACATGTTCGACGTCGATCTTGCGAACGGGGAAAGCTATCGCGAATCGCGAACTTATCGCGCGGGCGAACTCGCCGTGGTGGCGGATCTGCCGTGGGGCCGGCTCGGGCTGACGGTCTGTTACGATCTGCGCTTTCCGGCGCTCTACCGCGCGCTCGCCGAAGCCGGCGCGATCTTCCTCACCGTGCCGTCGGCGTTCACCAAGCAGACCGGCGAAGCGCACTGGCACGTGCTGATGCGAGCGCGCGCGATCGAGAATGGCTGCTTCGTGTTTGCGGCGGCGCAAGGCGGCAAGCATGAAAACGGACGCGAGACGTTCGGGCACTCGCTGGTGATCGACCCTTGGGGCCGCGTTCTGGCCGAGGGCGGCACCGAGCCGGGCGTCGTCATCGCGGATATCGATCCCGCCGAAGTCGCGACCGCGCGGGCGCGTATTCCCTCGCTCCAGCACGGCCGCCGTTTCGAGATTCTCGAACCGATGGCGGAGCCGACGCATCTCCACCTGGTCGGGGGTCCGGCGTGATCCGTTACGCGCTCGGCTGCGAGGCCGGCCACACCTTCGAAAGCTGGTTCAACAATTCGGCCGCGTTCGACCGGCAGGCGGCGCGCGGGCTTATCGCGTGCCCCCTGTGCGGATCGACGAAGGTGGAGAAGGCGATCATGGCGCCGGCGCTCAGCGGCAGTCGCGAGGACTCCGCACCCGCGGCGGAACCTGAAAAGACGCCGGTCGCGATCGTCTCGAAGGAAGAAGTCGAGATGCGCAAGAAGCTCAAGGAGCTGCGCGATCACATCGTCAAGAACGCCGACTACGTGGGCGAAAAATTCCCCGAGGAGGCGCGCCGCATGCACTACGGCGAGATCGAGCATCGCTCGATCTACGGCGAGGCCTCGCCCGACGCGGCGCGGTCGCTGGCCGACGAGGGCATCGAGTTTCACCCGCTGCCACGCCTGCCCGACGAGCGGAATTAATTTCACCTCCAGTTTTCGGGATCATGCTCTCGCCCACACCAGCAGGGCGACCCCGATCACCACCATCACGATTCCGGCCGCCTCGCGCCGCGAGGTCGGTTGTTTGAACACAAAGCTCGAGATCGCCTGGGCGAACAGCACCTCGACGAGCCCGAGGGTGCGCACGCTCGCCGCCGTCGCGATCGCAAAGGCGAGGAACCAGAACTCGGAGGCGAGCGCTCCCAAGGCGCCGGCGAGCACCGACGGCCGCCACGCCTTGACGATGGCGACGAGCACCTTGGGATCGCGCAGCGCGAGATAGAACGAGAGCAGTCCCGCCGTCATGGCAATGCCGATGACCAGCGTGAAAGTCGCCGCCATGGTGAACGGCGTGCCCTCGATGCCGAGAATGGCGCCGCGGTAGGTGACCGCGGAGAGCGCGAACATGGCGCCGGAGCCGAGGCCGAGCAAAGTGGGTAACGCGTCCGCCTTGGCGCCGCCGCGCGGCTTGAACGACATCGTTACCACGCCGGCGGTCGCAATGACGATGGCGACGATCATCGGTAGCGTAAGCGCGTCTCCGAGAAACAGGAAGCCGAACAGCGCGACCTGCACCGGCTCGGTCTTGATGTAGGCGATTGCCACCACGAACGAGCGGTGCCCCATGGCGGCGAGCATCAGCGCGGTCGCGAGGATCTGAGTGACGGAGCCGGCAAGCACCCACGGCCAGAACGCAAGGCCCGGATGCGGCAAGGCCCCTCCCGTGACCGCGACGAGGCCGATCAGAAACAGCAGCGCGAAGGGAAAGCCGAACAGGAAACGCACGTGCGTCGCGCCGAGGGTGCCGAGCGTCACGATCAGTTCGCGCTGCATGGCGTTGCGCGCGGTCTGACTGGCGGCGGCAATGAGAGTGAACGCCACCCAAAGCCAATGGACGTCGGCCATGCGCAATTCCGGCGAATTTCGGGTGCTACGCCGGCCGCTCCGCCGCGACCATGTAATTCACGTCCATGTCGCCGGAGAGTTGCCAGTCGTCGAGGAGAATGTTGTAGACCACGCCGCGCTCATCGATCGTGCACAAACCGTTGCGCTCCAGCACGGCTTCAAGTTCGTTCGGTGTGACGAATTTATCCCACCGATGCGTCCCGCGCGGCAGCCAGCGCAACACGTACTCGGCCCCGACGATGGCAAGAGCGAAACTCTTGAGCGTGCGATTGATGGTCGCCGTCACCATGAGGCCGCCGGGCGACACCATGCCGGCGCAGCAACGCGCGAAGGCGGCGAGATCGGCGACGTGCTCCACCACCTCCATGGCGAGAACCAGGTCGAAACTTTCGCCGGCTTCCGCAAGCCGCTCTGCGGTGGTCGCACGATAATCGATGGTCAGCCCGCCCCGTTCCGCGTGCAGCCGCGCCGCGGCGATATTGGCTTCGGCCGGATCGGCGCCGACCACCGTGGCGCCGAGCCGACACAGCGGCTCGCACAAAATTCCCGCCCCGCATCCGATATCGAGAACGCGCAGACCCTCGATGCACCGGCGCGCTTTGGGATCGCGGCCGAAGTGCCGGCACGCGGTGTCGCGAATGTAGGCGAGGCGGGTCGGGTTGAGCTTGTGGAGCATGCCCATGCGGCCGCGCGGGTCCCACCACTCGGCGGCCAAGGCCGCAAAGCGCGCGACTTCCCGTTCGTCGACGGTCGCGTCCGAGAAGCGTTGGGCCGTCATTAATGCTCCCTGCAGCCTGCGCGCCGTCGCGGTTGCGGCGGCGAGGGCTGCTGGATAGGTATATACGCGTCTTTTCGCGCCGGCGCCCGTCGCACTCCCGCGACCGCAGCGTCGACTATTTGGGGCGCCCGCATTCCCCATGAGCCGCTTGGTGATGAAGTTCGGCGGAACCTCGGTCGCCGATCTCGACCGCATCCGCAACGCCGCGCGCCACGTCAAGCGCGAGGTCGATGCCGGCCATCAGGTCGCCGTTGTCGTATCCGCGCTCGCAGGCGCCACCAACCGGCTGGTCGAATGGTGCCGTTCGGCCGCGACGCTGCACGACGCGCGCGAATACGACGCCGTGGTGGCCTCGGGCGAACAGGTCACCGCCGGGCTTCTCGCCATCGTCCTGCAGTCGATGGGGGTGACGGCACGCTCGTGGCAGGGCTGGCAAATCCCGGTCCTGACCGATAACGCGCACGGCGGCGCGCGCATCCGCGAGATCGACGGCAGCGAACTGGTGCGCCGTTTCGCCGAGCGCGGTGAAGTCGCGGTGATCACGGGCTTCCAGGGTATCTATAAAGAAACCGGGCGCGTCACGACGCTCGGCCGCGGCGGGTCGGACACATCGGCGGTGGCGATCGCGGCGGCGATCGCCGCCGACCGCTGCGACATCTACACCGACGTCGACGGCGTCTACACGACGGATCCGCGGGTCGAGTCGCGCGCGCGGCGCCTCGACCGCATCAGCTTCGAGGAAATGCTCGAACTGGCGTCGCTCGGCGCCAAAGTGCTGCAGGTGCGCTCGGTCGAACTCGGCATGGTGCACAACGTGCGCATTTTCGTGCGTTCGAGCTTCGATAAGCCCGAGGACATCGACCCGCACGATGCCCCGCCCGGCACCCTGATCTGCAACGAGGAGGAGATCGTGGAACAGCATGTCGTGACCGGCATCGCCTTCTCAAAGGACGAAGCGCAGATTTCCATCCGCCGCGTCGCCGACCGGCCGGGCGTCGCCGCCGCCATCTTCGGCCCGCTCGCCGAAGCCAACATCAACGTCGACATGATCGTGCAGATTATTTCGTCGGACGGCGCGACGACCGATCTGACTTTCACGGTGCCGGCTGCCGACTTCGACCGCGCCAAGGGCGTGCTCGGGCAATTCAAGCAGCCGATCGGCTTCGAGCGCCTCGACGGGGCAAACGACATCGCGAAGATTTCAGTGATCGGCATCGGCATGCGCAGCCACGCCGGCGTCGCCGCGCAGGCGTTCAGGGCGCTCGCCGAGCGCGGAATCAATATCCGCGCCATAACCACTTCGGAGATCAAGTTCTCGTTGCTGATCGACGCCGCCTATACCGAACTTGCGGTCCGCACGCTGCATTCGCTATACGGCCTCGACAAATAGCTGCGGGGAGCCGGACCCGTGGGGATTGTCGTCGGCCCATCGGGACGCGACGCAACGGGCTAGTGTTCCGATTCCGAAGTTCGCCCGAATTTGCCGGTTCGCGGCACTAGCAGAATTTCCGCATGCGGCCTCTCCCCTGGGACAGGCGCGGGAAATCTGCATAGTTCAAAGGAAGTCGGGTGCCATCCGGCCGGCCAATCCGGCCGTGGCAGCCTGCCAGGGAACCTCACGTCATGCGAGGTGCGCTCGGCGGTCCACGCGTGTTGTTGCGCCGGCTTCGCGAGGTGATGGCGGAGCCGGTCAGCGCCCAGGATCGCCTCGACAAGATTGTTGTTTTGATCGCCGCCAACATGGTGGCGGAAGTGTGCTCGGTCTACGTGCTGCGCGTGGACGGAACGCTCGAACTTTACGCCACCGAGGGCCTCAACCGGCAGGCCGTGCACCAGACCGTCATGCGCGCAAACGAAGGCTTGGTCGGCCTGGTCTCGCGCGAGGCGAAATCGATCAATCTCTCGGACGCGCATTCGCATCCGGCGTTCTCTTATCGGCCGGAGACCGGCGAAGAAATCTACCGCTCGTTCCTGGGCGTGCCGATCCTGCGCGCCGGCAACACGCTCGGCGTTCTGGTGGTGCAGAACCGCGCGCAGCGGACCTATTCCGAGGAGGAAGAGGAAGCGCTGCAAACGACCGCGATGGTGGTCGCGGAGATGATCGCCTCGGGCGAACTCTCGGCGCTCGCCCGGCCCGGCCTCGAGCCGGCCGCGCGTCAGGTGCTGCACCTCACGGGCATTCCGATCGCCGACGGCGTCGGCCTCGGCCACGTCGTTCTGCACGAGCCGCGCGTGGTCGTGACGAATTTCATCGCCGACGACGTACCGAAGGAAGTGCGGCGGCTGGAGGCCGCGGTCGACACGCTGCGCGCCGATCTCGACGTGATGCTCGAACGCGGCGACGTCGCCGACGGCGGCGAGCACCGCGACGTGCTCGAAGCGTTTCGGATGTTTGCCTACGACCGCGGCTGGATGCGGCGGCTGCGCGAGGCGGTGATGACCGGCCTGACGGCCGAAGCCGCGGTCGAACGGGTGCAATCGGACGCGCGCGCACGCATGCTGCGCCAGACCGATCCGTTCATGCGCGACCGGCTGCACGACCTCGATGATCTCGCCAATCGTTTGATGCGCCAGCTCAGCGGGCAGGACCACGCGCCGTCGAAAGAAATGCTGCCCGACAACGCCATCATCGTTGCCCGCTCGATGGGCCCGGCTGCCCTGCTCGACTATGACCGCTCGCGCCTGCGCGGCCTGGTGCTGGAGGAGGGCGGCCCGACTTCGCATGTGGCGATCGTTGCGCGCGCGCTCGGCATCGCGGCGGTTGCGCAGATCGACAACGCGGTGGGGTTGGTCGACGCCGGCGATGCGATCATCATCGACGGCACCGAAGGCGACGTCCACGTGCGCCCGCCGCCGGATATCCAGTCGGCTTATGGCGAGAAGGTGCGCTTCCGGGCGCGACGCCAGGCCCAATACAAGGCGCTACGCCACCGCCCGACCGTTACCCGCGACCACGAATCCGTAGCGCTGATGCTCAACGCCGGCCTGCTGGTCGACCTGCCGCACATCGAGGAATCCGGCGCTTCCGGCATCGGCCTGTTCCGCACCGAGCTGCAGTTCATGATCCGCACCGCGTTCCCGCGCACCAGCGAGCAGCTCGCGCTCTATCAAGCCGTGCTCGATGCGGCGGGTGACCGGCCGGTGACCTTTCGCACTCTCGACATCGGCGGCGACAAGGTGCTGCCCTACATGCGCGCCGTGCACGAAGAGAATCCCGCGCTCGGTTGGCGCGCGATCCGTCTCGGGCTCGACCGGCCGGGCCTATTGCGCAGCCAGATACGCGCGCTGCTCAAGGCTGCCGCCGGCCGCGAGCTGCGCGTGATGTTTCCGATGATCGCAGCGATCGACGAGTTCGACCGGGCGCGCGCGCTGGTCGAACGCGAGCTGACCCACCTGCGCCGGCACGGCCATAAACTCCCGGATCGCGTCCATGTCGGCGCCATGGTCGAGGTGCCTTCGCTGCTTTATCAGCTCGACGAGTTGTTCGCCCGCGTAGACTTCCTCTCGGTCGGCTCGAACGATCTGTTCCAGTTCCTCTTTGCGATCGACCGCAGTAATTCGCGCGTCGCCGATCGTTTCGATCCCGTTTCGGTGCCGGTGCTGCGCGCGCTCAAAACGATCGTCGACAAAGGCCGCGCGGCCGGCAAGCCGGTGGCGCTATGCGGCGAACTCGCTTCGAGCCCGCTTGGTGCGTTGGCGCTTATAGCGCTGGGCTTCCGTGTGCTTTCGCTCACGCCCTCGGCGGTCGGCCCCGTAAAGGCCATGCTGCTCGACCTCGATGCCGGCAAGGCAAGCGCGCTGTTGGCGCCGCTGCTCGAGCGCACCGTCGGCAGCATCAAGGTGCGCGACCGGCTGCAAGATTTTGCCGCCGCCGAAGGCCTGCAGCTCTGAGATTTTGCCATGCTCCCGCAAACCAAGCTCGATGCGCTGGTTGCGCGCTATGCGGCGATCGAAACAGATCTGGCCGGCCAGCCGGACCGCCAGACATATGTGAAATTGTCGCGCGAATTCTCCGAGCTGGGGCCGCTGGTCGACACGGTGAAAGCCTATCGCGCGACGGTCGACGAAATCGCCGGACTCGACGCGCTGCTCGGCGACGCGACCACCGATGCCGAAATGCGGGAATTGGCCGCGCAGGAGCGCCCGACCCTCGTCGCCCGGCGCGATCGGCTCGAGCAGCAAATCAAAGTCGCGCTGATTCCCAAGGACGCCATGGACGAGCGCAACGTTGTGCTCGAAATCCGTGCCGGAACCGGCGGCGATGAAGCGGCCCGTTTCGCCGGGGACCTGTTCCGTATGTACGAGCGCTACGCGGCGAAGCAGGGCTGGAAGGTCGAAGTGATTTCCGCGAGCGAGGGGACGGTCGGCGGCTATAAGGAAATCATCGCCGAGGTGCACGGCCGCGGCGCCTTCGCCAAGCTCAAATACGAATCGGGGGTGCACCGCGTCCAACGCGTACCGGCGACCGAAGCGTCCGGCCGCATCCATACTTCCACCGCGACCGTCGCCGTGCTTCCGGAGGCCGCCGACGTCGACGTGACCATCAACGACGCCGACCTGAAGATCGACACCATGCGGGCGGGCGGGGCCGGCGGACAGCACGTCAACAAGACCGAATCGGCGGTGCGACTCACCCATGTGCCGAGCGGCATCGTGATCGTCGTGCAGGCGGAGCGCTCGCAGCACCGCAACAAGGCCATGGCGATCAGCCTGCTGCGCGCCCGGCTTTACGATGCCGAACGGCGCAGGCGCGACGCGGAGCGGGCGGCCGAGCGCCGCGGCCAGGTGGGCTCGGGCGATCGGTCGGAGCGCATCCGCACCTATAACTTCCCGCAGGGCCGCGTCACCGATCACCGCATCAATCTCACCATGCACAAACTGCCCCAGGTGCTCGAAGGCGAGGCGCTTGGCGAAATCGTCGATGCGCTCGTCACCGACCACCAGGCCTCGTTGCTGGCGGCGGAAGAGGCGCGGCCCTGATGATCGTCACGCGATTGGATTCATCAGTCTCGATCGCCGGCGCCCGGCGCGCCTTGGCGCGCATGTTCGCCGCGGCCGGGCTCGATACGCCGGCGCTCGACGCCCGCGTCCTCGTCGGCCATGCGCTCGGACTTGATCACGCCGGGCTCACCGCCGCCGCCGAACGCGTGCTCGATCCCGCGGAGCGCGAGCGCATCGCCGCCGTGGCTTCGCGCCGCCTCGCCCGCGAACCGGTTTCCCGTATCGTCGGGATGAAAGAATTCTGGGGCCTGCCGCTGAGAGTGAACCCGGCGGTGCTGGTGCCGCGACCGGAAACCGAGACCGTGGTGGCCACCGCGCTCGCCGCTCTCGACCGCGATGGCGACCGTGCGCGGCCGCTGCGCATCGCCGATCTCGGTACCGGATCGGGAGCCCTGCTGCTGGCGCTGCTGAGCGAGTTACCCAACGCGTTTGCGATCGGCACGGATCTGAGCACGGCCGCGCTCGCGCTCGCCCGCGACAACGCGCGGCAGCTGGGCTTGGCCGCGCGCGCAGTCTTCGTGGCGTGCGATTTCGCCGCGGCGCTTGCCGGCGCGCTCGATCTCATCGTCGCGAATCCGCCTTACGTAACGAGCGCCGAGTTGGCGCAGCTTGCGCCTGAGGTCCGCGACCATGATCCCAGCCTTGCACTCGACGGCGGCCCGGACGGCCTGCGCGCCTATCGCGCGCTTGCGGCAGACGCGCCGCGGCTCATCGGCGCAACCGGGCACATGGTGGTCGAGGTGGGCGCGGGTCAGGCGGACGCAGTGGCATCGCTCTTTGCTGGCCAACAACCGCTGGATGTTACGGCCGCCCGCGATCTCGCGGGGATGTCGCGCGCCCTTCATATCCGCCCCGCGCTCGGCGCATGAGGCGGAGAAATCAGGAAAAAAGCACTTGGAATATCCCCGCGGACCGACTACGTTCCCCGCAAGACACCGGCCCGAGATTGAGGGTGCCGCCCAGAAGCCCGGAGCAAAGCTCTGCGAGGCGGCGGCACATGCGAGGCGACAGACGATCGGTCAGGTCGAGATTTGAGGACTTCGCCGGCTCGGGATCCGAAAGCTTCACCGGCGTGGCGCGTGTCGTTGCGGACAACGCGCAGGACGAGGGATGGGCAACACCGCGGGATGACCGCGGGCGAGAGACCGCCATCGTAGTATTGGAATTGAGGCACCGACGCGCGGGCTCCGCCCGGGTTGGCGTAGTGTGCCTTGCGAGCCGCAACACCGGCGCGACCGGTAAATTCTGGCGCGTTGGCGATGGGGAGAGGACCGGCGGGACGGCCGCCGCAAGATCGGAGTAGATGAACCAAAAGCCATGAGAAACGGTCAGAACAAACGCATGCGGGGGCGCAACCGCAAGGGCCAGAATCCGCTCACGCGAGTCTACGAATCAAACGGTCCCGACGTGAAGATCCGCGGGACCCCTAACCACGTCGCCGATAAATACGTGCAGTTGGCACGCGACGCCCAGGCCTCGGGCGACCCGGTGGCGGCGGAAAATTACTTTCAGCACGCCGAGCATTATTTCCGCCTGATCGCTGCGGCGCAGGAACAATTCCGGCAGAACAAGCCCTGCTTCCGTCACGACGCCGCCGGCGGCGACCAGCGCGGCGAGGAAGGTTACGACGGGGGCGACGACGACGGGGCCGGGCAACCGATGGGCGACATGCCCTACGGCGGCGGCGCTCAACCGCAGCCCTATCAGCCGCGTGAGGCTCAGCCCTATCAGCAGCGCGAGCAACCACCCTATCCGCCGCGTGAACAGCCGCAGCCTTATGGCGGCCGGCCGCAGCAGCATGTGCCGCAGGCGCGTCCCGAAGGCGGCGGCGATCCCGGCCTGCCGGCGTTCATTACCGGCGGCGGACAACCGCAGGCGCAACCGCCCTACCAGGGTCAGGGTCAGAACGGTTTTGACGGACAACCGGACCGCTTCCCGCTGCATCGTCGCCGGCGCCGCCGGCATGGCGGTTACCGCAGCGATATGCCCTCGCATCACAGCGGCGGCGGGCACGAAGAGGCCGGCCCCCCGCCGGCACCCGGCGACGGCGAATCCAATCAGGAATAGCGGCTACGTCCCAAGCGTGCGCGGAGAGGGCGCGAGCACCGGCTCCAGCGCGGGCACCAGGCGTTGCCGTTCCCGTCGCGCCGGAATAGCGCGATAGACCTGCTTCGTCGCCTCGACCAGATGGACGCCCGCGAACGGCGCCGAAATGGTCGCGCCGGCACGTTCCCACGCCACGGCCGAGCGCAGGAACCACGTCCGGGCGATCGGCGGCACGTAGAGCGCTTCGCCCCAGCCGGTGGGCGTGAACCAGGTTTCACGCAAAAGGTTCGTGATCTGCCCGCGCGAGTAAGGCCGCCCATGCCCGAACGGGGTGGCGTCCGTGCGCGCCCATACACCGCGGCGGTTGGGCACGACCGCGAGCAGCCGCCCGCCGGGCGCCAGGACCCGCCACACCTCGCGTAGCAGCGCGGCCGGGTCCTGCGACATTTCCAGCGCGTGCACCAGCAGCACCCGATCGACGGCGGCATCGGTCAGCGGCAGGTCGAACTCATCGACCAGCGCGGCGAGCGCCGGCCGCTCGGAGGGCCATTTCACCACGCCTTGCGTCGCGGGCATGAAGGCGAAGCATCGCTCCGCCTCCTCGCGAAACAATCCGAGATACGGCGTCGGATAGCCGATCCCGAGCGTGCGCATGCCGTGCAAATCGCGCCAGTGCCGGCGAATGGCGCGGCCGATGAAACGGCGCGCCACGGCGCCAAGCGCCTGACCGTAGAAGTTGCGTAGATCGACGACGTCCATGGACATGCACCGCTGTCCGCTCGCAAAGCCGGACAAGGCCGGAGATTATTATGAAGGCCATCGCCCCGATCGACAACGCGCCGGAGCGATCCATCGTGTGCTAGGTTAAGATCAAACCAACCAAACGAATTCGCGCCGGGGAGGATGTGATGTGCGATCTCTGCAGCAGGCGGAGTTTCATCCGCGGCGCCGGGGCGCTGGCGGCGACGAGCCTGTTCGGCTCGCCGCTGATGGCGCAGGCGCCAAGCAGCGGCGGCAGCCTGCCGGCGCGCGAGGAGTTCGTCATCGGGAACGCGTACCTGATGACGATGGACACCGATCTCGGCGACATCGCCCGCGGCGCGATTCATGTGAAGGACGGCGCGATCACGGCGGTCGGCGCGGACGTGGCTGCGCCGGGCGCGCGCACCGTCGACGGCACCGGCATGATCGTGATGCCCGGCCTGGTCGAGACCCATTGGCATATGTGGAACACGCTGTTCCGCAGCTTCGCCGGCGAGAAGCCGGAGGAGGGTTACTTCCCGACGGTCGCGCGGTTCGGCCAACAAATGACCGCGGACGACGTATTTGCAAGCACGCGCCTCTCCGCCGCCGAGGCGATCAACTCGGGCATCACCTTCGTGCATTCGTGGTGCCACAACGTGCGCTCCCCGGCCCACGCCGAAGCGGACGTACGCGCGCTCGCCGAGACCGGCATCCGCGCGCGGCACTCCTGTGGCTGGCCGCAGGGATTGCCCGACACCGAGTCGGCCGATCAGAGACCGATCGAAAATCTCGCCAAAAACTGGAACGCGTGGTCGCCCGACGGCCTGCTCACGCTGGGCATGGCGTGGCGCGGTCAATTCCGCGCCGGCCCGATCAAGCCGGAGGTCTATCAGCCGGAGTTCGACAACGCCCGCAAGCTCGGGCTGCCGATCACCGTGCACGTCGCCTCGTCGAGCAAGTTGGTCAATCAGATCGAGCCGCTCCACAAGGCAAACCTGCTAGGCAAGGACGTTCAGCTCATCCATACGCTTGCGGCGAGCCCGTCGGAACTCGACATGATGAAAGAGTCCGGCTGCGCGGTTTCGATCTCGCCCGGGTCGGAACTGCGCATCGGCTACGGCTTTCCGCAAACGTTGGAGATGCTTTCGCGCGGCATTCCGCTTGGCATCTCCATCGATACCGAGGCGCTGGTAGGCTCGTCGAATCTGTTCGGCGCGCTCAAGCTCGCCCGCATGGTCGAGAACGCCAAGGCCGGCAGCGAATTCAAAATGTCGGCGCGGCGCGCGCTCGAGCTCGGCACCATGGAGGGCGCCCGTTCCATGGGTTTGGGCGACAAGATCGGCTCGCTGAAACCCGGCAAGCGCGCCGACCTCATCATGATAAACACCGACGCGCTCAACATGGCGGTGATGACCGATCCCGCCCACTTGGTGCTGGAATGTACCGAGCCGGAAAACGTCGACATGGTCGTGGTCGACGGCCGCGTGCTCAAGCGCGGCGGCAAGCTCGTCGCGATCGACGCCCACAAGGTGGTTGCCGACGCGCGCGTTGCACTCGCGGGCGTGCGCGAGCGCACGAAATGGCGCTAGCGCCGAAGATAAAAAACCTTAGAGTCCCGTCTCCGTAACAATGCGAGGCGATCATGCCGGCTGAAGTCCACTTGTTCAAATGCCTCAGGGACAACTACGGCGTCCTGCTGCACGACCCCGCGAACGGCGCGACGGCATCAATCGACGCGCCCGAAGCCGATGCGGTCGAGCAGGCGTTGCGCGAGAAGAACTGGCGGCTGACCGACATACTGGTGACCCATCATCATGCCGACCACACCGGCGGCATCGCCGAACTGAAGGCGCGGTACACCTGCCGGGTCACGGCGCCGCAACGGGAGGCCCAGCGCATTCCCGCCGTGGATGCGACGGTGCGCGAGGGAGACTTCGTGACCATCGGCACGCTGGTCGGACGCGTGCTGGAGACGCCCGGCCACACCGCCGGCCATATTTCCTATTGGTTCAAATCGGAGAAGCTTGCTTTCGTCGGCGACACGCTGTTCTCGGTCGGCTGCGGGCGTCTGCTGGAAGGAGCGGCCGAGGTCATGTGGCCGTCGCTGCTCAAGCTGCGCGGCCTGCCGCCCGACACCGAGGTATACTGCGGGCACGAATACACCGCCGCCAACGTGAATTTCGCGCTCACCGTCGAGCCGAAGAACCCGGCCCTGCGCGCCCGCGCCGACGAGGTGGTCAAGCTGTGCGAAGCAGGGCGGCCGACCATCCCCTCGACCATCGGCTCCGAGCAGCAGACCAACCCGTTCCTGCGCGCCGACCTGCCGGAGCTTGCGGCGGCGGTTGGCTTGGCGGGCGCATCGCCCGTGCAGGTGTTCGCCGCCGTGCGTTCGCGCAAGGACAAGTTCTAAGATAGCGCCGCATGCAGGAGTTGACCGCGGCCGAGGTCGTTCGTCTGCTCGACCTGCGCCCGCATCCGGAAGGCGGGCACTTTCGCGAAACCTTCCGCGATCCGCGCCACGATGCCGACGGTCGTTCCCTTTCGACGGCGATCTATTTTTTGCTCGCCGCCGGCGAGCGCTCGCATTGGCATCGCATCGATGCCGTCGAAATCTGGCACTGGCATGCCGGTGCCGCGCTAGCGCTTCAGATCGCCGGGAGCAACGGTGTTACGACGATGCGGCTAGGCGCCGACCTCGCGAACGGCGAGCGGCCGCACGCGGTGGTCCCGGCAGGCGCCTGGCAAGCGGCCGAGACCCTGGGCGACTGGACCCTCGTCGGCTGCACGGTCGCGCCAGGATTCGACTTCCGCAAATTCGAGCTGGCGCCGAAGGATTGGACACCTCCGGGTTAGATTTTTTTCGCGGCGTGTCGAACAGCGCGCGGCCCGAACGTCATTGAGCAGGCGGAGCATAGTGCCCCGGCCGCATGCGAAGGAGAGTCCCATGAAGTACATCCTGCTGCTTCACGCGCCAGAGGCGTTCTACAAGAGCGCCAGCAAGGCGGATCTCGAACAGATGACCGGCGCTTACATGGCCTATACGGAAGCGATGAAGAAGGCCGGCGTGATGGTGGGTGCGGATCGACTGCAGCCGGTCGCCACCGCGACCACCGTGCGGGTCGCCAACGGCAAAACCACGGTGCTCGACGGCCCCTACGCCGAAACCAAGGAGCAACTCGGCGGCTATTACATCGTCGACGTGCCCGACCTCGACGCCGCCTTGTCCTGGGCCGCGCGCTGCCCCGCGGCGAGCCATGGCGCGGTGGAAGTTCGTCCGATCTGGGCCATGTAGAGCGCGATGGAATCAGAAGACGATCAGCTTGTCCGCTCAACCGCCGAAAAGGTAGCTCGGCGCAGCTACGGCAAGCTGGTCGCCTTCCTGGCCGCGCGCAGCGGCGATGTCGCTGCCGCCGAAGACGCGTTGTCCGATGCGTTCGCGGCCGCGCTGGCCGATTGGCCGGCGCGTGGACTACCGGAAAATCCCGAGGCGTGGCTTGTAACAGTGGCGCGGCGGAAGGCCATCGACCAGGCGCGGCGCCGACGCAGCCCCACCGCCGCTGCCGAGCATCTGAAGCTGATGGCTGAGGAACTGTCGGTGGCCGCGGCCGAAAGGACAGATGTTCCGGACGAACGTTTGGGCTTGATGTTCGCTTGCGCTCATCCCGCCATCGAGTCAGGCATCCGCGCCCCGCTGATCCTGCAGACGATTCTCGGTTTTGACGCAGCCACGATCGCGTCGGCCTTCCTGGTCTCACCCGCCGCCATGGCCCAGCGGTTGGTGCGCGCCAAGACAAAGATCCGTGAGGCCGCGATTCCCTTCCGCGTGCCCGAGCGGGACGATTTCGCGGAGCGCCTCGGCGCGGTGCTCGAAGCCATCTATGCGGCTTTCGCCGAAGGCTGGTCCGATCCAGGCGGGACGGAGAGCCGTCGCCGCAATCTGGCCGAGGAAGGAATCTGGCTCGGCCGGCTCGTCGTATCGCTGATGCCCGACGAGCCGGAAGCGCTCGGCCTGTTAGCGCTCATGCTCCACGCCGAGGCGCGGCGTGCGGCGCGCCGCAGCGTCGAGGGCAACTATGTGCCGCTTGCCGAGCAGGACCCGGGAGCGTGGGACGCGATGCTGATCGAGGAAGCGGAGGCCCTGTTGCTGCGCGCGAGCGACATACGTCGCGCCGGCCGTTATCAGCTCGAGGCCGCCGTGCAGTCGGTCCATGCGGCGCGCCGCCTTACTGGCCGCACCGACTGGGCGGCCATCGGCCGCATCTACGATGCGCTGCTGGCGATGACCGCCTCGCCGGTGGTCGCCATCAATCGGGCGATCGCAATTGCGCAATCAGCAGGCCCCGCGGCCGGATTGGCGGCGCTCGATGAATTGAGCGAGATTCCGCGTCTCGCCGAATATCAACCCTACTGGGCAGCGCGTGCCGGCCTGCTGGCGCAGACCGATCAAATCGAGGTAGCCGACGAAGCTTATCGACGCGCGATCGGCCTGGAATCCGATCCGGCGGTCCGCCGCTTCCTCCAAGAACGACGGACCGAACTCGGGAGCCGAGGAAATCTATTTTCTTCGACGGAAGAGCAGGGCGCGCCCTGACTCGATGCGGCGCAATCAAATCATGTATTGCCCGCCGTTCGCGGACAGCGTCGAACCGGTGATCAATCCGGATTCGTCCGCCGCCAGGAAGACGACGCAGCGCGCGATTTCCTCCGGCTCGCCGAGGCGGCCGATCGGAATCTGCGGCAGGATGTTTTTCTCCATCACTTCCTGCGGCACCGCGCGCACCATTTCCGTGCCGATATAGCCGGGACAAATCGCGTTCACGGTCACCCCGGCACGCGCGTTCTCCTGCGCCAGCGCCTTGGTGAAACCGATTTCACCCGCCTTGGCGGCCGAATAATTTGTTTGCCCCATCTGGCCCTTCTGGCCGTTGATCGAGGAAACGTTGATGATGCGGCCGAATTTTCGAGTGCGCATGCCCTCGATGACCGGCCGGCACATGTTGAACAGCGAATTGAGATTGGTGTTGATGACCGCGGTCCAGTTTTCCGGACTCATCCGGTGAAACATGCCGTCTTTGGTGATCCCGGCGTTGTTGACCAAAATCTCCACCGGGCCGAGATCGGCCTCGACCTGCTTGAGGCCGGCCGCGCAGGCGTCATACGAACTCACGTCCCATTTGTAGACCGGGATGCCGGTCTCGGCCTTGAACTTCTGCGCCGCCTCGTCGTTGCCGGCGTAACTGGCTGCGACTTTGTAGCCCGCCGCCTTGAGCGCCTTGGAAATAGCCGCGCCGATGCCGCGCGTTCCGCCGGTGACCACCGCAACCCGTGCCATCTCGTCCTCCCTTGGGCGGATCGGCCTCGAACGCGCGGGCCGATCTCATCAGTATTTTCAGATAAAAACGGCGGAGCGCGCCTACACGCGCCCCGCCGCCGAAGCTGCGCGCTTATCAGCGTTCGACGCACATGGCGATGCCCATGCCGCCGCCGATGCACAGCGTCGCGAGGCCCTTCTTGGCGTCGCGCTTCTGCATTTCGTGCAGCAAAGTCACGAGCACGCGCGCGCCGGACGCACCGATCGGATGACCGATGGCGATAGCGCCGCCGTTGACGTTGACCTTGGCCGGATTCCAGCCGAGGTCCTTGTTGACCGCGCAGGCCTGGGCCGCGAAGGCTTCGTTCGCCTCGACGAGGTCGAGGTCGTCGATCTTCCAGCCGGCCTTCTTGAGCGCCGCGCGCGAGGATGGGATGGGCCCGGTGCCCATGATCGAGGGATCGACGCCGGCGTGCGCCCACGAGACGATGCGGGCGAGCACCGGGCGGCCTTCCTTCGCCGCCTGGCTCGCCTTCATCAGCACCAGCGCGGCGGCGCCGTCGTTGATGCCCGACGCGTTGCCGGCCGTCACGGTGCCGTCCTTCTCGAAGGCGGGCCGCAGCTTCGCCACCGCGTCGAGAGTCGTGCCGTGGCGCGGATATTCGTCGCTGTCGACCACAACATCGCCTTTGCGGCTCTTGATGGTGACCGGCACGATCTCGTCCTTGAACCTGCCGGCCTTCTGCGCTGCCTCGGCCTTGTTCTGGGAGGCAACCGCGAACTCGTCCTGCTGCTGGCGCGTAATCTGCCACTGCTTGGCGACGTTCTCGGCGGTGTTGCCCATGTGGTAGCCGTTGAACGCGTCCCACAGGCCGTCCTTGATCATGGTGTCGACCATTTCGAGGCCGCCCATTTTGGTGCCGCTGCGCAGATAGGCCGCATGCGGGGCCTGGGTCATCGATTCCTGGCCGCCCGCGACCACGACATCGGAATCGCCGTTGACGATCGCCTGATAGCCGAGCGCCACCGCGCGCAGGCCCGAGCCGCACAGCTGGTTGACGCCCCATGCCGGGGTCTCCACCGGGATGCCGGCGGCGATCGAGGCTTGCCGCGCCGGGTTCTGGCCCTGGCCGGCGGTGAGGATCTGGCCCATCACCACTTCGCTGACCCGGCCGGGCTCCACTCCCGCCCGTTCGAGGGCTGCCTTGATGGCCGTTTTGCCCAACTCGTGGGCCGGGAGCCCGCCGAACGCCCCGTTGAACGCGCCGACCGCCGTGCGGGCAGCGCCGACGATGACGATGTCGTCCTGCATGGATGCAAACTCCTTGTGTCAACCGGCGGCGCGGCGAACAGGTCTTCGATCGGTGGCCGGTGGGGTGCAGCCGCCGTGCCGGGGGCGGCGCGGCAGCCGTCTCGTCGCGGATGATGGCTCTCAATTAGTCCCCCGGGCCTGCCACTGCAAGCGCGGCTCGGCTCGGCCGGCTGGAATGCTGCGGGCTTGCTGCGCAACAAAACTGTGGCCGGCCAGCGACAAAAATGCCTATTCTGCCCGGCGATCAGTCAGGTCCGAACCCGCGTCCGTGTCATGGCCAAATCCGAAGAACCCGTCACCATCAAGAAATACGCGAACCGGCGTCTCTACAATACCGGCACCAGCACTTACGTGACGCTGGAAGACTTGGCCGCGCTGGTGAAATCCGGCGAAGACTTCGTGGTCTACGACGCGAAAACCGGCGAGGACATCACCCGCTCGGTACTCACCCAGATCATTTTCGAGCAGGAGAACAAGGAGGGCCAGAACCTCCTGCCGATCGCGTTCCTGCGCCAGCTGATCCGTTTCTACGGCGACAGCATGCAGATGCTGGTCCCGCGTTTTCTCGAGGCTTCGATCGAGTCGCTCACGCGCGAGCAGGAGAAGTTCCGTCAGCAGATATCCCACGCGTTCGGCGGCGGGTTCGGCCCGCTGGAAGATCAGGTCCGCCGCAACATGGAAATGTTCCAGCGCGCGTTTTCCATGTTCCCCGGCTTCGGCGGCGCGGCGGCGCCGTCCACCGCTGGCTCCGGCGAAGGCGAGAAGACCCCGCGGCCGTCCGGCGAGATCGACGATCTCAAGCGTCAATTGTCGGAAATGCAGAAGCGGCTCGACCGCCTGACCGACAAGGGCGAGAGCTGAAGCAGCCTTGCCCCAGCCGCCTGCCGGCACGCGCTTTGCGACTGGAGGAGCAAACCGGCAGAGGATGTCCCGCGGCGGGACAGCGGCGACGATGGAACGTCAAGCGATCGGACAAAGCAGGGCGCTGGTGCCGATCAGCTCCGCCCGGCCGACCCGGACGCCGGGCCGCGCGCATGCCACCTTCCTCGTTCACCTCATCGCCACGCGGCGGGAACTGCCGCAGACCCGCGCGCGGCGGCGCACCGAACCCGCCGACGCCGCTCGCGCCTACCGGGCCGGGCTCGACCGACCGGCGCCGCGCCCGATGCTGTTCCGCTCGTTGTAACCGGCGGAGTTAATACCCGAGCGCCAAGCCGTCCTTGCGCGGGTCCGATCCGCCGATGAGGACGCCACGATCCCAATCGATCTGGATCGCCTGACCGCCGCCGAGCGGTAGCGGCCGTACCGCGACGTCGTGCCCGCGCGCCTCAAGCCCCGCGACCGTCGCGGCCGGCACGCCGCGCTCGACCAGCGTGACGTCGCCGTCGAAGAACGCGCGCGGCTCGTCGATCGCCGTCTGCACGTCCATGCCGTGATCGATCATGTTGCCGATCACATGCGCATGGCCGACCGCCTGATAATGGCCGCCCATTACGCCAAAGGACATGTCGCAGCGGCCGTCGCGCATCGCCATCGCCGGAATGATGGTGTGCATGGGGCGCTTGCCCGGTCCGATCGTGTTGGGATGACCGGGCTCGACCACGAAACAGGCGCCGCGGTTGTGCAGCATGATGCCGCTGTTCGGTGTGGCGATGCCGACCCCGAACGCGCTGTAGAGCGAATTGATGAAGGAGACCGCCATGCGGTCGCGATCGACTACGGTGAGATAGGTCGTGTCCGAGATGGTAGTGGCGAGCGCCGGGCCTTCGACGCGCGATGTGGGATCGATGCGGCCGGCGCGTTCGCGCGCGAAGCCTTTGTCGAGCAGCGAAGAAACCTGCGCGCGCATCGCCGCCGGATCGGCAATCTCGGCGTCGCGCACCGCATAAGCCAATCGCGCCGCCTCCAGCTGGAGATGAAATCGCTCGGCCCCGAGCGGATCGAGCCGCGCGAGATCGAACGGCTCCAGGATGTTGAGCATCACCTGTGCGACGATGCCCTGGCCGTTGGGCGGCAGCTCGAGCACGTCGAGCCCACGATAGTTCGCGGAAACCGGCGCGACTTCCTCGCCGTGATGGCGCGCGAGATCTTCCTCATCGACGAGACCGCCGCGGGCCGCGATGGTGGCGGCGATCTCGCGCGCTGTCGGCCCCTCGTAGAACGCGCGCGGCCCGCCGGCCGCGATCGCCTCCAGCGTTTTGGCAAGCGCGGGAAATCGCATCACGTCGCCGATCGCCGGCGCGCGGCCGTCTGTGAGAAAATGGCGCGTGGCGCCTTCATCGGGCCGCAACTTTGCAACCTGCCCCGCCCAGTCGCTGCCCACGCGCGGCGCGATCGGAAAGCCGTCGCGCGCGTAACGAATTGCCGGCTGCAAGGCGCGGTCGAGCCCGAACCGGCCGTGCGCCTTCAGGATGCTCGCCCAGGCCTCCACCGCACCCGGGACGGTGACCGCGTGGATCGACTCGAGCGCGACCGAACGAATGCCCTTTGCAAGCAGCGTCTCCGTTCGCATCGCCGCGCTTGCGCGACCGGACCCGTTGTAGCCCCACGGGGGCGCGCCGGGCTTCGACACGATGCAAAAACAATCGCCGCCGATGCCGGTCATGGCCGGCTCGACCACGCCGAGCAGCGCTACTGCCGTGACCGCGGCATCGGCCGCCGTGCCGCCGGCGCGCAGGGTCTCGATCGCCGCTTGCGTCGCGAGCGGCTGCGAGGTCGCCGCCATGGCCTCACAGGCCATGACCGGCGAACGGCCGGGGAAATGAAAATCGCGGATCACGTCGTCACGCGGCGGTCCCGTGCTCCTCCGCTTCCGCCGCGTGGGCGTGCGCATAATCCTCCGCGATCTGCCGTTCGCGCCGCGAGACTCGGAGCCGGATCGACAGCCCGGCGATCACGTCGATGAAGCAGATGGCGGTGAGGATCGCGAAGGTGGAATTGGCGGCCTGCTGGACCAGCAGAAACTCGGCGACAGCGCCGCCGAACACCAGGAACGAGAGTCCGTGGTCGACCACTGACTTCGCCCCGGTCGCTTTCACCACTTCGATAAACAGCAGAAACAGCGTGCCGGCGATGAAGGCGTCGCCGAGCGTCACCGACCAGTCGAGGCCGGAGAGAAGGTGCACGGTGTAGAGCTTCGTGGCCCACCCGTCCGCCGGCGGCGTCAGGAATGCGATCATGTTGTAGACCGCGAGCGAAACGATCAGGAGGGGGAAGCCGACGAGGAACACGGCAAGCCTCTAAGGCGAGGGTCGAAGCGGCGACCATTAGAGCATGATCCCGAAAAGTGGGCACCGGTTTTCGGAAAAGATCATGCTCAAGAAGGTAGAGGGTGATCAAAGTCATCACGCTCTGGTCGCTTATCAAACCTCCGCCTTGGGCTTGAGCACCTGCCGGCCGCGATACATGCCGGTCTTCAGATCGATGTGGTGCGGCCGCCGCAACTCGCCGGAATCCTTGTCTTCGACGTAGGTCGGCGCCTTGAGGGCGTCGGCAGAACGGCGCATGCCGCGTCGCGACGGCGACGTTTTTCGTTTCGGGACGGCCATGGTCGGTCTCCAACAAAGCCACGCGGGACGGCCTTGGTCCGGCGGGTCCACGATCGGCGGGAAGGCGGCCTTATAGAGGATGGCGGGGGCTAAGACCAGAGCACATGCTCCTGCGCTAGCGCCGCAGGCAGCGGTCGAGCCCGGCCGCCATGTGCGCGTGGGCGCGCGCGAGATAAATCCCGCCGAGGCGCTGCACGGCGGGGCGTGGCCGCGAGGCGCTGCGGCGGATCGGATTGGGCAGGATCGCCGCCATCAGCGCGCCCTGCTGTGCGATGAGCAAACGGGCGGATTTGCCGAACGCGCGGCGCGCGCCGGCCTCGATGCCGAACTCGCCGTTCGGCCCCCATTCGGCAACATTGAGATAAATCTCAAAGACGCGTCGCTTGGGCAGAACGAGATCGATCCACAGCGCGAGCGGTGCCTCGAGCGCCTTGCGGACGAAGCTGCGTCCCGGCCACAGAAACAAATTTTTCGCGACCTGTTGGGTGATGGTCGAGCCGCCGCGCAACGGTCCGCCTTCGTCCGCATCCGCGAGCGCCTCGCGCATCTCGCCCCAATCGATGCCGTGGTGGGTGCAGAAGCGCGCGTCCTCGGCCGCGATCACCGCGGCCGCGACGGCCGGCGGCACGGAGTCGAGCGGAATCCAGATGCGCTCGACCCGCGCGCCGGTCAGCCGCCGCTCGAGCATCAGCGCCGAAATCGGATGGCCGAAGCGGTAGAAGGGCGCGAGGACGTAAGGGACGAGCAAAATCGCAATGACAGTCGCCGCGATCCAGCCGATCAGGCGCCAGGCACGGCTGCGGGCGAAGGCGGTCATGGCGCGGGGATAGAGCACGGGTCGCATTGCTTCAACGCGACTGGACCGTACTGGCATTTCCGGATCGAATGACCGCATGGAGAATCCTTCGGGCGTCCGTCGCCACCGGCTGCCGAAAATCCTGCGCGTCATCCGGGCGCGACCGCGCCTGTTCCTGGCGGCGCTGTTCGGGGCCGTGCTCGGGTTGCTGCTGCCCCTGGGGTGGCGCCTTTCGGGGCGCGCGCTGGTCGGCTGGGACGCCGGCGTTGCGTTCTACCTGATCAGCACGTTCCCGCTGTTACTGCGGTCCGACGTGACGCGCATCCGCCGCCGCGCCGCCATCGTCGATGAAGGCCGCTTCGCCATCCTGGTGGTCGTGGTCGGCGCCGCGCTCGCGAGCCTCGGCGGGATCGTGGCGCAACTCGGCTTCGGTCGCGCGCCGAGCCATCTCGCGCTCGCGACAATCACGATCCTGCTCTCATGGACCTTGGTGCACGTGATCTTCGCGCTCCACTACGCGCACGAGTTCTATGCCGAGAATCCGCGCGGCGGTGGCCTGACATTTCCCGGCGGCGAAGAGCCCGACTACTGGGACTTTCTTTATTTTTCGCTGGTGATCGGGATGACGTCGCAGGTGTCCGACGTGGCGGTCACCGGACGCACCATCCGCCGCACCGTGGCGGCGCATGGCGTCTTATCATTCCTGTTCAACGCGGCGCTGATCGCTCTCTCCGTCAACATCGCGGCGAGTGCATTGGTGGGGTGAGGCCGGACTAGGAGTCTCTATTCCGCCGCCGTTTGTTTGGCGGCGCCGTAGCGGCGCTCGATGTAGTCGACGACCATCGCCTGGAAATCCGCCGCCAAGGTCGGGCCGCGCAAGGTCGCGGCCTTTTTGCCGTCGATGAACACCGGCGCGGTCGGCTGCTCGCCGGTGCCCGGAAGCGAGATGCCGATGTCGGCGTGTTTGGACTCGCCCGGGCCGTTGACGATGCAACCCATCACCGCGACGTTGAGCCCTTCGACGCCCGGGTATTGTTTCTTCCACGCGGGCATCGACTCGCGGATGAAGTCCTGAATCGACTTCGCCAGCTCCTGGAACGTGGTCGAGGTGGTGCGCCCGCAGCCGGGGCACGCGGCGACCAGCGGCACGAAGGTGCGGAAGCCCATCGTCTGCAGCAATTCCTGCGCGACTTTCACTTCGAGCGTGCGGTCGCCGTTCGGCTCGGGTGTGAGCGACACGCGGATGGTGTCGCCGATACCCTGCTGCAGCAGCACGCTCATGGCGGCCGACGACGCGACCACGCCCTTCGAGCCCATGCCGGCTTCGGTGAGGCCGAGATGGAGCGCGTAATCGGAGCGCCGGGCGAGGTCGGCATAAACGGCGATGAGATCCTGTACCGCCGAGACCTTGGCCGAAAGGATGATCTTCGAACGCGGCAGCCCGATTTCTTCCGCGCGTTCGGCCGAGAGCAGCGCCGACTGCACCATCGCCTCGCGCGTGACCGCACGCGCTTCGACCGGCCGCGGCGACTTCGCGTTCTCGTCCATCAGCCGTGTGAGCAATTCCTGATCGAGCGAACCCCAGTTGGCGCCGATGCGCACCGGCTTGTCGTAGCGGATCGCCATCTCGACGATCGACGAAAACTGCCGGTCCCGCTTCTCCTTGAAGCCGACGTTGCCAGGATTGATGCGATATTTGTCGAGCGCCTCGGCGGCCACGGGATGTTCGGCGAGCAGCTTGTGGCCGATGTAGTGAAAATCGCCGACGATCGGCACGTCGACGCCCATCTTGAGCAGCCGCTCCTTGATGTGCGGCACCGCCGCGGCGGCTTCCTCGCGGTCGACGGTGATGCGCACGATCTCCGAGCCGGCGCGGGCGAGATCGGCGACCTGCCGGGCGGTGGCCGCCGCGTCCGCCGTGTCGGTGTTGGTCATCGACTGGACGACGATCGGCGCCGCGCCGCCCACCTCCACGCGGCCGACCTTGACCGGCACCGAGCGGCGCCGGGCGGCGGGAGCGGCAAAAGCGTCCATGGTCATCTCCGATATCTAACCAGCGAAGTGCCAGAGCGCGAGAGCCCCGTCAATCGGCCGCGCGGGCGCGATTTTCGGCCGGTTAACCCGTCGCTTCCGCTGTTTCTGCCGCGTCTACGGTGACAGTCACATGACGACCGGGGGCCCTGCAGAATCTAATTTCAGAGGGAACCTGCTAAATCCCCGCGATTTTCATCGTGCCCGTCTTGCCAGGGTAAGCCGCTTTCGGCTTCTGCTCCCAAACGAACGTCACGTCGAGCGTGACCCCGAGCTTTTTCGCAAGGTGGAAGATCGACTTCCACGCTGGATTTGCGGCCTGTCCCTGCACCGACAGCTTGGCCTCAGGGATGAAATGGTAGCCAATCTTCTCGTCGCCTTGGCCATCGACGTAGTTGCAGAGCAGCATCTGCTTGAGTTCGTCGACGGTTCCCACTTTTCCGCCGGCGAGTCGTACAAGTTGGAATAGCAGAGGATTCCAATAGAGCATCTGCTTAGCTAATTTCTTCCCGTTCAGCTCGATGGATACAGGCTTTGTAAAGGAGAGATCGGGTGGCGCATCCGGTAGGCACACCATCAGATTGGGGTCAGGCGGCACTGCCGCCTTCGCATTTCCATCGCCAAGGGATTTATGATATAAAATATAAAACTCTATCGCCTTAGCAATGGCGGTTTCCGGGGTATCCACGAAGGGCTCTGCGATGGACTGCAGTTTCGCGAACAGCGGCTGAGATATGTTGATTTGCGGCATCATTTCCAACTCCTCTGCGATGGGTCGGATCTTATAACGTATTATCGATATATCGATATTTGCCTTATAATGCAATAGCCAAAGTGCCTCCTGTTCCTTGTTAAGACGCTTATCGAATGATATCAAGGCGATACCGCGATATCAGAGCTAACCTCTATCCAGTCACAGACAGTATTTTTCTAAATCGGAGGCCATCGCTGGTTTTGGCAGCGCTGACGGTGAGAGCCACATCACAGCCATTCCATGAAAGCAGTGGCGCGGCCAAATCCGCAGGTGCATCATTGCGGCGCCCAATCCAGGAGCGCTCCCATGCACGACATCGTCATTCGCGGCGGCACCATCGTTGACGGCACCGGCCGGGCACCGTTCACCGGGGACGTGGCGATTGCGGGGTCGCGCCTCGTCGGTGTCGGCGGCAAGCAGGGACCGGGGCGGCGCGAGATCGACGCCGACGGCCTGCTGGTGACGCCCGGCTGGGTCGACGTGCACACCCACTACGACGGCCAGGCCATGTGGGACCCGCTGCTCGCGCCCTCGTGCTGGCACGGCGTCACCACGGTGATGTTCGGCAATTGCGGCGTCGGCTTCGCGCCGGTGAAGAAAGAGCACCGCGGCGCGCTCATGGACCTGATGGAAGGCGTCGAGGAGATTCCCAACCCGGTGCTCGCCGCCGGCCTGACCTGGGATTGGGAGAGCTTCCCCGAGTTCATGGACGCACTCGAGCGCCGGCCCCGCGCGATCGATATTGCCGCGCAATTCGCCCACCTGCCGCTGCGCGTCTATGTGATGGGCGACCGTGCCATCCGCCGCGAGCCGGCCACCGCCGACGACATCGCCGAAATGCGCAGGCTCACCATCGAAGCGCTGCGCTCCGGCGCCTTCGGTTTCACCACCTCGCGCACCGATTCTCACAAGACGCCGGACGGCGACCTGGTGGCCTCGCGCGACGCCGACGCGGAGGAGCTGATCGGAATAGGCTCGGCGCTCACCGCGACCGGGAGCGGCGCCTTCGGGATCAACAGCGACTTTGACGACGAGGAGTATGAGTTCGCCTGGATGAGGAAGGTTGCCCGCGACACGGGCCGGCCGGTGTGGTTCCTGCTCACCGACCGTTATCAGGATCCGCCGCGCTGGCGACGCCTCCTCAAAGGCGTGCACGAGGCGCGCGCCGACGGCCTCTCGCTCACGGCGCAGATCGCCGGCCGCCCGATCGGCGTCATGATGGGCATCGGCACCGCGCTCAATCCGTTCAAGGTTCGGCCGAGCTACCAACAGATCGAAGCGCTGCCGCTTGCCGAGCAGCGCGCGCGCCTGCGCGATCCCGCGGTGCGGCGGAAAATATTGGCCGAGCAGCCGTCGCAAGCGGACGTCGAGAGGCTCGGGCAATTCCGCCAAGCGGTCGTCAACCGCTGGGACCTTTTCTTCGCCATGGGCAATCCGCCCGACTACGAGCCGGCACCCGAGAAGAGCGTGGCCGCGATCGCGGCGCGCAGCGGCCGGCCGCCCGACGAGGTGGCCTATGACTACATCACCGGCGGTGAAGCCCAGTACCTCTGGTTCCCGCTGGTCAACTACGTGACCGGCGACCACGAGCCGATCCGCGAAATGCTCAACGACCCCGCGTGCCTGTTGGGTCTGAGCGACGGCGGCGCCCATTGCACGTCGGTCGTGGACGCGGGCCTGCCGACCTTCATGCTCACCCACTGGAGCCGCGACCGCAGTCGCGGACCGAAGCTGCCGCTCGAAGCAATGATCAAGCGGCAGACCAGCGAGACCGCCGATTTCTTCGGGCTCTCCGATCGCGGCCGACTGGCGCCGGGCCTGCGCGCCGACTTGAACGTGATCGACTACGATCGCCTGCAGGTTAAAAAGCCCGAGCTGGTGCACGACATGCCGGCCGGCGGCCGCCGTTTCGTGCAAAAGGTCGATGGCTATCAGATGACCGTTGCGGCCGGCGCGCCTATCTTCGAACGCGGCGAGCACACCGGCGCCATGCCGGGCCGGCTCATCCGCGCCGGGCGCGACGCGGAGGTTCTGCACGCAGCGGAGTAGGTTCTTCGTCTCACAATGGCTGAGCCCTCCCGCTCACCGCGCGCGGCCGAGGACTGGAGCGCGGCGCAGTACCTCAAGTTCGAGGACGAGCGCACGCGCCCCTCGCGCGACCTGCTGGCGCAGGTGCCGCTCGACGATCCGGCGCGCGTGGTCGATCTCGGCTGCGGGCCCGGGAACTCGACGGAATTGCTGATCGAGCGCTTTCTCCGCGCCGAAGTCATCGGCGTCGATTCCTCGCCCGACATGTTGCGGCAGGCGCGCGAACGCCTACCGCGTTGCAAATTCGTAGAGGCCGATCTTTCGACCTGGACGCCGCAGCCGGGCACGGAGCTGCTGTTCAGCAACGCGGTGTTCCATTGGGTGCCGGATCATCCAAACGTGCTCAAGCGCCTGCTCCAGGCGCTCGGTGTGGGCGGCGTGCTCGCGGTACAGATGCCGGACAACGCGAACCAGCCCGCGATTGCCGTGACCGAGAAGCTCGTTGCGTCGGGACCATGGTCCGCCGCAACAGCCCACGTAAAGAGCCGACGCAAACAGCTGCTCCGGCCGGAAGAGTATTACGATCTGTTCCGTCCGCTGTGCCGCCACGTCGACATCTGGCACATTCACTACAATCATCTGATGGAGAGCCACGCCGGCGTAGTCGAGTGGTTCAAGGGATCGGGCTTGCGGCCTTTGCTCGCGGCCCTCGACGCACCCTTGCGCGAGGCGTTCCTTGCCAAATACACGGACGAAATCACCCGTGCCTATCCGCCGCGCTACGACGGCAAGGTGATGCTGAAGTTTCCCCGTTTGTTTATAGTCGCGGTGCGAGGCGGAGAAGCGTAAAATCGCGCGGCAGTTAAGGAGGATCGCATGGGCATTCGTCTCGGCCGAGTTGGGCACATCGGCATCCACGTGAGCGATGCCGATCGCTCCATCGACTTCTATCGCAAAGTGCTGGGCCTCAAGTTGACGGGACGCTGGGGGCCGCCGCATTTCGGGCGCCAGATCTGCTTCATGCGCATCGACGACAAGCATCACGACGTGGTGCTGTTCGAGCTTTCCGAGGACGCGCGCAAGGCCGGGGTTACGGCAACGGACTCGCAATTCCGCAAGGCACCCGGCCTCGATCACGTCGCCTTCGAGATCGACTCGCGCGAGGATTGGCTGCGCGCGCTCGAACACGTGCGCGCCTGCGGGGTGAAGATCGTCAGCGGTCCCTACGTGCACGCGCCGGAGGGAGGCGACCAGGGCTTCGTCGGCGGCAGCGGCAGCCACGCCTTCTATTTCCTCGACCCGGACGGCAACCGAATCGAAATCTATTGCTGGATGATGAAAGTGACCGGCCCGAGCATGGCCGCGCCCAATCCCGATCTGTGAGTTAACTACGGGCGCCGAAAGCTTTTGTTCAGCGGGCGCGGCAGTGGGCGCACACGCCGGGGATTTCGACCACCGGCGTCTTGGGCGTGAAGCCGGCGCTCTTGGCGGCGGCCAGCAGCGACTTGGCAACGGCCGACGACGGCGCCTCGCCGACCGCGCCGCACATATCGCACAACAGAAACACCATCATGGCGCCGGCCTGATGGCGGCTGATGCAGGCGATGTAGGCGTTGCGGCTTTCGATCCGGTGCACCAGCCCCTGGCCGAGCAGGAAATCGAGCGCGCGATAGACCGTGATCGGCGCCGGCCGCGGCCCGCGCTCGGCGAGACGATCGATGATCTCGTAGGCGCCGAGCGGCCGATGACTCGCGGCGAGCGCTTCGAGCACTTGGCGCCGGGTCGGTGTCAGCCGCTCGGCGCGCGATGCGCACAGGGCCTCGGCGTGGGCCAGGGCATCGGCCGAGCAGCGGTCATGGTCGTGGTCGGGAGCCGGAAAAATGGCAGGCGATTTCACGGAAGCGGCCCCTTGCGGCTGAAGTCGTCATCCTAGCGGGCTGCGGCCGTCGCGGAAATGTGACGCACCGGGCGGCGCGGATTTATGTTGCAATGCAGCAAAATCGGACTAGGTTCCGGCCGTCCAGCGCAAGGAGCGCACGCATGCTCAACGGCAAGGCTGCCGTCGTCACCGGCTCGACCTCCGGCATCGGTCTCGCCATCGCCCGGGCGCTCGCCGGGGCGGGCGCCAACGTGGTGCTCAACGGCTTCGGCGATGCCGCCGAGATCGAGAAGACGCGCGTCGGCATCGAGAAGGAGTTCAAGGTCAAGGCGCTCTATGACGCGGCCGACATGACCAAGCCGGCCGAGATCGCCGCGATGATCAAAACGGCGGAGAAAGCGTTCGGAGCGGTCGATATCCTGGTCCCCAACGCGGGCATTCAGCACGTCTCGCCGATCGAGGAGTTCCCGATCGAGAAGTGGGACGCGATCATAGCCATCAACCTGTCGTCGGCCTTTCATGCGATCCGCGCCGCGGTGCCGGGCATGAAGGCGAAGAAATGGGGCCGCATCGTCTGCACCGCGTCGGCCCATTCGCTCGTCGCCTCGCCGTTCAAGGCCGCCTACGTCACCGCCAAACACGGCCTTGCCGGCTTGACCAAGACCGTCGCGCTCGAAGTCGCGACCTTCGGCATCACCATCAACTGCATCAGTCCCGGCTACGTGTGGACCCCGCTGGTCGAGCGGCAGATTCCCGACACCATGAAAGCGCGCAATCTCACCAAGGAGCAGGTGATCAACGACGTGCTGCTCGCCGCGCAGCCGACCAAACAATTCGTCACGCCCGAACAGGTCGCTTCGCTCGCGCTCTATCTGTGCTCGGACGCCGCCGCGCAGATCACCGGCGCCAACCTGTCGATCGACGGCGGCTGGACCGCGCAGTAGCGCCCTCCCAGCCCTCCCGCGCGAACGGGAGACGGAGCGGAGAGGTCGGTGCTTGAAGAAACAATTTGACTGATGGCTGCGCGTTCTCGCCAACAAAACCGCAAGAAGATCAACCTCGCTCTGCAGGGCGGCGGCGCGCATGGTGCCTTCACCTGGGGCGTGCTCGATCATCTGCTCCAGGACGAGCGGCTCGAGATCGAAGGCATCTCGGGCACGTCGGCGGGCGCGCTCAACGCGGTGATGCTCGCCGACGGCCTGGCCCGCGGCGGGCGCGAGGAGGCGCGCGAGCGGCTCGCCGACTTCTGGCGCGGCGCCAGCGCCGACGGCAACCTGCCGCGCGTGCAGCGCGCGGTGGTCGAGCGGCTGTTCTCGTTTTTCCCGCTCGAGGGTTCGCCGTTCGCGGCGTGGCTCGACGTGCTTTCGCAGTTCGTTTCGCCCTACGACTTCAATCCGCTCAACATCAATCCGCTCAAGGAGCTGATCGAGAAGTTCGTCGACTTCGACGCTATCCAGCGCTCGACCGAGCCGCAACTTTTCATCTCGGCCACCAACGTGACGACCGGGCGGCTGCGCGTGTTCGCCGGGCCGAAAGTGACGGCCGACGCGGTGATGGCGTCGGCCTGCCTGCCGACCCTGTTCCGCGCGGTCGAGATCGACGGCACGCCCTATTGGGACGGCGGCTACATGGGCAATCCGGCGATCTTCCCGTTCTTCCGCGCCACCGAAACCGAGGACGTGCTGGTGGTGCAGATCAATCCGCGCGTGCGCCACGTTCCGCCCAAGTCCTCGCAGGAGATCATGAACCGCCTCAACGAGATCACGTTCAACTCGTCGCTGCTGGCGGAGTTTCGAGCGATCGATTTCGTGCGCCGGCTGATCGACCAGAACCGGCTGCCGCACGGTACCGGGCCGGGCCAATACCGCCGCGTCAACGTGCACCGCATCGCGCTCGACGAAGCGTTCCGCAAGCTCACCGCGGCGAGCAAGCTCAGTTCCGACTATGATTTCTTCGTCATGCTGCGCAACGGCGGCCGCCGCGCCGCGCGCAACTTCCTCGACGCGCATTTCGACGACCTCGGCCGCGAGGGCACCATCGACCTGCGCGCCGAAGCGCAGGCGGAATGGGCGTGAGCGCGCATCTGCATTAATCCTGACCTATCGCACCTTCTGTCATGCAGGTGTGGCCAAATTCAAATAGTAGCGCGTGTGGCGCAACTCTCCGGTCCGGGTCAGAGCACCAATGGCCACGAGGTCTTGCAAGTCTCTGGTAGCGGTCGCACGAGAGGTCTTGGCGATCGCGATGTAGTTCTCCGCACTCAGTCCGCCTTGGAATCCATCAATTCCCTCCCGGAACATGCGGGCAATCACTTTGTCCTGACGCGCGTTCAGTTTGCCCCGCACTCGATCGTAGAGCTTCGCCTTCGCGACGTAGAAATCCACCCGTTTGATCGTGTTGCGCTGTGCTTCGAGCACGGTTTGCGCGAAGTAGGTCAGCCACTCGGTAATCTCCAATTCCTTGTTGTTGCGCTCCAGAGCAACGTAATACGCCCTGTGTGATCGCTCGATGGTGTAGGAAAGCGCGATCAGGCTGGGCTGACCCAGATTTTGCGCCAGCGATTTTTCCGAGAGCGAGCGGGCAATCCGACCGTTGCCATCTTCGAACGGGTGAATGGCGACAAAAAACAAATGAGCGATTCCCGCGCGGGTTAAGGGTGGAAGCGCTTCGCTGGCCGACGGAGCCGTATTATTGAACCACTCAACAAATACATCCATCTCTGCAGCCACGGCGGAAGACGGCGGAGCTTCAAAATGGACCGTGGGGCGATCCGCTCGTCCCGATACGACCTGCATCGGATCGGCATGAGTGCGGTACTTGCCGATAGCCTGGACACGGCGTTCGCCGCTCATGAGCATGCCGTGCCACGTGAACATCGTTGCGTGGCTCAGTGGCTCGCGGAAGTTCCAGTAGTGATCCACCATCATTTCCGCGATGCCGCGCTCGGCCGGCGCGATGCGCCGGTCCTCGGGAGCAAGCCCGAACTGATAGCGGAGCGAAGATTGCACGCTTTCGCGGCTGAGAACCTCCCCCTCGATCTCAGAAGTCTTCACCGCCTCTTCGCTGATGAGTTCGACTGTAAGGCTGTCCCGGTCGTCCGGTCCGACATGCTTGAGGACCCCGAAAGCTTCGCCCGAGCCGAGGAGGAATTGCCGCTCCAGCGGCTCAAGGGCGGCCGCATCGTACGTGAAGTCGGGCCAATCGGGTTGCTGCCAATTCCAGGGCATGAGTTATGGGCGTTTCCTTTTATAGCTCACATTTACCCCATTTCGTGAGCTATAGCGAGCCATCCTATGCCTCGTTGAAACGGCTCGAACTTGCCCAGCCGCTCAACCTACACCATAATACCGGTAGTTTGTCGCAAATTTTTCGTATGCGCGACATATTGACCATTCACGTCTATATTGCAGTGCATTAAAATCAACGGCAATGCAGCATTGCGTTTGCAATGCAGCATACAAAAGAAAATAGCTTCTAGGGATAGAGACGTTCGAGAGACGGGAGCGCCGGGAGGCCGTTAACGATTCCATGGATGGCAGCGGCCGTCGGCACGGACGGAACATCCAAGCTCGGCCCCCATGGTCGCTCGGGATAAAGAAGTCCCGCGCCGGGAGAGATCGTTTTTTGCTCGTTTTTTCCTCGGCCGTCGTTTTTACGGCGCTCTGTGGGATACTCATGGGCACCATCGCCATCTTTGGACCCAATCCCCAAACTCCTCCGATTGCGTCGCTGTTTGAAACACTCAAATATCTCTTCACGGTCGGAGGAATCAGCATTTTCACGATGCTCGGTACTCTCCCTCGCCGAAGCAATTGGTCGTGATATTACATGCGGCTGCGATCGACTAAATTCACAAGCCTCGTGAGTTGCGGCGTGGCGGCTCTATGCCTTGCGCCCCACGCGTACTATCGTTCGTGCGATGACGCGCGAGGCGATGCCTATCCTGACCGCCGAAGCCGGACGGGCGCGGCTCGAAATCATCGTCGCCGACATCACGACGCTCGCGGTCGATGCCATCGTCAACGCGGCGAATCGGTCGCTGCTCGGTGGCGGCGGGGGATCTCACGCAATGGCAAGCTACTGCATATGGCAAGCTACTGCATTGAGCGTAAATTCGGGACCCGTGCTACAATAGGAGCATGGAACCCAAAGCCAATCCCGTCCTCGATACTGAAGCCGTCGACCGAGCGGCGACCGACCTAGCTATTGCGCAGGAATTTGTAATCAACGCGGAAAGCGCCCTAATCTATCGAATTACCCATCGTGACAATCTCCCATGGATTCTCGACAACGGTCTCCATTGCAAAAGTTCCCAGACCACTGACCCTGCCTATGTTGATATCGGTCATCCTGAGCTGATCGAGAAACGGAGCCAGCACATTGTTACTGGCGCGCCCGGCGGAACTCTCGCGGACTATGTACCATTCTATTTTACGCCATTTTCACCGATGGCTTACAACATCAAGACTGGGCGCAACGGCATTTGTAAGCGCGGCAACGCGGAACTCGTCATCGTTTTTTCATCTCTACATAATCTGCAAGAGGCAAACATACCGTTTCTGTTTACTGATCGTCACGCCATTTCGGCCACCCAGAATTATTCGGACTTAACAAACCTCGACCAAATTGATTGGCCCAGTTTGCAACAACGAAATTTTAAAAAAGATGATCTCGAAAGGTTTAAGCGTTACCAGGCGGAAACCTTAGTGCATAAGCATCTTCCAATGGATGCGGCTCTGGGGTTCGTTTGCTACAACGATTACACTACCTCGGTCCTTAGGGCGAACATCGAAGCACGCGGCTTGACAATTCCGGTCGCCAAGAGGCCAAAGTGGTACTTCTCATGAGTCCGGAACAATCACGCCACCTGATTTGTCGTCATCAGCTGCATAAAGAATGTCTAGCGATTTAAATCCTCAAAAGGCGTTGATCTTTCGGATTACGCACCGGGACAACATCCCGTGGATGCTCGATAATGGACTACATTGTAGAAACTCTAAGATCGTCGACCCTAAATACGTTGAAATCGGCAATCCCGAACTTATCCAAAAGCGAAGACAACGGATAGTTCCGGAACCTCCGGGAGGAACCCTAAGTGATTACGTGCCATTCTATTTTACGCCATTTTCGCCAATGTTGTTAAATATTAGAACCGGCCACAACGGTATTCGCAAGCGCGCCAACGATGAAATCGTGATCATGGTGTCTTCGCTCCACAGTCTGAGGAGAAAGAATATACCTTTCCTATTTACCGATAGGCACGCCAACCTAAAGGCAGCGCAGTTCTCATCCGATCTGACGCAGCTAAATTGGATCGATTGGCCCAGCTTGCAGCGACGCGACTTCAAGAGGGATGATTCGGACAAATTCGAACGATATCAAGCTGAAGCCCTCGTGCATAAACACATGCCGATCGATGCGATTGTGGGTATAGTTGCCCATAGTGATTCGGTTACCTCAACCTTGAAAGAACTATGCGTGAAGCGTAGTCTTGATGTTCCCCTCGCCGCTAGACCTCGGTGGTACTTTTGATGATCACGTTCACTCAGGGCAACCTGCTAGACGCTGACGTGGACGCGCTAGTGAACACGGTCAATACCGTTGGCGTAATGGGCAGAGGCGTTGCTCTCATGTTTAAGGAGGCTTTCCCTGACAACTTCAAAGCTTATGAGGCGGCCTGCAGGCGGGCTGAGGTACGGATTGGGTACATGTTTGTGACGGAGCGGCAAGAGCTCATCGGACCCAAGTGGATTATCAACTTTCCGACCAAAGAACATTGGCGCGCGCCCTCCAAGATTGAATGGATTGAAAAAGGCTTAGAGGACTTGAAGCGTGTAATCATAGAAAAGAAGATTCATTCGATTGCTATCCCGCCACTCGGAAGCGGAAATGGGCAACTCGATTGGGAGGAGGTAAGGCCTAGGATCGAGGATGCGCTTAAATCATTGTCTGGGGTCGAAGTAATTGTATATGAGCCAACTGTTCAATATCTAAACGTAGTCAAGCGAGCGGGTGTCGAGAAACTGACCCCCGCGCGCGCACTCATCGCTGAACTCATTCGTCGTTATTCGATCTTAGGTATTGAATGCACTTTGCTAGAGATTCAGAAGCTTGCGTACTTCCTGGAACGGAGCGTCGTTGATCTGAGTCTGCCGAATACACTTGATCTTCGATTCGAGGCCAATAAGTATGGCCCACATTCGCCGAGATTGATGCATCTCTTGAATGCGATGGACGGCAGCTACTTGCACTGCGAGAAGAGGCTACCGGATGCAGTACCGTTCGACTTGATCTGGTTCGAGGACGCTAAGAAGGATCGGGTTGCAGCCTACTTGACAACGCCAGAGGCAAAGCCATATCGGCCGGCGCTCGACGCTACCACAACGATAATTGACGGGTTTGAATCGCCGCTTGGTATGGAACTACTCGGAACTATCGACTGGATAATTCATAAGAGTGGGGTCGAGCCGACAGTCCAATCTGTAAAGGCTGCCCTTCGAAATTGGCCCGGCGGTAAGACGGCTGCTGGGCGGAAATTGCGATTATTCGAAGACCGGCTGATCGACTTAGCCCTTCAACGCCTCGCTTCTATGGCATGAGCAATGTCTGTGCTGCGTGTCGAAGTCGAACGCGTCCAACTCGAGGTTCTTGTAGCGGATATCACAACGCTTCAGGTCGATGCCATCGTCAATGCGGCCAATACGTCCTTGCGCGGTGGTGGAGGCGTTGATGGAGCCATCCATCGGACTGCGGGACCCGACCTCAAAGCCGAATGCATGACTCTTGGCGGCTGCGCGACCGGGTCGGCCAAGATCACGCGCGGGTATCGGCTGCCGGCGAAGCACGTGATCCATGCGGTCGGGCCGGTGTGGAACGGCGGCGGCGGCAACGAGGACGATCTGCTGACGTCCTGCTACCGCACCGCGCTCGCGCTCGCGGCCGACCATGGCCTCGCGTCGATCGCATTTCCGGCAATCTCGACTGGCGTCTACGCGTTTCCCGCCGACCGGGCGGCGCGCATCGCGGTCGGCACGGTGGTCGGCGAGATTTCAGCCGCGCCGCGCTCGCTGCAACACGTCGTCTTCTGCTGCTTCGCGCCGGAGTCGGCGCGGCACCACGTGGCGGCGTTTGCCGATCTGGGACTCGCCTGAAGCCAGCGCGCGCTTTACTCCGCAGCCGCCACCGGCATGAACTCCGCGCGCACTTTTTCCGTATGCGCGCCGAGCGCCGGCACCGGACCGTAGCGGCGGCTCTCGCCTGTCTGCAAAACCGCAGGCGCCGGATAGCTCACGCTTCCCGCGGGAAGACCGACGGTGATGCGGCGCAAGTGCGGATGCCGGCCGAGCGCCGCCATGTCGGTGACGCGCGCGAAGGCGATGTCGGCGGCCGCGAGCCGCTCGGTGAGCGGATCGGCCTCGGCCACCGCGAACACGGCCGAGACGCGCGCGTCGGTCTCGGCACGCCGGTTCACGCGATCGACGTTGGTGGCGAAAGCCGGATCGACGGCGAGCGCCGTATCGCCCAGCACCTTCTCGGCGAGCACGCGCCACTCGCGATCGTTCTGGATCGAGATCAGAACATCGACGCCGTCGCGGGTGCCGAACACGCCGTAGGGCGCAATCGACGGATGCGCGAGGCCGAGCCGGCGCGGCGGCTGGCCGCCTTCCTGCTGGAGCAGCGGCACCGTCATCCATTCCGCCATGGCGTCGAACATCGAGACGCTCAGCGCCGCGCCTTGCCCGGTGCGGCCGCGTGCGATCAGCGCCTCGAGGATCGCCTGATAGGCGTTGAGCCCGGCCGCCACGTCGACGACCGACACGCCGACCCGCGCCGGCGCCTCCGGGCCGCCGGTGACCGAAGCGAGGCCGGATTCCGCCTGGATCAAAAGGTCGTAGGCCTTGCGCGGGCGTAGGGGCCGGTCTCGCCGTAGCCGGAAATCGAGCACACGATCAGCCGCGGATGGTCGCGCCGCAGGCGCTCGACCGCGAAGCCGAGCTTGGCGATGGCGCCGGGCTTGAGGTTCTGCACGAACACGTCGGCCTTCGCGAGCATCGCCTCGAGCAGCGCCTTGTCGGCAGCCTTGCCGAGGTCGAGCACGGCCGATTCCTTGCCGCGGTTGAGCCAGACGAAATAGGCGCTCTCGCCGTTCGCGACCTTGTCGTAGTAGCGCGCGAAATCGCCTTCCGGCCGCTCGACCTTGATCACGCGCGCGCCGGCGTCCGCGAGCCGGCAGGTGCAGGTCGGCGCCGCCACCGCCTGTTCGATCGAGACGACGAGAAGGCCGTCGAGCGGAAGGGTCATGCGCCGCAACCTATTTGCAAATGGGCCGCATCTTCAAGCAGGGTAGCCGGCATGACCGAGTCATCACACACCGAAGGCGGCCCGCCCGTACTCACTGTCGACGGCGCCCGCGCGACACTCCGGCTCAATCGGCCGCGCCACCACAACCGCATCGAGACCGGTGACATTGCGGTGCTGTGCGAGCAATTCGCGCAGATCGACGCGGACCGGTGCATCCGCGTGCTGGTGCTCACCGCGACCGGACGCACCTTTTGCGCCGGCTTCAATCTCGAAGAGCTCGCGCCCGAGCGCTACGACGAGCGCGCGCCCGGCTTCGACCGCATGGTCGATCAGCTCGAGGCGCTGCGCGTACCCACCATCGCGGCGGTCGGCGGCAGCCTCTACGGCGGCGGCACCGACCTCGCGCTGGCGTGCGATTTCCGCATCGGCATTCCCGGCATTGAGCTGATGATGCCGGCAAGTCGCATTGGCGTGCATTATTATTATGGCGGGCTGAGGCGATACGTGACGCGGCTCGGCCTCGGCGCGGCCAAACGGCTGTTCCTTACAGGAGAAAAAATCGATGCCGAGGAGCTGCTGCGCATCGGCTTTCTCGACGCGGTCGTGCCAGCGGACGAACTGGCGGCGCGAGTCGATGCGCTCGCCGATCGCCTCGCCGCGCACGCGCCGGCCGCCGTGCAGGGCATGAAGCGCGCGCTCAACGATATCGCGGCCGGCACCGCCGACGCCGCCGAGATCACCCGCGCCTGGCGCGAGAGCATGCGTTCCGCCGACGTGGCGGAGGGCCTTGCGGCGATCGCGGAGAAACGGACACCGAACTTCAAAGATTAGTCATGCCCGGCCTTGTGCCGGGCATCCACGTCTTGGAAGCACAAACAAATAAGAAAGACGTGGATGGCCGGGACACCCCCGGGACGAAGTGCCCGGGGGAGGCCATGACGCCGACTTACCCCCACACCTCGTCGGCAAGCTCGACGATCATCCGCAGCTTCGCCCATTGTTCATCCTCGGAGAGGATATTTCCCTCCTCGGTCGAGGCGAAGCCGCACTGCGGGCTCAGCGCCAGTTGATCGAGCGTGACATATTTGGTCGCCTCGTCGATGCGGCGCTTGACGTCGGCCTTCTTTTCGAGCGCGCCGGATTTTGACGTGACGAGGCCGAGCACCACGGTCTTGTTGCCCTTGGGCACAAAACGCAGCGGCTCGAACCCGCCGGCGCGGTCGGTGTCGTATTCGAGGAAATAGCCGTCGTAGTTGACGCCACCGAACAAGAGCTCCGCGACCGGCTCGTAGCCCCCTTCGGAAATCCAGGTGGAGCGGAAATTGCCGCGGCACACGTGCGTGGTCACCGTCATGTCGCCGGTGCGGCCTTCGAGCGCCGTGTTGATCACCCGCGCGTAGGTCTGCGGCAGCTTCGCGACGTCCTCGCCGCGCTGGCGCGCCTGCTCCATCTGCTCCTTCGAGCACAGATACGCCCACACGGTATCGTCGAGCTGCAGGTAACGGCAGCCGGCATCGGCGAACGCGCGCACCGCCTTGCGATAAGCAGCGCCGAGGTCGTCGAAAAAGGCGTCCATGTCCGGATAGACGTCCTTGCTGATGCCGGCGCGGCCGCCGCGGAAGTGCAGCACGCTCGGACTCGGGATCGTCATTTTTGGCGTGCGGCCGGTGTGCGCCTTGAGGAACTTGAAATGCTCCAGCATCGGGTGGCCGTTGAACCCGATCTTGCCGGTGATGCGCACCGCGCGCGGCTTGGTCTGCACGCCGTGGAACTGGATGCCGTGGTCGGCGGTGTAGCCCTCGACGCCGGTCAGGCCCTCGAAGAAATCGAAGTGCCACCACGCGCGCCGGTACTCGCCGTCGGTGACCGACTGGAGGCCCACGTCCTCCTGTTTCTTGATGATCTTCTCGATCTCGCGGTTCTCGATTTCCTTGAGCTGCGCGGCGGTGAGCGCGCCGGTCTCGTGCTTCGCGCGCGCCTCCTTGATCGGCGCCGAGCGCAGGATGCTGCCGACCTGGTCGGCGCGGAACGGCGGCTTGGTTCGTTTCATCTGTTTTCTCCCGCGATTCTTTCTTATCCCTCCCCTGAAAGGGGAGGGTGGACGCGCGCGCAGCGCGCGGCCGGGTGGGGTTTGGAGCGGAGCGAAGCCTCTAGACCCCACCCGGCTCGCTTCGCTCGCCACCCTCCCCGCTACGCGGGGAGGGATAACAGCGCTCAAATATCGAAGAACACCGTTTCGCCGTCGCCCTGGAGGCGGATGTCGAGGGTGTAGACCGCGTGACCGTTGCGGTCGGCACGCTTGGCGATCAGGGTCGAACGGCGGTCCGCCGGCACGGCCGCGAGGATCGGGTCGGCGTCGTTGTTCTCGTCGGAAAAATAGATGCGCGTGTAGACGTGGCGCAGCATGCCGCGCGAGAACACGATGACGCCGATATGCGGCGCTTGCGCCGCGCCGTTCGGGCCCGGCACCGCGCCCGGCCTGACGGTCTCGAAACTATAGGCACCGTTCTTGTCGGTATCGCAGCGTCCAAACCCCTTGAACGACGCATTCGGCAGCGCCCGCCGGTCGGCCGGGTGCGCATAGCGGCCGGCGGAATCCGCCTGCCAGATTTCAACGAGCGAATCGTTGATCCCCTGCCCATCGCCGTCGATGATGCGGCCTTCGATGCGGATGCGCTCGCCCGAGGCGTCCGGCGTCACCAGATTGTTCCCGAACACCACGCTGAAATCATAGTCGTGCGGCGTCAGCCCGTAGTGAAAGTACGGGCCGACCGTCTGCGACGGCGTGATTCCCGCCATGGCTTAGTGCTCCATCGGAGTCTGGTTGCGTCCGCGCAACACGATGTCGAAACGGTAGGCGAGCGCCCAGTTCGGCACGGTGTTCTCGAGATCAAATGAGGAGACCATGCGGGCGCGCGCCTTCGGATCGGTGACCGAACCGTAGATCGGGTCGAACTCGAACAGCGGGTCGCCCGGGAAATACATCTGGGTCACCAGGCGCGACAGGAACGAGGTGCCGAACAGCGAGAAATGGATATGCGCCGGGCGCCAGGCGTTGCCATGGTTGCCCCACGGATAGGCGCCGGGTTTCACGGTGACGAATTTGTAACGGCCCTCGGCGTCGGTCGCGGTGCGCCCGGCGCCGGTGAAGTTCGGGTCGATCGGCGCCGGATGCTGATCGACCACGTGGATGTAGCGGCCGGCCGCGTTGGCCTGCCAGATTTCCACGAGCGTGTCGGGCACCGGCCGGCCGTCCTCGTCGAGCACGCGGCCGTGCACCACGATGCGCTCGCCGAGCGGCTCGCCGGCGTGTTGTTTGGTCAGATCCTCGTCGCCCGCATGCACCTTGTCGTGGCCGTACACTGGCCCGGTCAATTCCGAGAGCGTGTGGGGGATGACCACGAGCGGCTTGCGCGGCGAGCGCTTGACCGTGCTGCGATAGCCATCGAACACGTGGGGCGGAAACGTTTCCAGGCTTTCCTTGGGATAGACTGTCATTGTTTGTTTCCTCGTCACTTGTAGCCCGCATGGAGCGCAGCGGAATGCGGGACTCGATTCCCGGATTACCGCCCGCTTTCGCGGGCGTCCATCCGGGCTACTGTTTACTCCACCCGCTCGAGCGCCAGCGCCAAGCCCTGGCCGACGCCAACGCACAGCGTCGCAAGCGCGCGCCGCCCGCCCTGCTTCGCGAGCTGATGGGCGGCCGTCAATGCGAGCCGCGCGCCCGACATGCCGAGAGGGTGGCCGAGCGCGATGGCGCCGCCGTTCGGGTTCACGTGCTCGGCGTCGTCCTTGAGGCCGAGCTGGCGCAGACACGCGAGCGACTGTGCCGCGAAGGCCTCGTTGAGCTCGATCACGTCGAAATCGGAGACCTTCAGCCCGAGCCGCTCCAAGAGCTTGCGCGTCGCCGGCACCGGGCCGATGCCCATGATGCGGGACGGAACGCCGGCCGACGCCATGCCTAGCACGCGCGCCCGCGGCTTGAGCCCGTAACGTTTCACCGCTTCTTCCGACGCGAGGATGATCGCGGCTGCGCCGTCGTTGACGCCGGAAGCGTTGCCGGCCGTCACCGTGCCAGGATTGCGGAACGGGGTCTTGAGCTTGGCGAGCCCTTCGAGCGTCGTCTCCGGACGCGGATGCTCGTCCTTGTCGACCACGATCGGCCCGGCTTTGCCGCCCGGCGCCTCGACCGGGACGATCTCCTCGGCGAAGTATCCGTTCGCCATCGCCTTGCCGGCGCGCTGCTGCGAGCGCCACGCGAAGGCGTCCTGATCGGCGCGCATGACCTGGAATTCCTCGGCTACGTTCTCGCCGGTCTCCGGCATGGAATCGATGCCGTATTGCGCCTTCATCACCGGATTGACGAAGCGCCAGCCGATCGTCGTGTCATACATTTCGGCGCTGCGCGGAAAGGCTTCCGGCGCCTTGCCCATCACGAAGGGCGCGCGCGTCATCGACTCCACGCCTCCCGCGATCGCGAGATCCATCTCGCCGGCGCGGATCGCGCGCGCCGCCGCGCCGGTCGCCTCCAGGCCCGAGGCGCACAGCCGGTTGAGCGTCACGCCGCCGATCGAGTCCGGCAAGCCGGCGAGCAGCAGCGCCATGCGGGCGACGTTGCGGTTGTCCTCACCGGCCTGATTGGCGCAGCCGAGGAACACCTCGTCGACATGCGACCAGTCGACCTGCGGGTTGCGCTTGACCAGCGCCTTCATCGGCGTTGCGGCGAGATCGTCGGTGCGCACCTTGGCGAGCGCGCCGCCGTAGCGGCCGATCGGGGTCCTTGCCGCATCGCAGATATAGGCGTCGCGCATCGGGGGTGTCCTCGTGGGGTGAGCCATTTATCTAGGCCTTTTTGCCGGGGAGGGAAATACGGTCGAACGCCCAGTGGGACCTCTCGGATTTTCACGAGCGACCCGATTGCGCCCGAGCGGCAAAATGTTGGACACTCGCTGTCGACGGGTCTTTAAAGGCCTGCAATCCGTACCGCATCGGGCTTGGTGACCGGCACGCCTCGGCACAACGCGACGCGATACAAGGCATGAGGGAGGACACGCATGCATCTGCGCAATTCAACCGCAATCGGACTGTTGCTCGCCGCCGGCGTTGGCGCACTGGTCGCTTGGCCGGTGCTGGCGCAACAGGCCTCGAACGAACCGCCGCCACCGTGGGCGCAGGGACGTCCGGCGGGCGACATCAGCCTGGCGCCGGTGACGCCGCCGCCGCTCGCCGCCGCGGCCGACAAAGTGCCGGTCGACAAGCTGAAGGTGCCGAAGGGCTTCAAGATCGAAGTCTACGCCAGCGGCATTCCGAACGCGCGCTCGCTGCGTCTCGGCGACAAGGGCACGGTGTTCGTAAGCAACCGCACCTTGGACAAGATCTACGCGATCGTCGACAAGGGCGGCAAACGCGAGGTCAAGGTCCTTTTCAAAGACCTCTATCGGCCGAACGGCATCGCCCTGCACAACGGCACGCTGTACATCGCCGAGCTGTCGCAAATCTCCAAGGTCGACAACATCGAGGACAACCTCGACAACCCGCCGAAGCCCACGGTCATCTACAACGATCTGCCGAAGGACGAGCCGCACGGCTGGAAGTATCTGACCGTCGGCCCGGACAATAAGCTCTATTTCAACGTCGGCGCACCCTGCAACATCTGCATGCCGCCGCCCACCCACGCACAAATCCGCCGCATCAATCTCGACGGCAGCGGCGCCGAGGTGGTGGCACGCGGAACACGTCAGATCGTCGGCATGGACTGGCACCCCACGCTCAAGCAGCTTTATTTCACCGAGAACGCCCGCGACTGGCTCTCGGAGGAACTGCCGAACGACAAGCTCAATCGCCTGGCGCAGCCGGGCAAGGACAACTTCGGCTATCCCTATTGCCACCAGGGCAACATCCCGGATCCGGAGTTCGGCTGGGGCCATTCGTGCGATGAGTTCACCAAGCCGGTGGCGCTGCTCGGCCCCCATGCGGCACCGCTCGGCATCAAGTTCTACACCGGGAACGCCTTCCCGGCGGAGTACCGCGGCCAGGCGTTCATTGCGCGTCACGGCTCGTGGAACAAATCGAAGAAGATCGGCGGCGACATCGTCGTGGCCAAACTCAACAAGGACGGCACGCTCAAGTCGCTCGATCCGTTCCTCACCGGCTTCATCCAGGACAACAACTACGTCGGACGGCCGGTCGACCTCCTGGTCATGAAGGACGGCTCGCTGCTGATTTCCGACGATTACGCCGGCGCGATCTATCGCATCAGCTTCGGCAACGGCCCCGTGGCCAGCCACTGAGCCGGCGCACTATCGCATCGAGGGCGGCAGCTCGCCGCCCTCGATTTTGTTTGTTTGGCTCTCCTCCGTCATGGCCGCCCCCGGGCACTTCGTCCCGGGGGTGTCCCGGCCATCCACGTCTTCCTGCTTGAAAAAAGAAAGACGTGGATGCCCGGCACAAGGTCGGGCACGACGCGCGAAATGATAGGCCACGCATGCCTCGGATTATTTCTGTCTTGCTGCTTGTGCTCGCCGCCCTGCCCGCCTCCGCGGCTAATCTAGCCGAGCGGATGCAGCCGTGCCTCGCCTGCCACGGCGAAAAGGGGCAGTCGGAAAATCCGGAAATCCCGTCGCTCGGCGCGCAGCCCGCCGGCTACAGCTTGATCCAGCTTTATTTGTTCCGCGAGAAGCAGCGCAAAATCGAGGTGATGAACGAGTACGCCAAGGACCTCACCGACGACGACCTGCGGCAATTCTCCGACGCCATCGCCAAGCTGCCGGCACCCGCCCCGGAAGGCACGGTCGACGCGGCGCGGATGCAGCGCGGCTACGCACTCATCGAGAAGAACCACTGCAACGTCTGCCACCAGTCCAATCTCGGCGGTCGCGACAACGTCCCGCGACTTGCCGCACAGCGCGAGGACTACCTCCTCAAGGCGCTGCGCGAATACAAGAGCAACACTCGCGTCGCTTACGAGCCGGTCATGCTCGAACCGGTGCGGCCGCTAAGCGACGCCGACATCAGTGACGTTGCCTATACGATCGCCCACATGAAGTAGGATGGGCGATGGCCCATAGGCACTCGGGCTCTTGCTTGAACAGCCGAGGCCTACGGAAAAGTGAAGCCGGCGGGCGGGCCGCCCCTGTTGCCTGAGCGGAGGCAGCTGCTGTATTTTTCAACCGATGGCCGCTCCTGACGGCCGGGTAAAACCCAAGGAAACGACCATGGCGTGGACGACCCCGACCCTCGTCGAAATCTGCATCGGGCTCGAGATCAACGGCTATCTGCCGGCCGAGTTCTGATCGGTACTCTTCGCGCCGCCCCGGCATGGGGCGCCTGACCGCCATCGTGCTCGGCGCGGCGGCAGGCGGAGGCTATCCGCAATGGAACTGCCGCTGCTCGGTCTGTCGCCTCGCATGGGAGGGCGACGGGCGGGTTAAGCCATGCACCCAGGCCAGCATGGCGGTCTCCGCCGACGGCGCGCACTGGGTCTTGCTCAACGCCTCTCCGGACCTGCGCGCCCAGCTCGCCGCCACCCCCGCGCTGCACCCGCGCGATGGCCTGCGCCACAGCCCGATCGCCGCGGTGGTGCTCACCGGCGCCGAAATCGACCAGATCGCTGGCTTGCTCAATCTGCGCGAGCGCCAACCGTTCGCGCTCTACGGCACGCCCGAATGCCTGACGGCGGTCGCCGCCAACCCGATGTTCGACGCGCTCGCGCCCGACGTGGTGACCCGCGACGTGGTGGAGCCGGGCAAGCCGTTCCAACCGGCGCCGGGGTTGACGGCGGAATTGTTCACCGTCCCCGGCAAGGTGCCGCTCTATCTCGAGCGGGGCGAGCCGGAGGTGGGCGGCGAGAGCGGGACCACCGTTGGAATCGAGATTACCGCGGGCGGCGCGCGGCTCGCGTTCGTGCCGGGGGCGGCCACCATGACGCCGGCGTTGCACGCGCGGCTCAAGCGTGCCGACGCGGTGCTGTTCGACGGCACGCTGTTCACGGACGATGAGATGATCCGCACCGGCACCGGGGCAAAGACTGGCCGCCGCATGGGCCATATGCCGATCGACGGCGCTGGCGGCTCGCTCGCCGCGCTTGCCGGGCTCGACGGGCGGCGCATCTATATCCACATCAACAACACCAACCCGGTCCACGTCGCCGGCTCGCCCGAGCGCCGCAAGGTCGAGGACGCCGGCTGGGAGGTCGCGGCCGACGGCATGGAGATCGCGCTGTGAAGGTGATGACACCGGACGAGTTGGAAGCCGCGCTGCGCGACATCGGCGCCAACCGCTATCACCGTTTGCATCCGTTCCACAGGCTGCTGCACGGCGGCAAATGCAGCAAGGGCCAGGTGCAGGCGTGGGCGCTCAATCGCTACTATTATCAGGCGATCATCCCGCTCAAGGACGCGAACCTGATCGGCCGATGCGAAGATCCGGCGTTGCGGCGCGAATGGCGCAGCCGCCTCGTCGATCACGACGGCGACGACGAACGTGAGGGCGGCATCGAACGCTGGCTGCGCCTGACCGACAGCCTCGGCTTCGACCGCGATTACGTCACCTCGACACGCGGCCTTCTGCCGGGCACGCGGTTTGCGGCCGACGCCTACGTGCGCTTCGTGCGCGAGCGCCCGCTGCTCGACGCGATCGCGTCCTCGCTCACGGAATTATTCTCGCCGGCCATCATCAGCGAGCGGGTCGCCGGCATGCTCGCGCATTACGATTTCGTCACGCGCGAGACGCTCGCCTATTTCGACAAGCGCCCGCCGCTGGCCAAACGCGATTCCGATTTCGCGCTCGATTACGTGCGGCGTCATGCCACGACGCCGGAGACCCAAGCTACCGTCATGGCGGCGCTCGAGTTCAAATGCGACGTGCTATGGGCGATGCTCGATGCGCTATACCATGCCTATGTGGCGCCCAAGCACGTGCCGCCGGGCGCCTTCGTGCCGCAGGATCATGCCGCGTGAGCGACGTTGATAAGACGCACAACGTTACCGAGGAGGCGCGGCCGCGCCTGCCGCGCGGCGTGCGCCTCGTCCACAACGAAGCGCAGGGCGGCTTCGTACTGCTCGCGCCCGAGCGTGTGTTCAAGGCCGACGCGATCGCGGCAGAAATCCTCAAGCGCTGCACTGGCGAAGCGACGGTCGCGGCGATCGTCGACGATCTCGCCACGACGTTCGCGGCGCCGCGCGAGCGCATCCTCGCCGACGTGACGAAGCTGCTCGGCTCGCTCGCCGACAAGCGGCTGTTGGAGTTGTGACGTGCTGGCGCCGGCGGAGAAATTGCCCACGCCGCTCGGCCTGCTCGCCGAGCTGACGCACCGTTGCCCGCTCGGCTGCCCCTATTGCTCGAACCCGCTCAAGCTCGACCCGCGCGCCGACGAACTCGACACCACCACTTGGGCTCGGGTGTTCCGCGAGGCGGCGACGCTCGGCGTGCTGCAGGTGCATCTCTCTGGCGGCGAGCCGGCGGCGCGGCGCGACCTCGTCGAGATCACCGCCGCGGCGCGCGCGGCCCGCCTCTACGCCAATCTCATCACCTCGGCGGTCGGCCTCACCGAAAAAACCCTCGACGCGCTCGCCGACGCCGGCCTCGATCACGTGCAGATTTCGATCCAAGATAGCATCGAGGGGTCGGCCGACCGCATCGCCGGCTACGAAGGCGCGTTTGCGCGCAAGCGCGCGCTCGCCGCGCAGGTGGTGCGGCTCAAGCTGCCGCTCACTGTCAACGCGGTGATCCACCGCACCAACATCGATCGCGTCGGCGATTTAGTCGAAATGGCGCTCGCGCTCGGCGCCAGCCGCGTCGAGATCGCGCACGTCCAGTATTACGGCTGGGCGCTCGAGAACCGCGCGGCACTGATGCCGACGCCCGAACAGGTCAAGCGCGCGGTCGGTGAAGTCGAAGCGTTACGCGAACGCCATCACGGCCGCATCGTCATCGACGCGGTCGTGCCCGACTATTACGCCAAATATCCCAAGCCGTGCGTGGGCGGTTGGGGGCGCCGTTCGCTCAACGTGACGCCCGCCGGGCGCGTACTCCCCTGCCACGCCGCCGAGACCATCCCGGGCCTCGAGTTCTGGTCGGTGCGCGAACATTCGCTCGCCGACATCTGGGCTTCCTCGCCGGCTTTCCGCGCGTTCCGCGGCACCGACTGGATGCAGGAGCCGTGCGCGAGCTGTCCGCGCCGGCATAAGGATTTCGCCGGATGCCGCTGCCAAGCCTTCGCGCTCACCGGCGACGCGCGCGCGACCGACCCGGTGTGTCACCTCTCGCCCAAGCACGCGATCGTCGAGGAATTGGCCGGGGTGCGGCGCGAAGTCGATTACGTCTATCGGCGGTGACTGAGATGTAGGGCGCAATAGCGAAAGCGTATTGCGCCGTCCGAGTTCGGGGGGAATCAAACAATGGCAGGCGTCCTTGACGGCATCCGCGTGCTCGATTTCGGCCGCTACATTGCCGGCCCATACTGCGCGGCGCTACTCGCCGAGCACGGCGCCGCGGTGATCCGCATCGAGAAGCGCGAGGGGAGCGAGGACCGCTTCCAGGCGCCGGTGACGCCGACCGGCGACGGCGCGCTGTTCATGCAGATGAACCGCAACAAGCGCGGCATGACGCTCGACCCGATGCGGCCGGAGGGCCGCGAAGTAGTCATGCGACTCGTGAAGACCGCCGACGTGGTGGTGGCGAACCTGCCGCCACAGACGCTCGCCGCCATGGGGCTCGACTACGCTAGTCTCACGGCAATCAAGCCCGACGTCATTCTCACCACGGTCTCGGCCTACGGGCGCGGCGGCCCCTACAGCGACCGCGTCGGCTTCGACGGCGTCGGCCAGGTGATGTCGGGCGCGGTCTACATGACGGGCGAAGCGGATCAGCCCTACCGCGCGCAGGTGCCGTGGGTCGATTTCGGCACCGCGCTGCACTGCGCATTCGGCACCATGGCGGCGCTGATGCACCGCCGCGCGACGGGCGAGGGTCAGATGGTCGAGGGCGCGCTGCTCGCGACCGCGGTGACGCTCGGAAACGCGCTGCTGATCGAGCAGGCGGTGGTCAAGCCCGACCGCGTGCCGACCGGTAACCGCGGCCAGACCGCGGCGCCGGTCGATATTTTCAAGACGCGCGACGGCTGGGTCCTGGTGCAGGTGATCGGCGATCCGTTGTTCCGCCGCTGGGCCAAGCTGATGGGCGAGGACTCTTGGCTCAACGACCCGCGCTTCAAGGACGACATTTCGCGCGGCAACAACGGCGCGGTGGTGAGCGAGCGCATGGCGCGCTGGTGCGCCGATTACACCACCGCCGAGGCGCTGGACATTCTCGGCAAGGCGAAGATTCCCGCCGGGCCCGTGCTCAAGCCGCAGCAGACGCTCGACGACCCGCACATCCAGGCGATGAAATTCTTCCAGCCGCTTGAGTTTCCCGGCGCGCCTCGCCCCGTCCCCGTTGCCAAGGCGCCGGTGTGGCTCACGCAAACGCCCGGCTCGATCCGCCACCGCGCGCCGGTGCTCGGCGAGCACACGGACGAGATACTGACCGAACTCGGCTACGACCCGATGGCGATCGCGAAGCTGCGGGAGAAGGGGATTGTGTAGGGCGGGTTAGCGGGCGAAGCCCGCGTTACCCACCGCTTTTCCATGCCAGCGGAAAACGCCAGCAGATTGCTCCGCCACAATCCAGCTATCTTGCTGGTCTAGTTGATGACCATGCCCGCTCCGAAAAATCAGTCACGAGAAAGAGCGCACAAGCGTAAGGCGCGCGTGCGTGTCAAACCGCGTCGACCCGCCGGCTCCCGCGTCGGCGACGACCTCGTCGCAGCCTTTGAAGAGATGGCCGCCCATCTACGCGGCGAGATCGAACTTGAAGATGTGTCCGTCGGCAGTCATGCCATAATCCGTAAGGACCGGTAATTTTCCCTCGTGTGTGTGATTCAGTCGCTCTTTTCCCAGGAGTCACCCCTACTGTACTGAATGCAAAGCCGAACGGCACGCTAACGGACGGATTCGTCGTTAGCTTCTTCGACATCTTCGCGATAGCCACTATCGTCCTTAAAACCTACGATCAAATCCGTGCCAAATTCCTCACTGAACCGCACGAGTTTTGCCTCTGCCTGTGGAAAGTGCCGCGAGTAGAGATAGGCCGCCGGGCCTAGCCGCAACACCATTTCGTGCAGCCATGCCTTTAAGTTCACTATTTCCACAAATGGCCCAAGCTCACCAAAACCTTGGCGGGCTGTCAGTCGAAAACCATGATATGACGCATGAGATGCAAGCTCTGACAGTTTAGCATATTCGGCCGCGCGCCTCATTTGCTTATCGCCGTCACGCTCGTCCAAAGCAATCCTTATTTTCACAGGATCGAACAACTTGCGTCGAGTGCCCCGATCGGCTGTCTTCCACACGGATATCTGCCCTGGCGAGGTACGAAGATAGTCAATCAAGTACCCCGTCTCCATAATGTCCCGCGCTTGGTGAAACGCGATTTGGTAATATCCAGAAAGAGCTAACTTCAAACCGGCAGCACCTGCATTAAATAATCGAACTCCCAACATCTGTACTGTGTTTTCGTCAATCGTCTTTGACGTGTACTCGATTGTATACCCAAAAATTAGCGCCAGCGCTCTCTCGATGATCTGCAATCGTTTTACCATTTCTTGGTCTGCTTCAATCAATGCCAGGCTTTCGGCCCAAAATTTCTCTTCCTGATCATGATTGATCCGCAGATCCGAAAACGGCCCTACCTTGTTCACCGGGAGCCTCCCCATAACCGTCGGCAGTTGTTCCTGGGGCAGCGAGGGAGCGATAAAACCAAACGAAAAAAGCTGAGCCTACTCCGCCGCCTCCCTTGCCGCGCCGCCCGGCTCCACGCGCGCGGCGCAGAACTTGAACTCGGGGATTTTGCCGAACGGGTCGAGCGCCGGGTTGGTCAATAGATTGGCGGCGGCTTCCACGAAGGCGAAGGGGATGAACACGACGCCGTCGGGGATGCCATCGTCCTGGCGGGCCATGAGCTCGACCGAGCCGCGCCGCGTGGTCACCCGGATGGCGTCGCCGGGCGCGATGCCGAGTCGCGCGATGGTGCCGCGCGAGACCGAGGCGACCGCGGCGGGTTCCAGCGCATCCAAAGTCGTCGCGCGCCGGGTCATGGCGCCGGTGTGCCAATGCTCGAGCTGGCGGCCGGTCGTGAGGATAAATGGATACTGCGAATCCGGCTGCTCGTCGGGCGGCTGCAGCTTGGCGGCGACCAGCTTGCCGAACCCGCCGGGCCGCGGAAAACCTTTGTCGAACACGACGTCGCGGCCGGGCTTGTCGGGCGCGTCGGCCGGATAGGTGACGGCGCTCTCCCGCTCGATGCGGTCCCAGGAAATATTGTCGAGCGAGGGCATGAGCGCGGCCATCTCGGTGTAGATCTCGCTCGGGTGTTGGTAGTTCCAGTCGAGCCCGATGCGGCGCGCAATCTCCTGAATGAGCCACCAGTCGAGCTTCGCGTCGCCCGGCAGCGGCAGCGCCGTGCGGCCCATCTGCACCTGGCGGTTGGTGTTGGTCACCGTGCCGTCCTTCTCCGGCCAGGCGGAGGCGGGCAGGATCACGTCGGCGTAGACCGCCGTCTCGGTCAAAAACAAATCCTGCACCACCAGATGCTCGAGGTGCGCCAGCGCCTCGCGCGCGTGGTTGAGGTCGGGGTCGGACATCGCCGGGTTTTCGCCCATGATGTACATGCCCTTGACCACGTCCGCGTGCACCGCGTCCATGATCTCGACCACCGTGAGGCCTTTCTTGGGATCGAGCTTCATGCCCCACGCGTCCTCGTAGCGCGCGCGGATCTGCGGGTCCTCGACCGATTTGTAGTCGGGGAAGAACATCGGGATGAGGCCGGCGTCGGAAGCGCCCTGCACGTTGTTCTGGCCGCGCAGCGGATGCAGCCCGGTGCCGGGTCGCCCGATCTGCCCGGTGATCAGCGAGAGCGCGATCAGGCAGCGCGCGTTGTCGGTGCCGTGGGTGTGCTGGGAAATGCCCATGCCCCAGAAGATGATGGCGGCCTTCGAGCGCGCGAACTTGCGCGCCACCGTGCGCAGCACGTCGGCCTCGATGCCGCAGATCGGCGCCATCTCCTCGGGGGTGAAGTCCTTGATGCTCTCGGCGAACGGCTTGAAGCCCTCGACGTAGGTCTGGATGTATTGCTCGTCGTAAAGCTTCTCGGTCACGATGGTGTTGAGCATGGCGTTGAGCATCGCCACGTCGGTGCCGTTCTTGAACTGCAGCATGTGGGTGGCGTGGCGCTTGAGCGTCTGGCCGCGCGGGTCCGCGACGATCAGCGTCGCGCCACGTTTGGTCGCCTGTTTAAAGAAGGTGGCGGCGACCGGGTGGTTCTCGGTCGGGTTGGCGCCGATCACGAAAATCACTTCCGAATTCTTGCACTCGTTGAAGGTCGCCGAGACCGCGCCGGAGCCGACGCCCTCCATCAGCGCCGCCACCGAAGAGGCGTGGCACAGGCGCGTGCAGTGATCGACGTTGTTGGTGCCGAAGCCGGTGCGCACCAGCTTCTGGAACAGATAGGCCTCTTCGTTCGAGCCCTTGGCCGAGCCGAAGCCGGCGAGCGCCTTCGAGCCGTCACGGTCGCGGATTTTCTTCAGGCCGGCGGCGGCGCGGTCGAGCGCCTCGTCCCAGGTCGCCTCGCGGAAGTGCGTCCACGGATTCGCCGGGTCGATGACCTCGTGCGGTACCTTGGGGACGCCGTCCTTGCGGATGAGCGGCTTGGTCAGGCGCTGCGGGTTGTGCACGTAGTCGAAGCCGAAGCGGCCCTTGACGCACAGGCGGTTCTCGTTCGCCGGACCGTTCTTGCCGGTAACGTAGAGCAGCTTGTCGTCCTTGATGTGGTAAGTAAGCTGGCAGCCGACGCCGCAATAAGGGCACACGCTGTCGACCGTGCGGTCGGCAAACTCTTTGCGGACGTTGTTTTGATCGACGAGCGTCGCCGGCATCAGCGCGCCGGTCGGGCACGCCTGCACGCATTCGCCGCAAGCGACACAGGTCGAGCCGCCCATCGGGTCGTCGAAGTCGAACACGATCTTCTCGCCGCGGCCGCGGCCAGCCATGCCGATCACGTCGTTGACCTGCACCTCGCGGCAGGCGCGGACGCACAAATTGCAGTGGATGCAGGCATCGAGGTTGACCGCCATGGCCGGATGGCTGCGGTCGGCCGCCGGCCGGCTGCCGTGCGGAAAGCGAGAGACCGCAATGTCCATGCGGTCGGCCCAGGCCCAGAATTTCGAGGCGGGATCATGGGCGGTCGCGCGCTCCGGCTGATCCGAGATCAGCAATTCAAACACCATCTTGCGCGAGGCTTTGGCGCGGTCGGAGGCCGTCTTGACCTTCATGCCGGGCGAGGGCGTGCGGATGCAGCTTGCGGCGAGCACGCGCTCACCCTCGATCTCCACCATGCAGGCGCGGCAGTTGCCGTCCGGCCGGTAGCCGGGCTCGGGCGCGTAGCACAGGTGCGGGATGTCGATGCCGAGACGCTTGCCCGCCTCCCAGATGGTCTCGCCGGCGCGGATCTCGACCTCGCGGCCGTCGAGCGTGAAGGTCTTTGGCGTAGGCGCGCTGCTGTCGTTCATTGCAAGGCCTTTCGCTCACCAACGTCCCAGCGGCTTTTCCAGTTCGTCCGGGAAATATTTTAGCACGCACAGCAGCGGGTTGGGCGCCGCCTGGCCGAGACCGCAGATCGAGGCATCGCGCATGGCGCTCGACAGTTCGTCGAGCAGCGCCGGATTCCAGGGGCCGGCCTCCATCAGCTTCGCGGCCTTCTCGGTGCCGACGCGGCACGGCGTGCACTGGCCGCAGCTCTCGTCCTCGAAGAAGCGCATGAGGTTCAGCGCCACGGCTTTCATGTCGTCCTGGTCGGACAGGATCACAACCGCGTGCGACCCGACGAAGCATCCGTATTTCTCGAGCGTGCCGAAGTCGAGCGGCAGGTCGGCCATGGAGGCGGGCAGGATGCCGCCCGAGGCCCCGCCCGGCAGATACCCTTTGAACGTGTGGCCGTCGGCCATGCCGCCGCAGAACTCGTCGATCAATTCGCGCACGGTGATTCCGGCGGGCGCCAGCTTGACGCCCGGCTCCTTCACGCGGCCGGAGACCGAGAAGCTGCGGAAGCCTTTGCGGTCGTGGCGGCCCTGGGAGGAGAACCACTCGGCGCCCTTCTCAACGATGTCGCGCACCCAAAAGAGCGTCTCGACGTTTTGCTCCAAGGTGGGGCGACCGAACAGGCCGACCTGCGCCACGTAGGGCGGGCGATGGCGCGGCAGGCCGCGCTTGCCCTCGATCGATTCGATCATCGCGGATTCTTCGCCGCAGATGTAGGCGCCGGCGCCCCGCCGCTGATGCACCCGCGTGTGCCGCGACAGGCCGGCGCGCTCGACTTTCGCCAATTCCTCGGCGAGCAACAGCCGCACCTCGGGGTATTCATCACGCAGATAAAAATAGGTGTCGGCGGCCTCGACCACCCAGGCGGCGATCAGCATGCCTTCGATGAAACGGTGCGGATCGCGTTCGAGATAGTAGCGGTCCTTGAAGGTGCCGGGCTCGCCCTCGTCGGCGTTGACGGCGAAGAGGCGCGGCGCCGGTTCGGCCCGCACCAGCGACCACTTGCGCCCGGTCGGGAAGCCGGCGCCGCCGAGGCCGCGCAGGCCGGCGTCGCTCACGACCTTGATGAGGTCGTCGCGGCTGCGCGTGCCGCCGATGCAGGCCTTGAGCAGCTCATAGCCGCCGCCGCGCACATAGGCGTCGAACGGCGTCGGCGTCGGATAGACGTGCGGATGCGCGGGCGCGGCCGCTGCCGCGGCGACGCTCGCCACGTCCGCCTTCATCACCTGCATGTGCCCGACCGCGCACACCGGCGCTTGGTCGCACGCGCCCATGCACGGGGCGCGAACCACCCGCACGTTGGCGCCGAGCCTTTGCGGCAGCTCGGCGAGCAGCCGTTCGGCGCCAGCGAGCGCGCAGGAGAGCGAATCGCATACGCGCACGGTGACGGCGGGCGGCGGCGTTTCGCCTTCCTTCACCACGTCGAAATGGGCGTAGAAGGTCGCAACCTCGTAGACTTCGGTGAGAGCGAGGCGCATCTCCTGCGCCAGCGCGGCAAGGTGCGCGGCCGAGAGATACCCGTAGCGGTCCTGAATGAGGTGCAGATGCTCGATCAGCAAATCGCGCCGTCGCTCGCGCGTGCCGAGCAACGCGCGCACTTCATCGAGCGCGATCGGATCGACTTGCCGGCCCTTGGGCGTACGGCGCGGGCGGCGACGTCGGCTACCGAGATCTTGGTTTGTTTCGTTGATGACTCTCTCCTTCATCCCTCCCCCGCAGGGGGAGGGTGGTTCCGAGCGAAGCGAGGAACCGGGTGGGGGTCGCGAGCAAAGGCCCCCACCCCGGCTCGCTGCGCTCGCCGACCCTCCCCCGCTGCGCGGGGGAGGGATATTCATCGCTCACGCCACCTTCTGCTTCATGTGCGGGAACATGGCGTCCAAGGCCTCCTGATCCATGTCGGTCTTGAACTTGTGCTTGTCCTTGAGCGCGACCGCGCGCTGCGCCGCCGGGCGCGCGCTGATCTCGTCGACCATGCGCTTGAGGTTCGGGAATTTGCTCCAGGCCCCCTCGCCGAGGATATTGGGCATCAAACGCGCCCAGCCCCACACGTTCATGTCGACGATCGTGTAGGTGTCGCCCAGCATATATTTGTTCTTGCCGAGGCGCGTATCGATGATGCCGAAGTGGCGCCCCGCCTCGAACGCATAGCGGTTGACGGCGTAGGGGATTTTCTCCGGCGCGTAGTTGCGGAAGTGCACCGACTGGCCGGAATAAGGCCCGACGCCGGAGGACACGAAGAACATCCACGAGAACAGCTCGCCACGGCCTTTGTCGGTCTTGGCGGGGAGGAACTTGCCAGTCTTCTCGGCGAGGTAGAGCAGGCACGCGCTCGAGTCGAACACGACGGCGTCGCCGTCGACGATCGCCGGCACCTTGGCGTTCGGGTTGATAGACAGAAAGTCCTTCTTGTGCTGGTCGCCCTTGCGGGTGTCCACCGGGATCGGCTCGTATTGCACCCCGGCTTCTTCCAGGAACAGCGCCACCTTGGTCGGGTTCGGCGCGCCGCTGTAGTAGAATTTGATCATCGTCTTCCTCCTTCTTTCTTTGTAGCCCGCATGAGCGGAGCGAAATGCGGGATCCCGGATTTCGCTTCGCTCATCCGGGCTACGTTTCGGTTAAAACAATCCCACGATCCGTCCGTCTGCGCCCACGTCGATCGCGTCCGCGGCAGGCACGCGCGGCAGGCCCGGCATGGTCATGATCTCCCCGCAGATCGCGACCACGAACTCGGCGCCCGCCGAGAGCCGCACCTCGCGCACGTTGATGACGTGATCCGTGGGCGCGCCCTTGGCGTCTGCATTGGTAGAGAAACTGTACTGGGTCTTGGCGACGCAGATCGGGAATTTGCCGCAGCCCATCGCCTCGAAATTCGCCAGCTGATCGCGCACCGACTTGTCGGCGGAAATGTCCTTGGCGCGGTAGATTTCCTTGGCGATGGTGCGGATCTTCTCATAGAGCGGCATGTCGTCGGGATAGAGCAATTTGAGCTTGCTCTTGCCGCTCTCGGCGATCTTGACGACCGCGCGGGCAACGTCGGCCGCGCCCTTGCCGCCTTCGGCCCAGTGATCGGCCATCAGCGCCTCGACCCCGAGCGCCTTGCACCGGTCTTCGACCAGCTTGATCTCGGCATCGGTGTCGGACGAGAAGCGGTTGATCGAGATCACCGGCTCGATCCCGAACTTCCGGACGTTTTCGACGTGACGCTGCAGGTTACTCATACCGGCCTCGAGCGCCTTCAGGTTCTCGGACTTAAGGTCCTCCTTCTTGACGCCGCCGTGCATCTTGAGCGCGCGGATGGTGGCGACCAGCACCGCGCAATCGGGCGCGATCCCGGTCTTGCGGCACTTGATGTCCATGAACTTCTCGCCGCCGAGGTCGGCGCCGAAACCTGCCTCGGTCACCACGTAGTCGGCGAGCTTGAGCGCGGTCGTCGTTGCCAGCACCGAGTTGCAGCCGTGCGCGATATTGGCGAACGGGCCGCCGTGGATGAAGGCCGGCGTGCCCTCGAGCGTCTGCACCAGGTTGGGGGCGAGCGCCTCCTTGAGCAGCACGGTCATGGCGCCGTGGGCGTTGAGATCGCTGGCGCGGACAGGCTTACGTTCCCGCGTATAGGCGACCACGATGTTGCCGAGCCGCTTCTTGAGATCGTCGACGTCGCGCGCCAGGCAGAAGATCGCCATCACCTCGGAGGCGACCGTGATGTCGAAGCCGTCCTCGCGCGGAAAGCCGTTGGCGACGCCGCCAAGGGAGGAAACGATCGAGCGCAGCGCGCGGTCGTTCATGTCGAGCACGCGGCGCCATGCCACGCGGCGGGGGTCGATGCCGAGCTTGTTGCCCCAGTAGATGTGGTTGTCGATCATGGCGGCGAGCAGATTGTTCGCCGACGTGATGGCGTGGAAGTCGCCGGTGAAATGGAGGTTGATGTCCTCCATCGGCACGACCTGGGCATAGCCGCCGCCGGCCGCACCGCCCTTCATGCCGAACGACGGACCGAGCGACGGCTCGCGGATGCACAGCATCGCTTTCTTGCCGATGTAATTGAGCGCGTCGGTGAGGCCGACCGTGGTCGTGGTCTTCCCCTCGCCCGCCGGCGTCGGCGTGATCGCGCTTACGAGGATCAGCTTGCCGTTCGGCCGGCTCTGGATCGACTTGACGAAATCCATCGACACCTTGGCCTTGTAGTGGCCGTAGGGCTCGAGATTCTCCGGCGCGATGCCGAGCCGCTCCCCCGCGATATCGAGGATCGGCCGCTTCTTGGCGGCCTGAGAGATTTCGATGTCGGTTTTCGGCTTGTCGTGTTGCGTGGAAAGCGTCGCGGCCTTTGCCGCGGCGGCGGTGGGCGGAGTCATGAAAACCTCATTCCGGTGGTGAGACTTGCACTGGAGGCGAACTCATTCGCCGCGACTTTGGGTCCGTCGGCCTGGACGCGCGTGACCTTGAAGCGGCCGTCCGCGCACACGACGGTGAAGCCGTCGCCGTCGATCGCAACGATCTCGCCCATCTTGCCGGCGATGCCTTTGGGATCCTTCGCCGGCAGCGGCTTGGCGTCGAATATCCGCACCGTCTTGCCGTCGAGCTTCGACCACGCGCCGGGCGCCGGATTGCAGCCGCGAATCAGACGGTCGATCTCCTGCCACGGCCGGCCCCAGTCGATATGGGCGTTGTCCGGGCCGCAACGGCCTTCGTAGGTCGCCTTGCCGTCGTCCTGTTTGATGCGCGGCGCCTTGCCGGCTTTCACGAGGTCGACCGCTTCCAGCATCGCGTCGACACCCATCGGGAACAGCCGATCGAAATAGACCGAGCCGAGTGTGTCGGCCGGACCGATGTTGGTCTTTTTCTGCAGCAGCACGTCGCCGGTATCGAGGCCGTTGTCGGGCCAGAAGATCGACAGGCCGGTCTCGGTCTCGCCTTTGATGATCGGCCAGTTGATCGCGCTCGGGCCGCGGCCGGCGGGCAACAGCGAGGGGTGATACTGGATCGAGCCCTTGGTCGGGATGTTGAGGAAATCTTCCGGCACGAACAAGGTGACGAACGCCATCACCTGCAGGTCGGGCTTGAGCGCACGGAATTCCTCCCACACCTCGGGCTTGCGGTAAGAGGCCGGCTGATAGACCGGAAGCTTCGCGGCGAGGGCCGCTTCCTTGAGCGGATCGGCCTTCTGGCCCGGCTTCTCCGGCGCGACGTAGACCGCGACGACGTCTTCGCCGCGTTTAAGCAACGCCTCCAGCACGGCCTTGCCGAAGGCCTGCTGCCCATGGACTACGATACGCATTGATCCTCCCAAACATTTCTTCGTCGTCATGCCCCGCGAAAGCGGGGCATCCAGTAATCACCGCCGCAGATTTGCTTGCACGGACTGTGGTTACTGGATCGCCCGGTCAAGCCGGGCGATGACGAGCGTGGAGTTTATCACGCGGCCTGCGCCTGTCCCTTTTCCGGCGCGGTGATCGCGCCCGAGCTCTTGACGGCGTCGAGTTCGCCGCCGGAATAGCCGAGCAGCCGCAGGATTTCGTCGGTGTGTTCGCCGAGCAGCGGCGAGCGCTTCACCTCGGTGATCGAGTCCGACATTTTCACCGGGTTGCCGACGGTGAGATATTTGCCGCGGGTCGGATGGTCGACTTCGACGACCGTGCCGGTCTGGCGCAGCGAGGTATCCTCGGCGATCTCCTTCATCGACAGGATCGGGCCGACCGGGATGTCGACTTTGTTGCAGATCTCCATGACCTCGAACTTGGTCTTGGTTTTGGTCCATTCCTCGATGGTGGCGAAGATGTGCTTGAGCCGCGGCAGCCGCGCGGGCGGCGTGGCGTAGTCGGGATCGGTCTTCCACTCCGGCTTGCCGATGATGTCGCAGATCGGTCCCCACACCGGCGCCTGGGTGATGAAATAGGTGTAGGCGTCGGGATCGGTCTCCCAGCCCTTGCACTTGAGGATCCACCCGGGCTGTCCGCCGCCCGAATCGTTGCCGGCGCGCGGCACCGCTTTGCCGAACGCCACCCCTTCGGCGTGCTGGCTGTACTCGGTGAGCGGCCCATGCCGGAGGCGTTGCTGGTCGCGCAGTTTGACGCGCGCGAGATTGAGCACGCCGTCCTGCATGGCGCAGAGTACCCTCTGGCCGCGGCCGGTGCGCATGCGCTGATAGAGCGCGCACGTGATGCCGAAGGCGAGGTGGAGGCCAGTGCCGGAATCGCCGATCTGCGCGCCGGTCACGAGCGGCGGGCCCTCGCGGAAGCCGGTGGTCGAGGCCGAGCCGCCGGCGCATTGCGCGACGTTCTCATAGACCTTGCACTCCTCGTACGGCCCGGGGCCGAAGCCCTTGACCGAAGCGACGATCATGCGCGGGTTGGTCTTGTGGATGTAGTCCCAGGTGAGCCCCATGCGGTCGAGCGCGCCGGGGGCGAAATTCTCGACCAGCACATCGCAATATTTGATCAGCCGCTCGAGGATTTCCTTGCCCTTCGGGTGTTTCGAATCGATCGTGATCGAGCGCTTGTTACCGTTGAGCATGGTGAAGTAGAGGCTGTCGGCGCCCTTCACGTCGCGCAGCTGTCCGCGCGTGATGTCGCCGACGCCGGGGCGCTCGACCTTGATCACGTCGGCGCCCATGTAACCGAGGAGCTGCGTGCAAGTCGGCCCCGACTGCACGTGCGTGAAGTCGAGAATGCGCACGCCCTCGAGCGCCTTGCCGGCCTGGCCGTAGGGTTTGCTCGACGGCCGTGGCAGCCCGTTTCCGTTCGCCGATTTTGCCGCCGGCTTCTTGGTCGCGAGGTTCACGACCTTCTTGGCCGGTTTCTTTGCTGCTGGCCTGGACTTTGCCTTGGTGGATTTCTTCTTGGTCGCCATATTCCCGTTTCCTATGTTGTTTCTCCTCGCCGTCACGCCCACGCAGCGAAAAGCTTTGCGGGGACGACGGGCTTCACTCCTTTGCCGTCACTTCTTTCGCAGCACGCTCTGCGGATTGAGATTGCCGATGCGGCCGCTCTCGCTGCCGGCACCCGGATCGAGCACGGCGTTGATGAGGGTCGGCTTGCCGGAATCCATCGCCGCGTTCACGGCGCGTTTGAGCTCGTCCGGGGACGTGGCATTGACACCAACGCCGCCGAACGCCTCAATTATTTTGTCGTAGCGTGAGCCCTTGACGAACACGGTCGTCGCCGGATCCGCGCTTGCGGAATTGACATCGGTGCCGCGGTAGATGCCGTCGTTATTGAAAATGACGACACAGACCGGCAGCCTGTAGCGGCAGATCGTCTCGATCTCCATGCCGGAGAAGCCGAAGGCGCTGTCGCCTTCCACCGCGAGCACCGGCTCGCCGGTCTCGATCGCGGCGCCGATCGCATAGCCCATGCCGATGCCCATGACGCCCCAGGTGCCGACGTCGAGGCGCTTGCGCGGCTGATATACGTCAATGATGCCGCGTGCGAGATCGAGCGTGTTGGCGCCTTCGTTGACCAGAATCGCGTCGGGCCGCTCCTTGACAACGGTGCGCAGCACGCCGAGCGCGCCGTGATAGTCCATCGGCGAGTTGTTGTTCATCAACCGCGGCGCCATCTTGGAGACGTTCTCTTCGCGCTTCTTGGTGACCGCGCCGGTCCAATCGGACGGCGCCGCCGGCCATTTGTTGCCCATCCCCTCGAGCAGCGCGGACACGCACGAGCCGATGTCGCCGACCACTGGGGCCGCGATTTCCACGTTGCTGTCCATCTCCTTCGGTTCGATGTCGATGTGGATGAACTTCTTCGCCGTCTCGCCCCAGGTCTTGCCCTTGCCGTGCGAGAGCAGCCAGTTGAGCCGCGCGCCGATTAGCATGACGACATCGGAATCCTTGAGCACGGTCGAGCGCGCCGCGCCGGCGCACTGCGGATGAGTGTCGGGCAGCAGCCCCTTGCCCATGCTCATGGGCAGGAACGGCGCGCCGCTCTTTTCCACGAACGCGCGGATCGCATGGTCCGCCTGCGCGTACGCCGCGCCCTTGCCGAGAATGATGAGCGGGCGCTTGGCGCTCTTGAGCACATCGAGCGCACGCTTGACCGCGGCGGGAGCGGGGATCTGCGCCGGCGCCGGATCGATGACCTTGACGAGCGACTTCCGGCCGGCTTCCGCGTCCATCACCTGCCCGAACAGCTTGCCAGGCAGATCGAGATAGACGCCGCCCGGACGACCGGACACCGCGGCGCGGATCGCGCGCGCAAACCCGATGCCGATGTCCTGCGCGTGCAGCACGCGGAACGCCGCCTTGCACAGGGGCTTCGCTACCGCGAGTTGGTCCATCTCCTCGTAGTCGCCCTGCTGCAGATCGACGATCTCGCGCTCGGAAGAGCCGCTGATAAGGATCATCGGAAAACAGTTGGTGGTGGCGTGGGCGAGCGCGGTCAGGCCGTTGAGAAAGCCCGGCGCCGACACCGTGAGGCAGACCCCCGGCTTCTTCGTCAAAAATCCGGCGATCGCGGCCGCATATCCGGCGTTCTGCTCGTGCCGGAACGAGATCACGCGGATGCCGGCGGCCTGGGCCATGCGGCCGAGGTCCGTGATCGGAATCCCGGGCACGCCGTAGATGGTGTTGATGCCGTTGAGCTTGAGCGCGTCGATGACGAGGTGAAAGCCATCGGTGTGTTCGCGTTCGGTTTCGGCCGCAGGTTTTTCCTGCGTTGCTGCTTGTGCCATGGACGTTCCTCCCGGTTTTTTCGTTCCGTTCTGTGTCTTCAATCGAGATAGTCGGCGTGCCGGGCGACGTGCTCGGCCAGCCCGAGCGCATGCTGGCGCACCAGGTCTTCGGCGCGCGCGGTGTCGCGCGCCTCGAGCGCCTGGATGATGTTCATATGGTCGCGGATCGAACGGGTCACGCGATCGTCCTCGCCGATCGTCTTGCGGCGGATCATGCGCATGTGGGCGAACAGGTTCTCAGCCATGTCAATGAGCACGCTGTTGTGGCTCATCCGGATGATCGCCTGATGGAACTGGATGTTCACTTCGGAATACTCGTCCAGCCGCGCGTGGATCTCGCCGTTGTCGAAGCGGCTGAACATGGCCCGCAAGGTGGCGATCTCTTCGCCGGTGGCATTGAGCGTGATCAGCCGCGCCGCCATGTTCTCGAGCGCCGCCCAGGCGGTTATCATCTCGATCACTTCGCGCTTGGTCTTGCGCACCACGTAGATGCCACGGCGCGGGACCGAGCGCACGAACCCCTCGCGCTCGAGCTGCGCCATCGCCTCGCGCACCGGCGTGCGGCTGATGCCGAGATCCTGGGCGAGCTGGCGCTCGTCGAGCCGCACGTCGCCGGGCTCGTCGTAGACGTTGAGCGAGACGATGACGTCGCGCAGCGCCGTGTAGGCGCGGTCGGCGAAGGTCGAGGTGTCGTCGAGCGGGGCAACCACGACCCGAGCGGTCGCTGCGCCCATGTGGCTCCGGGACGAACTCATGCGGGGCCAATTCCGGATGATATGGCTATAACCTTAGCGGAGAACGGCGCTGTTATACAATATGCCAAGCGGGGAATTGTTCAGGCGATTGCGCCCAAATTTTCCCGATGAGGAAGGTCACGAGCGCGGCGGCTGGAGGATTTCGCTCAATGATGTCAGAGCCTTAACATATAAGCTCAAGCCCAGGGCTGCTCGCCGCGGCCGATGCGCTCGTGCATTTCGGTTTGAAAAGCGGGTGGGCCGAAAGCCTACCACTCCTCCCCGATCCCGGTAGAGCAGCGGCCGGCCGCTCGTCGTGGCAAAAGCGGTAAGCCATTCCAGCGCCTCCGGCTTGGCGCCCTCCCCGACCGGCACCGCCACATCGACCGAAAGCCCGCGCCAAGTGAAGCTCGCGGCGAGCAGGATCACGCGGGCGCGGTTGGGCCTCATCCATTCGGGCAACGGGCTGCCGCGGGCGAGCCAACCGCACACGAATGCGCGGCACGGGTCCTCCGGCCGGGTTTCGTAGATCGTGCAGTGATGCCCGGAGCTGAACGGGCACGGCTTTCCCGGATAGACCGCGTGCCTATACACCGTGATCTTGAGCCAGCCGTCGCAGCAGGCGGTACACGCCCCGCAATGCCGGCCGGACGTCTCCGCGGCTGTCATTCGATCGCGAAGGCAGCCGCAGGCTCGCCGGCACGCCAGCGCTCCCACATGCGCGCATAGGCGGTTTCGAGATTGCACACGTAGGCGGCCATGTCGAACAGCGGTGCCGTGGCGCGGCTGCGCTCCAGTCTCTCCCGCAGTTCGCGCAGGCGCGCTGGGGTGCGGGCGAGGTCGAGCGCAAGCTGCTCGTAGTCCGCAAGCGAGGGCGCTATCAGCTCCGACACGCCGGCCGCCGTGACCGCGCTGGCGGCCACCCGTCCAGCGAAGGTCGCGCCCGCGCACGTGAGCACCGGTAGCCCCGCCCACAGTGCGTCGCTTGCGGTGGTGTGGGCGTTGCACGGCAGCGTGTCGAGGAACAGGTCGGCATGCTTGTGCCGCACCAAGTGCTCAGCGATCGGACTGACGGGAGCAAACACCAGGCGGTCAGGATCGACGCCGCGCTGCTCCGCTTCCCGGCGCAGGTTGCGCCGCGCCAGATCGTTCGATTGCAAAAGCCACAGCACGCTGCCCGGCACGCGTTTGAGCAGCCGCAGCCAGATGTCGAAAAACTGCGGCGTGATTTTGTAGGTGTTGTTGAAGCAGCAGAACACGAACGCTTCCGCCGGCAGGCCGCAGTCGCGGCGCGGGAGCACGGGAGCGGCCTCACGCATACTGTTTGGCTGATAGCAACCGGGCAATGTTACAAACTTCTCGGTGAAATACGGCTGCTGCTCCGGCGGGGTGACGATCCGGTCGACGATGATGTAGTCCATGAACGCCGCGCCCATGGTGCCGGGATAGCCGAGATAATTCACCTGGATCGGCGCCGGCCGCGCCGCGAGAGTCGCCGTCCGCGCGTTGAGGGTGTGGCCCTTGAGGTCGATCAGGATGTCGATTTCGTCGGCACGGATGCGCTGCGCCGCCTGCGCATGGGACAGCGGCCGGATGTCGACGAAGCGATCAAACGCACGCTCGAGACGCCGGCGCATGGGGCTGCCGTCGTCGGGTCCATAGGAATAACCAAACACTTCGAAACGTCCCCGGTCGTGACGCTCGAACAGTTCGGCAGCGAGATGGGCGGTCGCGTGCTGATGAAAATCGGCCGACAGGTAGCCGATCCGGATGCGCTCTCCCTCGCTTTCGCGGGAGACAGGTGGGGGCGCCGGCAACGGCACCACCGCCCGCGCGAACGGCTCGACCCAGCGTCGTGCGCAGGCGAGCTGCTCGGCCGAGCCGGCGGCCGTCGCGAGCAGAAAGAACGGCGGCACGCGCGCACCCTGCCGCACCAGATCGAGCAGCTTTTGCTGATCCCCGGCAAACGAGGACCAGTCGCAGGCGCGCCAGCGCTGATAGACCAGTTGGCTGAACGCGTCGGCATCGTCCGGCCGCAGCCGCAGCGCTTGGCCGTAGGCCGCAACGGCGCCTTCCGGCTTGCCGAGTTCGCGCCACGCGTTGCCCAAGTTATAGAAGGCTTCGGCATAATCCGGCTTGAGCGCGAGCGCCCGCTGGAACGCCGCCACTGCCTCGGCCGCCTGCCCGCCTGCCAGCAACGCGATGCCCAGATTGTTGTGCGGCCCGGCGGCATCCGGCCTGAGCTTCGCCGCGTGTTCGAATGCGGCCGCGGCTTCACCCAGCCGCCCCATTTCCTGCAGCGCAATGCCCATGTTGGTGGCAGCCTCGATGTAGTCGGGCCGCAGGCGCAGCGATTGTTTGTAGGCTTCGATCGCTGCGTCGAGCCGGCCTTGGTGCTGGAGCACGACGCCACGATTGAACTGGGCCTCCGCATAATCGGGGTCGAGCGTAAGCGCCGCATCGAACGCGGCGAGCGCTTCATCGAGCCGCCCCTGCTCCTGGAGCAGCCCGCCGAGGTTGACGTAAACGAAACGATTCGGGCTCTGCCGCAGGATGTCACGATACGCGCGCTCCGCTTCCTCGCGGTTGCCCTGCTGCTGAAGCGCCACGGCGCGATTGTAGGCGGCTTCAATATCGCCCGGCCGCAGCTTCATCGCCCGTTCGTAGGCCGCGAGCGCCTCGGCGAATTTTCCTTGGCTCTGCAGCACGACGCCGAGGTTGTTGCACGCCTCTGGCAGGTCGGGCTTGAGTTTCAGGGCGTTTTCGTAAGATCCCAAAGCCTCGTCGAGCTTGCCCTGGCGCTTGAACACATTGCCGAGGTGAAGATGCGCGGCGGCATAATCCGGCCGCAGCGCGATCGCGCGGCGATGTTCGGCGATCGCCTCGTCGAGCCGGCCTTGCTGCTGCAGCAGCGCGCCGAGATTGTTGTGGCCTTCCGGGTAATTCGGTCGTGCCGCCACCACGCGGCGGAAGAGCGACTCGGCCTGTGCGAGGTCGCCCTCTTGGGCGGCGATGATCGCCAGGTTGCCGCAGGCCGCGACGTTTCTCGCGTCGACCTCGAGCACCTGTCGATAGAGCCGCTTGGCGTCGCCAAGGGCGCCGCGCCGGTGCGCGCCCTCGGCTTCTCTCAGGATTTGCTCGATCGGGATCACGAGGATGTGCGGCCGAGCGGCGCTTATGGCTCGCGCCAGCGCAAATACTGGATCTCGAAACTGGTCGCCCCGTCGATCAGCTTGACGTAGAGGTAGGGGCCGGCGAGACGCACCTCACCGCCCATTTTTCCTCTGAACAGCGTCGCGTACTTCTCGTTGCCCGGCGCATAGACCAGCGCGGCGCCGGTGGGCGGCGTCACGGTGACGATGATCGTGACTTCGATCGCGCTCGCCGGAACGTAGCGGCCGACGTCGACCTTGGCCGGAGGGGTTTCGACCTCGGCCGGCGCCTCGGGCTGCGGCGCCGTCTCGGCCTGCGCCACTTGCAGATAAATCGCCGCCGGCGGCATGTCGACCATGGCTTGCTCCCTCGCGCGCATTCCACGCGCGTGTGCAATCGCAAGTCAAGCCGGCGGGCGCCAGACCGGTCGTGCCACAGGCGCGGTGCCTGTATTTGCGCCCTCTCCCCTTGCGGGAGAGGGCCACACAGGTCGTGCAACCAATTCGGTTGGGTGAGGGGTAGAGCGCAACCCCTCACCCAATGGAGTTTGTTGATCGCGCAGAACTGCCCTCTCCCGCGAGGGGAGAGGGCACAATTACTGCCGCCGCGCTTGCGGCTACTCTGGGCGAATGCTCCGTGCTTGCTCCTCGAGAAAATCCTCCAGAGCGGCGATGCACGCCCGGTCGTTGTAGACGCGATGTTTGTTTTGCAAAACTCGGCGTCGCAGTTCCATGCGCCATTCTTTATCCCGGCCGAGCCGAACGGCGATCTCGAGATAAGCATCGAGTGAAGTCGCGATCGTCTCGGTGACCCCCATCATTTCGAGGATCGCCGCCGTGTGGCGGCCGCGCATGAGTTCGCCCGGCAAGGTCACGAACGGAAGGTCGTGGGCCAGAGATTCGAGGCTCGAGTTGCAGCCCGACCAGCCGATGCTGTCGAGGGCTAAGTCGCAGCACGAAGCCGCCGCTGCATATCGATTCGGATCCAGTCGCGGCAAGATCACGCAATGACTCTCGGCCTCAAGGCCGAATGCCGCGAACGCCGCATCGAGGCGCTGGCGGAACAACTCGGTGACATGGTCAGCGCCGGGGAAACGGATAAAAGTGAATTGGCAGTCGCCGACTTCGCGGGCGATGCGGGGAAACACTTGGTCGAACTGGGGCAGATATTTGGGGATCGCTTGGCTGCACCAATAGACGGTCGCGCCCGGACGCAAGCCAAGTTCCGCCCGCGTCACCGCGACCGGCTGACGGTCGGGCGGCGCATAGAAAATCGACAGGTTGGGCAGCCGCACCAGGCGCTCGGTGTAATGGTTCTGCCCATCGTCCGGCTCCATCAGCTCGCTGGACAGAAAAAAATCCAGCGTGGGAAATCCGCTGGTCTCCGGATGCCCCCACGCATTGCATTGCACCGGCGCGAGCCGTTGCGCCGCCAGTTGCACGGCGACGGGATCCATGCCGACTTCGGGATAGATGAGCACGTGCGGCGCGTCGTCGAGGATCGCGCGCCGCCAGCCCTCGACCGGCAGCGGTCCCTGGACGAAACGTGCGCACAGGCCGGCGGCCGTCTTCGTCTCCTCGTCGATCGCGCGGCCGGTGTGGTAGCCGAACAGCCGGAACCTTGCGCGGTCCAACTGCGCGAGCCACCCGCTGATCGGAATTTTCCAATTCGAGTGCCGGCGAAAAAACCCGCTGACAAAGCCGACCCGCACCGGCTCGTCGGCGGCCGGCGACCCCGGCAAGGGGGCGCTGCCGTAACGCACGGCCATGATCCGGCAGATCATTTCGCCATAGAGCGCCTGCAGCGCGCGGTCGTTGCGGCCCTGGTAGGCCAAATAAAATGGCTGGTGCGCCCCCACTGCGTCGGCGACGTCGCCGGGCGACGCCGCCCGCTCAAGGTCGGCACCCAACGCGCGCAGGTCGGTCTCGTAGACGGCGCGCTGGCGCACGATCTCCGCCTCGTCCGTGTAGAGGATCGGCAGGCGCGCCATGCAGGCCGCGAACTTGGCCGCGAAGAAGTTGGGCCGGATCGCGAGCGCCCGCTCGAAGCTTACCGCCGCTTCCGCGATCCTGCCCTGGCCGCGCAAGGCAACGCCGCGATTGTAGTGCGCGGGCGCGAACTCCGGCGCGAGCGCGAGCGCGCGGTCGTAATGGACGACGGCCGCGTCGAGCCGGCGAAGCTCCATCAGCGCGTTCGCGAGGTTGTTGTGCGCGCCCGCGGCATTCGGCGCCAGCGCGGCGACGCGCTCGTAGTGAGCGACCGCCTGCTCGGTCTTGCCGAGCCGCCGGAGCGCGCCGGCGAGGTTGTTGTGCGCCTCCGCATAATCGGGGCGCAGCGCCGCCGCCCGCTCAAACGCCGCTGCCGCTTCGGCGAGCCGCCCGCGGGCTCCGAGCACAACGCCGAGGTCGTTGTGCGCCTCGGCGACGTCGGGCTTGAGCGCCACCGCGCGGGCAAGGATATCGGGCGCGTCAGGCCGGCCGAGCTGATGGGCGACGACGCCGAGCCGATGCAGCGCTGCGAAATGTTCGGGGTCCGCAACGCAGACCTGCCGGTACAGCCGTTCCGCTTCGACCACGCGGCCGGCCTGATGATGCGCGACCGCTTGCGCGAAGTCTTGATCGGGCGATTGCGTAAAACCGGTACCCACTATGCCGGATGATGCTCTAAATTGACGGGAGGCGTCGAGACCGGAGAGCGCTCATGAGGGCCATCGTCATATCCGCGGCATTCCTCACGCTGCTGGGGAGCGGTCAGAGCTTCGCGTATTACTGCGAGGGCGGTCAACAACCGGTGCCGCCGGAGATCGCCGCGCGAATGGCGCTGCCGTTGTGCGGCTTCGCGGCGACCAAACGCTTTGGCCCGAACGGGTGCCAGCTTTGCGACGCACGGAATATGTATCCGAATCCGTTCGCGGCCGACGGCGCGCCGGTCGGGCGCGCGCATCATGCGCGCACGAGGAAATATTAAGGCTCCCGCCGGCAGGAACCCTAATGGATCACCCCGCCCCGATCAGAAGTCGAAAGTCAGGCCGCTTGAGACTGACTTGATAGTCGCGCCGCCGATGGTGTCGTTGAACTGATCCCGACTGCAAATCTGATAGCCGTGGCCGCTCGGGCCGAGGCAATAGTGCGCGCCCGGACCTTGCTGGAGCCATGCGCCCACCAGGTACCAGCTGGCCCAGGAGTTGAACCGGTAGCGCGTACCGACACCGTACATAGTCGCCGAATCGTCGAACAGGTTGGCCTGCAGGGTCGCAGCAGGAGCGAGCGTCGGATCGTTGACGCTCAACATGGCTGGATTGCCCGGCGTGGCGAATGCGTGTGCCACCGAGGCACTGAACGACCAATGGTCGCCCACGAACTGGGTTGCACTAAGGAAGAAGCCGTCGCGCGAACGCTCATTGAACGGCTCGAATGCCGCCGGAACTTCACGCCGGATCCATTCGTAGTAACCATAGAGCTGCAAGGGCCCGATCGGAGCGTCGATGCGATAGCCGCCGCCGACCTTCGCCGCCCATTCGTCGACAGTGCCGGTGAACACTTGCGAGCCGTCCGCCAGGAAGACGGGGGCAAAGAAAGGAGTCCCGGCAAGTGCGGGCTCAAGCCCGTCGTCGCCGTGCCGGTTGACGTTCTGGTGGAACTCATAGGCCGCGATCGCCGTGAACGGCCCGTTCTTGTAGGTGGCCGCCGCGCTGAACGCGTTGCCGAAGGAGCCGTCGGTGCAGGAGTTGCCGCCGAGCGTGCCCGGCAGAGCACCGGAACTGTTGGGGAAGTTGCTGCCGCTGCCGCGCGCCGAGGCGCCGTTGCACTGGAACAGATCGCCGTAGGAGTAGTCGCTGTTGTCGGGGGCGTAATTCTGCCCGGGCGAGAACAGCGCGCTGAACTGGAAGCCGTTCCAGATCGGCGATTCGTACCAAATGGCGTGGTTCATGCGCCAATCGAACTCGGCGCGGTTGTCGCCGCCGGTGTTGCCCATGATCGAGTTGTAGTCGGCGACCGTGTTGGCGAACGGATCGAAGGCGGCGGTGGCCTTCTTGTAGGGCGTGTCGCTCTTGCCGGCCTTGACGGCACCCCAGGGACCTTCGATGCCGACGAAGCTGTCGCGGGTGCCGAACGCGGCGCGCTCGGTCGGCGCCGATGCCACGTCGACCTGCGACTCGAACTGCGCGACGACGGAGAAGCCCTCGTAGCCGTAGGGAGCGAGGTTATGGCGCGCGCGAACGCCGAAGTACGAGCCGTTGCTGGCGACGCCGAGCTTGGTGCCCTGGTCGTAGACCGATGGATTGAAGACGTCGAGCGAGAGGTCGGCATGGCCGTAGATCGTGACCGTGGTGTTGTCGACCAGGGGGGCGATCGGGCCGGCCTTGACCGGCATCCCGCCAACATTGACGGTCGGGGCCGGTGCCGGCGAGGTGGCGACCGCGCCATGCAGGACCGGATTGCCCTTCGGGGAGCCCCCGGCGGGAGCCGGTGCCGCCGCATGACCCTTGCCTGCCTCAAGACCATTGACGCGCGCCCGCAGGGCGGCGTTTTCCTTCTCGAGCTTCTCGAGGCGCTGCATCACCGCGTCGAGCGATTGCGCGAGGGCCGCCCGCGGCGTGCTGATCACCCCCGCGGCGGCAATGACGGCGCCAGCCATGCAAATGACTGGAACGCGCCTTTCCTTCGACCTCGTCCCCATGGTGTCCCCCCATTGGCCGCGTCGTTAAGCGTTAACTATACTAAGGTGCTAGGGCACCCCACCAAAGTCGATAAGTTTTTGGTCTGTTTGCCCCCAGCCATGATGATTCTTTGTTCGGGGTGACAAAAATGTCACAATTTCAAAGAGCTTTTGCCCCTCACCAGGAAAGAAATGCCCATTCATTGCGCTGCAGCGCGATGCGAATGGCGTAGCGGCAAGTGATTCGGCGGCGCTCGTTGATTATTCCGAAGCGCGCGTCCCGCCGTTCGCGGATACACCGAAACGGGGTCGTGTTTTAGCGAGAACTACCGCGTCGGCAGCGGTTTCTCGCCGCGATAATCGTAAAAACCGCGCTGCGTTTTGCGGCCGAGCCAGCCGGCCTCGACGTATTTCACCAGCAGCGGACACGGCCGGTATTTGGAATCGGCAAGGCCTTCGTGCAGCACCTGCATCACCGACAGGCACGTATCGAGGCCGATGAAGTCGGCAAGCTGCAACGGACCCATCGGATGGTTGGCGCCGAGACGCATGGCGGTGTCGATCGCCTCGACGTTCCCGACCCCCTCGTAGAGCGTGTAAATCGCCTCGTTGATCATCGGCAGCAGGATACGGTTGACGATGAAGGCGGGGAAATCCTCGGCGACCGCGATGGTCTTGCCAAGCTTCGCCACGAACGCCTTGGTGATTTCGAACGTCGTGTCGGCCGTGGCGATGCCGCGGATGAGCTCGACCAGCTCCATCAGCGGCACCGGATTCATGAAATGAATGCCGATGAAACGCTCGGGGCGATCGGTGGACGAGGCGAGGCGCGTGATCGAAATCGACGACGTGTTGGTGCCGATGATCGCCTCGGGTTTGAGGATCGGGCACAACGCGGAAAAAATCTTGAGCTTGAGGTCTTCCTTTTCCGAGGCGGTTTCGATCACAAGGTCGCAATCAGCCATGGCCTCGAGGCCCTCGGCCGGCGTGATGCGATCGAGTGCGCTCTGGCGGTCGTTCTCGCTGATCTGCTTCTTGGAAACCTGCCGCGCCATGTTGCCGTTGATGGTGGCAAGGCCGGACTTGATGCGGTCCGCGGACACGTCGTTGAGCAGCACGGGAAATCCGGCGAGCGAGCACACGTGGGCAATGCCGTTGCCCATCTGGCCGGCCCCGATGACGCCGACTTTGCGAATGTTGAGTTTCATCCCGTTGGTCCGAGTTGCTGCCGCGATCGGCGCACTTTGCTGGGCGCCCTTTTACGACGATTGCGGCTGCAACACCACGGGGCGGTCTTGCCGCAACGGCAGGGTTACTTGCCGTGCTTGCCGAGTTCGGCCGCAAGCTCGGGCAGCGCCTGGTAGAGATCGGCGACCAAGCCATAGTCGGCGACCTGGAAAATCGGCGCCTCTTCGTCCTTGTTGATCGCGACGATCACCTTCGAGTCCTTCATCCCGGCGAGGTGCTGGATCGCGCCGGAGATGCCGACCGCGATGTAGAGTTCCGGCGCCACCACCTTGCCGGTCTGACCAACCTGCCAATCATTGGGCGCGTAGCCGGCGTCGACTGCGGCGCGCGAGGCGCCGACCGCGGCGCCCAGTTTGTCGGCGACCGGCTCGATGTATTTGGCGAAATTCTCCCGGCTCTGCATCGCGCGCCCGCCGGAGATGATGATTTTGGCGGCGGTCAGCTCGGGCCGGTCGGTCTTCGAGAGTTCCTCGCCCACGAAGCTGGAGAGGCCCGGGTCCGCCGACGGTGCCGCCGCTTCGATCGGCGCCGGTCCGCCCGCGCCCGCCGCGTGGAACGCGGTCGTGCGCACCGTGATTACCTTCTTGGGGTCGCGCGAGCGCACGGTCTGGATGGCATTGCCGGCGTAGATCGGCCGCTCGAAGGTGTCCGGCGCGACCACCTTGGTGATGTCGGAAACCTGCATCACATCGATCAGCGCCGCCACCCGCGGCATGATGTTCTTGCCGAGGGTCGTCGCGGGCGCCACCAGCGCGTCGTAGCTGCCCGCGAGCGAGACGATGAGCGCCGCCACCGGCTCGGCCAGCATGTGCTCGAAGCTCGCATGCTCGGCGAGCAGCACCTTGGCGACGCCGTCGATCTTGGCGGCCGCTTCCGCCACGGGACGGCAGTTGGCGCCGGCCACGAGCACATGCACGTCGCCGCCCAGCGCCTTGGCGGCGGTGACTGCCTTGGCGGTCTGCTCGCGCAGGACCTTGTTGTCGTGCTCGGCCAGCAGCAGCGTTGCCACTAGAGTACTCCCGCTTCGTTTTTGAGCCGGTCGACCAGATCGGCGACCGAGGACACCTTGACGCCGGCCTTGCGGCCGGACGGCTCGGCGGTCTTGACCACTTCGAGCCGCGGCTTCACGTCGACCCCGTAAGCGTCCGGCGTCTTGTCCTCGATCGGCTTTTTCTTCGCCTTCATGATGTTGGGCAGGCTCGCGTAGCGCGGCTCGTTGAGGCGCAGGTCGGTCGTCACGATCGTCGGCGTTTTCAGCTTGACCGTCTGCAGGCCGCCGTCGACTTCGCGCGTGACCAGCAAATCAGACCCCTCGATCACGATTTTCGACGCGAACGTCCCTTGCGACCAACCGAGCAGCGCCGCGAGCATCTGGCCGGTCTGGTTGCAATCGTCGTCGATCGCCTGTTTGCCCATGATGACGAGGCCGGGCTGCTCCGCCTCGACGATGCCCTTGAGAATTTTAGCAACCGCGAGCGGCTCGGTCGGACCGTCGGTCTTGACCAGGATGCCGCGGTCGGCCCCCATGGCGAGCGCGGTGCGAATCGTCTCGGCCGACTGTGCGGGGCCGACGGAGGCGACGACGATTTCGGTCGCCTTGCCCTGCTCCTTGAGGCGGATCGCTTCCTCGACGGCAATCTCGTCGAACGGGTTCATCGACATTTTCACGTTGGCAAGCTCGACGCCCGAGCCGTCCGCCTTGACGCGGATCTTCACGTTGAAATCGACCACCCGCTTGACCGGCACCAGGATTTTCATGGGTTGCGTCCGATGTCAGAGAACAGATGTCAGATGGCAGATGTCAGAGGCCGAATGCAAGCCCTGCGGACGGACGACGGACGACGGACGACAGACGGCGGATAGCAGATATCACAGGTCCTTCTTCCGTCCTCAGTCGTCCGTCCTCTGGTTATCTGTTCTTGCCCGGCACCCACAGCACGTCGCGGCTGCCGTTGTCATTGACGTAACGGCTCGCCACGAACAGGAAATCGGAAAGTCGGTTGACGTACTTGATCACCGCCGCGGATACGCTCTCACCGGGACGATGGCTGAGCTCGACGATCATCCGCTCGGCGCGCCGGCATATGGTGCGGGCGAGATGCAGCGCCGCCGCCGCTGGCGTGCCGCCGGGCAGCACGAATGAACGCAGCGGCGCGAGCGAGGCGTTGAGCGCGTCGATCTCCTGCTCCAGCCGCGTGACCTGGCTGTCGACGATCGCCAGGCGCTCACCCCCGGGCCCCTTGCCCTTGTCGGGCGAGCACAGATCGGCGCCGAGGTCGAACAGATCGTTCTGGATGCGCGCGAGCATCGCATCGACGCGCTCGTCGCTCGCGGTATGAAGCCGCGCCAGCCCAAGCGCCGCGTTGACTTCGTCAACGGTGCCGTAGGCAGCCACGCGCAAATCGTACTTCGGCCGCCGTTCGCCGCTGCCCAGCGCGGTCGTGCCGTCGTCGCCGGTGCGCGTGTAGATGCGGTTGAGCACCACCATGGCAACCTCGCTAACGCTGCATCGCCCAGATCGCGATCATGACGATTATGATCGCGATGAACTGCAGCAGCACGCGCAGGCGCATCAGCCGCTGCGAGAGCCAGGGCGAGCCGCCGCGCATCATGTTGGTGAGCCCGAGCAACAGCACCAGCGCGACCGCGCCGAGCGCGATCGGCACGATGAAATAGGCCCACGCATTGCTCATGGCGGCGTCATATCATCCGCTTACGCCGGTTGCCATTGTGTCGACAACGCCCGGCCGCTCTGATGTGATCCGAGCCGAGAGGCCCTCATGGACGAATATTCCCGATCGGACGTTAAGCCGCGCACACTTGCCGCCCAGGCGCTCGGTTCCATCGAGCCTAGCACCAAGGCGATCGTGCCGCCGGTGCACCTCGCGACCACGTTCATCCGCGATCCGGACAATCAGTATCGCGCCGGATTCAGCTACGGGCGCCCGGACAATGCCACGGTGCGCCAGGCCGAGGCGGTGATCGCGGCGCTCGAAGGCGCCGCCGACGCGAAACTGTTTGGCGCCGGCATGGCAGCGGCGATCGCGGTCGTGCTCGCGCTCGATCCGCCCGCCCATATTGTCGCTCCGACCGTCATGTACTGGGGTCTGCGGCGCTGGTTTGTCGACGAAGCGCCGCGCTTCGGCTACCGTGTCACGCTGGTCGACAGCAGCGATCCCGCCGCGCTACGCGCGGCCGTTCGCCCGGGCGCCACCAAGCTGGTGTGGATCGAGACGCCGGCCAATCCGCTGTGGACCGTCACCGACGTGGCCGCGGCCGCGGAGATTGCCCATGGGGCAGGAGCGATCCTCGGCATCGACTCCACGGTCGCCACGCCGATCCTCGCGCGGCCGCTCACGCTCGGCGCCGACATCGTCATGCATTCGGCGACCAAATATCTCAACGGCCATTCCGACGTGATCGCCGGCGCGCTCGCGACCGCGCGCAGCGACGCGCTCTGGACGCGCATCGAGACGGTGCGCACCGGTCATGGCGCGATCCTCGGGCCGTTCGAGGCGTGGCTGCTGCTGCGCGGCATGCGCACCCTCGACGTGCGCGTGCGCGCGCAGTCGCAGGCGGCGCTCGAACTCGCGAAGCGACTCGTAACGCACCGCGAGGTCGACCACGTGCTCTATCCCGGACTGCCGCACCATCCGGGACACGCGATCGCGGCGCGCCAGATGACCGGCGGCTTCGGCGGCATGCTGTCGATCCGCGTCAAAGGCGGCGAGCAGGCCGCGATCGCGACCGCCGCGCGCGTGAATCTGTGGAAGCGCGCCACTTCGCTCGGCGGCGTCGAAAGCCTGATCGAGCACCGCGCCTCGATCGAGGGACCGACCTCGCCCTGCCCCGCCGACTTGCTGCGCCTCTCTGTCGGCCTCGAGGACGTCGACGACCTCTACGCCGATCTCGACCGCGCACTGCGCGCTGCGAATGAGTGACGGCACCGTCATGGCCGGGCTCGTCCCGGCCATCCACGTCTTGTTTGTTTGATAAGAAAAGACGTGGATGCCCGGCACAAGGCCGGGCATGACGAAGCGTCAGTTCGATCCGTCCAGTAAACGTCGGGCGATCACCTGCGCCTGAATTTCCGCGGCGCCTTCGAAAATGCTCAGGATGCGCGCGTCGCACAGCAGACGCGAGACGGGAAATTCCAGCGCGAAGCCGTTGCCGCCGTGGATCTGCAGCGCGTTGTCGGCCGCCGCCCAGGCGACGCGCGCGGCGAGCAGCTTCGCCATGCCGGCCTCGAGGTCGCAACGACGGCCGGAGTCCTTTTCGCGCGCGGCGTAATAGGTGATCTGCCGCGCGATCATCACTTCCGCCGCCATCATGGCGAGCTTGTCGGCGACGCGCGGGAACGCGATGAGCGGCTCGCCGAACTGCACCCGCTCCCGGGCGTAGCGCAGCGCGATATCCATCGCCGCCTGGGCGACGCCGACAGCGCGCGCGGCTGTCTGGATGCGCGCCGACTCGAAGGTCTGCATCAACTGTTTGAAGCCCTGCCCCTCGACGCCGCCGAGCAGGTTCTCGGCCTTCACTTCGAACCCGTCGAAGCCGATCTCGAACTCCTTCATGCCGCGATAACCGATCACCTCGATCTCGCTGCCTGACATGCCGGGCGCCGGGAACGGGTTGTCATCGGTGCCGCGCGGTTTCTCGGCGAGCAGCATGGAGAGCCCGCGATAACCCTTCTCGCGCGGGTTGGTGCGCACGAGCAGCGTCATCAGGTCGGCGCGCACCGGATGGGTGATCCAGGTCTTGCTGCCGTAGACGCGGTAAATGTTGCCGACGCGCTCGGCGCGGGTTTTCAGCGACGCCAGATCGGACCCGGTGTTCGGCTCGGTGAACACCGCCGTCGGCAGCACCTCGCCGGAAGCGATGCGCGGCAGCCATTTCTCTTTCTGCTCCTCGGTGCCGCTGCCGAGGATGAGTTCGGCGGCGATCTCCGAGCGGGTGCCGAGCGAGCCGACCCCGATGTAACCGCGCGCCAACTCCTCCGAGACCACGCACATGGACTCCTTGCCGAGCCCCATGCCGCCGTAGTTTTCGGGAATCGTGAGCCCGAATACGCCGAGCTCCGCCATCTGCGCGATGATCTCGAGCGGAATGTAATTGTTTGTGAGATGCCATTGATGCGCGTGCGGCTCGACTTCGCTCTCGGCGAACTTGCGCATCTCCTCGCGGATCGCATCGAGGGTGTCGTCGAGGCCGGGGTCGCCGACCGTGACGCCGTGGTGTTCGCGGATCAGTTCGACAAGCCGCGCGCGATTCTTCGCATCGTTGCCGGTGGCGATCAGCCCTTCGACCGTGGGCGTGATCCGCGCTGCGACCTGATCCATCGACAGGCCGAGATCGGACGGGCGCACCATTTCGCCCTGACTCATGGGAATGCCGCCGATCATCTGCGCGAGGTATTCGCCAAGCCCGATGCGCACGACCAAATCTTCGATCGCGCCGAACCGTCCGGCCGCCTGCATGCGCTCGGCATAGGCGGCGAGTTGGCGCACCGCCTGCGCGTAGGTCGCAAGCCAGGCGAGCCCGTGCGTCGCGCGCTGTTCGCGGTCGATCAGCCCGGCGGCGACCTTGCCGTCGCGGGTGACGCGCCGGCGCACCGCGAGCGTCGCGTCGGCGAGCAGAGCCTCGGCGGCGCCGGCGGCTTCGCGCGCGCCCTCGACGAGGTCGCGGCCGGGATCGGTACGCGAAACGGCAACAGCCATGGGAGGAAGCCTTGAGCGGTGCGGTTTATCAGGTCGAGCGCGCGCCCTCGCCCGTCGCCTCGATCACGTCGTCGAGATTACGCAGGCCGGTGCGCGGCGCATTGACCAGCACCGCCATGTTGCCGGGCGGATGCTGGTTCTTCCACATTTTCGTATGGGCGGCCGCAATGCGTTCCCACGGGAACACTTCGCTCATGCACGGATCGATGCGGCGGTCGAGCACGAACTGATTGGCGGCGCTCGCCTGCTTGAGGTGGGCAAAGTGCGAGCCCTGGATGCGCTTCTGCCGCATCCAGACGTAGCGCGCGTCGAAGGTGATGTTGTAGCCGGTGGTGCCGGCGCAGAAGACCACCATGCCGCCGCGCTTAACCACGAGGGTCGAGACCGGAAACGTCTGCTCGCCCGGATGCTCGAACACGGTGTCGACGTCGCGCTTGCCGGTAATGTCCCAGATCGCCTTGCCGAACTTGCGCGCCTCCTTGACCCACACGTCGTATTCGGGCGTGCCGACCTTGGGCAGCTGGCCCCAGCAGTTGAAGTCCTTGCGGTTGATCACGCCCTTGGCCCCGAGCTGCATGACGTAATCGCGCTTGGTGGCGTCAGACACGATGCCGATCGCGTTGGCGCCCGACGCGGCGCAGAGCTGAATCCCGAACACGCCGAGCCCGCCGGAGGCGCCCCAAACCAGCACATTGTCGCCGGGCTTGAGCGTGTGCGGCGGATGACCGAACAACATGCGGTAGGCCGTCGCTAGCGTGAGCGTGTAGCAGGCCGATTCCTCCCAGGTGAGGTGCTTCGGCTTCTGCATCAGCTGGCGCGACTGCACGCGGCAGAATTGAGCAAACGAACCGTCCGGCGTCTCGTAGCCCCAAATGCGCTGCGAGGGCGAGAGCAGCGGATCGCCGCCGTTGCACTCCTCGTCGTCGCCGTCGTCCTGATTGCAGTGGACGATGACCTCGTCGCCCACCTTCCAGCGCCGCACCTTGCTGCCGATCGCCCACACGATGCCGGCGGCGTCCGAGCCCGCCACGTGGAACGGATTTTTGTGAACGTCGAGCGGCGAAATCGGCTGGCCGAGCCCCGCCCAGATGCCGTTGTAATTGACGCCGCCCGCCATGACGAAGACCAGCACCTCGTCGTCGCCGATCGGCCAGGTCGGCAGCACCTCGACCTGCATGGACGATTCGGGCGGACCATGGCGCTCCTTGCGGATCGCCCAGGCGTACATGCGCGCCGGCACATGGCCGAGCGGCGGGATTTCGCCGATTTCGTAGAGGTCCTTGGGCAAAGCCGCGGCCGGCGGCTTGAGCTGGGTAACGACCGACATTGCCGTCCTCCTGCTGACGCCGGCGGGGGCTTTAGTGCCGGAGCATGGTTTTCTCCGAAAATCGCTGCCCGTTCGGGACCATGCTCTCTTGCCGTCGGAGGTCTGACAGTCTGCCGCAGCGATTGTTGCGGTGCAACAGAAATGCGCAAATGCGCACCTTTGTTCCCGTTGAGGTACAGGAAATGGCGCCCTAATGGGCAGTCAAATCGGCTGACACTACCCGGGGGAGGCGGTATCGTGATCGCGTTGCAACGCGAAAACCGGGGCTGCCGGCCGGGCCGGAGCCACAATGGGAGGGAAAGAACATGCCGTTCGACGGGCGAGGTATAATCATCACGTTGGTCATCGGCCTGGTTGCGGGCTGGGGCGCATCGAAAATTGTCAGTGGCACGGGACTTGGCCTCATCGGCGACATTGTTGTCGGCATTGTCGGCGCCTTCATCGCGGCGTGGTTGTTCCCGTACTTAGGGATCGCGCTCGGCGCCGGCATTGTTCGCGAAATCATCGACGCTTTGATCGGCGCAATCATCCTGTTGGTCGTTATCAGGCTGATCCGCGGCATGATGTGACGCTGCGGCCGGCAGACAAGGGAGGTCGGATGACCGACAAACCGTGGATCTTCCGCACCTACGCGGGCCATTCGACCGCGCGCGAGTCGAACACGCTCTACCGGAAGAACTTGGCTAAGGGCCAAACCGGTCTCTCGGTCGCCTTCGATCTGCCGACCCAGACCGGTTACGATTCCGATCATCCGTTGGCAAAAGGCGAGGTCGGCAAGGTCGGCGTGCCGATCTCGCATCTCGGCGACATGCGAGTGCTGTTCGAGGGCATTCCGCTCGCCAGCATGAACACGTCGATGACCATCAACGCGACGGCCGCATGGCTGCTCGCGCTCTATATCGCGGTGGCCGCCGAGCAGGGCGCGGAGCGCGCCGCGCTCCAGGGGACGACGCAGAACGACATCATCAAAGAATATCTGTCGCGCGGCACCTACGTGTTTCCGCCGGCACCTTCGATGCGGCTCACCAAGGACGTGATTGTGTTCACGACCAAGGACCTGCCGAAGTGGAATCCAATCAACGTGTGCTCCTATCACCTGCAGGAGGCGGGCGCGACGCCGGTGCAGGAGCTGGCCTTCGCGCTCGCGACCGCAACGGCCGTGCTCGACATGGTGAAGGCGTCGGGCGAGGTGCCGCCGCAGGCGTTCGGCGAGGTGGTTGGGCGCATCTCATTTTTCGTCAACGCCGGGCTGCGGTTCGTCACCGAGCTGTGCAAGATGCGCGCGTTCGCGGAGCTGTGGGACGAGATCACTGCCGAGCGCTACGGTGTCACCGACCCGAAGCAGCGATTGTTCCGTTACGGCGTGCAGGTGAATTCGCTCGGGCTCACCGAGCAGCAGCCGGAGAACAACGTCTACCGCATCCTCATCGAAATGCTGGCGGTGACGCTGTCGAAGAACGCGCGGGCGCGCGCCGTGCAGCTTCCCGCCTGGAACGAGGCGCTTGGGCTGCCGCGGCCGTGGGACCAGCAATGGTCGCTGCGCATGCAGCAAATACTCGCCTACGAGACCGACCTGCTCGAGCATGGCGACATTTTCGACGGCTCGCGCGAAATCGCCGACAAAGTCGAGGAACTCAAGGCCGCGGCGCGCGAAGAGCTTGCTCACATCGACGCCATGGGCGGCTCGGTGACGGCGGTCGACTCCGGATACATGAAACAACAGCTCGTCATCTCGAATACCGAGCGGCTCGAAGCGATCGAGCGCGGCGAGCGCACCGTGGTCGGCGTCAACCGTTACATCGAGAGTGAGTCATCGCCGCTTTCCGCCGGCGAAGAGGCAGTCGTTACCGTGTCCGAGGCGGTCGAGACGGGCCAGGTCGCGCGGCTCGAGGCGTGGCGCGGCGCGCGCGACGGAAAGGCGGTGGCGGCCGCGCTCAAGGAATTGCGCCGCGTCGCCAAGGAGGGCGGCAACATCATGCCGGCCTCGATCGAGGCCGCGAAGGCGGGCGTGACCACCGGCGAGTGGGGCGCGGCGCTGCGCGAGGTTTACGGCGAATACCGCGCGCCGACCGGCGTCGGGCGCGCCGCCCGCAATGCCGTGCAAGGGCTCGACGGGCTGCGTGCCGACGTCGACCGCGTGTCGCGGCGGCTCGGCCGCCGGCTGACTTTCGTCGTCGGCAAGCCCGGCCTCGACGGTCATTCCAACGGCGCCGAGCAGATCGCGGTGCGCGCGCGCGACGCCGGCATCGAGGTGGTCTACGACGGCATCAGGCTCACGCCCGCCGAAATCGTCGACGCCGCGCGCAAGGCGCGCGCGCATGTGATCGGGCTTTCGATACTATCAGGTTCGCACCTGCCGCTGGTGCATGACGTAGTGGCACGGCTGCGCGCGGCCGGGCTCGATCACGTGCCCGTCGTGGTCGGCGGCATCATCCCGCCGGAGGACGAGGCCGCGTTGCGGCAGGCCGGAGTCGCAGCCGTCTACACGCCCAAGGATTTCGAGCTCAACCGCATCATGGCCGACGTCATACAAATCGTCGACCGCACGGCGGAGCAGGCGGCGCGATCCGCCACCGTCACCGAAACGGTCTGCTGACAAAGCGCGAGCCGGCGAGGCCGTAGCGCCACGGTTTGTCCATCGCCTTGGTGATGCCGATGCGCGGACCGACCGCAAGCGGGACGGCGTGTGGCCGCGCGATGAGACGGAATGGCGGGGCGTCGAGCGGAAGGCCATCGTGTGACCGGGTAACGCCGAGCGCCTCGCACAGCCGTCCGGGTCCGGCGCATAAAAGGCGCGCGTCCTTCAAGTTGCGCCGCTTCTGCATCGCCGGGATGCCGACGGTTGGCTCAAGCGCCCTGATCAATACGGCGTTCGCAACGCCTTCCGGTTCGCACACGAAGTTGAGGCACCAGTAGAGTCCGTAGATGAGATAAACGTAGGCGTGGCCGGGCGGCCCGAACATGCTGGCGTTGCGGACGGTGCGCCCGTTAAAGCCATGGGCGGCGGGATCTTCGTGATCGTAGGCCTCGACTTCGACGATGGTGCCGCCGACGCCGTCGACAAGCAGCGTGGCGCCGATCAGCTCGGGCGCGACCGTATGGACGCTGCGATCGAAAAACCCGCGACTGAGCCGAACGCGTTTTACCATCAACAAATCATCGTGCGGCCGTCGCCGCGATCACCTCGGCGAGCCGGCTCGGGCTCAGCGGTTTCGTCACATAAGCATCCATGCCGGCCGCCCGCGCGTTCGCCTCGTGCCCCGGCGCAGCGCGACCGGAAATGCCGATGATCGGCGTGCGCGCCGCGGAACCTTGAAGTGCGCGGATGTGGCGGGTCGCTTCGATGCCGTCAATGTCGGGCAGGATCACGTCCATCAGCACCAGATCGTAGCCGCCGCGCGCGACCGCTTCGACCGCCGCCTCGCCGCTCGCGGCGAAATCGACCTTGTGGCCAAGTTCGGTGAGGATCGTGTTGAGAATGACGCGGCCGTACGGATTGTCCTCGGCACACAGGATGCGCAGCGCCCGGGTGCGGCCCGCGCGCATGCCCGCGATGGAGGTGTTCGTGTCGGCCGCTTCCGGCGCCGCAGCTTCGACCGTGGCGACGAGCCGGAACGTGCTTCCTACCCCTGGCTTGCTTTCGATTGTCACTTTCCCGCGCATCGCCTGAGCCACACGCTTGACGAACACGAGCCCGAGGCCGGCCCCACCGAAGCGGCGAGGTATTTGCGGGTTCGCCTGGGCAAACGGCCGGAACAGACGCCTGATTTCGGCCGGCGCCAGGCCAATGCCGCTGTCGCTCACGACAAAGATAAGACGCACGCGGTTGCGCGCCGCCGGCTCCGCCGTGACGTTCAGCCCAATGCTGCCGCGGTCAGTGAATTTGACGGCGTTGTCGATCAGATTCTCCACCGCCGCCCGCAGCAGCACCGGATCGCCAACAGCCGCCTCGGGCAGCGCGCCGATCCGGATCTCGGTCGCGAGCCCCTTGGTCTCGGCGCGGGCGGTGAGCGTCGCCGCCAAAATCTCGGCCAGCACGCGCGGCCGTAGGGGCTCGCGCCGCAGCGCAGGCGCCCGGCTCGCCGCCTTGCTGCCGCCGACCACGAGAGTCGTGAGCTGCGCGAGGTGCTCGGCCGCGCTCTTGACCGCGGCGGCCCAGCCGCGTTCCCGCTCCGGCAGGTCGGAGGCGGCGAGCAGTTCGCTCAGCGCCAGGATGCCGGTGAGCGGCGTGCGCACCTCGTGGGCAAAGGCGGCGAGCGCCGCCTCGGTCGCGGACGTTCGCCGCGGCCGCGGGCGCTTCGCCGCGCGCCGGCCGCGCGTTCGCTTGCGAGCGGCTTTGGTTGGTTGCACCCGTCGCATTCCCAGTGTCCCGATTCCGAAGTTCGCAAAACCTTGCGGCACCCTCTGATGCGAACTTCGGAATCAAAGGGACACTAAGAAATTATGATTCTAGTGCCGCTTTGAACCCGAAGTTCGCAACCGTACTCGCCGCAATGCCGTGCGAACTTCGGGTTCGCGGCACTAGCCCAGGTAGTGGCACAATGACATGGCGCACCGGCAAGAGCCATGCGGCGAGCCTTGCTATTCACGTCGTTGCGGCGGTTTCAGCTCAGCCCGACGAGCTTTCTGATGTCGGCCGGCGTGGCACCCTGCGCCCGCAGTTCGCGCAGGCCGGTCGCGTGCGTGGATTTCGCCAGTTTGCGCCCTTCGGCATCGCGGATCAGCCGATGGTGATGATAGGTCGGCGCCGGCAGATCGAGCAGTTGTTGCAGCAGGCGGTGCACGCCGGTCGCCCAGAACAGGTCTTCCCCGCGCACCACGTCGGTCACGCCCTGGAGAGCATCGTCGATCACGACCGCCAAGTGATAACTCGTCGGCATATCCTTGCGGCCGAGCACCACGTCGCCCCACTGCTCCGCTTTCGCCGGCACGGGTCCGATCTCGCCGCTCGGGCCGCGGCCGGTTTCCGTCCAGTGCAAATCGCCCATGCGCGCCACGGCCTTTGTCATATCGAGCCGCAGCGCATAAGGCTCGGCTGCCATGCGGCGCTGCCGTTCGTCTGCGGAGAGCTGCTTCGCCGTGCCCGGGTAGAGCGGCGCGCCGTCCGGATCGCGCGGCCACGGGCCCGTTTGTTCGCGCGCGGCGACGAGGCGCGCGATTTCGCTCCGGCTCTCGAAGCTCGGATAGACGAGCCCCATGGCGGCGAGCCGATCGAGCGCATCTCGATAAGCGGTGAAGTGCTCGGACTGGCGGCGCACCGGCGCCTCCCACGCGAGTCCGAGCCACGCCAGGTCCTCATAGATCGCGGCCTCATACTCCAGGCGGCAGCGCGTGCGGTCGATGTCCTCGATACGCAGCAGCAAGCGTCCGTGCGCGGCGCGCGCCATGTCGGCGTTCATAAGCGCGCTGAGCGCATGGCCGAGATGCAGATAGCCGTTCGGACTGGGAGCGAAACGGAAGACGCGCGGTGCCATCGATTCCGACGAGGTTGGTTGTGCAGCGTCGTTTGTTGTAGAGGCTTCCGCTCCGATGTCCCACTTCATCCACACCGAAGCTGATCTCGCGGAGGCGACCGCGCGCCTGATCGCGGCCGACCGGCGCCTCGCCGCCGCACACGCAATCGCGGGTCAACTGCCGCTGCGGCGGCGCCCGGGCGGCTTTGCGGGCCTCGCCTCGATCGTTGTGTCGCAGCAGCTTTCGACCGCGAGCGCGGCGGCGATCTTGGGCCGGCTCACGGCGGCGATCGATCCGTTCGATCACGCCGGCATGCTGCAGGCGCGCACGCCCAAGCTGCGGCGCGTCGGGCTGTCGATGGGCAAGATCCGCACTCTTCGGGCGATCGCGCGCGCCATCAGGGACGGCGTCCTCGACCCGAAGAGCCTAGCCGACATGCCGGCGGACGACGCGCACAAGCTGCTCATGCAAGTGCACGGGATCGGCCCGTGGACGGCGGACATTTATCTGCTCACCTGCGTCGGACACGCGGACGCCTGGCCGGCCGGCGACCTGGCGCTGCAGGAGGCGGCGCGCCTCGCGCTCGCGCTCAAGACACGGCCCACGACGAAAGAGATGGGCCCGCTGGCCGAACCGTGGCGGCCGTGGCGCGGGGTGGCCGCACGGCTGCTGTGGACCTATTATCGCGCCGTCAAAGGACGTGTAGTCTAAACCTCGGAAATCCGATATACTCTGAAATATCAATGGGTTGTAACCGCGGGAGACCGCGGCAGACCCGGCGATATCGCTCTATTCTTGGTCGATTCTTGGTCGAGGGAAGGACGCTCCGATGGCCCGTACCGTTCGCCACGCCCCGCTCGAAACACCCACCGCCCGCGCCCGGCTCAAGCGCGGCCGACAGGCTCACTGGCGCGCGCTCGGCGCCGGCTCTCATCTCGGCTACCGGCGCCGGCCACGGGACCGGGAGGGCCGGTGGATGGTTCGGCGGCTCGTTGACGACAAGTACCGCGTCCTGCCTCTCGCGCTGGCGGATGACGACCGCGCCGCGGACGGGGAGCGAGTGTTGAGCTTCGAGCAGGCCCTAGCCGGCGCTCTCGCGGCCGTGGACGCGCCGAAGGCGAAGGCCCGCCGAATGAAGGTCCGGGAAGCGATGGCGCTCTATTTCGAGGCCAAGGACGCCGCGGGCCAATCGACGGGAGACGGCCGGCGACGAGCCGCCATGCACATACTGCCGATGCTCGGGGATAAGGTCGTCAGCGAGTTGACGGCCGAACGGCTCCGCAAGTGGCTCGCGGACCTCGCCGCGGCGCCGGCTCGCCGTAAAGGGGGACGCGTGCTGCCGGTACTGGCCGATGAAGAGTCCATCCGGCGACGGCGCGCGAACGCGAACAGGATTTTGACGCTTCTCAAGGCCGGTTTGAATTTTTGCTTCGATGAAGGCCACGTCCCGACGAATGCGGCTTGGGGCCGGAAGTTAAAAGCCTTCCGCGGGGTCAATGGCGTTCGCATTCGGTATCTCTCTGTAGCCGAGGCGCAACGCCTCATAAACGCAGCCGACCCTCTCGAATTTCGCCGCCTCGTCATCGGCGCTCTCCAAACGGGCGCCCGGTTCGGGGAGTTGATCCGGCTGGAAGTCGCGGACTTCAACCCCGACGTGGGGACGCTCGCGGTTCGCAAGAGTAAGAGCGCAAAAAGCCGGCACGTCGTCCTAACAGATGAAGGCGTCGCGTTCTTCCGCGAGATCACCGCCGGCCGCGTTGGTAGCGAACGGATATTTTTACAAAGCGGCGGGCGCCCCTGGAGTACGCTCTACCGGAACGAGATGCGCGATGCGAACCGGCGCGCGAGCCTCTCTCCGCCGATCACATTTCACGGCTTAAGGCATACTTGGGCGAGTTTATCAGTAATGGCCGGAATGCCGCTGATGGTCGTTGCTAGAAATCTCGGCCACGTCGATACAACGATGGTCGAACGACACTATGGCCATCTCGCGCCGTCGTTTGTTGTTGATGCGATCCGGGCGGGTGCGCCGCGGTTCGGGTTCATGCCGGCCGGTAAAATCGTCCGGCTCGAAAAAAGCGGTTGATAACTCGACGCGGGGCTTCCCCGGTTTCCGGGAGCGCCGTAAGGTCCGGTCGCCTAGCGCTGCCCGCCCCCACTCGGGGCGGGTATGTTTCTTTGTATCCTAGGTTCCACCATAGGCCTGGGTTGCAGCCACCCTCGGGAACTTGGGAATGGCGGCTGCAAATCTCCCCCGCGCGTCGGGGAACGGGCTCGACCTAACGGGGGCCAATCCATAGGCCCGCTCACGGCTCTACCGTAGAGCAACCCGCTTGCTGGTCTCCTAGCGGCGCAACACGCGCTGGGAGCGGCTTTATTTTCTCATTTGTTAAGGCCCCGCTCCCGGCCCTCAACGGGAGCCTAACTAAATGAATGCCGTACCAGAGAATGTTATCGACGAACCGTCGATGACGATTGATGAGTTTTGTTTTTCGGAACGTTGGTCGCGGGCCACGTTCTTCAAGATGCAGCGCCTTGGGGTTGCGCCTCCGACCTATCGCCTCCCCGGAACCAACATCGTGCGCATTTCCGCTCGGGCTCGCCGCGAGTGGCGCGAGCACATGGAGAAATTCGCGCAAGAAGAAGCTGCTCAGCAGGAACGTGAGCGCCGCGCCGACCACGCCCGCCGCGCCGGGCAAGCTGCGGCGAGGTCCGAGCATCACGTCAGCAAAACTCGTAAGCGGCGGATCGCATAGCTGTGCCCCGCGAGAAAGTGCACTATCGGGGGACGCGATGAGTATTAAGTCACCACAGTCGAGAGAGGATGAGCGTGACGAGCCGCGCGCGCGAACACGGGCTAAATCCGAAATTGAGGAGCGGGCGCGGCACCTCGCACAAATGAGCGGCGGCGAGGTAGAGGAGTGGATCGAAAAAATAAAGCAGTCCGAGCCATTCGACGCTTCTAAGATCGTTGATGCGGGATGGAATAAGGTCGCAGAATATGAGTACGCGACCGCCGAGAGTGAACCGCTCTACAAGGTGATTCGCTTTCAGCATTTTAAGGTCAAGAGCGAGAAAAGATTCATCCAAATATATTTCGACTACCGCGATGATCGTAAGGGATGGCGCTGGGGCGCCGGCTCGATAAAGGTTCCTTATCTCTGGCCGCGCTTGGCGCGGGCGAACCCTGACGCGACCATCTTCATCACGGAAGGGGAGAAGGACGCAGACCGGCTCACGGCGCTTGACCTAATCGCCACGACCGTTGCGGGGCAGAACTGGTCCGACACCGCGGCGAACGCGTTCGCGGGTCGAAAAGTTATCGTCATCCCCGACAACGACGAAACCGGCCGGGAGAATGCCGCGGTCGCGGTCGAACAGTTGACCGGGATCGCGGGCGAGATACGAGTGCTGCGGCTTCCCGGCTTGCGTTACAAGGGCGATATCAGCGAATGGTTCGACGCGGGCGGGACCAAAGACCGCCTGCTAGAACTCGCCGCGACCGCCCCCCGCCAAGGTCTGCACGCCCGTGCTCACGATTTTCCTGATGAGGAAAAAATCCCCACGTGGGACTTTCTTTACGGGAAACACCTGTTGCGCGGGACCGTTTCGGGGACCGCCGCGATGGGCGGCTCGGGGAAAAGCTCGCTGTCGATCGGCGAGGGATTGTGTATGGCGAGCGGGAAGCAGTTCCTGGGCGTGGCCGTGAGGCAGGGGTTGGGGCCACTTCGGGTGATGCTCATCAATTTGGAGGACGACCGGGCGACGATGAATAAGCGCATTGCCGCGGCGATGAGGTATCACGGGCTTAGCCGCGACGACATCGGTGATCGTCTTTTCGTGGTGGCGAAGGGCGAAGCTACGCTAAAGGTGGCCTCGCAATCGAGACAGGGGGCCCTCATCCGTCATCAAAAAGTGGTCGATCAGTTGATTCGAATGGCTCGGGATAACCGAGTTGACGTTCTCAGCATCGATCCTTTTGTCCGAGTTCATTCGATCAATGAGAATAGCAACTCGCTAATTCAAGAAGTCGTCGAGTGTTTCGAGGAAATAGCACATGAAGCGAACTGCGCCGTCAGTTTGTGGCATCACACGCGAAAGCCGAATGGGATCGAGGCGTCGGCTGACTCGGCGCGCGGCGCGAGCTCGTTTGTTGACGCCTGTCGATCGATCCGGGTGCTAGAGGGAATGTCGAAAGAGGAAGCTAACCAGCTAAAGCTAGAACATCATCGAAATTATTTTCGGTCGTTCTCCGGCAAGCTGAACTTCGCGCCGCCAGCCGCGGACTCAACTTGGTATAAGTTCACCAATGTTGAGCTTAACAATGGCGGCGGACTGTTTGGTGATGACGTAGGCGTAGTCACCCACTGGGAGCATCCGGGCCGGAAAGACATCGATCTTTCCGCGGAAGACATTGCCCAGATTAAGAAGGCGGTAGCTGCTGGAACTTGGCGCGAGGACCCGCGCGCTGACATGTGGGTCGGGAAAGCCGTCGCCTCGGTTCTTCACCTGACCGAAAAGGCGAGGGTCCAAAGCGCGCTTAAGAAGCTGATGGAAAGCGGCGTGCTCAAAGTCGAGCCGGGGCGGGATGAGAAGCGGATGCTGAGGATGTTCGTGGTGGTCGCGCCCCCGGCCGACGCGCCCCAGTCCGAAGTCGCGGCCCCGGCCGACGTGGCGCCGGCCGCATGACTTTGGCGGCGCCTGCACGCCCCCTCGTTCGTGCGCGAGCCCGCCGGCATGCGTCGCGCGGAGGGGCGGCTACCCTAGTGGCCCGGCCCCGGCATCTCGCGCGCCGGCCGCGGGGCGACCCCCCCCGCGCCTTATTCCTCGCCGCGGAACCCGCCCCACTCCCAGTCCCCCCTAAAGGGGGGAGACTGGGGCGGGGCGCGATCAGTTCCCTTCCGCCCCACTCACTCCGCCCCAGTCCCCTAACTGGGGCGCGTAGAGTCCTTTCAAGGGGTTAGCCCAAAACCGCGCCGCCCCAGTTATTTCGACTGAGGCGCCTTATCAACTTAAACGACAATCATCTGACTTTACTTCGCGGTCCCGTCGGGCTAGTCCCGCGCGAAGGGGACACAACTATGCCGAGCACGATCGCGATATCACATCGCGCTCTCCGCCAGCGCCTCGATCGCGCGCTGGCGAGGAAGGGGCGGCGCCTCATTGGTCCACGCGGGAGGGCGACGCACGGATGGGTGTTGCTCGACGTAACCACGGCGCAGATCGTTCAAATGAACGTCAACCTCGCCGCGCTCGCTGTCGAGATGAACGTTCTAGCACCTTGGGAACGAGCGGAGGGATGAGTGAACAAATATATCATGTCGGCAATCTCGCAGCCGATCGGCTCCGCGACGACACCGTGAACGTGAAGGCGAACGAAGCGATGGAGCTATGGCGCGCGGGTCGGGCTCATCTACTCCAACGGATCGTCAGCGTCCGACGCGATGCGGGAGGGAACAGAACGTTTGAATACCTCATCGTGGAGCGCCGCAGAAGATAGGAACAAATAGATAGTCTGCACACCGGGTCCTTCTGCAATCTTAAGTAGAATACGGGCATTCTATGGCCACCGTCTTTAGGTATCAGAAAACACGATCATCAGGTTATCGGTATGGCTAAATCAACGAAGGTCCTGAGCTTAACAGAAGTCGCTGCCCTATGCGGGGTTTCCCAGCCGTACATCTCGAAGATGCTGGACTGGGGGAAGCTCAAGCGGCCGCTGACCGAGGCCCGCGTTAAGGCGCAGTGGGCCGCCTATGAGAAAGACAAGCGCAAGCGCGCGAAGGCCCGCGCTGCGCCCGCCGAACTCGCCTCCCTTCTCGCGGACGAACGCGCCCGTAGCCTGGAACTTCGCACCGGCATCTTGAACCGGTCCCTTCTCGACATCGCGAAGGTTAACAGCGACCTCGACAGGTTTATCGCGGCGCTACGTAACGGCATGTACGGCGCCGTCGCCAACCTCCCGATACCCGAGAGGGAGGCGGGCCGGGACGCCGCGGACGCCCTCATGGGCCGGATCGCACTAGAGGCAGGCCGCATCGTCGTAGAGCTCGGCGGTGAACCCGTCCCGGCCGACCCTACGGACGAAGAAAGAGCGGCCATCTTGGACGCGCAGTGCGTACCCGAGCCCGCCGCCCTTCCCGAACCCGCCGTCCCCCTCAATGGGCGGGCGCGCGAAGCCCGCTCCCGGCTCCTTTGGCGGAGGACGCGTAACAACGCGCTGGAAGCCTCTACCATTTCCCGCTCCTGGGCGGAGACGGCGCTACGCGAATACGCGGCAGAGGCATGCAAAGAACTGATAGTCGCGGACATCGGCGCGCCGCTCGTAGGGGTCATCGAAGCTTTGGATGCCTTAACGGAGCAGATAACTGCCGAGTGGCGTGCAGGAGTTGAGGATGAAGAAGGTGACGACGACGGCGAATGAGAGGGGAAGACAATGCAGAAACTCTACCAGCGTGCCGCGGCCCTGATCCGGCCGGATACGATGCAAGAGATTGGCCAGGGTAATGATCCCCGCGTAGTGCGCGCGCTCCGGCTCGCTGCCGAGGAGATACGCAACATGGCCGAATATGCCGACACCGACAACGGCACGGTCGCTATCAAAGACTTCGATCGGGTCACGGCCGACGTGCTGCGCATCGTTCGGCGGCATCTTTGGTGCGAAGTTCTCGGCAAAGACATCTAGCGCATGTCCGCTCTCGCCGCAGCGCGCCGGATTGCGCGAGTGATCGAGCCGCTTCGCCGGCTGGGCTCGCCCGACGCGACGGCGCTGGCGGCGGGCCTGGAATCATGGCTCTCGGACCCGGACAAGCCGACGTTGGACGACGCGCTAGGGCTTGCATTGGGGCGCGGCGGGAACGATCCGCGTGACGATCTTCGCCGCCAGCGTCGCGATTCACTGCTTGCAGAGGTCGCGCACAAGCTCGCGCCCGGCGCCGACGATTGCGAGGCCGCGCGCGTTCTCCATGCACGATTGAGTGCGTACGCGTCGGGCCGATGGCGCTTCGACCGCGTGCGCGAGAGCAATCCCTATCGCGCCGACACTCTCGAATTTTCTTTGTTCGAGATTTTCCGGCTGAAAGATCACCTCCCCGTCACGGGGTCGCTCCGGCGGATTTTACGCGCAACGAAATCAGGCTTTTGAGGTTCCGCGGCTCGGGTTAGGTCGCTTCTCGTGGAGAAGGGAGAACCCAAGTGCCGAACGTCATCAACCCTGAACAGACTGCATTTCCCGCGTGGCAGGCTCGCCGGCTTAGCCCCCGGCTGGTCGCGTATTTGCGCGAACCCGGCCGCGAGGCTGCGGCTTCCCGAGTGAGAGCCGAGCTACAAATTCTCAATGATCGCGAAGGTGCGCTCCATCTTTTCGAGCAGCAGCTATACGCGGCTGAGGTACATTTATCGTCGCTCTACGCCGACGAAGCCGCGGCGAAAGCGCCGGTAGGACGGAAGCCCGATCCCGATCAAATACAAAGGATCGAGCAGCAAATTGTCGAAGCTACGGACGAGATAACCCGGCTTCGCCCACGCCGCTCGGCGTTCTCCACTCTTGCGCTCGAAACCCGCTACAACGCCTGCACCAAGGTGATCGTCGGCGCATTGAGCGGCGGGGCGCCGCTCCGATTCCTCAAGCCCGCTCCCGCCCCGCGCGGCGCCACGATCGAGACGGCGCGCGAGAAAATCGCACAGCTTCAAGCGGACCTGCGGACGGTCGCGGACGCTCCACTTCCCGCCAGTTGGGCGAAAGATCGCGTCAAAAAGTTCATCGAGGAATTGGCCGCGCCAATCAATGTAAGGCCCACGGTCGAAGCCGGCGAGGCGCCGTATCTCCCGCTCATCCACGTGTCTTCCCAGCTTGCGGTCCCGCACGCAATGGCGGTGTTAGCATGGGTAATGAAGGATAGGATCATCGAACTCGTCAATCGGGATATTGATGAGATAGCCGACGATAAGCACGCGCTTACGTTCGAGCAGCGCGCCAAGCGCACCGCTGAGATCAAACGAAGCATTCTCGACACCGAGCGGATCGAGGCAGCACTTGAATGGGAAGCGCTGCAGGCCGGCGAAGTTCCCGAGTTCCGACACGACGCAAACCCGCACGCCATTCTCGGGTGCGAGGTTCCATGACTCCTGCGGCGTTTTTGCCTGTACGCCGCTATCGCGGTCCCCAGCGTTCAGCCTCGTCCGCTGGGGACCACCTTTCCAACCTAGCAAACTGAGGAGACCAAACGCATGGGTAAGAAAAATAAAGCCAAGGTGCTCGCGAACGCCGCGCCCGAGGCCAGCAAGTTCCACGTCGAAGTGTACAAGGACGGTCAATGGCAGTCTGTCGCGACTTTCGACGACAGCGCTGCCGCGCTTAGGGGCTTGGTGAAGGCGCGCGACACCGCGCTAGCGCGCTACAGGGTCACAGATGACACGGCGACGGTTCATTTGGACTTGCCGGCGGTCGGAACGTAGCAAATCGAAAAACGAGCAAAGCGGAAATCCCCCGAAAAGGGGAGAGGTATGAAAACGCTTTGTTTGTTCGAGCCTGAGTGGCCGGCTTAGGCGGCAAGGTGCTCAGGCTTCTAGGCGGGCCGGCGCGATTTTCTCCGGTTTGGCGCGCCGGTTCGGGGTGGGGGCAGTTTACCTTTCCTGCACCCACCCAGGCGGATGAAGCCGGCGCTCGCTTGTCGTTTCATCGGAGGCGGCAGGCGAGCGCCTTTCTTCTTGGACAGGAGACAAAGCAATGGGCGCCGCTAACCGAGATGCCGAACAGGCTCTCATCGATTATTTGATGGAGCGTCAAAGCTTAGACCGACCGACAGCGATCGAGCGCATCCGCCTCGGCATCGCGCACGGATGGTTCTCGGCCGCCGAGCCCGAGTTGCGTGCGTTGGTCGTGCGCTACCGCAACTCGCTCGGCAGAGGTATGGAAGGATCAGCCGATAGCCGCGCCGCGCGATCGGGACTGATTTAGTTTCGATGGAGGCGCGCTGCCTCCGTATTTGATAATCCGATAAATGTCGTCAGCCCATTCGCCTTCGCAAGGGCTCTTGCGTCTGCACGAGAGGATCGCGCAGCCCGCTTCCTCGCCGTAGCGCCACCCGCACCCCCACGCGAGCGGTAGCCGTTCGTCGTCCGGGGGCATCACCGGCCCCGTCGCCACCCGGCGCGGACGTGGGCGCTTACGAACGCTTCAAATTCCTCGACCCTGGCAGGTTCGCGGCCGTGCGCCTCCACGAAAACTTTGATGAGCCTTCCAGCGATCACTGTAGACCTGTCGGGGAGAAGCGGCTCGTTCCACCCGATGGCCTCCCGGCCGGCGGTTGAGATTCCTAATGCCCAGGCTTGGCCGCTCTGGTCCCGCCGGTATTCGAGCGCGAAAGGCTGCGTGCGAGTTTCCACCAGTAGCCCGCGGGCCAAAAGTGACTTCGCCGTGCGAAGCTCGTTCCCGCGCGGCGCTGGCGCGATCAATCCAGCGTTTCGCCTGGCGCGGTCCAATAGGGACCGCTGGGGCTTTGAGAGGCGGACGCGCGCGGTTCGCGGCGCTCGCTTCGCGGACTTCCTCGCTTTAGCCATCGGACTACTCCCTTACGCGATGTTCCGATGTTCTCAACTATAAATTGAATAGGATCGTGGCGATACCCCCCTCGGGGGGAGAAGCGGGCCGGGGCCGGGGAACCCGGAAACGCCCGGCACGGCGGGCTCCCGCACGCCTTACGGCCCAGCCCGCCGGCCGCCTCTCGCGAGCCGATCCTTTCCGCATTTTGGCTGGGAGAGCACCATAGTACCTGCGAGATATTCCCAAAAAAATTCGCAAATTCGCAAAGATCGCTGGACTCTTTTCGCTGTCTAAATTACATGGCAGAAAGTTGGCTAATTTAGGCGCACATTCGTCAATCCGAGGGAGGGCTAAAATGCTCGAAAAGACCAACGAAGCCAGTAAGGCATCGAAGGCTGAAAAGCGCGAAAAGTTCGTCAATTTAGCGGAGAATCGGACCCGCAATGCCATAAAGGCCATTCGGGTCATCGCAAAGCTCGGTAACAAGAACGCCTACGACTTCGACGACAGCGACGTGCAGAAGATAGCCCGCGCGCTGACCAAAGAAGTCGATGCCCTAAAAGCGCGCATGTCATCCAGCGGCGGCAAGGAATCCGTGGACTTCAAGCTTTGAGTGTGCGTGCTAACGTGGCGCCATCGGCGGCAGCGGCAGTAGCAGGGGGAGGCGTAAGTGAAACAGGCCGACGCGAAGAAACTTTGCCATGAGCTGATCAATACGGACAGCGAGGACGAGGTAATCGCTATCCTGAAGAAATGGGGGTTGTGGGACGACCCGGCGAACTGGCGCTACTACGGCGATGACGAGCTGAATTGGAATCGCGCCGGCAACCAGCAGGCACGCGCCGACTTCGCGCTCAACGAAAAGCTGGTCAACACCATCGACTCCCTTTTGATGCTGGAGTGCATGCTCGCCGGCATCAACCCGGAGGACCAGGTCAACGCGCCGAAGTCGATGCGCGAGGCCGTCAACCGCTTCATCGAGAAGAGTTGGAGCGGCGTGCTCAAGGTGACCGGCGGCCGGGTCGAAGAATGGCCACCAAAGATGCGCACTCAGATCGCCGAGGGCATCTCGGTGTTCGTAACCGGGCCGAAGGGCCTCAAGCCATCCGTCAACGTCGCCGACCTCGGCGAGGGCCAGACGCCCGAGGCCTTCCCGCTTACCCTGCTCAGCCTCGGCAAGCGCAACAAATTTAAGGTCCGCTTCGCTCAGGGCAAGTATGGTCAGGGCTCGTCCGGCGCGCTGCGCTTCTGTGGCAAGCGCAAGCTCCAGCTCATCGTCTCAAAGCGGCATCCGAAGCTGCTGAATAATCCGGCTATCCGCGCCGACTATCCCAAGCATGAGGACGATGACTGCTGGGGTGTTACCGTCGTTCGCCGCGAAGGCGAAGGACTAGACATCCCGACGCCATTCCTGTCGTACCTCGCGCCCATCGAGGCCGACAAATACCCGCGAGCCGGCCGCGTGCTGCGCTTCAAGGCCGACGAGATGCCGCTCTTCCCGAAGGGCGATGACGCCTACCAGCGCTCGGTGCCGCACGGCACCTTGGTCAAGCTGTACGAGTACAATCTCCCGACCGTATCGAACATCCTGCGCCGCAGCGGCCTCCGGCCGAAAATAGATCTCCTGTTGCCGGAGCCCGCGCTGCCGATGCGGTTCCATGAATGCCGGGAGCATCAGAAATCGGGCAACGAACAAGTCGAAACGATGAGCGGGTTGTTCGCCCGGCTGAACGGCAACCCGAACCTCGAAGACATCAAGCCGGCCGAAATCACGCTCACGGTGCAGGGCCACGAGCTGATAGCACGCATCTTCGCCTTCAAGCCCGGCTCCTCCGACACATACCGCAATTCCGAAGGCGTCGTCTTCACCATCAACGGACAGGCACAAGGCTACATCAAGGCCAATATCTTCGCCCGCAAGAAGGTCGGTTTGCAGCGCCTGGCAAAGGACCTGCTCATGGTCCTCGACTGCTCTTCCATCACCGCGATGGAGCAGCACGACATGTTTATGCCGAGCCGCGACCGCTTGGTCGAAGATAACGCCTTCGCGACGGACGTTGAGAAGAAAATTGAATCCGCGCTGCACGACCATCCAGGCCTGCGGCTGCTCAAGAACGAGCGGCACAAGATGGACGTGGACCAGCAGCTTGCTGACAACAAGCCGCTCGAAGATGCCCTCAACCGCGTGCTGAAGAGTTCGCCATCGCTCGCGCGCATTTTCGGCCTCGGCCAGCGCCTCCATAATCCGTTCAAGCCGGAGAAGAAGGACACGACCGACAAGCCGTTCAACGGCAAGTCGCACCCGACCTACTTCAGGTTCGCCGGCAAGGCCGACGGCGAGCTGCTCGCGCGCGCCGCGCATCTCGAAAGCAAGGTGCGCATCGCATTCGACACCGACGTTGTGGATGACTACTTCACCCGCAAGGTCGATCGCGGGCAGAAGGATTTCGCCCGTATCCTAAACGGCAAGCGCATTCCGCTGACCGACTATACTGGGCCGAACCTTGCTGACGGTCGCGCGAATCTCACGCTCGACCTGCCGGACGACATGCAGGCCGGCGATGTGCTGGAGCTGGAGCTTATTGTCAAAGACCCTGCGACCGGCGCCGAGTTCGTGAACAAGGCCAAGCTGCCCATCCTCGCGGCCGTGGAGCCCGACGACACGCCGAAGAAAAAAAAGAAAAAGAACCAGCCCTCGGACAAACAGGGCGAGGAGAAGGACGGCGTCGGTGGCCTCGACTTTCCGGAGGTCAAGTGGGTCAAGCCTGATGCGCCTAACTGGAAGACCTACTTCGAGACGCTCGATGACTGCCTCTGGATCATCGACGACGGTGACGAGGACGAGCACGGCAAGGCGGACCCCGACTACACCTTCTACCTGAACGAGGGCAACAAGGCGCTCCAGACCGAGCTGAAGACCACCAAGCTCGCCGTCGCGGCGGTGAAGAAGCAGTTCGAGATCGGCGTCGTGCTGGTCGGCATGGCGTTGCTCCACGACGACAAACAACACAAGGGCCAGAAGAAGTCCGCTGACGATGAGAAGGACGAAGGCGATAAGAAGGACGATGCCGCAGTGTTCAAGCGTGCGGCGCAGTTCACCCGCGCCATAGCGCCCATCATTTTGCCGATGATACAGAGCTTGGGCGACCTTGCGGACGAAGAAGTGGATGTGAGCGACCTTGTTGGTCAGGCCGAGGCTGCGTAGCCAATTTTGCGGTGTAGCAGGACGACTTCCTGACTGCCCGGCGTTTCGCCGCGTTGCTGGCTATACCACCGTCGGCTTGGCACACTTCGCCACAGCCGCCCGTCGCGCTCGCCTCGAAGCGCCGGCAGGCGCACTTCGGTCAGCCCCGCTTCTTCCATCGTTTCGAGGTAGCGCGGGAGCTGCCACTTTGGCTCTGAGAACGCGACCACCTGCACGATGAACGTGCGCGCGTTCGCCAGCGCGGCGACCGACGACATCGTTGCTCTGATGTTATCGAAGTACGTCCGCAGCTCCGGATATTTCCGGTCGCCCATCGTGTAGTAGCTGCTGCCGGCGCCATCGAGCTTGTTAGCGATCATGAACGGCAGCGGCGCTTCCTTTCGGCCGTCCACCTGCCAGCGGTGGTACAGCACGTGCACGCCGGGATACGGCGGCGACGTGAGAACGAGTCGCGGCGCGCCCATGTCCGCAAGCCGCTCATCATCTTCGAGGCCCGCGGCGCTACGGTTGATGACTGTCACCGGATAGCGGCCGTTCTCCTGCACAGCCGCGCGGAGTTCACGCGCTCCGGCGACCATCTGCGCTGCGGTCTCGCCGAGGAAGGCGCGGAATTCGTCTATCGACGTGAACCGGCGCGTGCCATCAAGCGCCCATTGCGCAGTCCGTAGCACGGCGCAGCGGCCGAACGCTTCGAGGCGGGGCGTGCCGAGGCGTATCGCGCTTGCAAGCACCTGCTCAATTCCCTTTCGCAGCCGCCAGCGCGACGGATGGTCGAGGTGCTTGTAATAGCCAAGCTCGGCATATTCGGAGAATCCGACCGAGGGAGCTTGAATGTCGATCACACCCGGCAATCGCTTCGCCCACGCTTCGAGCCTGTCCAGCTCCGCTTCCGAAAAAATGATGCACTTCACCCGCGCGACGAATTCAGCAAGCGGGCTGATATCGACGCCAACTGCTTCGCGGCCGGCGACGCGTGCCTCGACTAGCGTTGTACCTCCACCGACATGCGGGTCCAGGACCACATCTCCCGGCTCGGTGAACGTGTCGATAGCGGCCCTCGCGAACACCGGAGAAAAGCGGGCCGGGTATTTGTAAAATCCGTGGGTCAACCCCCGTACGGGCTCGCAATCGCGCGCGGCTTCGATCAGCCTCCTTTGCGCGCGGTCCGACAGCCGCAGCATCCCCCGCGATCCAACCCGTCCCATACCTCATATCTCGATTGATTTGGTTAAAGTGCGGTTCACCGGGACGGCCGACGCCCGCGCGTGCGGCTCCGAATCGGTAATTGTTCATGCTTTGTTCTACTGTGGGGGACACCAAAAGAAAAGCCCGGCTCTAGGCCGGGGCTCCATCGTTCGCGCTGCTCGGCTCCGGCACCTTGGCGCCGGGGGGTAGTGTGCGCCCTAGAACGCGCCGGCTTCTGATTGCTGGCAAGCCCGCAGCGTGTCCTGCTTCGTCCGCCACTCCAGCAGCATGGCGCTGGCGGATTTGCTGCCTAGTTCTTTGCGATGATATCGGTCTTCCAGTTCACGTAGCCGTCGCACGATCCCTTTCACTTGGCGGTCGGCTGTGTCCCGCTGCTTAATCCGAAGCGCCAGCAGCCCGTATAGCTGGCGGATGTTTGCTCCGATCGTCATTCATTCACCTCCATCGCCCTCGATTCATTTCGAGGGCACAGCCCACCAAGCTCGCGCGCCGTTTCAGGTAAAGATGCGTGCCCGCGTCGGACCGCGCCGCGCGCGCCGTTCGTCAACTCGGGGAAGCTCGGGTGAACCTGAGAGAACGCGGGGAGAGCGGAGATTAAATCTGTGGATGGTGATAGCAGTGCGATCCGCCTTCGACGCAGCGCGTCCCGCCTCTATTCTTGGTCTATTCTTGGTCGGCACTCCAATGACCATTGATATCACTAAGGAATTTCGCCTATATAGCGCCGTCAAAGGGCGCAGCGGCGCGCCCGTCATTCCGAAATCATGAGGGAACAGTCCGGATGGCCGAGTTGAACGGTCCGCGACTCGAGCCGCGCGCGGGCGGTGCCGCGCGGCAGTTGGTCGTGTTCCTGCACGGCTACGGCGCCGACGGCAACGACCTCATCGAGATCGGCCGCGCGTGGCAGCCGCTGATGCCCAACGCGGCGTTCGTCTCCCCGCACGCGCCCGAGCCGTGCGCCATGGCGGGCGCCGGCCGGCAGTGGTTCGGGCTCACCTTCCGCGACCCCGACGAGCGGTGGCGCGGGGTGAACAGCGCAGCGCCGATCCTCGAGCGCTTCCTCGACGCAGAACTCGAGCGGCGAAAGCTGCCGCCTTCGTCGCTGGCGCTGGTCGGCTTCAGCCAGGGCACCATGATGGCGCTGCACGTGGGACTGCGCCGCGCCGCCGCTCCGGCCGCGATCGTCGGCTACTCGGGCATGCTGGTGCTGCCCGCCGACGCCGTCACCGACGCGCTCGCCGGGGAAATCCGCTCCCGCCCGCCGGTGCTGCTTGTGCACGGCGACCGCGACGACCTCATTCCGGCGCAGGCGCTATTCCAGGCCGCGCAGGGGTTGTCGGAACTCGGCGTGCCCACCGAATGGCATTTGTCGGCAGGGATTGGCCACGGCATCGACGGCGAGGGCCTGCGTCACGGCGGCGAGTTCCTCGCGCGCCGGCTCGGGACCATCCGTTGAGTGGCCCCAAAGGCTTGCGCGCGCTTCACAATCCCGTCACCGTGCCTATAGACTATGCCGCATGCTGCTTCGCGGTATAACTTGCGACGGTGAGAGGAGGTGGTCGCCTTGAATGCCCATGTTGCAAACGGGGGCTGGCCGGCATTGGTGCTCAACGCCGATTTCCGGCCGCTGAGTTACTACCCCCTTTCGCTGTGGTCGTGGCAGGACGCCATCAAGGCGGTCTTCCTCGAGCGGGTGAACATCGTCGCCGAATATGACAAGGCGGTGCACAGCCCCAGCCTGGAAATGAAGCTGCCGAGCGTCGTCTCGCTCAAGACCTACGTGCGCCCCTCGACCCACCCGGCATTCACCCGCTTTAACGTGTTCCTGCGCGACAGATTCGTGTGCCAATATTGCGGCGCGCGCGACGATCTCACCTTCGACCATCTGTTGCCGCGCTCGCGCGGCGGGCACACGACGTGGATCAACGTCGTCGCGGCCTGCTCGTCATGCAACCTGACCAAGGGCAGCAAGACGCCGCAAGAATCCGGCATGTGGCCCACGCAAATGCCATTTCAGCCCACGGTGCACCACCTGCACCAGAACGGCCGGCTGTTCCCGCCAAATTATCTGCACGACAGCTGGCTCGACTATCTCTATTGGGATACCGAGCTCGATCCATGATGCAGGACGGGTTCGCGCACCCGCCTATTGATATTGCAAGTGAATCAGGTGGATTCGTTTGGTAGTAGCGCAACCCGAAGGCGATTTACCGTCGCGTATGGCCAGCGGCTGTATGGTTTCCTTATTTTCCTGAACGCGCCTGCAGCGGGGTTCCGCGGTAGAGATCGGCGAGCGTGCAGCGCAGGCCGAATTCGGCAAGGGCCAATTCGTCTGTCGGACGGGTGAGGATCTGCGTCATCCAGTTATTGCCGACCCGTAAGTCGACTCGAACCTCGTGCTGGTCCTGCTGGATCGTCAAAATGCATTGGCACGCTGTATGGATCTTATAAATTTCGCGCTTGCCCTCGACCGTTGGCCGGTCGCTCGTCGAGACGACTTCCGCGACCAAATAGAAGCGGTCGGCGTAGCGCTCGTCCGAGCTTTCCGCGACATCGATGACGACGACATCGGGCTCGGGATCGTAGTTCTCGACGACTGGGCCGAGATTAAGCCCAACCCGCTGATAGGCCGCGCGCTCAGGCAGTGAGCGTACCATCGCGTCATTGAGGCGGCGCTCAAGATTGCTGGCGATACGCCGATGCGCTTTGGTCGTCGGCGTCCTTCTCGTCGGAACGCCATCGAGCAATTCCCAATGTTCCTCGTCCGGGCGCGTCTCGATCCAAGCCCGGAACGCGCTAACTGGTAGCGGCAACGTCTCCCGCTCTGCTGGTCGCCCCATGCTCACTCACCGGGGAGCCCTACGGATGGTCATCCGGAGCCCCCATAGCGCGACACACGCCAGCGCGACCGAAATGACCACGTTGTAACCGGCAAGCGATATTCCGAAGAGGCGCCACGCGGCTTCGTCGCAGCGCACGACGATGACCGTGTTGAGCTGATCGAGCAGGCTGCCGCTGCGGCCAAAGTTTGGGTCGCCCGAGCATTCCTGCGGCCCCGCCCACAGGTGCCATTCGACGCCGGCGTGGTAGGCGGCAAGCGCCGCACCGATCGCCATGGCCAGCGCGAGCGCGGCGAATCCAGCGATCAGCAGCGGCCGCGGCGCGTTGATTTTGACGGCCAGCGCGAGAACGAGCGCAAGGGGGATACCGACGTAGTAGGGGATGCGCTGCTCGAGACAGAGCGGGCAGGGCTGGTAGTGCAGCACGTACTCGAAATAATAAGCGCCCAGGATCGTCGCGATGCCGACCCCCGCGATGGTCAGCGCGGCACCGGCAACCGGCACCGTGCGTTCGGGCTCCGCAGTCCGCATCAACATGGCCTGCCCTCGGCTCGATCACGCCCCACGTCGGCATAGCGCCGCGATCCGGCCCTGTCGATTCACGCGCCCGTGTTGTCGCGCCGGCCAGCCCCGGCTATGATGCTGCCGAGCCCCTGTGGCGGAATTGGTAGACGCGCCTGACTCAAAATCAGGTGGCCGTGAGGTCGTGCTGGTTCGAGTCCGGCCAGGGGCACCACGCCGTTTGCATCAGTTTTCGGGTAGAATTCTCAAACTCGCTGCTATTGCGTTCATCCCTTTGTACGCCCGGCAGGTAGATGGGTCTGACAAAATCTCAGCAATCCATCCTGTGACCGTAGAAATTTTCCGGTTTTTCAAAGGCTTGTATCCGGCGTAATGATGGGTCACGCTCATACAGGGCTTACAGACATCGAGCTAAGATCGGTCTGGCGGGACCTAGTACATCACTAGGTACGCTCACCCAAAGCCACGGACGAGCGAAAGCTGCCGCAGGCCAACCCGCGGCAGATTCGGGCTATGTGGATTGACCGCGGCTTGAGTTCGCGGATAGCGTGCACATCCAACATCGCGCGCATTTTGGGTGGCTCCGTGACCATTCGCTGGCTCCATCTATCGGACGTGCATGAGTGCGAGCGCGAAGGCCATTTTCGCAAGCGGATGTACGAACAGATCATCGAACAGGGCGTAAAGGGCCACGCACCGCCAGACCTTGTATTCTTGACAGGCGACATGGCTTTTGCGGGTAACGCGTCCGCGCGGGCCTATTATGTGATGCTTTTTTTTCTTAGCCTGTCGAGCGCGACATTCTTGTTTGGGGCAATGCGCTCTATCGCAAGCCTTCGTGGTATGCACTTGGGGGCGGCGTATGAGTTTGGTGGCCCAGCGGTTATTGCGATAGTCGTGGTTCTCGGTGGATTTTATCCGACCAATACGGCGGCCATCGCGCGCGTCGTCGAACTCGCAGCTCGTGACGATTTTCACAACCCGTTCATTATCGAGAAATCGGGAGAAGACCTTTGGAATGCCGTCGAACTTGGCAGGGTTTGTTCTGGTGATGATAGCGGAGCGCCGACGCTTGTGAATCTACTGAGGCGTCTGGGCGCGGGAAACGAGTCATCTGCATGGATGGTTATGACCTCTCCGAAGCACTTATGCGGGAGATACCGATCAACTACGTTCTGGAACGCAAAGTCCGGCGCGCCGCCGAGACGGGCCTTGCGTTGGTACGTGTCCGCGATCTTTTTCCGGTTTAGGGCTTCCTGGATATGTTGACAGCGCGTCCCAGATGTTCCTATTCTGTTCTCCCATGGCTCAGAGGCGTCAATCCACATCCTCACTCGTCGAACAGGATATTGATTCAACACGTGATTTGCGATTGACAGCTGCCAGAGACCGCTTGCCGCCGTGCGGTCCACGAAGCCTTGTGCTTTACCGCCCCGTGAGCGAGCGCACCGGCGCAGGCCGCTACGAAGCGCCGACCATGCTCGACCTCATGCGGGGCGCAGAATGAGCACGACCAGAGAAACTTATTCCGCGTTAAGGAATTTCTGCATTGATATTGGCGCGATCCCCGCTAAGATCGGAAAAGTCTTCGTTTCTACGATTTTTTACACAGTCTCTTACACATACACGTTCTTCAGCGTTAATTCCCTAGCGATCTCAGGGGTTTGTGTGTTGCCGAACGCGACTCAAAATCAGGTGGCCGTGAGGTCGTGCTGGTTCGAGTCCGGCCAGGGGCACCATCCGCTTTTGCCAATTTTTGGCTTCGTCAAGCTGAAAACACGCTACTCCCCCTCGTGTCGCGGCCGGGTATATTGCACACGCTCATCGGAGCGCGCCGCGCATGAACGACCAGAAAATCGAAGCCCATCTCCTCACCATCGCCGACGGCGTCCACGCGTGGATCGGCGCCAATGGCGATTCCAATGCCGGCGCGATCGAAACGCCGGAGGGCCTCATCATCGTAGATACCCAGCAATACATCCGGCTGGGACGCGCGTTTCATGACGCGGCGCTCGCCAAGACCG
>Ga0210408_10000063_pt1 | contig 165266 bp, 128 predicted proteins | sample IncBWH4MmetaG_FD_155471 | JGI IMG/M metagenome (GOLD analysis project Ga0210408, IMG submission 155471) | Forest soil microbial communities from Barre Woods Harvard Forest LTER site, Petersham, Massachusetts, United States - Inc-BW-H-4-M | ecosystem: Environmental > Terrestrial > Soil >... | reverse complement strand
AGCACCCCGAGCACGAGCTGCGCCGGCGGATGCCCGTCGAGCAGGCGATCGCCGCGATCGAGGAGAGCGGCACGCCGATGGTCTCGATCGCCGGCGGCGAGCCGCTGATCCACCCTGAGATCCACGTGATCGCGGCGGAGCTGATCAAGCGCAGGAAGTTCGTGTACCTGTGCACCAACGCCCTGCTGCTGGAGCGCAAGCTCGCCAACTTCACGCCCAGCCCGTACTTCGCCTGGGCGATCCACATCGACGGCCTGCGCGAGCGCCACGACGAATCGGTCGAGCGCGCGGGCGTCTTCGAGAAGGCCGTCGCGGCGATCAGGGCCGCCAAGGCGGCCGGGTTTCGCGTGACGACGAATACGACGTTCTTCACGCACGACTCGCCCAAAACCGTGCGCGAGGTGCTCGACTTCCTCAACGACGACCTGCAAGTCGACGAGATGATGATCTCGCCTGCCTACGCCTACGAGAAAGCGCCCGACCAGGAGCACTTCCTCGGCGTGACCCAGACGCGCAGACTGTTCAGCCAGGCGTTCGCGGACGGGCGGCGCAAGCGCTGGCGCCTGAATCACAGCCCGCTGTTCCTGGACTTTCTCGAGGGCAAGGCCGACTTCGACTGCACCGCGTGGGGGATCCCGAGCTACTCGCTGTTCGGCTGGCAGCGACCCTGCTACCTGATGTCCGACGGCTACGCGCGCACCTACAAAGAGCTGCTGGAGACCACCGACTGGAGCGCCTACGGCCGCGGCCGTGACCCGCGCTGCGAAAACTGCATGGCCCACTGCGGCTACGAGCCGACCGCCGTGCTGCAGACGACGCACTCGCTCAGGCAGTCCCTACGGGCGCTCGTCGGCTAGCGACTCGCTGGCACGGCGCCAGGCTGCGTCCTCAGTCGCTCGCGTACGTAGTACGCCACGCTCCCTGCGTCCTGGCCTGGCTTGGCCAGCGACCCGCTAGCTGGTTTCGTGATCTGCACTTGTCGCGGCGCTCGCGGAACGGATATCCCGCCAGGTAAGGCCCTCGCCGAGTAGCGCGGGGACGCCGAGAGCCAGCGCGGTCACTACCTCGACGGCCTGCAGCACGATCCCATACGCGATCGCCTGACCGGCGCCGACGCCATAGGCCGCGAGCACGACCAGGCAGGCGGCCTGGAACACGCCCACGTTCGAGGGCGTCGCCGGCAGGATCGCGCTGACGTTGACGGCGAGCAGCACCGCGGCGGCGGCGGCCAGCGTGGGGTGGGCCGGCAGGCCCAGCGCGAGCAGGACCGCATAACAGGCGAGCCACTGCAGCATCCACGCCAGCAGCTGAGCGACCACGGCGCCGATCCCGTGACGCGGGGTCACGAACACGGTCAGGCCCTGCCTGGCGAGCCCCAGCAGCCGCGCGATCGCCGCGGCGGCGAGGCGCACCCGCAGCGAGCGCGACCGGCGGCCGAGACGCAGCAGGACCGGGCCGAGCAGCACCAGCGCGCACAGCGCCAGCGGGACGGCCGCGACCGCGAGGATCGCCGCGAACCGGCCATGGACGGGAATGCTGCCGAACGTGACCGACGCGAGGATCGCGAGCGCGAGCAGGTTGATCAGCGTCTGCGAGAACACCGTCCCCGTCACGATCGGCAGCAGCCGCCGCTGGGCTCCCTCCAGCCGGCGCGAGAGCACCACGATTCGCGTGGGCTCGCCGATGCGCCCCGGGAACACCGCGGAGGCCATCACCCCGATCATCGTGGCGCGCGCGACCCCGAGCCAGCCGATCGGGGTTTCGGGCAGCGCGGCGCGCAGCGCCGCGCGCCAGGAGACCGAGCGCGCCAGCAGCGAGAGCCCCATCAGCGCGAGGGCGAGTACGATCCAGCCGGGAGTCGCGGTGATCAGGGCATGCCCGACCCTGTCGAGATTCAGGCGCGAGGCGGCATACAGGACCACCCCGGCGAGCACGAGCGCGACGGTCAAAAGACCCGCGCGACCGGTCGTCGTGGAGGGGATCGAGCGACGGGCACGCGAACGCCGGCGCGCGCGCGGATGCTCGAGGTCGTCCATCGCTCGGGTGTATCAGAGCGGTGGGCGACTCGACGCGCGCGGCGGTGCGACCGACGAATCCAATACAGTTCCGCTATCTGGGGATAGCTGATGATCCGAACACGAGTGCTATTCGAAAAGAACTAGTGAAAGCGGTCCATCTTCGTTCGGTGGTCCTCCAGTCAAATCACACCCTGGGGAGAGAAATCAGAAATGAGCAAGCACGACAACGATAACGCCTACGTCTCGATCACCCTGTCGCCGGTGCAGGTCGAGCAGGTCATGCGCGCGGCGAGCAAGAGCCCCAGCGGCACCGTGTCGAATCTGCTTTTGGCGGCGCTGGACAACGCCCACGATCCACCCTCGGGCAGCCACCGCAGGGCATATGACCTGCAGCGCGCTTCCCAGGAAGCGCTGACCGCGGCGATGGACGATCCCCAGCTCTCGCAGTCGCTGCTGCGCGGGCTGTCGGTGCTCGCGTGCTACGGCCCGGACAGGCCCTGGCGTCCGATCATCGAGCTCGCCAACCAGCTCGGCATGTCGCCCTCGACGACACACCGCTACGTCAAGACGCTCAAGACGATCGGGCTGATGGAGCAGGATCCGACGACGAGGGAGTACCGCCCGGTGGCGCTCGAGAACTAGCCGGCCTGCAGCGGCCGCGAGACGGCCGTGAGCAGGGCGTCCGAGGGGGCGTGGTGGGGATCGCCTCCCGGACGAGCAGGCTTGGCTTGCTTGGGATGCCGTGCCGGGCGCTCTCCCAAGCGCGCCGCAAGAGGAGCGCGGCGGCAGGCTACGCCGCGATCGGGCTGGGCTCGCGCCCGAGTCCCTCGAGCGCCGCGAGCATCGCGTCCAGCTCGCAGCCGACCTTGTCCGGCCAGGGCTTCTGCGGGTGCTCGTCGAGCGTCTTCAACCCGTTGCCGGTGATGATCGCGACGACCGTCTCCTCAGGCGCGAACCGCCCCGCGCGCGCGAGCTGCTCGAGCACCGCGACCGTCGTGCCGCCGGCGGGCTCGGTCAGCAGCCCCTCGGTGGAAGCCAGCAGGTCGATGCCCGCGAAGATCTCCGGGTCTGAGGCAAATCCGCCGGTGCCCCCGCGCGAGCGCACGGCGTCGATCACCAGATAGCCGTCGCCGGGGGCGCCGATCGCCAGCGAGTGCGCGGCGGTCTCCGGCGTGACCGCGTGGATCTCGGCCTCCTCGGCCAGGATCGCTGAGGCGATCGGGTTGCAACCGCTGGGCTGGGCGATGTGAATGCGGGTCGCGTCGGTCTCGGCGAGGCCCAGCAGCTGCAGCTCGACCAGACCCTTGTGCATGCGCGAGGACAGCGTGCCGCCGGCGGCCGCGGTGACGATGTGATCCGGCGCCCGCCAGCCGAGCTGCTCGACGATCTCGAACGCCTCCGTCTTGGCGCCCTCGGCGTAGAACGGGCGCAGGGTGATGTTGGCGAACTCGAGGCCGGTCGCGGCGGCGACTTCGCGGCAGCGGCGGTTGACTTCGTCGTAGTTGCCCTCCACCTGGCAGACCTCGGCGCCGAGCGCGCGGCAGGCGCGCGCCTTCATGTCCTCGAGGCGGTTGGGATAGAAGACGTACGCCTGCACACCGGCCTTGGCCGCCAGCGAGGCGACGGCCGTGCCGACGTTGCCGGTGGACACGCACCCGATCTCCTCACGCCCGAGCTCGAGCAGGCGGGCGAGAGACATCGCCACGACGCGGTCCTTGTAGGAGAGGCTGGGTCGCGAGGTGGAGTCGTCCTTCAGGTACAGATTGCTCAGGCCCAGCTCCGCGCCGAGGCGGTCGGCGTGGATCAGCGGGGTGTAGCCCGCGTAACGACCGACGCGCGCCTGCGCGGAGGCGTCCACGATCGGCAGCAGCTCCTCGAAGTGCCAGATGTTCTGAGGGCGCTCGGCGCTCGGAACGTCCTTGAAGTGGCGGGCCGCCAGCTCGTAGTCGTAGGAGACGTCCAGACCCTTGCCGCAGTCCGGGCACGCGAACACGGGGTCGGTCAGCGGATAGCGGTTGTCGCAGCGGTGGCAGACGAGGCCCGTGGCGCATGAGCGCGTCTGCTGCCTGGACCCCGAGCTGCGGCCGCTGCTGGATGAGGTGCTGGGCGTGCTGCGACTCATGCCGGTACCTGAGAAGATACGCCGGGCCACGGCGTTTGCGCGTCACCGTCATGGCCGAGGGCGATCCACAGCTCCTCGGCGATGTGCGGCGCCAGCGGGGAGAGCAGCTGCGCGAGCATCGCCAGCGCACCCAGCAGCGCGTCGCGATCGGCCGCGCTCAGCTCGTCGCCGCGCGCGAGCACGCGCTTCTCGAAGTCGCGGATGCGGTCGAACAGGCGCATGACGTTGCGCACCGCGCTGTGCATCTCCAGGTCTTGCATGTCCTGCGTGATCTTCTCGGCCGCCTTCTCGCGCCACTGGCCGAGTTTCAGCCGCAGATGCTCGGTCGTGTCTCTGACGGTCTGCCCAGCGGCGTCCCGCTCGCGCGCGAGCTCCCCGTCGGCAAGCGCCGTGGGGGCATGTCCGTCGGCGACCGCGAGCTGCTCTGAGGCGGCCAGCCGCGACTGCGAAAACTCCCAGACCTGCGTGAGAAAACGATGCGCGCGCAACACCGCCGACTCGCTCCAGTTGAGCGTCTTCTGCGGACGCGCCGCGTAGAGCACGGCCAGCCTCACCGTGTCCGCGCCGTAGCGCTCGACGAGCGCGTCGGGGTCGACGACATTCCCGAGATGCTTGCTCATCTTGCGCCCGTCGCTTATTACCATCTCGTGAAACAGGCAGCCCGCGAACGGCTCGCCGTCGGCGAGGAAGGCGAGCGGTCCGATGTCGCGCAGCGCCTTGGTGACGATCCGCTGGTCGAACACGAAGTTGCCGCTGTCCGAGCCGGCCACGACGCGCTCGCAGGGCAGCCATGCGCGCAGATCCTCCAGGGCGAAGATCTCATCCAGTGGACGCTCGCGCTCGGCCGGGGGCACGCACACCGGCACCCACAGCCACAGCGCGTCGAAGTGGCAGTCCAGCGTGTCCGTCTCGCGCCGCGCCGAGCCGCCGCAGGAGGGGCAGGTGGTGTGGAGGAAGTCCTCGCGCTCGGCCAGCGGGTTGCCGGCGCCGGTGGGAACCAGGTCGAGTGGCAACACGACCGGCAGCTGCTCGACCGGGATCGGCACAACCCCGCAGTCGCCGTCGCAATAGACGATCGGGATCGGCGTGCCCCACGAGCGCTGGCGCGAGATCGAGAAGTCCTCGGCCTTGTAGCGCACGGCCTCGCGCGGCGCGTACGCCTCGCCCGTCGAGGCGCCCGTCGAAGAGGGCTCTGTGCCACCGGCGCGCGAGGAGCCGTCCAACAGGTCGGCCAGGCGCTCGGCGATTACCTCGTCGGTGCGATCGCGCTCGGGAACGCCAAAGACGGCGGTAGCGCCGAAACGCCCGTCGACCCCCGGCGAGATCAGCACCGGCAGCGAGCCGTCTCTCGTGGGAGCGGGCAGCGTGCGCCCCGTGTCGATCAACGCGATCGCGCCGGCCTCGCGCGAGCTGCGCTCCAGCCCGTTGCAGCGCAGCTCCTCGAGCTGCTCGCGCACCTGCGGATCGCTTGCCCACACGTCGATGTCCGGATGCTTTGGCGAGATCAGCACGAAGCGCGCCTGCGCGAGCGCGTCGGCGTGTGGCGTGAACACTGTCAGGCGAGCGCCGTGGGTCCCCGTCAGGTCGACCTCGACGCCATCGACACGGCCCAGCACGAAGCGCTGGCTCGCGAGCGCGACCTCGTCCCAGCGCCCGCTCTGTGTCAGCTCTCCCAGCCGCCGGTCGTTCTCCGGCACGTACGCGCTGATGCGCAGGTACCACGTCGGGCGCTCGATCAGGCGCACGGGGTTATGGCAGCGCCAGCACTCACCATCCTCGACCTGAATTGTGGCGAGCGTCGTCTGGCAGGTGTCACACCAGTCGACCGCGCCCGTGCCGCGATAGACCAGCCCGGCGTCGAGCAGCGTGAGGAACAGCCACTGCGACCAGCGGTACATGATCGCCTCAGAGCTCATGAACGTGCGCCCCCAGTCGAAGGAGAAGCCCAGGCGCTGCAGCTGACCGGTCATGTGCTCGGCGCAGCGCGCGACCCAGTCGCCGGGGGACTCGCCGCGCTCGATCGCCCCCAGCTCGGCGGGCAGGCCGAAGGCGTCGAACCCGAATGCGAACAGCACGTCCTCGCCGCGCGCGCGCTGAAAGCGCGCGTAGGCGTCTCCGATCGAGTAGGAGCGGACGTGGCCGATGTGGATGTTGCCGGAAGTGAACGGGGCTGAGGGCTTGATGTAGCGGCGCGGGCGATCGGACGCGACGGACGGCGTGGCAAACGCCTCGCGCTCCCGCCAGGCGGCCTGCCGACGGGCCTCGATCGCGTGCGGGTCATAGCTGGGAAACGCCCTGCTGTTCATGGTCAAACGAGCATATCCGAGGGCCCAAGCCCGCTTGTGACCGTTGCTATGCTCAGAGCCACTTGGCCGTGCTCACCGACAACGACGGGCTCTCACGACGCTTTTTTGCCGCCCTCGCGCGGCGCCTTGCGCGCGAGGTCATCTCGTCAGCATCCTCGCCGGTATTGTCCGCGCGAGCTGCGAGGATGCGGCGATGGAGATAGAGATCGGGCGCGGCAAGAAAGCCCGCCAGGCATACGGGTTCGACGACATCGCGATCGTGCCCTCGCGCCGCACGCGCGACCCCGACGACATCGACATCAGCTGGAAGCTGGGTCCCTACCAGTTCGAGCTGCCGATGCTCGCGGCGGCGATGGACGGCGTCGTCTCGCCCGAGACCGCCGCGATAGTCGGAAGGCTGGGCGGGCTGGCGGTGCTCAACCTCGAGGGCATTTTCACCCGCTACGAGGACGCCGACGAGCAGTTGGAGCGAATCGCCGAGCTGCCCAAGGAGGCGGCCACGCGGGAGATGCAGGAGATCTACTCAGAGCCGGTCAAGCCCGAGCTGATCGCTCAGCGGATCGGCGAGATCAAGGAGCGGAAAGTCGTCGTCGCCGCCTCGCTGACACCGCAGCGCGTGCGCGACCACTACGAGCTCGCGCTGGAGGCCGGCCTGGACGTGCTCGTGATCCAGGGGACGGTCGTCTCCGGCGAACACGTCTCGACGGTGTCCGAGCCGCTGAACCTGAAGGAGTTCATTCCCAGCCTCGACGTCCCGGTGGTGGTCGGCGGCTGCGCGTCCTACCACACGGGTCTGCACCTGATGCGCACGGGCGCTGCGGGCGTGCTCGTGGGCGTGGGTCCGGGCGCGGCGTGCACGACCAGGGGCGTGCTCGGCATCGGCGTGCCGCAGGCGACGGCGATCGCCGACGTCGCGCATGCGCGCTCCACGCACATGCTGGAGACGGGCGAGTACTGTCAGGTGATCGCCGACGGCGGCATGCGCAACGGCGGTGACGTCTCGAAGGCGATCGCGCTGGGCGCCGACGCGGTGATGATCGGCTCGCCGCTCGCGCGCGCCTACGAGGCGCCTGGCCGCGGCTTTCACTGGGGCATGGCGACGTTCCACCCGACCCTGCCGCGCGGCGCGCGGGTGGCGACGAGGCAGAACGGCACGCTCGAGGAGATCCTCGTCGGCCCGGCGCGCGAGAACGACGGCACGTTCAACCTGTTCGGCGGGCTGCGCACGTCGATGGCGACGTGTGGGCACAAGGACCTCGCCGAGTTCAACCGCGCGGAGGTCGTGATCGCGCCGGCGTTGCAGACCGAGGGCAAGGCGCTGCAGCGCGACCAGGCCGTGGGCATGGGAGCGGTCAACGGGAAGGCCGCGGCACTGGTACATGACTGACGGGGCTGCCACGGCCCCAGCGCCCCTCGCCGAGCCGGGGGTTCTCACGCCCGCGGCAACTGAAGAGATCGTCGTCCTCGACTACGGCGGCCAGTACAGCCAGCTGATCGCGCGGCGGATCCGCGACTGCGGCGTGTTCAGCGAGCTGCTGCCGCACAGCGTTCCGCTGGAGGAGGTCGCCGCTCGCAGTCCCCGCGGAATCGTGCTGTCGGGTGGGCCGGCGTCGGTGTATGCGCCGGGTGCTCCCCGGCTGCAGCGAGGAGTGCTGGAGCTGGGGGTGCCGGTGCTGGGCATCTGTTACGGCATGCAACTGCTGGTGCACGAGCTCGGCGGACGGGTCGAGCAGGCGGAGGTGGGCGAGTTCGGCCGCTCGGACCTGACGGTCTCAGAGCCGGGGCGACTGCTGGCGGGAATGCCGCGCGAGCAGACGTGCTGGATGTCTCACCGCGACACGGTGTTCGAGGCGCCGCCCGGGTTTGCCGCGCTCGCGTCCTCGAGCGCCTCGCCGGTGGTCGCCGTGGAGGACACGGAGCGGGGGATATACGGCATCCAGTTCCACCCCGAGGTCGTGCACACGCCCTACGGGCAGGAGATCCTGACGCGCTTTCTGGGCGACATCGCCGGGTGCGAGCGCAGTTGGTCGCCGCGCTCGATCGTCGAGGACCAGATCGAGCGGATCAGGGCGCAGGTGGGAAACGGCAGGGTGATCTGCGGATTGTCGGGAGGCGTGGACTCCTCAGTGGCCGCGCTGCTCGTGCACCGCGCCGTCGGGGATCGGCTGACGTGTGTGTTCGTCGATCACGGGCTGATGCGCAAGGGCGAGGGCGAGCAGGTCGTGAGCGCGTTCAGAGACACGTTCAGGGTGCCGCTTGTCGCGGTCGACGCGGAGGAGCGCTTCCTTCGGAAGCTGCGCGGGGTGAGCGAGCCGGAGGCCAAGCGCAAGGCGATCGGCGCGGAGTTCATCAGGGTGTTCGAGGAGGAGGCCGCGAAGATCTCGGCGCAGGACCCGCCCGAGTATCTGGTGCAGGGAACGCTCTACTCGGACGTGATCGAGTCCGGCGGGGGCACGGGCGCGGCGACGATCAAGTCCCACCACAACGTCGGCGGTCTGCCCGAGGATCTGCAGTTCGAGCTGGTCGAGCCGCTGCGGGCGCTGTTCAAGGACGAGGTCAGGGCCGTGGGCGCCGAGCTGGGGCTGCCCGAGCGACTGGTGTGGCGTCAGCCCTTCCCAGGACCGGGCCTGGCGATCAGGGTCGTCGGCGGCGAAGCGACGAAGGAGCGACTGGATGTGCTGCGCGAGGCCGATCACATCCTGCAGGAGGAGATCCGCGGCGCCGGGCTGTATCGCGAGCTGTGGCAGTCCTTCTGCGTGCTGCCGGACGTCAGGACCGTCGGCGTGCAGGGAGACGAGCGCACGTATGGATATGTGGTGGTCGTGCGGGCGGTGACGAGCGACGACGCGATGACGGCCGACTGGGCGCGACTGCCATACGAGCTGCTGGAGACGATCGCCTCGCGCATGATCAACGAGCTGCGCGAGGTCAACCGGGTTGTGCTGGACATCACCTCGAAGCCTCCGGGGACAATCGAGTGGGAGTAATGCCGCAGGGGGGTTGAATGGGTGGGTGACCCATAGCCCGGTTCTCCTACAGCGCAGTCGGCGCCGGTCACCGCACCTGCTGGCACCGCGAAGGGCGGGCAAGTCGCCTATGATGTTCCGCTGCGCCGCGCGCTGACGTGCGGCCTTTTTCACGCGATGAGCACCTCGATGAAGACATACGTGGCCAAGCCCACCGATCGCGAGCGCAACTGGCTGCTCGTGGACGCCAACGGCAAGACGCTGGGTCGTCTCGCCACGCAGATCGCCGACGTGCTGCGGGGCAAGCGCAAGCCCGAGTACACGCCCCACATCGACACGGGCGACTTCGTCGTCGTGATCAACGCGGAGAAGGTCGCGGTGACCGGTAGCAAGCGGACCGACAAGCGCTACTACCGCCACTCGGGCTATCCGGGCGGGTTGCGCTCGCGGACGTTCGAGGAGATGATCGCGCGCCGGCCCGAGGAGATCATCAGGCTCGCCGTCAAAGGGATGATGCCCCGCAACCGGCTCGCGCGCAAGCAGATCACGAAGCTCAAGATATATGCGGGCCCCGAGCATCCGCACGCCGCGCAGCAGCCGCAACCACTCGAGATAGAGGCATAGTCATCATGGCCGACGACGAGACACCAGAGACGCCCGAGGCATCCGCCGAGGAGACGCCCGCCGAGCACGCCGTCCCGACCGAGGAGGCGAGCGAGATCGCCGGGTCCGTAGAGGACGCGGCGCTGGAGGCGGCCCAGGAGGCGCAAGAGCGCCCCGAGGCCAGGAGCCCCGCAGCAGTCGAGCCACGTCAGCCGATCGCGGGGAACGCCGTCCCGACCGAGGAGGCGAGCGAGATCGCCGGGTCCGCCGAGGACGCCCCGCTGGAGGCGCTCGAGGAGGCGGAAGAGCTCGCCGGGGCCGAGGAGGCGATCGTTGAGGCGGTGGCGGAGGTCGTCGCCGAGGAGATCGCGGCGGAGATCGTCGCAGCGGAGGTCGAGGCGGTGGCGGAGGAGATCGTCGCTGAGGAGATCGCAGAGGAGATTGTGGCCGAGGTCGCCGAGGAGATCGAGGCAGAGGCCGTCGACGCCGAGCCGGAGGACGACGAGGAGCCCGCGCCGCGTGAGAAGCCCGCCGTGCCGGGGGCGCACCTCGAGGTCGACATCGTCCCCGAGGGCGTGGATCCGCTGGGCCGCGACATCGACCCCGCCGATCCGTACGCAAGCGTCGCCGAGGCCTACGAGCAGGAGATCGAGGCCGGCGCCGGCGAGAGCGAGCTGCACGAGGACGAGGAGGCGCTCGCCGAGCCGATCTCCACGGCCGCCATCGACCTCGCGTCCGGGGCGAGATACCGTGCGACCGGCAAGCGCAAGACGGCGATCGCTCGGGTGACGCTGCGACCCGGGACGGGCACGTATCTGGTCAATGGACGCGTTCTGGAGGAGCACTTCCCGCGGGTGACGCTGCAGCGCAACATCCGCCAGCCGCTGGAGACGGTCGGGTATCAGGATCGCATGGACGTGGTCGCGCGACTGCACGGCGGCGGCATCTCCGCGCAGGCGGGAGCGTTGCGCCACGGCGTGTCGCGGGCGCTGCTGGAGGCCGACCCGAACCTGCGCGGCGAGCTCAAGCGCCGCGGGTTTCTGACGCGCGACTCGCGCGCGAAGGAGCGCAAGAAGGCCGGGCTGAAGAAGGCGCGCAAGCGGCCGCAGTTCTCCAAGCGTTAGACCGGGCATGGCCCGGAATGGCGGGGCTCGCCGGGTGGAGGTAGCGATGGGGGCGCCCGCAATCAGATGACTCGCAAGCTGTTCGGGACCGACGGCGTCCGTGGTGTCGCCGGCGAGCTGCTGAGCGCAGAGCTCGCGCTGGGGCTGGCCCAGGCCGCGACCGATCTCACGCGGACCGAGCGGCCGCGCGTGCTGATCGTGCGCGACACGCGCGAGTCGGGTGAGATGCTCCAGGCGGCGATCGCCGCGGGCGTGGCCGCGGCCGGGGGAGAAGCGCTGCTCGGAGGCGTGCTGCCGACGCCGGCCGCGCCGCTTTTGATCGCACGGTACGGGTTCGACCTGGCGGTCGTGCTGTCCGCCTCGCACAACCCGTATCGGGACAACGGGATCAAGTTCTTCGGCGGCGACGGATACAAGCTGAGCGACGATACCGAGCTCGAGATCGAGCGCGAGCTGGAGCGCGCCGCGGATCGGACTGCAACGGGCGCCGCCACAGCGGCGAGGCGGAGGAGCGGGGACGGGCCGCCGCCCCGGATCGGGCGCATCCGCGAGTTGCGCGGCGCCGGCGAGGACTACCTGCGCGAGCTGCACACCAGGTTTGCGGGGTTGGACCTCACGGGTCTGGACGTGCTGCTCGACTGCGCCAACGGCGCCACCCATCGGGTCGCGCCGGAGGTGTTCAGGCGTCTCGGAGCAAACGTGACCGCCGTGGCGGACACGCCGGACGGGCGCAACATCAACGCCGACTGCGGCTCGACGCACGTCGAGCAGCTGACCGAGCGGGTGCTGGCCGGCGGGCACGCGCTCGGGTTCGCGTTCGACGGCGACGGCGATCGGGTGCTCGCGGTGGACGGCGCGGGAGTGGTGGTCGACGGCGACGAGCTGATGGCGCTCGCCGCGCTGCACCTGCACGACACCGGACGGTTGCGCGGCGAGGGCGTGGTCGTGACGGTGATGACAAACTACGGCTTCCACACCGCGATGGCGGAGGCCGGGATCGAGGTCGCGAGCGCCAAGGTGGGAGACAGGTATGTGCTCGAGGAGCTGCTCGCGCGCGACTGGACGCTCGGCGGCGAGCAGTCCGGACACCTGATCGAGCTCGGATTCAACCGCACGGGCGATGGGATCGCCGGCGCGCTGCTGACGCTCGAGGCGCTGGCCGGAGCGGACCTGCGCGAGCGCCACGCGATCGCCAAGCTGCCCCAGCGACTGGTGAACGTGCGGGTGCACGACCGCGAGGCGCTGCAGCGCTCAGAGTCGGTGACCGCCGCCATACGAGCCGAGGACGAGGCGCTCGCCGGACGCGGGCGCGTGCTGGTGCGAGCGAGCGGAACCGAGCCGCTCGTGCGCGTGATGGTCGAGGCGCCGACCGACGCAGAGGCGCGGGAGGTCTGTGACCGCCTGGTTGCGTTGGTGCAACGCGAGCTGGGCTGAGAGCCGCTGATATCTTCGAGCGATGTGCGGGATCGTCGGCTATGTCGGTAGACGCCCTGCCCGTGAGCTGCTGCTCGGCGGGCTGGCACGGCTGGAGTACCGGGGTTATGACTCGGCCGGGATCTCCACGATCGAGGACGGACGCATCGAATCGGTTCGAGCGGTCGGCAACCTCGGCGCGCTGCGGGTCAAGCTCGACGGCGAAGCCGCCGGCGCACGGGTCGGCGGAGCGGTGGCAGTCGCCGCGAGACCGGCCACGACCGGCATCGGTCATACGCGCTGGGCGACGCATGGGCGGGTGAGCGAGGAGAACGCCCATCCCCACTACGACTCGCAGGATCGCGTGCACGTGGTCGTGAACGGGATCGTCGAGAACTACATCGCGCTGAAGGAGCGTCTCGCCGCGGAAGGCTGTGTGTTCACCTCCGAGACCGACGCCGAGACGATCGCGCACCTGATCGCCTCCCACTACGACGGCGATCTGCCCGACGCGGTGCGCGCCGCCTATGCCGAGCTGCAGGGTCACTATGCGTTCGTGGCGATGAGCCTGGACGAGCCCGAGACGCTCGTCGGCGCCCGCCGCGAGTGCCCGCTGATCGTCGGTCGCGGCGAGGGCGAGCAGTTCGTCGCCTCGGCCGTGCCCGCGTTCCTGGCGCAGACCAGGCGGGTGCAGTTTCTCGACAACGACGAGATCGTCGTGCTGCGCCCCGAGAGCGTCACGATCACCACGCCCTCAGGCGCCCAGCTCCAGCGGCCCGTGGAGACGGTCGATTGGGACGAGGACACCGCCGAGAAGGGCGGGTATGAGACGTTCATGCTCAAGGAGATCCACGAACAGGCCGACGCGGTCGCCGAGACGATCTTCGACCGCACCGCTGCCGGGGACGGTGTCGATCTGGACGAGCGGGGCGCGCTGGACGAGGCGCTGCTCGCGGACGTGCGGCGGATCGTGGTCGTCGCCTGCGGCACCTCCTATCACGCCGGTCTGATCGGTCGCTACGCAATCGAGGAGTGGGCGCGGCTGCCGGTCGAGATGGACATCGCCTCGGAGTACCGCTACCGCAATCCTGTGCTCGGCCCGGGCGATCTCGTCATCGGGATCAGCCAGTCGGGCGAGACCGCCGATACGCTCGCGGCGATGCGGATGGCGCGTGAGGGGGGCGCCAAGGTGCTGGCGATCACGAACGTGATGGGCTCGCAGGCCACGCGCGAGGCCGACGGCGTGCTGTTCACGCGCGCCGGTCTGGAGATCGGCGTGGCCGCGACGAAGACGTTCCTGTGCCAGGTCGCGGTCATGTATCTGCTGGGCCTGCGCCTGGCCCAGCTGCGCGGCACCCTTCCGCCCGAGCGCGTCACCGAGCTGGTCTCCGAGCTCAAGCGGTTGCCGCACTGCATCGCGCAGCTGATGGGCGAGGCCATCGTAAGCGCGGCCGGCGGCGAGGGCGTGCAAGCGCAGGTTCGGGCGATCGCCGACGCGCACTGGCGCAGCGAGTTCTTCCTGTACATCGGCCGCCACGTCGGCCTGCCCGTCGCGCTGGAGGGAGCGCTGAAGCTGAAGGAGATCTCCTACATCGCCACCGACGCGTACGCCGCGGGGGAGATGAAGCACGGGCCGATCGCGCTGCTGGACGAGCAGACGCCGGTCGTGAGCGTCGCCACCGACTCGCCCGTGCTGGAGAAGCTCGCCTCGAACATGCAGGAGGTGCGCGCCCGCGGCGCGCACGTGATCGCGATCGCCACGGCCGGCAACGAGCAGATCTCGAGCCACGCCGACTCCGTCATCTACGTGCCCGCCGTCGACTGGATGCTGCAGCCGATCCTCGCCGTGATCCCGCTGCAGTTGCTCGCCTACGAGATCGCGCGCAGGCGCGGCCTGAACGTCGATCAGCCGCGCAACCTCGCCAAGACCGTCACCGTCGAGTAACTGCACGGAATGTGCCTGAACGTGTAGTAGGCTCTAGCATGTGGAGCAAGCAAGCAGTCGTCTGAATGTCACGCTCGATCCTGAGCACGCCGCGCGATTGACGCGCTTGGCGGAGCGTACGCATGTGCAGGAGGGCACGCTGGCGCGGTCACTGCTGTCGATGGCGATCGAGGAAGCCGATCCGGATCCGCGCAACATCGCTGCTCTGCTGGATGGGATCCCTGGTGCATATGAGCAGGCGCAACTGGGGTTGAAACAGGCCAAAGAAGGACGGACGATTCCCCTCGATGAGATCTGAAGGTGACGCGCGTCGAGTTTAGTCTCGCGGCGGTCGCTGATCTCGATCGCATGATCGTCACTCACAGTCTCCCGGCCGACACGCGAGTTCGTGTAAGGCGCTCGCTGGGCATATTGGGGCAGTTCCCGGCCGTCGGTCGCCGGCCTGCGGGACGATGGGCAGACCTGCGCCTCCTCATCGGTCCTTGGCGATGGTTGCTGTTCGTCTACCACTACGACGAACGAAACGATCTTATCGTCATAGTCACCATCCAAGATGCGCGATCGTCTGCTGCAGCTACCTCTACTTGACCGATTAGCATCGCTTGATAGTGGATCCTCCGCCCGACTGGCTGACGCCCCTGCCTGACGCCGAGCATATGCGGGCGATCGACCGCTGGGCGATCGACACGCGCGGCGTGCCCTCGCTCGACTTGATGGAGCGCGCCGGTGCGGGTGTCACTCGCGCTGTGGAGCGGCTCGTTCCCGACGGTCCCGTGGTGGCTGTCTGCGGAACGGGCAACAATGGCGGCGACGGCCTGGTCGTCGCGCGGCTGCTGCGCGACGCGGGCCGGACGGTGACGGTCGTATGCGCGGGCGAGCTAGCCAAGCTGAGCGGCGACGCGCGCGCCAATCTGGAGCGTCTGCCGGGCCCTGCGCCCGTGGGCCTCGCCGGCGGCTCGGACGCGCTTGCGCAGGCGCGCGTCGTCGTCGACGCGCTGCTCGGGACCGGGTTTGCGGGCGAGCCCCACGGCGCCGTCGCCGAGGCGATCGCCGCGATCGAGGACTGTTCCGCGCAGGTGGTCAGCGTCGACGTGCCCTCCGGCGTTGACGCCTCCACGGGTGTCGTCCTCGGCGCCGCCGTGCACGCGACGACGACCGTCACCTTTCACGCGGCCAAGCCCGGCCTGTGGATCCATCCCGGCAAGGCTCATGCCGGCGAGGTCGAGGTGCTCGACATCGGCATTCCTCACCGATCGGAGATCGTCGGAATCTCCGATCGGCCAGCGCCCACCGATGCCGACGTCGGGCTGATCTCCGATGCGATCCTGCGCCTGCTCCCGCGCCGGACGGCCGCCTCGACCAAGTTCTCCTCAGGCCACGTCCTCATCGCCGGCGGTTCACGCGGGCTGACCGGCGCGCCGCGCATGACCGCGCTCGGCGCCATGCGCGCGGGCGCCGGGTATGTCACCGCGTGCGTCCCCGCCTCGTTGCAGGCGATCGTCGCGAGCGGCGATCCGCCCGAGCTGATGACCCGAGGCCTGCCCGATGCCGACGGCGCGCTGACGCCCGCGGGCGTCGAGGTCGTGCTCGAGGCGGCGCGGCGTGGTGGGGCGCTCGCGCTCGGTCCAGGGTTGGGGCGCGGCGAGCACGCGGTCGCGTTCGCCCGTGCGCTGGCTCGTCGCGCTGAGGTTCCGCTCGTGCTCGACGCCGACGGTCTGAACGCGCATGCCGACAGCTCCGGCGCTCACGGTGGCCATGGGCATCTCGACGATCTGACCGCGCGCACGGCGGCGACGGTGCTCACGCCGCATCCCGGCGAGCTGGCGCGGCTGCTCGACACCGACACCGAGCACATTGCACGCGAACGTCTGGCGCATGCCCGTCAGGCGGCGGCGCGAGCCGCAGCAGTGGTAGTGCTCAAGGGCGACGATACGCTCGTCGCCGATCCCTCCGGCCTGGTCGCCGTCAGTCCCGGCGACAGTCCCGCGCTGGCGAGCGCCGGCAGCGGGGACGTGCTCTGCGGCGTCATCGCCGCGCTGCTCGCCCAGGGCCTCGAGCCGTTCGCGGCGGCCGCGGCCGGTGTGCTGCTGCACGTCCAGGCCGGCCGTCTGGCGGCACGCACGCAGGGCGCGGCCGAGGGTGTGATCGCGACCGACGTGATCGCCGCGCTCCCGGCCGCGCGGGGAGCGCACACATGAGCGTCTCACGTGCCCGGGCGAGCGTCGATCGGGACGCGATCGCACACAACTGCGCCCGTCTGCTCCACGTGCTGGACGGCGCCGAGCTGTGTGCGGTCGTCAAGGCCGACGGTTACGGCCACGGCGCCGTCGAGTGCGCCACCGCGGCCCTGAGGGCGGGCGCCACGTGGCTGGCGGTGGCCACGATCGAGGAGGCGTCCGAGTTGCGCGACGCGGGCATCGAAGCGCCGGTCCTGATCATGGGCGCGCTCTCAGATCGCGCTGAGATCGAGCGCGCGGTCGAACTGTGGGCCGACATCGTCGTGTGGCACGAGCGCTCGGTCGCGCTTGCCTCCGAGGCCGCCGCGCTCGTAGCGGGCGTCGCCCGGGTGCACGTCAAGCTCGACACGGGCATGGGTCGTCTCGGCACGCGCGATCGCGCCGAGGCCTCGCGGGTCGCCACTGCGGCAGCCGCCGCGCCCGGCGTGCAGCTCGTCGGGGTCATGACTCACTTCGCCACCGCCGACATCCTCGACGACGAGGGCTTCTTCGAGTGCCAGCTCACCGCGTTCACCGACTGGTCCGACACGGTCCGGGCTGAGCATCCTGACATCCTCGTCCACGCCGCCAACAGCGCCGCCGTCCTGCGCGGGCCGCGCAGCGCTCACTTCGACATGGCGCGCTGCGGCATCGCCGTCTACGGCCTGGACCCGTTCAACCGGGACCCGTTCGCGCACGATCTCAGCCCGGCGCTCACGCTCAGCTCCTACGTCGCCGAGGTCAAGCCATGTCGCGCAGGCGAGAGCACCGGCTATGGCCGGCGCTATGTGGCCGACCGCGACACTCATCTGGGCATGCTCCCGATCGGCTATGGCGATGGCTTCAGGCGCGCGCTGTCCGGCGCCGCCGACGTCCTCATCGCCGGGTCCCGTCTGCCGCTGGTAGGGACCGTCAGCATGGACAACGTCGCCGTCGATCTCGGTCCCGACCCCGCCGCGCTGCAACTGTGCGGCGCCGAGGCCGTGCTGATCGGCTCGAGCGGTCCCGCGCGAATCACCGCGGAGGAGCTGGCGGGGCTGATGGGCACGATCAACTACGAGATCACCTGTGGGCTCTCGGCACGGGTGCGGCGCGCATACCGTCCCTCCTCCACGCCGGCGCCGTGAACGAGCCGCCGACTGGAGAGGCGCTGCGCGCCGTCCGCGCCGCGCTGGCCGGCTCCCCCGCGTGGGTGGTCGGCGGGGCGCCGCGCGATCGAGCGCTCGGTCGCGACACGTTCGATCTGGACGTCGTCGTCGACGCTGCACCCGAGCACGCGGCACGCGCGATCGCTCGCGCCGCCGGCGGCGCCGCGTGCTTCGAGCTGTCCGAGGGCTTCTGCGGCTGGCGGGTGCTCGCGCGCGACCACTCCTGGCAGGTGGACGTCCAGTCGATGCGCGGCGGCTCGCTGTCCGCCGATCTCGCGCTGCGCGACTTCACCGTCGACGCGATCGCCGAGCCGGTCGCGGGCGGCGGGCCGGTTTACGATCCCCTGGGGGGAATCGCGGACCTGGCCGCACGTCGCCTGCGCATGGCCTCCCCGCGCGCGTTCGTCGACGATCCCCTGCGGGTCCTGCGCCTCGTGCGGCTCGCCCTCGATCTCGGGTTCGAGCCAGACTCCGACACCGCGCGCGCGGCTGCGGTCGCTGCTCCCGAGCTGTGGGGCGTCTCCGGCGAGCGGGTGTTCATGGAGCTCCGTCGCATCCTCGCCTCGCCGCGCGCGCCCGAGGGCCTGCGACAGATGGACGAGCTCGGGCTCACCGCCGCCGTGCTGCCCGAGATCGCTGCCCTGCACGGCGTGGAGCAGAGCCGCTACCACCACCGCGACGTTCATGGCCACACGCTCGAGGTGCTCGAGCAGACGATCGCCCTGCAGGCCGACCCTGCGGCCGTTCTCGACGCGGCGGATCTCGCAGGGCCGGTGACGGCGCTGCTGTCCGAGCCGCTCGCGGACGAGCTCACGCGCGGCGAGGCTCTGCGCTGGGGCGCCCTCCTGCACGACGCCGCCAAGCCGCTCACCAGCTCCGTGCGCGCGGACGGGCGTGGCGTCACGTTCATGGGTCACGACGTGCGCGGCGCCGAGCTCGCGCGCACCGTCCTGGAGCGCCTGCGAACGAGCGAGCGCCTGCGCGCCCACGTCGCCGCGCTCGTGCGCCACCACCTGCGGCTCGGCTTCCTCGTCCACGAGCCGCAGCGCACTACGCCGCTCCCGCGACGTGCGGTGTTCGACTACCTGACGAACACATCCCCGGTCGAGGTCGACGTCACGCTGCTGTCCATCGCCGATCGCCTCGCCACGCGCGGCGATCGCGCCGTCGAGTCGATCGACGCGCACATGCGCCTGGCCCGCCCGATGCTCGCCGATGCGCTGCGCTGGCGCGCCGACGGACCGCCCGCGCCGCTCTGGCGGGGAGACGAGCTGGCTGCGGCGCTCGGCATCGCCACCGGTCCGCAGCTCGGCGAGATCCTGCGCGAGCTCACCGCGGCGCGGTATGCGGGAGAGATCGCCACTCCCGAGCAGGCGCTCGCCCACACGCGCGCCTTTCTCGCAGCCTCCACGCCCCCGTCTCCGCCGGCTGGAGCGTAGGCGTCGGGCATCGGCGGGTGCGGCGACCGGCGCCGGCAGGGCTTGCCGATTTGAGATCGACGGGATCTCCAATCGGCCGGCAGCGGCGAAGCCATGGGTCTCCCAGCGTGACCGCCTCCGTGCGACCGTCTACCCTTCGCAGGCGATGATCGACCCGAACTGCATCTTCTGCAAGATCCTCGCCGGCGAGCTGCCGGCCACGATCGTCGACGAGGACGAGCGCACGATCGCGTTCATGGACATCAATCCCGCCACGCGCGGACACGCGCTCGTGATCCCGCGCGCGCACAGCGCCGACCTGTTGTCCGTCGACCCCGAGGACCTGACCGCCGTCGCACTCGCCTCGCAACGCCTCGCCGGGCGCATGCGCGAGCGCCTGGCGCCCGACGGCGTCAACCTCGTCAACTCCTGCGGCGCCGTCGCCTGGCAGACCGTCTTCCACTTCCACGTCCACGTCATCCCGCGCTACGACGACGATCCGCTGCGGCTGCCCTGGGTGCCCGCGCCGGGCGATCCGGAGGCGATCGCCGCCGCGGCGCAGGAACTGACCGGCGGGCAGCGAAACTAAAGCGACCGCACCGTTTCCGAGGCAGGCGTGTTCATGACGCATATGCGACGCACATTCACGGCGATTCTGGCTGCAACCACGCTGGCGCTGCTGGCGCTGCCCGCCATCGCCCCGGCCACCCTCAGCGAAGTCGGCGTCATCGGCGCGACCACGCCCGAAACCGTCCCCAGCTGTCCCGCCAGCCCGTGCCTGGCCGTGAGCCGCACGACCGGCTTCCAGGTCAAGGTCGGCTCTCAGACCAACATCCTGTCGGCGCCGCGCTCGGGCACGATCGTCGCCTGGACGATCATCCTCGGCAAGCCCAACGCCACCCAGATCAAATTCTTCGACGCCAACGAGGGCGGCCCCTCCACCGCCGGCATCGCGATCCTGCGCCCGCAGAAGAAACCGAACCTCACCTACAAGCTGATCTCCCAGAGCCCGCTCGTCAAACTCGAACCCTACTTCGGCAAGACCGCCCAATTCCCGCTCGAAACGACGCTCCAGGTCAAGAAGGGCGACATCATCGCCCTCACCGTCCCCTCATGGGCGCCTGCGCTCGCGCTCGGCTTCGCCAACACGACCTCCTGGCGCGCCTCCCGGCCCAAGGCGAGTTGCTCCAGCACCTCGACGCAGACCGCCCAGACGACGGTCGGCACGAACGTCCAGTACGTCTGCCTGTATCGCACCGCCCGCCTGACCTACAGCGCAACTGAGATCTCAACTCCATAGTCAGCGCACTGCGCTACTAGACGGTTGCTGGGCAAGCAGGTCAAGGACGCAGGGAGCGTGGTGTGCTGGCCGATCGGAGATCCCGTCGATCTCCGATCGGTACACGAGCGACCGAGGACGCAGACCGATCGACGATCAGATGCGCTCGCCGATCGTCCAGCGCCGCCCAGAGAGCGTCTAGGGCGCGCCGGTGCCGCCCGCTTCGCCACCTTTGCTTTCGGTTTTGCCGCCGGCGGCTTCTTCTTTGCCTTTGCTCGACCCTTCGGCGGAGGTGCCTCCGGCCGATTCGCCCGCGCCCGATTCGGCGCTATTGCCGCCTGTCGATTCCGAGCTGGATTCGCTTTCAGGCGATTTGGATTCGGTTTCGCCGCCCGTTTTCGTTTTCGCCTTCGCGGTCGTCGAGGTCGTCGTCGCCTGCGCCGATTCCTTTTCGGCGCTCGTATCCGTCGGCGGCGTGATTTCCGGGGTGGTCTTCGGCGTCGCGTCCGAGACGTTGCTCGAGCCCCCGCACGCGCCCAGGGCGCCGCCGCAACCCAGGATCAGCACCGTCGCTGCCGCCGCCAGCGCTCCGCGCCGCGCGCTCCGCGCGCGCGGGGGCTCGCGAGCGAGATCCGGAGCGGGACGGGAAATCGGGGCGGCGTTTGCGCTCACGCTCACGCGCTCACCCTCGCGCGGGCGCTCCGAGCGGCCCCATGCGCCGCCCGCACGTCGGGCAGTCGTTCAGGTCCTTCTGCGCGAGCTGATCGCACCACGGGCAGAACCGCAGATTCTCCACCGCCCAGGGCAGCTTCGAGTCCGAGGGCGCCAGCGGCAGTAGCTTGCCGACGATCTCGAGCTCCTCGCCGCTGTCACGGTCGCGGTAGATCTCATCGGGCTCGGCCGCGATCACGATCTCCCGCCCGCTCGCGGGGTTGCGCAGACGGTAGCGCTGTCGTGTGCTCATGGGCGGGACTTTATCGGAGCCACTGGACGCGGTGAGGCATGCCGATAGGCTCGCGGGCGCCAATGCGCATCCTCATCTTTCACGGCTACCTGCTGGACGGCACCGGGTCCAACGTCTACAACGCGCGCCTGGCCGCGGCGCTGGCGCAGTTGGGGAACGAGGTGCATCTGCTATGCCAGGACCGCCATCCCGAGCGTCAGCCGTTCGTCGATGCGGTTGGGGATTGGGACAGCGGCGGCCTGCGCATACGGGCCCTGAGCGCGAGCGCTCCGGGGGACGGTGCGGACACGCCCGCGAGCGCCGGATCGGGGAGCGGCGCGCGTGAGGGCGCCGGGCGCTGCACCGTCTACCGCCCCGACATCGGCGGGCTGCTGCCGGTATACGTCGCCGACCGCTACGAGGGCATCGAGGCGCGCACATTCGCAGAGTGCTCGGACGCCGAGGTCGCCGCCTACGTCGACGCGAACGTCGCCGCCGTGCGCGAGCTGGCCGGTCGCGTCAGCCCCGATGTCGCGCTGGCCAACCACCTGGTGATGGGTCCGGTCATCCTCGCCCGCGCGCTGGCCGAGCGGCCGATCGGCGGTGAGGTTCCGTACGCCGTCAAGGTGCATGGCAGCGCGCTCGAGTACACGGTCAAGCCGCACCCCGAGCGGTTCCTCGACCTGGCGCGAGAGGGCGTCGCCGGCGCCCGTGCGGTGCTCGTCGGCTCCCGCCACACCGCCGTCAGTCTGTGGGCGGCGCTCGGCGATCGGGGGCTGCCGGAACGCACGCGCCTCGGCCCGCCGGGCGTGGACGTCGACCGGTTCGCCCCCCGCGACCGTGCGCACGCGCGCGCGGGGCTGTCGGCGCTGGGCACCCGTCTGCGGGCCGGCGGCGCGGCTCGTCCTGCGGCGGAGCACGGCGGCGCCGTCGAGGCGAGCGCCGGCGGGGACGCGTTCGCGCGCGACGACTCCTCCGCCGCGCGCGCCCTGGCCCGCCTGGACCCCGAGCGCGACCGGCTCGTCGTGTTCGTCGGCAAGCTGATCGTCAGCAAGGGGTGCGACCTGCTGCTCGCCGCCTGGCCGCTCGTGTTGGAGCGCGTGCCCGCCGCGCGGCTGGTCGTGGTCGGCTTCGGCGCCTACCGGCCGGGCTTGGAGCGACTCCTCGCGGCACTGTCCGCGGGCGATCTCGCCGGCGCGCGAGAGATCGCGCTCGCCGGCAGAGCCCTGGAAGCGCAGCTCTCCACCGGACCGGCGTCCTCGCCGTCCTCCGAGTCGCAGCCGCTGCGCCATCTGCTCGCATTCCTCGACGGCCTGCAGGGCGCCGACAGCGCCGGCTATCTCCGCGCCGCGCGCGCCCTGCCCGAGCGCGTCGTGTTCACGGGCCGTCTCGACCACGGCGAGCTGGCCGACCTGCTGCCCGCCTGTGAGGCGCTGATCGTGCCGAGCACGTTCCCGGAGGCGTTCGGCATGGTCGCCGCCGAGGCCGCCGCGTGCGGCGTGCTACCGATCAGCGCCGCGCACTCCGGTCTCGCGGAGGTCTCGGGCGCGCTCGCCCGCGCGGTGCCCGGCGAGGTCGCTCCGTGGTTGTCCTTCCCGGTGGACGACTCCTCGGTCGGAGCGCTCGCCGAGCGCATTCTCGCCTGGCTGAGGGTCGCTGAGGAGTTGCGCGAGCAGACCCGCGCCGGTCTCGTGAGGACCGTGCGCGAGCGGTGGTCTTGGGAGGGCGTCGCCCGGGGCGTCATCGCCGCGGCGCGCGGCGAACTGGATGCACTCGCGGAGCCCTGAGACGGGCCTCACGGCCGGACGTTCGGATAGAGTTCCCGCGCTCATGCTCGCAACTGGGGACCGGGATCACATCGGGGAGGACATCGCCGAGAGCTCGCGCGGAGGCCCGCGGCGGCGCTCGCGCGCTCGCGCCCGCGGCCTGGCCCGTGCGGCCGCCACCGGCGGGGTGCTGTTCGCGGCGGCTCTCGCCGCCGCCGGCTGCTCGGCCAAGCAGGGCCAGAACGCCGATGTGATCGTCGGCAAGCAGCAGTTCGTCGCCAAGTGCGGTTCCTGCCACACGCTCGCGCGCGCCGGCACCAAAGGCTCGGTCGGCCCCAACCTCGACGAAGCGCTCCGCTACGCAGTCGCCGAAGCCCACGGGCGCTCGACGATCCGCGGCATGGTCGAATACCAGATCCGCTACCCCAACCCCTTCAACGTTATGCCCAAGAATCTCCTCAGCGGTCAGACCGTCACCGACGTCGCGGCCTACGTCGCCGGCGCCGCCGCCAACCCCGGCAAGGACACGGGCCTGCTCGCCGTCGCCGTCGCGGCCCCCGGCGCCGGCAAGCCCGCCGAAGAGAAGGCCGGCAAGTTGCAGATCCCCGCCAACCCCGAAGGCCAGCTCGCCTACGCCACCAACAGGGCGACCGCCACCGCCGGCCCGGTGACGATCGAAATGCCGAACATGTCCGGCGTCTCGCACAACATCGCCGTCGAACCGGGCTCCGGCGGCGCCACCGGGACGGGCACCCCCATCGGCGCGAGCCCCTTCACCACGAAGGGCACCGCCTCGGCCACCGTCACGCTCAAGCCCGGCGCCTACACGTTCTTCTGCCAGGCGCCCGGGCACCGGCAGGCTGGGATGTATGGCACCTTGACCGTCAAATAGCCGTCTCCGATCGAGAGCGCTCGCGCGGACCGGCACTCAGAAGATAGCCCGAGCGATCAGCACGACGGCAATGATCACCGCGAACACGGCGGCCACGTAGAGCAGCAGCCGGAACGCCTCGCCCTCGCTGCGCAACGGGTTGAGCATGATGGCTGATGTGCTGGCTCTCGGCCGGTTGCCCGGGTCGGCTAGATGATGTAGACCGTGGTGTACACCACGATCCACATGATGTCGACGAAGTGCCAGTAGATGCCGGGCACCTCCACGCCGCGATGTGACTCGGGGGAGTAGTGGCCGCGGAAGGCGCGGATCGTCACGAACAGCAGCAGGCACAGGCCGATGAACACGTGCGCGCCGTGCAGGCCGGTGAGCGAGTAGAAGATCGTCTGCTGCGCGGCGTCCTGGGGGGCGAAGCCGATGTTGGCGTACTCGTTGATCTGGATGAACAGGAACGTGCAGCCGAGCAGGAACGTCGTGAGGATGCCGGCCTTGAAGGCGAAGCGGTTGCCCTGCTTGACCGCCTGCTCGGCCCAGTGCAGGGTCAGCGAGGAGGACATCAGGATCGCGGTGTTCACGCCGGCGACCTCCACCGGCAGGTGCGTTCCCACGGCGGGCCAGGGGTCGCCCTGGGCGACGCGGATGAAGAAGTAGGCGGTGAAGAACGCCCCGAACACCATCACCTCGGAGATGATGAAAAGCAGCATCCCGAGCAGCGCGGGGTCGACGCGCGAGCTGCTGTTCGCCGGCGGTGGGCCGTGATGGTCGTGCTCGCCGTGGCCGATCGCGTGGGCTGAGATGCCGGCCGCCTCCATTGCGCGCGCTCCGATCCTAGGCGGCCGGCGTGGCCATCGTCGTGGGGGCGTCGTGCACGTCGACGACGACGTGCACGACCTTCGCCGAGGTCGCGTGCTGGACGCGCTCGATCAGGTTCGCGCGCAGCCAGCCCGAGCGCTGGCCGGGCAGCGTGGAGATGACCACATCGTCGACCCGGAACAGCGCCAGCGCGTTCACCGCGGCCGTGTAGGGGTCGGGGTCGCCGGTCATGCCCGCCGCGAGCAGGCCCGCATCGCGCAGCTTGCCCAGCATCGCGTGCAGACGGGCGCGCGCCTCGCGCGGCGCATCGCCGCTGCCGTCCTGCAGGGGGACCACCGCGATGAACAGACGCGGGCGCTCGTCCTCGGCGGCCTTGGCGCGCAGCCGCTCGATCAGCTCCTCGCCGCCGGAGGTCTTCGAGGCGATCACGAGCGTGACCCCGAACGGCAGCCCTTCGCGGTCGAGGTCGGTCACGACGTGCTCGACCGGCAGGCCGGAGGCGTTGTGGATGCGCTCGATCAGATCGCGCCGCAGCCAGCCGGACTGGGTCACTGGGTGGGTGGAGACGATGATCTCATCCGGGCGACGCAGCGCGATCGCGTCCATCGTCGCCAAAAACGGGTCGGCGTCCCCGACTTCGCCGCTCGCTCGCATGCCCTCCTGGGCGGCGCGCGTCAGCGCCAGATCGACCCGCACCTGCGCCGATTCGCGGACCGCCTCGTCGTAGATGACGAGGCCCGCCGTGGGCTTGGTCTGGGGGACGACCAGGCGGAAGCTGACGTCCTCCACGGCCGCCGCGCGCGAGCGCGCCAGCTCGAGCAGCTTCTCGCCCCCCAGCGTTTGATTGGCCACGACCAGGATTTCCGTCATTGCGCCGCGTCGCCTCCGGTCGTATGTGTCGCTGGGGAGCTCATGTTCACTCGCTCGGGGACAGCCTCACGCCGGGCGGGGCTCCTGTCGCCGTGCCCGCGGCGGCGCTGACGTGGGCGGGCTGGAAGATGCCGTGCACCGCGCCGGGCACGCCGTACTCGTAGGGGCCGCCCACGATCGTCGGGACTCGATCGAAGTTGAACACCGGCGGCGGCGAGCTCACCTGCCACTCGATCGTCATGCCCCGCCACGGGTTGGCCACGGCGCGCGGGCCGCCGCGCCAGCTGGTGACCATGTTGTAGAGGAACACCAGCGTGCTCAACCCGAGCAGCCAACTGCAGATCGAGATGAACAGGTTGAGGTCGGCGTACTGGGTTCCGTAGGTCGCCACGCGCCGGGGCATGCCCTGCAGCCCGAGCACGTGCATCGGCGCGAACGTCAGGTTGAAGAACACGAACGTGCTCCAGAAGTGCCACTTGCCCAGGCGCTCGTCGTACATGCGCCCGGTCATCTTCGGGAACCAGTAGTAGACGCCCGCGAAGATCGTCATCAGCGAGCCCCCGAACAGGACGTAGTGGATGTGGGCGACGATGAAGTAGCTGGCGCTGACGTGGATGTCGAACGGGATCATCGCCAGCATCACGCCGCTGATCCCGCCGAGCGTGAACGTGCTCAGAAAGCCCAGCGCGAACAGCATCGACGTGTCCAGATGCAGCACGCCGCGCCACAGCGTGGCCAGCCACGAGAAGATCTTGATGCCCGTCGGCACCGCGATGATCGCGGTCGTGATCGCCATCGGGATCCTGATCCAGGCCGCCATCCCCGAGGTGAACATGTGGTGCGCCCACACGGTGAACCCGAGCACGACGATCGCCAGCAGCGAGAAGGCCATCATGCGGTAGCCGAAGATCGGCTTGCGCGACTTCACGGCGATGACTTCTGAGATGATCCCGAATCCGGGCAGCATCATGATGTAGACGGCCGGGTGCGAGTAGAACCAGAACACGTGCTGGTACATGAGCACGTCGCCGCCGGCGCCGGCGTTGAAGAAGTTAAAGCCGAGCGAGCGATCGAGTAGCACGAAGAACTGCGAAGCGGCGATGAACGGCGTGGCGATCACCACCAGCAGCGAGGTCGCGAAGTTGGCCCACACCAGCAGCGGCATGCGGAAGAAGCTCATCCCCGGCGCGCGCATCGTGATGATCGTCACGAGGAAGTTGAGCGCGGTCATGATCGAGGAGGCGCCCGCGAACTGGACGCCCAGCGAGAAGAACACCTGCCCGACCGGCATGTCGGTCGACAGTGGGGCGTAGGCGGTCCAGCCGTCCGCGAACGCGCCGCCCGGCGCGAGGAAGCTCAGCAGCATCATCACCCCGCCCACCGGCAGCAGCCAGTACGACAGCGCATTCAGCCGCGGGAAGGCCATGTCGGGCGCGCCGATCATCAGCGGGATCACGAAGTTCGCAAACCCCGCGAACACCGGGATGATGAAGAAGAAGATCAGGATCGACGCGTGCACGCTGAACAGTCCGTTGAACGTGTTGGCGTCGATGAACTGCGCGCCCGGCTGCGCCAGCTCGATGCGCATCAGCATCGCGATCAACCCGCCGATCAGCAGGAACACGAACGAGGTGACCGTGTACTGCACGCCGATCACCTTGTGGTCGGTGTTGATGCGGAAGTAGTCCCGCCACGTGTAGGCGCCGTGGCCGGAGTGGTCCTCCGGGCGCGTCGGGCGGCCCGCGGCCCAGTAGAACCAGTAGTCGAACCCGCCGATCCCGACGAGGAACAGCAGCGGCGCGGCGATCAACGAGACCGTGAGGATGGCTTCGCCGTCGATGAAATGGCGGTAGGAGGCGTGCCCGTAGGACATGCGCACGAGCCACGTCAGGGCGAACGCGAACGCCACGCCGAGCGCCATCATCCAGGCGGCGCGGTAGAACCCGGGCGCGCGCAGTTTCGCGCCGAGCCCCTTGCGCTGCGGTCGCTCGCCGAACGGCGAGGAGGCCGTGCCCGGGCGGACAGGATCGGGCGACTGGACCGTGCTCGCCATCAGCGTGCTCCCTCGCCGTCTGTGCTCATCCTCGTCCGCATCGCGCCCATTATCCCGCACCCGTCCTCGCTACGGCGGCGGGCGCCGAGGCGCTCCCCGGCGGGGCGGTGGAGGCCGTGGCCACGGTTGAGCCCGAGCGCTCCTGGCTCGCCAGCCAAGCCCGGAATTGGGCCGGCGAGACGACGTGGACGGCGGAGCGCATCAGCGAGTGCCCGGCGCCGCACAGCAGGTTGCAGACGACCGGGTAGGTGCCCACCCGGTCGAGCGTCGCCCGGTAGTGGGTCGTGATGCCGGGCACCACGTCCTCCTGCAGGCGGAACGCGGGGATCCAGAACGCGTGTATCACGTCCTTGGAGCGCATGTTGAAGTAGACGGTGGCGCCCTCGGGCAGATACAGCTGGTAGCTCTTCACGGGCTTGCCGCCGGTGACCGAGGAGGGGTATTCGTAGTCCCAGAAGAACTGCTGTCCGGTCACGCCGATCTGGATTTCCGGCACGCCGGCCGGTTTCCTCTCGTTTTCGTGCAGCACTACGAACGAGTAGGAGACGAGGCCGAGCAGAAGCGCCGCGGGGATCGCCGTCCAGAACACCTCCAGGCGCGTGTTGCCATGGATCGGCGGGCCGTCCTTGAGTTCCTCGCCGGGTCGCATGCGGAACTGCCACACCGAGAACAGGATCACGGCCACGACGAGCACGAATATCGGCACGGAGGCGATCACCAGCACGTGGTAGAGCGTGTCCGTTTCCTTGGCCTGCGTGGTGGCCTGCACGGGGAACCAGTGGATCTGGTAGCTCAGCGCGATGCCCGCGGCGATGGCCACGAGCGCGGCGACGGACGCGATCGCGATCGCCCGGCGGCTAGGCACGCCGGACGCTCTCATGGCTCATGATGGGGCCGGTCGCGCGGTGCGCGGCCCGACAATCCGAAGCGTTGGTCATTGCGATCCCCTCCATCACGAGGCGTGATCCTAATGGCTCGCGCCGATGCGATGTTGGGCGGTCGTCCCGAGGCCTCGCCGGCGGTCGCGCCCTCGCGCCGGGGCCGGCTGGGAGGGGGTCTTGACCGCAGCCGCCCGCCGTACTACATTGAGGCAGTCGTTGCAAGTATACGGCGGACGTTTTGCTCGGGATCGGAGCGGGAAAGGAGTCGTCCATGGAGGTGCGCGAGGGGATGAGCCCGACGGTGCTCACGGTGGGCCCCGGGCACACGCTGCGCGCCGTCGCGCGGCTGATGTCCGAGCGCGAGGTCGGCGCGGCGGTCGTGATCGACCCGGAGGGAGCCGGACCGGGGATCATCACCGAGCGCGACATCCTGCTCTCGCTCGGGTCAGATCAGGACACCGACCGTGAGCTGGTCGCCGATCACCTCACGCGCGACGTCGTCTTCGCCGCGCCCGACTGGTCCCTGGAGGCGGCCGCCTCGGCGATGGTCCGGGGCGGCTTTCGTCATCTGATCGTCCTCGATCACGCGGAGATCGTGGGGATCCTGTCGGTGCGCGACATCGTGCGCTGCTGGACGCAGGACGGGGCGATCTGCCCGGTGCCCGCGAGCGCTTAATCCAGCGGAAGCTCGTCGATGTCGTGGCGCGTGTCTTTGATCCAGCGCCACGCGCACCCGAGCGTCAGCAGCACGCCGAGGACGGTCAGCACGATCATCGTCGTGATCCCGACCAGCGCGAGCGTGATGCCGACGGCCGTCAGCAGCGGCAGAATCGATGGCCCGGGGAGGTGGATCTCCTCGCCGGCGGGCGGTATCTCGGGGTCGAGCGGGCTCATGACACGTAGTAGGCCGCCACCACAAACGTGATGCCGAACATGAACATGCAGATCCCGCACACGATCAGCCCGGTGCGGATGTTCTTGCGCGCGAGGCGTCGGGTCATCATGGGCGCAGAGAATACCTCTTGCGGCCGTCCGGGCCGCGATCATAACGTCGCCTTCCAGGCTCCGATCTCATAGATGGACGTCGGCGACCATCGCGCAGAACAGCAGCGCGAGGTAGGCCAGCGAGTACAGGTACAACTGCAGCGCGCTGCGCCGGTCAGCCCGCCGGTGCAGCACGACCGCGCCGGCGACGAACCCGAACCCGAGCGTCATCGAGGCGGCGAGATAGATCGTGCCCAGCCCGCCAGCGCAGAACGGCAACTGCGTGACCGCATACAGCAGCACGGTGTAGATCAGGATCTGCCGGCGGGTCTCCACCTCGCCGCGCACGACCGGCAGCATCGGCACGCCCACGCGCGCGTACTCGTCCTTCATCAGCAGGCTCAGCGCCCAGAAGTGGGGGGGCGTCCAGAAGAACACGATGAAGAACAGCAGCACTGCCGTGCCGCCGACCGAGCCGGTGACCGCGGCCCAGCCGACCAGCGGCGGAACGGCGCCCGCGGCGCCGCCGATCACGATGTTCTGAGCGGTGCGGCGCTTCAGCCAGACGGTGTAGACGAGCACGTAGCCGAGGAACCCCGCGAACGACAGGCCGGCCGCGAGCGCGTTGACGGTGAGCGACAGCTCCACGAACGAGAGCGCGGCCAGCGTGCACCCGAACAGCAGCGCCGCGCGGGGCGCCACGCGCCCTGCGGGGATCGGTCGCGTGGCGGTGCGGCTCATGCGCGCGTCGATATCGCGGTCGAACCAGTGGTTGACGGCGCCCGCGCCCCCGGCCGATAGGTAGCCGCCGAGGCAGGTCAGCGCCACCAGCGCCACGGAGGGGTCGCCGGCGACGTACATCGCGGCGATCGTGGTGAGCAGCAGCAGCGACTGCACCTTCGGCTTGGTCAGCTCGGCGTAGTCGCTCAGCAGCTGACGCGTGCGCGGGGCAAGGCCGAGTATGGGCGCAGTAGCCTCGATCGCCGGGGCCACGCCTGTCTGACGCGCGCTCATGCTGTGGTGATGGTAGAGCCGCATGCCGGTGTGCGCGCGGCCGCGGTGGATGCGCGCCGGAGGGCGCTCGCGGCCGTCATGCGCGCTACACGCCCACCTGCGTGGCTCCGGCGGGAACGGTCGCCGAGCCGGGGGCTGGGACCGCCGCGCTGCTGCGTCGCTGCACCTCGCGGCGGATATCCTTCATCGGTTCCGCTGAGCGCACGAGCGGGACCACGTCGAAGTTGTTGACCGGCGGCGGCGAGCTCGGAAGCCACTCGAGCGTGTTCGCCTTCCACGGGTCCGGCCCGGCGATCGCGCCGACCCTGAGGCTGCGCGCGGCGTTGACGATCGTCACGAGCACGCCGAGCGCGAGGATGAACGAGCCGATCGTAGAGATCAGGTTGTACAGCGCGAGGTTGCCCACGTCCGGGTACTCATACACCCGCCGCGGCATCCCATCCAGGCCGATCACGTGCTGGATCAGAAACGTCGTGAGGATGCCGAGGAAGATCAGCGCGAAGCTCACCCGGCCGAGTCCGTCGCTCATCATGCGCCCCGTGATCTTCGGAAACCAGTAGTAGATAGCCGCGAAGATCGGCATCAGTGCGCCGCCCAGCAGCACGAAATGCAGGTGCGCCACCACGAAGTACGTTTCGTTGACCTGCCAATCGATCGGGAACGTCGCCAGGAAGATGCCGCTGATGCCGCCGATCAAGAAGATCGCGATCGCGCCCGCGCAGAACAGCAGCGGCGTGCGGTATTCGACCGTCCCCCGCCACAACGTCGCGATCCAGTTGAGGATCTTCACGCCCGTCGGCACCGCGATGAAGTACGAGCTGAGCATCACGAACACGAGCAGCGCCTCGGGGATCGGCGCCGTGAACATGTGGTGCGCCCAGGTGAGGAACCCGAGGAACGCGATCGCCACGGTCGAGGCCGCGATCGCCTTGTAGCCGAAGATCGGCTTGCGCGCGAACACCGGCAGGATCTCCGAGATCACGCCGAAGCCGGGCAGCACCATGATGTAGACCTCGGGATGACCGAAGAACCAGAACAGGTGCTGCCAGAGCAGCGGCGAGCCGCCCGTGGCGGGGTCGAAGAAGTGCGCCCCGAAGTGGCGTTCGGCGAGCAGCATCGTCACCGCCGCGGCGATCACCGGCAGGGCGAAGATCAGCAGCACCGAGTAGGTCAGGATCGTCCACACGAACAGCGGCAACCGCGCCCAGCTCATGCCGCGCGCGCGCATGTTGGCGATCGTCGCATAGAAGTTGACCGCCCCCAGCAACGAGGACAGGCCGGTGAGATGGATCAAGTAGATCCACGCGTCCTCGCCGCCGCCGGGCGAGTAGACGGAGTTCGCCAGCGGCACGAAGCTCACCCAGCCCGCTTCTGGCGGGTTCCAGAAGATCGAGGAGTAGAACACGATCCCGCCGGCCAGCAAAAGCCAGTAGGACAGCGCGTTCAAGCGCGGGAACGCCATGTCGCGCGCGCCGATCATCAACGGCACGAAGTAGTTGGCCAGTCCCGCCATCATCGGCACGACGAACAGGAACACCATCGTCGTGCCGTGCATCGTGAACAGCTGGTTGTAGACCTGGGGCGTGACCAGCGTGTTGTTCGGCGCGCCCAACTGCAGCCGCAGCATCAGCGCCTCGACGCCGCCCAGGCAGAAGAACACGAACGTCGTGACCATGTACATGATCCCGATCCGCTTGTGATCGGTCGTCGTGGCCCAGCTCGTCCAGCCGCGCGCCTCGCCGGTCGATCTTTGATCGGCGCGGTGGGCGACTATCTGGGGTACGGGCTGCTGGGCTGCGGCGGTGGCCATGGGCGGGTTGTTTCTCCTGGAGGGGTCTGAGCGGGAGGTCCGGCTTAGGGGTTCTCGACCTGACGGGCGCCGACCTGGGAGCCCAGCTTCGCGCGCGCCACCTTGGCGGCGGCGTTGGCTTGCGCGATCAGCTGCTTCTGGTGGGCCAGCCATGCTTCGAACTGGGCGGGCGGGACGGCCCTGACGGTCGCGATCATGCGCGCGTGCCCGCGCCCGCACAGCAGGGCGCACTGGCCTGCGTACACGCCGGGCTTTTCGATCTTGAACCAGGTGTAGTTGTGGTAGCCGGGCACCGCCTGGAACTTGCCCCCGAGCTGGGGCACCCACCAGGAGTGCACGACGTCGGATGAGACGATGTCCAGCGTCACGGTCGTGTTCGTGGGGACGACCATCTCCTCATACGAATAGGGCGCCCCGAGGCCGTCCGGTTCGCTCGCGCCGGGGTAGACGAACTGCCAGATGTACTGCCGGCCGACGACCTGGATGTTCAGCGACCTGCCGTTCGGGGGCAGCCTGCGGTCAGCGCTCGCATACAGCACGCCGCCTTCGCCTTCGCCGAGCAGGCTCGCGCCGCCCGCGCTCGAGTTGGGCGGGTTCTGGATCGAGCCGAGCTTGACGAACGTGAGGATCGCCAGCCCCACCAGGATCACCGCGGCGCCGACCGTCCAGCCGAGCTCCAGGCGCGTGTTGCCGTGGATCTGCGCGGCCGTCGCGCCCTTGCGCGCGCGGAACCTGATCAGCGCATACGCGAGCCCGCCGATGACCGCGAAGAAGATCACCAGCGCGATCGCCAGGACGATCTTGTACAGCGAGTCGATGTTGTCCGCGTTCGGCGAACCGCCCGACTCGGGCGTGAAGAACGCAAGCGTTGTCGAAAGCGCGTGGCCCAAGGCGCGCGGGATTCTATTCACGCCCGCACATGACTTGCTTGATGACTTTTGCCACTTGCCGATGCGGGGCGATTGCTAGGAGGGATTGGCGAAACCCGTAGCGAAACTGCTTGACCCCATCGCCACGGGAGTCTAGCGTCGGCCGCTCCATACAAATTGCCCCCCGCGCTGCGCAAACAGCCGGGGGGCGCGGCACAGGAGGGATTAGCTCCCATGCAACCCGAATCCAAGCAGGTTCCCGTGCGCGTCGAACGGATCGTCGCGCTATTCGCCCTCGACCATCCCGCAGGATGCTCCCGCGCCGAACTGGACCGCGAGTTGCACGACCTCGACCAAGAGGCCGTCACCGCCGCCGTGAGCGGCCTTGAGGCCGTGGGCGTCGTGACCGTCGAGGGCGAGCAGGTGCGCGCGTCGGAGTGCATCCGGCACTTGGACGCGCTCAACCTAATCTCGGCCTGAGCGCGATGCCGAGCAACGCCGATCTCGGCCAGGCGGTTCGCCGCCTGCGCTGGGATCGGGACCTCACCATCGAAGCCCTCGCGTTCGCGGCCGAGATGCACCCGACGTACCTCTCCGGCATCGAGCGCGGGCTGCGGAACCCGACCTGGGCGAAGATCACGAGCCTGGCCGGAGCCCTCGGCGTGTCTCTCCCGGCGCTCCTGGAGACCGCCGAGCAGGAGGGCGAGGTCGCTCGGGCCGTGCGCGAGACGCGGGCGCGTATCGCCGCAGAGCAGCACTGAGGACTCAGAAACGCCTATAGCGATCTGATGCTGCCTCGTGGACGATAGGCGAGTCCACAATTCGAGAGGGAGCACGATGTCCGAGCCGCCGACCCCACAGCAGCCACATGAGGGTCCACAGATAATCATGCTGCCGGACGAGTTCACGGGGAAGTGGGCCAACGCTGCGCAACTCCAAAGATCCCCGCACGAGTTTACTCTCGACTTCATCCGAATGGGCCCGCAGTTTCTTCAAGGACAGGTCATCGCGCGTGTTTCGTTCTCACCGCTGCTCCTGTCCGAGCTGGTGGGACTTTTCAACAGCCAGTGGGAGCAGTACACTCAGGAAGCAGGACTACCGCCGGAGAACGGCTGATGATGAGCGAACAGGATCAGTACGAGACCAAGAGACCGAATGAGCCGATCCCTGTGCCACCGCCCGGTCCGCATTCTGCGAGCACCCTGAACGTATCGCTTAGTCAGCGTGCGCTTGAGGCGTATCACGCCATGATCCGCAAGGATCTTGGCAGGCAGTCTGCACCCTGAGCAAACGCTACGGGACTCGGCGCGCGCGACCGGATCAGCGCGCAGGTCAACTGTGCCATGACCGTCAAGTCGGCGTGCAGCCGCACACGGTCGATCCTGCGCACACGGAGCGGCGTGAGCGCCCATTCGTTCTTGAGCCGTCCGAACGCGCGCTCGACGGATGCGCGGCCCCGGTAGAGCCCCTTCCAGCGCAGCGTCTCGCGCGGAATGAGCGGGTGCAACCTGTCGGCCTTGATCCACACGGACGCGGGCTTGCACTCGCCGGTCGGACAACGCCACTTCGCTGCCTTGCGGTCGTGGTCCGCTCCAGCGAACCGCCACTCGCCGTGCTTGCACGTCGGCGGCTTGTGCTCGCCGCGCTTGACCCTCGCGGTTTCCTTCAAGCAGATGATCGGCCGGATGTTACGGTCCTCGCACGCCTCGTAGACCGGGCCGTTGTCGTACCCCTTGTCGAGTGCGCATGTCTCCGGGTTGAATCCGAGGGTCACCAGCTTGTCCAGCAGCGGCGCGACGGTCGGGGATTCGTTCATGCTCGCCGTCTCCACCTTCCACGCGAGCGGCAGGTCGGTCTTGGCACAGACGGCCATGTGCAGCCGGTAGCCGTAGAACCCGCCACCCTTCCGCGTGGAGACGGCGGAACGGTGCCCCCAAGAGGCGTCAGGGTCCGAGAACTCATCGTCGGAGCGTTCCCTGCCACCCTTCGAGACAAACCGCTGCCCGTTCCCGTAGGCGGGCATGTCGCTGGCGTCGAGCGCCACGTCCCACCCAAGCAGCGGGTTTCGCTTCTTGAGCGCTCGGATGACGGACGCAATGCAGTCAGCGAGCAGGTGGGCGTGCTCGCGCAGCTTCGCGGTGAAGCGATAGCACGCGTACAGAGACGGCACGTCCCCATCCGGCGCGATCACGGCCGCGAGCGCCGGATGCTCGGAGACGAGCGCCACCGTGCGCGTCCAGGTCGGGATCGCGTACATGCTCTTGGCGAACGCCATGCCGACAAGGGAGCGCAGCGGATAGCCGGGACGGCCCGTCCAGCGCGTCGCTTGAAGCTGATCGACAAGGCGCAAAACCTCCGGCGAGGCGAGGATGTCCGACAGGTCAGCGGCGACGGATCGCCGTGCTACGTTTCGGGCGGTCATTGGAGGCTTCGACTCCTTGATCCAGGCCCCCGGGCGTCTCACCGTCGCGGGGGTCGTTTTTGGCTCTAGTAAGCTAAAAACTACAGGTCGGCTCGGACGGAAAAACGGCGCGGGCACGCGGATCGTGCCTTCCTAAACCGCCGCGCGGATACTCCGTGCAGAGGCAGGTGACAGCACCCAAACGTCGAAAATTGGGCGATCTGCTGAGGCAACGTCGGGTGCGGCCCGTATAACCTGCAAGAACCCCCACCGGGACTCGAACCCGGACGCGACCGGTAGAAAAGCGGCTGCTCTTTCCATTGAGCTATGGGGGCATGTAGCGAGAGGGGGAGTCTCAAGCTCCCCCTCTCGCCTTAGTTGGTGGTATTCGTTACACAGCCTCCTGTTGGCTGCCAGCCTCGATATACCGGCGGACCATGCGGCGGATCTCCGCCGAAATCGTGCGATCCTCCTCTGCGGCCATCGCTTCCAGCGCTACTGCGTGGGCTTCTGGCATCCGAACGGAAACACGCACCTGTTCCTGCTGCTCCACCGGTATTCCTCCTGTCTCGGGTGTTGAGTGGCGAACCACGCGCCGCACTCTCCCAGACGCGTCAGACGGAATGGACGCAGCGGACGCATGGCGACCCTGGAGCCGAGCGCGGACACGCCTCCCCGGTGGGGTAGCCTTCGCCCATAGTTGAGGTATCCGCGATGCGAGCACACTCACAATCCCGCACCACTACAGGGCTAGCGAGTTTCGCTAGACCCTCCTAGCGTCCCGCGAAGCGCGCCTCGCGCTTTTCCACGAACGCCGTCGCGCCCTCGAGGAAGTCGTCGCTGCCCGCCATCTCGCGCTGGATCTGCGCCTCCAGCTCGAGCTGCTCCTCCATGCGCGCGTACAGCCAGCTGTTCAGCTGGCGCTTGGTCCCCGCGTAGGAGCGCGTCGGTCCGGCCGCCAAGCGCGCGGCCAGCGCGGCGGACTCCTCGCCCAGGCGCTCGTCTGCCACGACGCGGTTGATCAGACCCCACTCCAGCGCCTGCGGCGCGGGCAACCGCTCGCCGAGCATCATCAGCTCGGTGGCGCGCGCCATGCCGACGCGCGTGGGCACGAACAGCGAGGAGCCGCCGTCGGGGACGAGGCCGATGTTGACGAACGCCAGCAGGAAGTAGGCGCTCTGCGCGGCGACGATCAAATCGCAGCACAGCGCCAGCGAGCAGCCGATCCCGACCGCCGGGCCGTGCACGGAGGCGAGCACGGGCTTGGGCATCTCCCTGATCTCGACCATGATCGGGTGATAGCGGCGCGTCAGCGTCCTGTACACGTCCGGGCGCCCGTCGGGGGTCGTCTCGGCGCCGAAGTCCTTCAGATCGGCGCCCGAGGAGAATCCGCGGCCCGCGCCTTCGATCAGCACCGCGCGCACCGCCTCGTCCGCGCGCGCCTCGCGCAGGGCGGCGAGCAGGTCTTCGCCGAACTGGCGATTCCAGGCGTTCAGCGCCTCGGGTCGGTTCAGCTGCACGGTGGCCACGCCATCGCTCAGCGACATGTTGACGGTCTCGAGTTGGGGGGTGCTGGTATCGCTCATTGGCTGAGGTCCTTTCCCGGGGTTTTCCCGGATAATCCCACGGTGTGATGGCAAGGCGAGCGGTGATCGGCATGTGCACGGCCCTCGAGCGGGCGCGCTGGAGCGTGTGGGACCTGCCCGCGGCGCTGCTGCCCTACAACTACGTGCAGGCGGTGCAGCGCGCCGGCGGCCTGCCCCTGATGCTGCCCGTGGACGCCGCGGCGGTCGAGGATCCCGACCAGACGCTCGCTCTGATCGACGGGCTCGTGCTCGCGGGCGGCGCCGACATCGACCCCGGCGCATACGGCGAGCAGGCTCACGCCGAGACGGTGGATACAGTGCCCGAGCGCGACGCGTTCGAGATCGCGCTCACCCGCGCGGCGATCGAGCGCGACCTGCCGGTGCTGGGCATCTGCCGCGGTATGCAGCTGATCAACGTCGCCTGCGGCGGCACGCTGCGCCAGCACCTGCCCGAGCACGTCGGGCACGACGCGCATCGGCGGGTCGTCGGCTCGTTCGACGGCTCCGACCACGACGTGCTGCTGGCCGAGGGCTCGCTGGCGGCGCGCGCGGCGGGCGAGCTCGCGCACGCGACCAAGTCCCACCACCACCAGGGCGTCGAGCGGTTGGGGGAGGGCCTCGTGGCCAGCGGCGTCTCCACGCTCGATGAGTTGCCCGAGGCGATCGAGCTGCCGGGCAGGCGTTTCGTGCTCGGCGTACAGTGGCACCCAGAGGCGGACGCGGCCAGCCTCGTCATCGACACGTTCGTCGCCGCGGCCGCCGCGCCGGTCCCGGCCTCCTGAGCGCGCCCGCGCGGCCATATACTCAGCGCGCAGTGCTACGGCTGTCGAAGGCAATGAGGGCGGCGGCCTGGGGGGTGGTGGCGGCCGGGGTCGCCGCGCCGCTGGCGCGCAAGCGGATCGCGGCGCCGCCGCTCGTGACCCAGACCGTCGCGTTCGCTGCGCCCCTCGCCCTGTGCGTGGCCGTGCGCCGCTCGCGCACGCGCGACGTGGCCGTGTGCTGCCTGCAGATGTGGGCGTATCTGGCCGCATACAAGACGCCGCACGACGACGAGGACGCGCAGGCCCGGCGCGTGCACATCGACTATCCGATCGACGTCGACCGCATGCTCGGCTGGGGCGAGTTGCCGACGCTGCGCCTGCAGCGCACGCTGGCGCGAATCGACCCCGCCAACGGCGAGCCCAGCTGGCGGACGCTCGACAAGGTGCTGGTGTGGGCTCACTGGGCGTGGTTCATGGTGCCGCACGGCTCGCTGGTGTACATCCTCGTAAGACATCCCGAGCGCTTTGAGCGCGCGGCGGTGATGACCTACGCCGTGTTCGACCTCGGCGCGAGCGTCTACTGGGTCGCTCCGACCGCGCCGCCCTGGTACGCGGCCTCAGAGGCGGGTCGCGAAGAGCACGGCGCGGAGGATGTGCGCAGGATGATGGTCGAGTACGGCGAGCACTTCTGGAGAGACGGCTGGGGGCCTCTATACAGTGTGTTCGGAGGCAATCCCCTGGCTGCGATGCCCTCGCTGCACTTCGCCACATCCCTGATGGCAGCTCTCCTGCTCGCGGAGGCGGGACCGGTCGCGGGCGCACTCGGCGGCGCCTACGCCGCGGTGTTGGGGTTCGCGCTGGTGTACCTCGGCGAGCACTACGCGGTCGATCTGCTCGCGGGCGCCGCGCTGACGGGCGCCGTGCGCCGCCTGGGACCGCGCGCGGGTCCGGCGCTCGGGCGCTTCGCCCGCGCGGTGGCGAGACTGGAGGCGATCGCGCACGAAGCCGGCTAAAGGAGGAGAAGGAGGAGGTGAGCAGCGCACGATGGCGCGGGACCTGGTGGCAGAGCCGAGGGTAGAGGAGCAGAAGCGGAGGGCCTCCCACTACGAAGAGGAGATGCCGCGCGTGGTCGTCACGCGCCGGCAGGCGATCGCGTTCGGGGTGTTCGTGCTCACGGTCGTCGGATTCCTGTACTTCGTGCTGCCCAAGCTCGCGGGAGTGGGCACGACGCTGCACCACATCGAGAACGGGGACGGCTGGTGGATCGCGATCGGGGTCGTGCTCGAGCTGGCCTCCTTCGCCGGGTACGTGGTGCTGTTTCGCGCGGTGTTCGTCGGGAGAGACCATCCGCCCGGGCCGATCGGCTGGCCGGAGAGCTATCAGATCACGATGGCCGGCCTCCTCGCCACGCGCCTGTTCGCGACCGCCGGCGCGGGGGGCATCGCGCTGACCGCCTGGGCGTTGCGGCGATCGGGGATGGAGGCGCGGCTGGTGGCGTGCCGGATGGTCGCGTTCATCGTGTTGCTGTACGCGGTCTACGCGGGCTCGGTGTTGCTGGACGGCATCGGCCTGGGGACCGGTCTGTTTCCCGGCGGAGGCTCGTTCGCGCTGACGATCGTGCCCGCGATCGCGGCGGCGATCCTGATCGCGGCGGTCGGCGCGATGGCGCTGCTCCCGGACGACATCGAGCGTCGCCTGCAGAGCTGGGCGTCGGGTTCCGGTCGTCTCGCGCGTTGGGTGGCGCTCGGGGTGACGGCGCCCGCTTTGGCCGCGAGCGGCGTGCGCACCGCGATCGAGCTGATTCGCTCGCGCGATCCGGGCCTGCTCGGGGCGGTCGCATGGTGGGGGTTCGACATCAGCGTGCTGTGGGCGATGTTTCACGCGTTCGGCTCGCCGCCGCCGTTCACCGTCATCTGGATGGCCTACTTCCTGGGCATGCTCGGCAACCTGCTGCCGTTGCCCGGCGGTCTCGGCGGCGTCGAGGGCGGCATGATCGGCGCATTCGCCGCGTTCGGCATCGACTTCAACCTGGCGGTGCTAGCGGTGCTGTCCTACCGCGGCATCTCCTTCTGGTTGCCCACGATCCCCGGCGCCGTGGCGTACTTTCAGCTGCGTCGCACCGTCGCGCGCTGGCGCGAGGAGCAGAATGCCCCTGCAGCCTCGGTCGCGCGCCCGGCCGGAGTGGAGACTGCGGGCGCGTTGCAAGGCTCCTGACGCCGCCCAGATACGGTCGTCCACTTGACGACACGCCCTCATCGGCGCTATACTTTACAAAGTAAAGCGACCTGAGGCCATATGCTCCGCTGGACGCACGGCGCTCCGCGAGCGCGATACGCAGGCGAATCGCAGATGACCGGCGCGACATGAACGGAGATCGATGAGATGAGCAGCGACGTCGAGAACACGATCATCATCGGCAGCGGCCCCGCGGGCTATACGGCGGCGCTGTACACGGCGCGCGCGAATCTCAGCCCGCTGGTGATCGAGGGGTTCGCGTGGGGCGGTCTGCTGCAGCAGACGACCGACGTCGAGAACTACCCGGGCTTCCCCGAGGGGATCATGGGCCCGGAGATGATGCAGAAGCTGCGCGACCAGGCCGAGCGCTTCGGCGCGCGCCTCTTGACCGACCAAGCCGAGCGCGTCGAGCTGGCGAGCGAGCCCGGGGGCGTCCATCGCGTATGGGTCGGCGATGAGGAGCACCGCGCGCGCACCGTGATCCTGGCGATGGGCGCCGAGCACAAGAAGCTCGGCGTCCCCGGCGAGGAGGAGCTCGGCGGGCGCGGCGTCAGCTACTGCGCGACGTGCGACGCGGCGTTCTTCAAGGGCGCCCACACGGTCATCGTCGGCGGCGGGGACTCGGCGATGGAGGAGGCGATCTTCCTCTCGAAGTTCGCCAGCCACGTGACGATCGTGCACCGGCGCGAGGAGTTTCGCGCGTCGAAGATCATGCTCGAGCGAGCGCGCGCGCAGGAGAACATCGAGCTGCTGACGCCATACCGTGTCGAGGAGTTCGTCGCCGGCGAGAACGGCGCGCTCGGACATGCGGCGCTGGTCAACACCCAGACCGGCGAGCAGCGCGAGATACCGGTTTCGGGCACGTTCATCGCCGTCGGCCACGAGCCTCAGTCCGGGCTCGTGCGCGGCCAGATCGACGTGGACGAGAACGGGTATGTGATCGTCGAGAGTCGCTCCACGCGCACCAACCGCCCCGGCGTCTTCGCGGCTGGAGATCTCGTCGACCACACCTACCGCCAGGCGGTCACGGCCGCGGGCTCGGGCTGTGAGGCCGCGCTCGACGCCGAGTGGTATCTGCGCGATACGCCCGGCATCCCCGCTCCGGAGCGCATGCCCGTCGGCGATCCGGCGGTGGCGCAGTGGGCGCCGGCGGCGCAGGCTGGCAGTTGAGCCACGGGCGGGCGGCTGAGTCGCAGGGCGCAGCTGAGCCGCGGGCGGGCTGAGCGGCAGATTGGCGGCCGCGCTCTGCGACGGCTACATCCGCGGCGTCAGCGCCCCCTCCAGCTCGAGCAGATACCGCTTGCGCTCCAGCCCGCCGCCATAGCCCCCGAGCCCGCCGCCGGAGTGCAGCACGCGGTGGCAGGGAATCACGATCGGGATCGGGTTTGAGCCGAGCGCGTTGCCGGCCGCGCGGGCGCCGCGCGGGCTGCCGGCCTCGGTGGCGACCTCGGCGTAGGAGAGGTGCCCGCCGTAGGGGATCGCGGCGGTCTTACGCAGCACTCGCTTGGCGAAGGGCGTGATCAGCGACCAGTCGAGCGGAAGGTCGAACCGGCGCCGGCTGCCCGCGAAGTACTCCTCCAGCTCGCGCTTCACCGGGTCGAGCGCGGCGGGGGCCGCGAGGATGCGCGGGGAGAGCCTGTGCGCGAGCCGTTGCAGAAACTCGTCGAGGGACTCCTCGGGAAAGGCCAGGCGCACGAGGCCGCGGCGCGTCGTCGCGGCATACAGCGTCCCGAAGGGAGAGTCGACGGGCGCGTAGTCGATGTCGGCGAGACCCTCAGCGGCGATGCGCTCGCCCAGACGTCGGGCGGCCGCGGCGGCGTCCGCGCGCGTCCCGTTCGGGCTGCCGGGTCCGACGATCAGTGTGCGTTCGATGGCGTCGGTCATACGGCTGTCACCTCCTGGCGAAGCGCTTTCAATCCCTCGTGCAGCGAGCGGCGTGCCGCCTCCTCCGAGCACTCCATCGTGGCGGCGATCTCGCGGTGAGGGAGATCGCTCACGAACCGCAGCAGCACAGCGCAGCGCTGGCGCTCGGGCAGCCCGTGGACGGCGTGCCAGAGGTCTTCGTCCCGCGCGGCCGCGGCGGGCGTGGACGGGGAGGTGCGGGCCGATCCGTTCTCGGCGTCGCCGGCGAGCTCGGCGATGTCCGCCACCGGCAGCGCGCGCCGCGAGCGGGCGCGGTGCGCGTCGAGCGCCTTGCGGTGCGCGATCGTGAGCACCCACGCACGCAGATTCGAGCCGGGACGCAGCCGCGGATAGGCGCGCAGAGCGGAGACGAAGGTCTCCTGGAAGCAGTCCTCGGCGTCGGCGCTGCCGACGGAGGCGAGCAGGAAGCGCCACACGTCCTCGCGATACGCGTCGAGGAAGCGCTGGAAGGGGGGCGCTGTCCCGGGTGCGAGCTTCGTCTGCGGCCCGCTGCGGATCGCCTTCGTGCGCGCGCCGCCCGGGGAGGGGCGCGTCCTGGAGTCGGACGGGGCGGAAGCGGGGGCAGAGGCGCTCACGGAGATAGAACGCGTGCGCGACCTCAAACGTGAGACGGGTGAGACGGCGCCGCCGAGTCGTAGTCGAAGAACCCCGCTCCGGCCTCGCGTCCGGTCCGTCCCTCGCGCACCAGGCCGCGCAGCGTCGGGGCGGCGCGGTAGCGCTCCTCGCGGTACTTCTCCCACAGGCCGTCCAGTACGGCCAGCACATGGTCGAGCCCGATCTCATCGGCCCACGCGAGCGGTCCGCGTGGATAGTTGAGCCCGAGCACCATGCCGGTGTCGATGTCCTGTGCGCTGCCCACGCCTTCGCCGAGCGCGAAGGCGCACTCGTTGATCACCTGGCAGACGATTCGCTCGAGCACGCCGCCGGTCGCGGGCTTCGCCTTGGCGCCGGCGTCGGCCGCGGGCGGATCTGGGTCCGGGGGACGGTAGGGATCGCTCGAGTAGTCGTAGTAGCCGCGCCCGCTCTTGCGCCCGTAGCGTCCCGCGGCGACATAGCGGACGGCGATCGGGGAAGGGCGCCAGCGCGGCTCGTAGAAGCTCTGCTCGTAGAAGCTCCTGGAGATCTCCAGGCCCGTGTCGATCCCGACGAGATCCATGAGCTCGAACGGACCCATGCGAAAGCCGCCCTCAACGCGCACGATTCGGTCGATCGTCTCGATATCCGCGATGCGCTCCTGCAGGAGTCGAAGCGCCTCCAGCCCGAATGGGCGGTTGCAGCGGTTGACGAGGAAGCCGGGCCCATCATGCGCCCGGATGACCGTCTTGCCCATCGCCTCGCCCGTCGCGTGGGCGAGCGCGAGCGAGCGCTCGTCCGACTGCTCGCCGGCGACGACCTCGAGCAAGCGCATCACCGGAGCCGGGTTGAAAAAGTGCATGCCGACGACGCGCCCCGGATGCGTCGCCGCGGCCGCGATCGCGGTGACGAGCAGCGAGGAGGTGTTGCTCGCGAGCACGCACTCCGCGCCGACGATCTCCCGGGACAGGCGCGCGTAGAGCTCGTGCTTGAGCTCCATCCGCTCGGGGGCGGCCTCGATCACGAGCTCGCACGCAGCGAATGCGGCGAGGTCCTCGACCGGCTCGATCCGCGCGGCGGCCGCGTCGGACTCGGCGGCGCTCAGCCGTCCCTTGGCCGCTTCTTTGGCGAAACCGTCGCGTGCACGCCGAGCTCCGCGGGCGAGCGCGTCGGCAATCGGGTCGTGCAGCAGCGTGCGCGCGCCCGAGCGCGCGGCGAGCTGGGCGATGCCCGAGCCCATCGTGCCGGCGCCCAGTACGCCGATCGTCTCGGCGGGGCGGCCAGTCGCTGTTGGTTCGGGCATGCTCGGCTGCGCGGACACGCTCGCCTCAGCTCGGCACGAGCGCGTTGATGCCCGTCATCCCGCGCCCGATGATCAGCCGCTGGATCTGGGAGGTGCCCTCATAGATCGTCGTCACGCGCGCATCGCGGAAATAGCGCTCGACCGGGTGGTCGTCCACGTAGCCCGCGCCGCCGTGGATCTGGATCGCCATGTTCGCGCACTCCAGCGAGGCCTCCGTCGCGTGCAGCTTCGCGATCGAGGTCTCGAGCGTGTTGGGGCGGCCCCTGTCCTTGAGGAAGCCCGCCCGCCACACCAGCAGGCGCGAAGCGTCGGTCTTCAGCACCATGTCGGCGATCATCGCCTGCACGAGCTGAAATGACGCGATCGGTTTGCCGAACTGCTCGCGCTCCTGCGCGTAGCGCACCGACTCATCGACGCAGCCCTGGCAGATGCCCACGCAGCCCGCGGCCACCGAGTAGCGCCCCGAGTCGAGGTTCGACATCGCGATTTTGAACCCGTCGCCGACTCCGCCCAGCATGTCCTCGTCTGAGACCTCCACGTCTTGCAGCGAGATCGAGCCGGTGTCGGAGGCATGCAGTCCCATCTTGTGCTCGATCGTCTGCGCCGAGTAGCCGGGGTGGTCGGTGTCGACCAAAAAGCACGCCACGCCCTTGTGACCGAGCGTGGGATCGGTCTGGGCGAAGATCAGCGCCAGCTTCGCGTAGTTGGCCATCGAGATCCACATCTTCGAGCCGTTGAGCACCCAGCCGCCGTCGGTCCTGTGCGCGCGCGTCTTCTGATTGGCCGCGTCCGAGCCGGTGTCCGGCTCGGTCAGCCCGAAGCAGCCCAGCCACTCGCCCGAGCAGAGCTTCGGCAGGTACTTGCGCTTCTGCTCCTCGGTCCCGAACTTGACCAGCCCCGAGCACACGAGCGACGTCTGGACCGAGATCACCGTGCGGATCGCAGAGTCGCCGCGGCCGATCTCCTCGACGACGAGGCCATAGCTGAAGTAGTCGAGGCCCGCCCCGCCGTACTCCTGGGGGACGATCGCGCCCAGGTATCCCTGGTCGGCGACCTTCTTGACCAGCTCGACGTCGAAGTGGTGGTTGCGGGCATTTTCCCGCGACTGCAGGACGATCTCGCGGTCGGTGAACTCGCGCGCGGTGTCCTTGATCAGGCGCTGCTCGTCGGTCAGGTCGAAGTCCATATGTATGCTCGTCTCCTCTCGCCCGTTCGTGGGCGGGCATCGTGATCGATCCGCGGCGTATGCCGCCTGCGCCCTGCTTCTCTATCCGGCGCCCGCCGAAGCCTCGCCGCCAACCTTCGCCCCGCCGGGCCCATCCAGCTTTGGGGTGCGCCATGGCTTACCGATGCGTCGCTCGATCTCCTGGGCGAGTCCGTCGATCGGCAGGCGCTCCTGCGTCAGCGAGTCGCGCTCGCGCAGGGTCACCGTGCGGTCCTGCAGGCTCTGGTGGTCGATCGTCACGCAGTAGGGCGTGCCGATCTCGTCCTGGCGGCGGTAGCGGCGTCCGATCGCCCCGCCCGTGTCGTACTCGGCCTGCACGCGCTCGCGCAGCTCCTCATAGACCTCGCGCGCGAGCTCAGGCTGGCCGTCCTTGCCGACGAGCGGCAGCACCGCGGCCTTGACCGGCGCCAGGCGCGGGTGCAGGCGCAGGACGGTGCGCGTCTCGCCCGCCCCGGTCCCCTCGCGTTCGACCCGTTCCTCGTCGTAGGCGTCCACCAGGAAGGCCAGCGTCGCGCGGTCCGCGCCCGCGGCGGGCTCGATCACGTGCGGCACGTAGCGCTCGCCGGTCCCCTGGTCGAAGTACTCGAGCTTCTCGCCCGAGAACTCCGCGTGGCGGCTCAGGTCGTAGTCGCCGCGGTTGGCGATCCCCTCCAGCTCGGACCAGCCGATGGGGAAGAGATACTCGACGTCGCTCGTGCCCGACGAGTAGTGCGAGAGCTCATCGGCTTCGTGCGCGCGCAGGCGCAGATGGCTGGGGCGCAGGCCGAGCTCTACGTACCAGCGCTCGCGCTCTGCGAGCCAGTGCTCGAACCAGCGCTCCGCCTCGGCCGGCGGGACGAAGTACTCCATCTCCATCTGCTCGAACTCGCGCGTGCGAAAGATGAAGTTGCCCGGGGTGATCTCGTTGCGAAAGGACTTGCCCACCTGGGCGATACCGAACGGGGGAGCCTTGCGGGAGAACTGCAGGACGTTCTTGAAGTTGACGAAGATGCCCTGCGCCGTCTCCGGGCGCAGGTAGGCCCTCGCGCCGGACTCCTTGACGGGGCCGATCGTCGTCTCGAACATCAGGTTGAAGTCGCGCGCGTCGGTGAGCGAGCACTCCTCGGTCTCGCCCGGGTGCTTGGAGGGTTTGCGCCCGCATTGCAGCTCGCCGAGGTGGTCGGCGCGAAACCGCTGACCGCACGTGCGGCAGTCCACGAGCGGGTCGGTGAAGCCCGCGAGGTGGCCACTGGCCTCCCACACGCGCGGGTGCTGGAGGATCGCCGAGTCGATCGCGACGATGTCCTCGCGCTCCTGCAGCATCGCGCGCCACCAGGCGTTCTTGACGTTGTTCTTCAGCAGCACGCCGTAGTGGCCGTAGTCATACGTCGAGCCCACGCCGCCATAGATCTCTGAGGCGGGGAACACGAACCCGCGCCGCTTGCACAGCGCGACGATCTTGTCCATCGTCACGACATCCTCGCCCGGGGTGGCGCTCGCGGTGGCGTGTGGGTCGCTCGGACTCCCGCTCATCGTCGCGGATGGTATTCGAGACTTGGGATCCCGTTCGTGGCCGGCGCGCGAACGCCTCTCCCAGGATGGTCTGTCGCCACGTATCCGAGGGCGCCCCGGGGTGGATTGACAAAACTTTTTGCTTTCCCCTTGACATACGCTAGAAACTGTGTTTTTCTTCATGGCAATGGACGGTAGCCAACCCGAGTGGAACGGACTCCAGCTAGGACGAACCACGTAGGAGACGTACCCGTGCCGGGATCTGTTCGAGCGCCGCTACCCATACCTCTCCGGTGGCGCTCGAACAGGTCCCGGCACGCAATCGCCTCGCACAGGTCTCCTCAATCGGGCGTCGCGGCCTGACCGACCGCGACGCCCGCCGATCGCCGTCCTCTGGCTCCGAGCTGCGGGTCTGGCTCCCGAGACGCTCTCCTCACGCCTCTTGTGGAGGATCCTCAGGCGCCAGGTCGCTCGGCGCAGCGAGCCGGCTCCGGGGCGGCTGTGCGTGGCTTGTAGGATCGCGCGCCGTGGCTCGTATCCTGATCGTCGGCGGCGGTTGCCGTGGCAGGCGCCTGGCGGCGCGACTGGTACAGGACGGTCGACACGCCGTGCGCATCACCACCCGCGAGGCGTCTGGCCGCGCCGCGATCGAGGCGACCGGCGCCGAGTGCCTGATCGGCACGCCCGATCGCCTGGCGAGCCTGCACGGAGCCCTGGACGGAGTGACGATCGCCTGCTGGCTGCTCGCCACGGCGCGGGGGGATCGTTCGCATGTGCGGGCGCTGCACGGCGCGCGTCTCGAGTCCTTCCTCGGCCAGGCGATCGACACGACGGTGCGCGGGTTCGTGTATGAGGGCGCGGGAGCGGCCTCGGCCTCAGTGGCGCAGGAGATCCTCGTCGAGGGCGAACGGATCGTCCGGGCGGTCGGAGGAGGCAACGCGATCCCGGTCACGATTCTGAGGGCCAGGGTCGAGGACGCCGAGGCATGGCAGGCCGAGGCGCTGGCGACGGTGCAGAGGCTGCTCGGAGATCGGGACGGTCGCGGAGACACGCTATCCTCGAGTTAATCCCCAAAAGCCGATCAAGATTTGTAAACGTGCGGTTTCCTACGACGACTCTCACGACGGCTGGCGGTCGAGAAAGGAACGACATCAATGACACTGCAACTTGGCGAGGAAGCCCCCGACTTCGAGGCCGATACAACTGAGGGCCGTATCAAATTCCATGACTGGATTGGTGGCTCCTGGGCGGTGCTGTTCTCCCACCCGAAGGACTTCACGCCCGTCTGCACGACCGAGCTCGGATACATGGCGCAAGCCAAGCCCGAGTTCGACAAGCGCGACGTAAAGATCATCGGCCTGTCGGTCGACCCGCTCGACAGGCACGAGCAGTGGGCCAAGGACATCGAGGAGACCCAGGGCGCCGCCCCCAACTATCCGATCATCAGCGACAGCGACTTCAACGTGTCAAAGCTCTACGGCATGCTGCCCGCCAGCACCTCCGGCGACCCGCTGGAGCGCACACCGGCCGACAACCAGACGGTGCGCAACGTGTTCGTGATCGGACCGGACAAGAAGGTCAAGCTGATCCTCGTCTACCCGATGACGACCGGCCGCAACTTCGACGAGGTGCTGCGCGTGATCGACTCGCTGCAGCTCACCGCCAAGCACAAGGTCGCCACGCCGGTCAATTGGAAAGAGGGCGAGAAGGTGATCATCGCGGGCTCGGTCTCCAACGACGAGGCCAGGGAGACCTACCCGGACGGGTGGGAGGAGCCGCGTCCCTACATCCGGCTGGTGCCGCAGCCGAGCTGACCCCAAACGGGCCGCTGGACGGCGCAATGCTTTGTCTTCACCAACGGCTTCGCCGTGGTGCCGACCGATCGAAGATCTGCCAGCATGCCCAGCGGCCCGCTGGGAGCGAAATGGGAAGTCAATCGTTTACGCGGCGGCGGAGCAGCAGCTCCTCCGCCTGCTCGAGCAGGCTCTCGAGGATCCGCGCGGTGGCGCCCCAGATGAGGTGGTCGTCCACGACGTAGGCGTCAGTCTCGAACGCGATTCCGCGGCGCTGCATGCGGGTGCGCGTCCTGCCGGCGCGCAGGGCAGCCAGTGGGAGCTCGAGCACAGCGTCCACCTCCGTCAGGGATACCTCCCAGTGCAGACCCGTTGGAATCAGCCCGACGAACGGGTGGATCTCGTAGTTGGTCACGAAGGTGGACACCGGCGGCAGCTCACCCAGCAGGCTCACCTGCGTACGGGGTAGACCGATCTCCTCCTCCGCCTCGCGCAGCGCCGTATCGGCCAGGTCGGCGTCCTGCGGGTCCTGCCGGCCTCCGGGAAAGGAAATCTCGCCCGCGTGCCGGCGCAGGTCGGTGCGGCGCCTGGTGAAGACGGCGTGCGGATGCTGGCCATTGGGCGCCAGGAACAGCGGCACCAGCACGGCTGCTTGGGTCTGTCCGCTGCTGTCGACTATCGACTGAGCATTGCGGTAGTGGTCAGACTGTCACTTCCGATCGCGCGGAGGGCGGCTGTCACAGTCAAGGGAGAGGGCTGGCTGCCGCCTCCAGCACCCTCATGCGCTCGACGCGTTCCGCAAACATCACCTCGCCGTCGAGCGCACGATGCACTGGACACTTGGCGGCGATCACGAGCAGCCGCTCCGCCTGCTCCTCCGGGAGATCGTCGGGCAGCCGCAGCACAAGCTCGAACTTGGTGGGACATCCACGCTCGGCGGGGTGGTACTCCACATCGACCTCGACGTGTCCGAGGTCCCAGCCCTTGCGTGTCGCGTACATCTCCATCGTGATTGCGGTGCACGAAGCCAGGCTGACAGCGAGCAGCTCCTGGGGATCGGGCCCCTGATCTTCGCCGCCGCTGTCCAGTGGCTCGTCGACCGCGAGCCGGTGCTCACGAACCTGCACCGTGTGCTTCAACGTGCTGCCGTCGCGTCGCGCTGTGGCTTTCATGCCGGCCCACCTTTCATATCGATCATCAGTCCCCTCCGATCGACCCCTCATTGCCCATACGCCTCTGTCTCACATGGTACTCCGACGCCGGTCTGACCACGCCGGATCAGCCCCGCAGGAGCATCCCTGCATACTGGTCGCCGCCGGGTCGAGGGTGGCGAGTGGTGGCAGTGTCGCGCGGATTATGCGAGTGGGCTCAGCAGCAGCCCCGTGAGCAACTTCGGGAAGAAGTACGTCGACTTCGGCGGCATGCTCTCGCCCGCCGCGGCCACGTCGCGTACCTGAGCGACAGGCGTCGGGCGCATCAGGAACGCGGCTTCGTACTCGCCCGAGGCGACCTTCGCGAGCGCCTCGGCCGTGTCCCGTGCGTAGAACATGCCGTTGAAGCGTGCGATGTCCTCATCGCTGAGTCCAAGGGCGTTCTTGAGCACCAGTGTCTCCAGCACCCCGGTGTCAAGATGGCGGTAGGCGATCGAGCGATCGGGCAGCGCCGCATCCGCGAGCGCCTGGTCCTTGAGCGTCAACCGCAGCGGACGACCGTGGTGACCGTCGATGTAGCCGAGCTGCAGGGGTCCCTCGGTGGGAGGCGGCGCGATCTGCTCGACGGGCACCTCGACGACGTCGAAGTCACGCTCGAACGTCCGCCGGAGCGTCTGGCGGCGCTCGTCGTCCAGCCCCTTCACCAGACGATGAGTCGGGAAGACGGTCAGGCCGGGATCCTCCAGCGCGACCAGGCACATGAGGATGTAGCGGTGCTCACCCTCGCCTCCGAGCTCCCGTGCGTAGGCCTGCATCGTCTCGTAACGGTGATGCCCGTCGGCGATCAGCAACTCGGCATCGCGGGTGGCCGCCTGCACGGCCGCGATCGCCTGCGGGTCGGTCACCCGCCACAGACGGTGCGCGGTGCCCTCCGCGTCGGTGACTTCACCCCACGGCGGTTGCGCGCTGAACGGCAGGAGCGCAGCCCAGGCGGCCTGGGTCGGGTCGGAGTACAGCGAGAAGATGGGGGAGACATTCGCGCGCGTCGCGCGCGTGAGTGCCAGCCGGTCCTCCTTCGGTCCGGGGTGCGTGCGCTCGTGCGGGCGCACCCGTCCGGGGCCGTACTCCTCGATGCGCACCCGGCAGTAGAACCCGCGCCGGGTCAACCGCCGCCCGTCCGGGCCGGTGTAGTCCTGGGCGTGCGCCCAGATCGCCGGCTCTGAGTCGCGGACCAGCGCGCCCTGCGACTGCCACGTCTCCAGCAGGCTCGCGGCGCCCGCATAACGATCGGGCTCCCCCTCAGGCAGGTCGATCGCGACGATGTTGTGCGGCGAACGGGCCAACAACGCGGCGCGCTGCTCTGCGTCGATCACGTCATACGGCGGCGCCGTCACGTCCGCGAGCGAGCCGACGACGGCGGTATCGTAGTGCAGCGCGCGCAGCGGTTGGATCTCGGCCATGGAGGCGGCTGAGGCTAGCAGTGGGGAGGAACCTGGCGAGTCGCGGGGGAACCCGCCGGTCGCGGATCCCGGCATCGCTCCGGTGCGACTACTCTTAGCTCATCGGGGCGTGGCGCAGCCTGGTAGCGCATTCGCTTTGGGAGCGAAAGGTCGCTGGTTCGAATCCAGTCGCCCCGACCATAACTTCGCTAATCGAACCAAGATGTTGGTTCGAATACTGTCCACCTGCTTCGATCGCTTGAGGCTTATTTGAACCTCCGTGGTTCAAATACCGTCCAGTCAGGCCAAGACGATTGATGGGCCGAGCTAGACGAGCTGCTCGTCGGACGACTCGATGATCCGCAGGTGCTCGCCCACGCGGGTGATGCTCATGAGGCGCTGGACCGGCTGTGAGCCGCGGGTGAGCGCGAGCATCTGTCCGCGCTCCTGGGAGCGCTCGTGCGCGGCGAGGATGATCCGCAGGCCGGTCGAGTCGATGAACTCGAGGTCGTCGAGGTCGAGCACCACGAGCGTCGCGTCGTCTGCCTCGGCGCTCTCGATCTCTCCCTGCAGCAGCGGCGCGCTCGCCAAATCGAGTTCGCCGTGCAGGCACAGCACGATCCTGTCCTGCTCGCTGCGAACGTCGATCTGCAGGTGCTCGACCTGCATGCGCTCCTGACCCGTCACACGCGGATGTTAGCGCAGGGCTTTTGCGTCCCGCGCCACGCTCGGCGCGCGTCAGGAAGCCTCGCGCGGCTCGCCGGCGCCACGCGGCGGTGCGTCTCCCCGGGCTGGGCCGGTGTGACCGAGCCGCACCGCCAGCAGCGCCACATCGTCGCGGAGCCTGGGCTTTTGCGTCCCGCGCCACGCTCGGCGCGCGTCAGGAAGCCTCGCGCGGCTCGCCGGCGCCACGCGGCGGTCCGTCTCCCCGGGCTGGGCCGGTGTGATTGAGCCGCACCGCCAGCAGCGCCACATCGTCGCGGAGCCTGCCCGCGGCTCGCTCGAGGACGGCGTGCTCGATGTGCTCGAGCATGCCGTCGAGGGCCAGATGGACCGTCTGGGCGCAGAGTCCGCGCAGACCCTGCTCGCCGAGTTGCCTGCCCGCTCGACCGGCCTCGGTCACGCCGTCGGTGTACATCAGCAGCGTCTGATCGCCGTGCAGCTCGGCATCGCGTTCCACGAGGTCGATCGGATCGACGACGCCGAGCAACGTGCCCGGCTCGCCGAGCGGCGCCACATCGCCATTCCGGTCGATCAGCAGCGGCGGTTGATGTCCGGCGAGAGCGACGGTAAGGCGGGCGTGGTCGGGTCCCGGAGTCATCTGGACCAGGCTGACCGTGCAGAGATCCGCGCCCGGCGGTTGCAGGCGCAGTGCCCGGTGGAGCGTGCGCAGCATCTCGGCGGGCGACTGATCGCTGAGCGCGGCGGCTCGCAGCGTGTGGCGCGCCAGCGCGGTGACGCCCGCGGCCCTCGGACCCTTGCCGCAAACATCGCCGATGACGAGCATCCAGCGGCCCGTCTGACATTCGAACAGGTCGTAGAAGTCGCCGCCTACCTCGTTCACCTCGCCCGCCGGCGAGTACCGCGCCTGGACTTCCACGCCGGGAACATCGGGCAGTGACTCAGGCAGCAGGGAGCGCTCGAGGATGTGGGCGATGCGCGAGCGCTCGGTGAACAGCCGCGCTCGTTCCACGGCCGTCCCGGCCCGGCGAGCCAGCCGTTCGGCGAGCGGGAGGTCGGCCGAGGTGAGGCGCCGCGGGGGCTCGGAGGATATGAGCGTGATCGTCCCGACGGTCCGGGCGCCGATCATCGGCACGATGATCACCGCTTCGGGACCGATCGTACGCAGCAGCTGCAGGTGCTCGCCGTCGTGCGCGTACGCTGCGACCGCGTCCGGCGGGATGTCGGTGAAGATGCGCGCCTGTCCCGTGCGCAGCACCTCTGCGACACCGGTGGGATCGTCCAGCGTAGGCCGGTATCTGCGGTCGATCCGCTCGGCCATGGCGAGTCGCTCGGAATCGGCGTGGTGGACCGCGACGAGCTCGATCTCGCCGCGATCGTTGAGCACGTCGATGGCGCACCAGTCCGCCAGGCGCGGCACCGCCAGGCGCGTCACGCGCCGCAGCGTCTCGCCATAGTCCATCGAGGAGGCCAGGACGCGACTGGCCTCGGCCATGAAGCTTTCCGTCAGCTGCGCGCGCTTGACCTCGGTGATGTTCTCGAACACGTTCACCGCAAACACGATCCGCTTGGTCTCAGGATCGATGACCGGCGAGGATCTGACCACCAGCCAGCGTTCCTCGCCCGTGGCACGGACGATATTCCTGACGAGCAGCGGCTCCGGCTCGCGCTCGCCGGCGAACAGCCGTCGCCCGGGCATGCTCTCCAGCTCGAGCTCCCGCCCCTGCTCGTCGAGCACCTGAAAGCGAGGCATGATCGTCCCCGGCTCGGCGCGCATCAGCTCAGCCGGGGTGCCGGCCCCGAGGAGGTCGGCGGCGGCCTGGTTGGCGAACACCATCTGACCGTGCTCGTCCATCACGGTGATCGCCTCGGCGAGGTTGACGAGGATCGCCTCCAGGCGTCGCTCGACGCCGCGCAGCCGCGAAAACAGGCGGGCGTTGTCGATCGCCAGGGCGGCGCGCCGCGCGAGCTCGCACACCAGATCCAGATCCTCGCTCTCGTAAGATCTGCCGTTCCCGAGCCGCAGCACGGAGATCGCGCCCAGAGTGCGCTCTCGCGCAAGCAGCGGAGCGACCGCCGCCGAGCGATAGTCGTTGTCGATCATGAACCGCGCGTGCTCGGAGCCCTGCGCGAACGAGCTGAGCAGCTCGCTGGTCATCTGCGGCAGCAGTATCGGCTCTCCACTGCGGATCACGCGCGCGACGGGATGCTCGCCCGCGGGGTCGAGCTGGTAGCGGCCACGCAGCTCCTCCAAGCCGCGCGCGATGCGCTCGTCGGCCGCCGCCACCGCCACGTCCCTGATCGAGCCGTCCTCGTCGAGCAGATCGATCACACACAAGTCGGCCAGGCGCGGCACCGTGAGCCGCGCTACCTGGCCCATTGTCGTCGTGAGATCGAGCGATGTCGCCAGCGCGACGCCCGCCTCGACGAGCAATTCGATGGCGGCGTCGCTTACGGGCTCGGTGTTGACGCTGATCGGGTTCCCTCCGGTCTCGACATCGCGTGCGCCCGGCGCGATCGATCTCGGACCTGCGTCCGCCCATCGCGGCCCCGGCAATACTCAGTATCGCACCGTGCCGAGTGGGTCAGGGCTCGCGTCACAATAGATGGTGGGTCGAGGGGGTCGGGCCGTGCGACTCTCACGATCGCCTGTGTGCGACGCCCGTGCGCCCAATCTGCTCGATCGCCCCCCGCGAGCCGCCCGACGGCTCATCCGGGCCTGTCGCGCTCGCGCTCGGGCGTCGCGCGTGAGCGCACACAAGATAGATAGGGTCCCAGGGATGAGCGACCGCGTGCTGCTCCTCTCCTGGGAGTATCCGCCCGTGATCGAGGGCGGTCTGGCGCGACACGTGCGCAAGCTCGCCGAGGCGCTCGTGCGCAGGGACGTGTCCGTGGACGTGCTCACCCGTGGGTCGGGCGAGGGCTCCGGGGAGGTATCCGTGCAAGAGCGCGGCGGCGTGACCGTGTATCGCGTGCCCGAGCCCGGCTGGCCGCGGGACCTCGACCGGTTCGTCGCGTGGGTGGCGCAGATGAACGACGACATGCTCGCGGCCGGCATGGCGCTCGCTGGGGAGCAATCGTACGATCTCATCCACGGGCACGATTGGCTCGTCGCACATGCCTCCTCCGCTCTGTCCGATCGGCTCGCCATCCCGTATGCGACGACGATCCACGCGACCGAGCACGGTCGCCACCAGGGCTGGGTGCAGGACCAGCCGCAGTCGCACATCCACTCCGTCGAGCGCTCCATGGCGCAGCGGGCCGACAAGGTGATCGTCTGCTCCTACTACATGCGCGGTCACGTCGCCGACATATTCGACATCGACGAGCGGCGCATCGCGGTCATCCCCAACGGGATCGACCCGCGCGACCTGCAGCCGGTCGGCGACCTGGACGCGCTGCGACGCGAGTTCGCGCAGCCGCAGGACCGGCTCGTGCTGCTGATCGGACGGCTTGTATATGAGAAGGGGTTCCAGCTCGCCCTCGACGCGCTGCCCGGCGTGATCGAGCGAGTCGGCGCGGTTCGCTTTGTGGTCGCCGGCTCGGGCACGCACGAGCGTGAGCTGCGTGCGCAGGCGCAGCGGCTGGGGCTGTCCGAGCACGGCGTGTTCCTCGGCTGGATCGGCGACGACGCGCTGCACTCGCTGTACCGCATCGCCGACCTGTGCGTGGTGCCCTCGATCTACGAGCCGTTCGGGCTGGTCGCGCTGGAGGCGATGGCCTCGGGCTGCCCCTGCATCGTGGCCGACACCGGCGGCCTGCGTGAGGTCGTCCCGTCCGGCGAGCGCGTTGGCCTGCGTTTCAACGGCGGCGACGCCGAGCACCTCGGGATGATGATCGAGCGCCTGCTCGTCGACGACGAGCTGCGCGACCGGCTGGTGATCGAGGCCTCCGAGCACGTGCTGCGCTTCGACTGGGACGACATCGCCCAGCGCACGCACACGATCTACGGTGAGCTCGCCACGACACGCGTGCGGCAGGAGGCCAACCGAACATGACGGGGGCGATTGACGGGCTGATGCAGGACGACTTTCCCCTGACGCTGCACCACATCCTGCGTCGTCTGCGCACCGGCGATCCACACGCCGAGGTCGTGACCCTCCGCGAGGGTGGCGTCCGCACGCGCATGACCTACGGCGAGAGCGCCGAGCGGATCGACCGCCTCGCGCGTGTGCTGACTCGGCTGGGCGTGCAACAGGGCGATCGAGTGGGCACGTTCGCCTGGAACAACCAGCGTCACTTCGAGCTGTACTTCGCGATCCCATGCGTCGGCGCGGTCCTGCACACGCTCAACATCCGCCTGTTCGACGAGCAGCTCACCTACATCGTCAACCACGCCGAGGACCAGGTTATCTTCGTCGACGCCTCGCTTGTGCCACTGCTCGAGAAGCTGGCTCCGAGCTTCGAGGGCGTCCGTCACTACGTCGTCATGGGCGAGCGCGATCCGGGTGGCCTGCCGAACGCGCTGAGCTACGAGGAGCTGCTGGAGCAGGCCGGCCCCGGCGGGCATGACTACCCAGATGTGGACGAGCGCCAGGCCGCCGCCCTGTGTTACACCAGCGGCACCACCGGCAACCCCAAGGGCGTGCTCTACTCGCACCGCTCGATCAGCCTGCATTCCACGGCCACGCTAATGCGCGACGCCGTCGGTCTGTCGCGCGCCGATCGCGTGCTGGCGGTCGTGCCGATGTTTCACGCCAACGCCTGGGGCCTGCCACACGGCGCGGCGCTCGCCGGCGCCGACCTGATCCTGCCCGACAGGTTCCTGCAGGCCGAGCCGCTGGCGCAGCTGATCGCCGCCGAGCGCCCGACGCTGATGGGATGTGTGCCGACGATCTTCGCCGAGTTGCTGCGCTACGCCGACGAGCACCCCGACCTCGACATGACCTCGCTGTCGAACGCCGCCTGCGGCGGCTCGGCCGTGCCGCGCCAGCTGATGCGCGACTTTCAGGAGCGCCACGGCGTGCGCATATTCCAGGCGTGGGGCATGACCGAGACGAGCCCCGTCGCCACCTACTCGCGCCCGGATGAGGCGGGCGAGCACGACGACGCTTACTGGGACGACCGCGCCAGGCAGGGCCGCGCGATGCCGTGGGTCGAGCTGCGCCTGGTCGGCGACGGCGGCGTCGAGGTCCCCTGGGACGGTGAGTCCACGGGCGAGATCGAGGTGCGCGGGCCGTGGGTCGCCGCGCGCTACTTCCGCGGCGAGTCAGACGACGAGAAATTCGACGCGGGCTGGCTGCGCACCGGCGACATCGCCTCGGTCGACGAGCGCGGGTACGTGCAGATCACCGATCGCTCCAAGGACGTGATCAAGTCCGGGGGAGAGTGGATCTCCTCGGTCGAGCTCGAGAACGAGGTCATGGCCCACCCCGACGTGCTCGAGGCGGCCGTGATTGCCCGTCCCGACGCGCGCTGGGCCGAGCGCCCGCTGTGCTGCGTGGTGCTGCGCGAGGGCGCGACCGTCGGCGCGCGCGAGCTGTGCGAGCACCTGAGCGGACGCGTGGCGAAGTGGTGGATTCCCGAGGAGTTCGCGTTCGTCGATGAGGTTCCCAAGACGAGCGTCGGCAAGTTCGACAAGAAGGTCCTGCGGGCGAGGCTCGCCGAGGGGACGCTCCAGGGACGCGTCTCGGTCGAGTAGTGCTCGCGCCGGAGCGCAATATCGTCACGGCGTGGGCTCCGGGAGCCATCGCGCACGCTCGATCCGGCGCCTGACGTCGGCTGGGCTGGTGCTGCTGAGCGGAATGCTCGCGCTCGTGCTGTGGCTGATCCCGCATACCTCGGCAGGCGGATCGTCTCCGTCGCGTGCGCGCAGCACCGACAGCACAGCGCGCGCCGTATCGATGCCGATAGCGACCGGAAGCGCTCGGGTTGGATGACACCCGCACAAAGCCGCTCTCGGTGAGCGGACAGGTCGCCCATCCGCCCGAGCTGTTCTCGGCCGGCCCGCACGCTCGAACGAGGGCAGGATCGAGCTATCCGTTTGAGTCGATCAGACCGCCAGGACCGCCTTCTCATCCCCAGCTGCTCCTGGAGCGCGTCGCTGCTCACCTTGGCCCATTCGCCGCGTTGCGCCTACAGTCTGGTCGTGCGAATCGTCAGCCTCGTACCCCACGCCACCGAGCTGCTGTTCGCGCTCGGCCTTGGTCCTGATGTGGCAGCGGTCACGCACGAGTGTGACCACCCGCCGGCTGCGCGAGCGGCCAAGCGGGTTACGCGCGATGTGCTGCCCGCCGGTCTGAGCGCCGCGGAGATCGACGCGGCTGTACGCGAGCGCACGCTGCGCGGCGAGGCTATCTACGAGCTCGATCGGGAGGCGATCGCAGCGCTCAGCCCCGAGCTGATCGTCACGCAGGCGCTGTGCCCCGTGTGCGCGGTCTCCTACACCGAGGTGGCGGAGCTGGCTGAGCAGATGCCGTCCCAACCCCGGGTCATCTCGCTCGACCCGCACACTCTGGGCGAGACGCTGAGCGATGTTCGCACGCTCGCCGAGGCCACCGATCGCCGCGAGCGAGGCGCCGAACTGGTGGGAGAGCTGACCGCGCGCATCGATCGCATCAAGCTCGCGGTGCACGGGCGCCCGCGCGCGCGTGTGGCGGCGCTCGAGTGGCTCGACCCCGTCTACGTCGCCGGCCACTGGACTCCCGAGCTCGTCGAGCTGGCCGGCGGACAGGACCCGTTGGGCGCGCCCGGCGCGCCCTCGGCCACGGTCTCCTGGCGGGCGGTCGCCGACGCGCAGCCCGAGGTCGTGGTGGTGATGCCCTGCGGCTATGACGCCCCGCGCGCGCACGCGGAGGCGCTGGCTTACGCGAGCGAGCTAGCGGCTCTGGCCGCCCGACGGGTCGTGGCCGTAGACGCTTCCGCCTACTTCTCTCGTCCCGGTCCGCGACTGATCGACGGTTTGGAGCTGCTTGCGCATATCCTGCATCCTGAGAGCGTCCCCTATGCCACCGATATCGCGCTCCCCGTGGGACAGCAGACATCCTCAGATCGGGACCAGCGCGACCGCATGCGAACCGTCAGGGCTCGCGCGCTCTGACCGCCGTTTCGCACGCGCAGATCTCGGTCGAGGTTGCGGCGTCGGCGGCGCGAGCTTCGCAGGCCCGCCGTAACCGCTTGCGGTCAGACGTTCGCATCAGCCGCTCATCGGCTCGAACGATCGCGGGGTGTCGGGCGCGCGCTCGCAAGGGGTGTTCCGGACGGCGCATGCGCCGTCCGGCGGAGCCTCGCATGCGAGGCTCCGAGACGAGCCGCATGCGGCTCGTCTCCGTTGGCGCATGCGCCAACGGGCGGGTCGTGCATGCACGACCCGCGGCCAGGCCGCATGCGGCCTGGCCCACCTCATTAGCTTTGATAAGTCATGCGGCGTGGCCTGCCCGTCGGCCACAAGGTCATGCGGCGTGGCCTGCCCGTCGGCCCACAATGGGTCATGCGGCGTGCCCTCTCCCGTCGGCCCATTGATGCGTCATGCGGCCGCCTACGCGTCGCCTGACAGGCCGGGCAGGCGGTACTTGCGCGTGTCCGGGCAGCGCTCGAGCAGGCCGAGTTCCACGAGCGTGAGCGCGTAGCGGTGGGTAGTCGAGGGGCTCATGCCGAGGTCCTCGGCGATTTCGACGATTCCCCGCGAGCCCCCGTCAGGGCCGAAGCAGGTGAGGATCGACAGGCCGCGCAGTAGCGAGCGCGACAGGCGCGGGTCGACGTCCGCGATCGGCATGTACCCGCTGAGCCGCGACGCCGCGGCCCCGGTCGAGCTCCTGCCCACCGCGGGGCGCAGCGGCGCGTGGAGGGTCTCGGCGATGAGCGTGGAGACGCTCGGCGCGCGACTGCGGGACGCGGCGCGCATCACCTCGTCGACCTGTGCGGGAGACAGCTTGATGGAGATGGGGATCGGCTCGTCTTTGGGCATGCGCCCACGATGGCATGCGCAGACTAGTGTCTCAACCCCGTGTTTCTCAATATGCGAGCTCGAGGCGCCCGCCCGCCTGTCTCGCCCGCCCGCATCTCCGCGTCGGGCGGGCGTCGCGTCCTGTCGGTCGCCTGCGCCACGCCTGCGCAGGAGCGCCCGGCGAGCATGCTCGCCGGGCCAGTAGCCTCCAGCGCTGCGATGTCGATCACGGTCACACTCCCCGACGGAACGCCGCTGTCGCTGCCCGACGGCGCCACTGGCGCGAACGCCGCGGCGGCGATCGGGCCCGGCCTCGCGCGGGCGGCGCTGGCGATCGAGGTCAGCCACCCCCAGGCGGAGGAGGACGGTGAGCGGCCCGAGGTCCGCGACCTCGCTCGGCCGCTGCCCGACGGAGCGCGCGTGTCGATCCTGACCAAGCAGAGCGGCGCGCAGGCGCTGCAGCTGATCCGCCACGACGCCGCGCACGTGCTCGCGGCCGCGGCGATGGAGCTGTATCCCGGCGTGCGCATCTCGATCGGTCCGCCGATCGAGCAGGGGTTCTATTACGACTTCGAGTTTCCTCCCGGCGTGAGCGTCTCCGAGGAGCAGTTCCCGGAGATCGAAGCGCGCATGCGCGCGCACATCGGCGCGGGCGAGGCGTTCGAGCGCCAAGACGTAGCGCCCGCGCAGGCCCGCGAACGGTTCGCGGCGGAGGGCCAGCACTACAAGGTCGAGTTGATCGACGACCTGCTCAGCGCCGCCGACCCAGACCACCCGCTCACGAGCGTCTCGCTGTATACGAACGGACCGTTCACCGACCTGTGCCGCGGCCCGCACGCGCCGAGCACCCGCTCGATCGGCGCGTTCGCGCTGCAGTCGGTCGCGGGCGCCTACTGGCGCGGGGACTCCACCCGCACGATGCTCACGCGCATCTACGGCACCGCCTTTCACTCCGCCGCCGAACTGGCCGAGCACCTGCAGCGCCTGGAGCAGGCGCGCGCGCGCGACCATCGCAAGCTCGGCCGCGAGCTCGACCTGTTCACGTTCTCTGAGGTCTCGCCCGGCGCGGCCTTCTGGCTGCCCGCCGGCACGCGGCTGTGGAACAAGCTGGTGGCCGTCTCGCGTGAGATGGCATCCGCGCGCGGCTACACCGAGGTCAAGACGCCGCTGATCTACGACGCCGAGCTGTGGAAGACCTCCGGGCACTGGGGCAAGTACCGCGAGAACATGTTCCTCGCCGTCGACGCCGAAGGGGAGGAGATGGGCGCGGTCAAGCCGATGAACTGCCCCGGCCACGCCCACCTGTTCGCCACCCGCCGCCACTCCTACCGCGACCTGCCCGTGCGCTACGCAGAGCCCGGCCTGCTGCACCGCAACGAGGCCTCGGGCGTGCTGCACGGGCTGCTGCGGGTCCGTCACTTCGCCCAGGACGACGCGCACATCTTCTGCGCCGAGGAGCAGATCCAGGCCGAGGTCGCCGGCTGCCTCGAGCTGGCCTTCGCCACCTACGCCCTGTTCGACCTCGACGTGCGCCTGGAGCTCTCCACCCGTCCGGACGAGCGCATCGGCGACGAGGAGATGTGGGATCGAGCCGAGGGCGCCCTCACCACCGCGCTCGCCGAGCAGGGTTTGGAGTATGAGCTGAACGCCGGCGACGGGGCCTTCTACGGCCCGAAGATCGACATGCACATGACCGACTCGCTCGGGCGCTCGTGGCAGTTGGGAACAGTCCAGCTCGACTACTCGATGCCGGCGCGCTTCGGCCTCACTTACACCGGCGCGGACAACTCCGAGCACACGCCCGTGATGATCCACCGCGCGTCATTCGGCTCCTACGAGCGCTTCATCGGGATCATGCTCGAGCACTACGCGGGCGAGCTGCCGCTGTGGCTCGCCCCCGTGCCGGCGATCGTGCTGGCGGTCTCAGACCACTACAACGACTACGCCCAGAGCGTCGCGCTGCAGCTGCGCGCGAGCGGCGCTCACGTCGAGTGCGACGATCGCGGCGAGTCGGTCGGACGCAAGATCCGCGACGCAGAGCTGCGCAAGATTCCCTACATGCTGATCGTCGGCGAGCGCGAGCAGGCCGATGGCAGCGTGTCCGTGCGCGAGCACGGAGCCGGCGACACCGGCGCCGTGCCGCTGCAGACCTTCGGCGAGCGCTTGCGCGGGGAGCTATACTCGGCTCCGTTGACACCCAGCCCATCCTCAGAACGCGACGCCTAGAGCACTCGCTTGACGCGTAGCAGCCACGACAGCTAGTGCCGGTACCGCGCAGGTTCGACCGGCGCCCGCCCGAGCGGGACCAGACCAGGGTCAACGAGCGCATCCGCGTGCCCGAGGTGCGCGTGATCGACGACGAGGGCTCACAGATCGGCGTGATGAAGACGCCCGACGCGCTCGCCTTCGCGCAAGAACGTGACCTGGACCTCGTCGAGGTCGCCCCGGAGGCCCGCCCGCCCGTGTGCCGCGTGCTCGACTACTCCAAGTACAAGTACGAGCAGGCCCAGAAGCTCAAGCAGGCGCGCAAGCACCAGCAGCAGATCACGGTCCGCGAGATCAAGTTTCGCCCGAAGATCGCCCAGCACGACTACGACACCAAGAAGCACCACGTCGAGCGCTTTCTGCGTCACAAGGACAAGGTCAAGGTCACGATCATGTTCCGCGGGCGCGAGGTCACCCATCCAGAGCGCGGCACCGCGATCCTCGACCGCCTCGCCGAGGAGCTCTCCGAGCTCGGCGTCGTCGAGCAGCGCCCGATGCAGGAAGGGCGCAACATGACGATGATGATGGCTCCCTCCAAGGCAGTGCTGGCCGGTCGCCTCGACGTGGGCGCCGCGCCCGACGGCGCCTCCCCGGACGGGGACGCTCCCGGCGAGCCGGCTGCGGGGGCCGCGGGGGCCGCTGAGAACGGTAGCGGTGCCCCCGGCGCGGACGCCGGCGCCCCATTGCAGTCGGCCGCGACGAACGGCGACAGCGCCGGCGCCGCGGGCACCGAGCCCCCGGCCGCGGCCGTCTCGTCTTCGGCCGAGACCTCTGCGACAGCCGGCGAGGACGCTCCCGCCTAACGGGAGGAGCCTGACGGCGGGCTCCCCGGGGGAATCTGGGCCGGCCGATCGGGCCGGGCATGTCATACTGTTGCGCTCGCCATGCCCAAGATGAAGACACACTCCGGCGCCAAGAAGCGCTTCAAGCTCACCGCCTCCGGCAAGGTGCGGGGCCGGCACGCCTTCACGAGCCACATCCTCGAGAAGAAGTCGCCCAAGCACAAGCGCGCCCTCGGCCGCCCGGCGACGATTTCCGACCACGACACGCCGCGTGTCAAGAAGCTGCTGGGAGCCGGCGGATGACCAGGGTGAAGCGCTCGTTGCACGCGCGCAAGAAGCGCCGGGCGACGCTCGAGCTGACGAAGGGGTTCCGCGGCGAGGCGCACTCGAACTACAAGCGCGCCAAGGAGGCCCTGATGAAGGCGGACGCCTACGCCTACAGGGACCGGCGCAACCGCAAGCGCGACTTCCGCCGGCTGTGGATCACGCGCATCAACGCCGCCGCGCGCCAGAACGGGATGAGCTACTCGCAGTTCATGCACGGCCTGTCGCTGGCCGGGATCGAGCTCGACCGCAAGGTGCTGGCCGACATCGCCGTGCGCGACGCCGACACGTTCCGACGTTTCGCCCAGACCGCCCGCGAGGCGTCGGCGTCGGCCGCCTGAGCACCGCACCGACATCGACACGCTCCGGGCGTCGCTCCTGACAGGGACGGCGCCTTTTTTGTGCCCACACCGACGAACCGCCACCCGACATCACGACCGATCGCATCGACCATCAGCGCTCATGACCATCACATCCCCCCACAACCCGCACCTCAAGCAACTGCGCCGGCTGGCGCGCAGGCGCGAGCGCGAGCGCGACGGCCGCTTCACGGCCGAGGGCGAGGATCTGATCGTGGCCGCAGAGCGCGCTGGGTGGCCGGCCGTGGAGGGGTATCGCGTGGCGGGCAGCGAGCTCGGTGGAGCGCAGTTCACCGACGTCGCGCCAGATGCGCTCGCGGCAGTGTCGACGCTCGGCTCGGGCACGCGCGCAATCGGCGTCTACGAGCAGCGCTGGCTGGACGCGCCCGTGGGCCCGCTGTGCGTGTACCTGCACGGCGTCCACGACCCCGGCAACGTCGGCACGCTGCTGCGCAGCGCGCTCGCGTTCGGCGCCTCCTGCTTGGCGCTCGGGCCGGACTGCGCCGATCCGTACTCGCCCAAGGCGGTGCGGGCGAGCATGGGCGCGATCTTCGCGGTCGAGCTCGCCCGTGTGCGCGACACGGCGGAGCTGCCGGGTGAGCGCGTCGCGCTCGTCGCGGGCGCGGGCGAACCGCTGCAGGCCCAGTCCGCTGCGCTCGCGGGATCAGCGGTCGTGACGCTGCTCGTCGGGGCCGAGCGCGCGGGCCTGCCCGCGGAGATGGTGAGCGCGTGCGAGCACGTCGCCCACATCCCCATCGCGGCGGAGTCGCTGAACGCCGCCATGGCCGCGACCGTGGCGCTGTATGAGCTGGTGCGCGGCGCGGGCGCCCCCGACCGTAGGATGCCCGGGTCATGAGCGAACAGGCACCCATCACGCCACCCAGCGAGGACCCAGGTCAAAGCCCGCTCCGGGAGATCGAGCGGATCGAGCGTGACGCGCGCGCGGCGGTGGCCGCGGCGCCCGACAGCGAGTCGCTGGAGCAGGCACGCGTCGCCCACCTCGGGCGCAAGGCCGAGCTGCCGCAGCTGCTGCGCGGCGTGGCGCAGCTGGAGCCCGCACAGCGCGGGGTCGTCGGCAAGGCCGCCAACCAGGCGCGGCAGGCGCTCGAGGCGCTGATCGAGACGCGGGCCGTCGAGCTGAGCGGCGCGCAGCTGGAGCGCGGTCTCGCCCAAGACACGATCGACGTCACGTTGCCCGGCAGCCCGCCGCAGCCGGTGGGGCGCCTGCACGTGCTCACCCAGACGCTGCGCGAGCTGGAAGACATCTTTCTCGGGCTCGGCTTCACCGTGCTCGAAGGGCCCGAGGTGGAGACCGTTCACTATAACTTCGACGCCCTCAACCACAGCCCCACGCACCCGGCGCGGGCTCGCACCGACACGTTCTACATGGCGCCGGACGTCGTCTTGAGGACGCACACCTCGCCGATGCAGATCAGAGCGATGGAGGCCCATCCGCCGCCGTTGTATGTGGCGATCCCCGGGCGCGTGTACCGCCCCGACTCCGACGCCACGCACACGCCCCAGTTTCACCAGGTGGAGGGACTGGCGGTGGACGAGGACATCACGCTCGCGGACCTCAAGGGAACGCTGCTCGCGTTCGCCCGGGCGGTGTTCGGCGATGCGCGCGAGGTCAGGCTGCGCCCCCATTTCTTCCCCTTCACCGAGCCGAGCGTGGAGGTGGACGTGTCGTGCTTTCACTGTGACGGCCGCGGCCACCTGCGCGACGGCGCGCGCTGCTACCTGTGCAAGGGCGAGGGCTGGCTGGAGGTGCTCGGCGCGGGCGAGGTCGACCCGAACGTGTACTCCCACATACCCACCACCGAGCGCAACGCCCCCGGGTATGACCCCGAGCGCGTGCAGGGTTACGCATGGGGGATGGGCGTCGAGCGGATCGCGATGCTCAAGCACGGCATCCCCGACCTGCGTCTCTCTTACGAAAACGACCTGAGGTTCCTGGAGCAGTTCGGCTGATGCGCGTACCGTTGACATGGCTGCGCGAGTACTGCGACCCCGACCTCGACGTCGCCGGCGTGGAGGAGCGGTTGACGATGACCGGCACCAAGGTCGAGGCGATTCACCATCACGGCGTGAGCGCCGCCGAGCGGTTCGTCGTAGGCAGGGTGATCGCGTGCGAGCGCCATCCGAACGCCGACCGGTTGAGCGTGTGCACGGTCGAGCTCGGGCAGGCGTCGGACGACGGGCCCGCGACGATCGTATGCGGCGCTCCGAACGTGGCCGCCGGCCAGACCGTGGCCGTCGCGCTCCCGGGCGCGGTGCTGCCCGATGGCATGGAGATCAAGCGTGCGAAGCTGCGTGGGGTCGTCTCCGAAGGGATGATCTGCGCCGAGCGTGAGCTCGACATCGGCCCTGGCGGTGAGGGGATACTCGTGCTGGATGACCTCGTGCTCGACGCCGACCGATCGGAGATCGACGGGATCTCCGATCGTCCAGCGCCCGGCACGCCGCTGGCCGATGTGCTCCCGATCGCCACCGAGGTGATCGAGCTGGAGGTGACGTCCAACCGGCCGGACTGTCTCGGCGTGTACGGGGTGGCGCGCGAGCTGCACGCCGCGACCGGAGCGCCGCTCGCGTCCGAGCCCTGGCGCGAGGACCCGGGCTCGCCGGGTGCGGTGACGGGCGCGGAGGTGACAGTGCAGTGCCCGGACCTGTGCCCGCGCTTCACCGCGCGCGTGTTCGAGCACGTCACGGTCGCCCCGTCCCCGCCGTGGCTGGCCGCGCGGCTAAGCGCCGCGGGGCAGCGGCCGATCAACAACGTTGTCGACATCACCAACTACGCGATGCTGCTCACCGGCCAGCCGCTGCACGCGTTCGACCTGGATCGCGTCGCGGATGCGCGCCTGACCGTCCGTCGCGCCGCCGATGGCGAGCAGGTGCGCACGCTCGACGGGCAGACGCGCACGCTCGACTCCGAGATGGTCGTCATCGACGACGCCGACGGACCGACGTCGATCGCGGGCCTGATGGGCGGCGAGCGCTCGGAGGTGCAACCGGACACCACACGCGTGCTGCTCGAGGTCGCCAACTGGCACGGACCAAGCATCCATCGGGCCTCGTGGGCGCTGGGGCTGCGCAGCGAGGCGTCTTCGCGCTTCGAGAAGGGGCTCGCGCCCGAGCAGTGCCTGTGGGCGCAGGCGGTCGCGACCAGGCTGATGATCGAGTGCTGCGGCGCAACGGTGCTGCCGGGCACGATCGACATCGGTGGCGACGGTCCGCCGCCGCCCGCGATCGGCCTGCGCGAGGCGCGCGTGCAGGCGATCCTCGGCATCGAGATTCCCCGCGCCCGCCAGGCGGAGATCCTGAATGCACTGGACTTCGAGACCGCCGACATGGAGGGTGGCCTGGAGGTGACCCCGCCTCCCGCTCGGCGCGAGGACGTCGCCCGCGAGGCCGACCTGATCGAGGAGGTCGCGCGGATCGACGGCCTGGAGCGGCTGCCCGCGACGCTCCCCGCCCGCCGGGGGGCGTACGGGGTGCTATCGCACGAGCAGCGGTTGCGCCGCCGCGCGCTCGACGCGCTCGTCGGGCGGGGGTGCAGCGAGACGGTGGGCTGGACGTTCGCCTCGCCCAGCCTCGCCGACCGCCTGCGCCTGGAGCAGGACGACCCACGCCGCGATGCCCCGATCGTCGAGAACCCACTGTCGGAGGAGCAGTCGCGGTTGCGCACCACCCTGCTCGGCTCGCTGCTGGACACGGCCGCGCGCAACGTCGCACGGGGAATGGGAGATCTGCGCCTGTTCGAGGTCGGGACCGTGTTCGCGTCCGCGGGAACGTCTCCGCAGTCCGACGCGCCCGACGGCTCGTCCACTGCGCTGGATGTGCGCCGCGAGACGGGCGTCGCCGAACGCCGCTCGCTCGCGGTGCTGCTCGCCGGAGAGCTGCACGAGCCCAACTGGGGCGTATCCACGCCCGCCCCGGCAGCCGACTTCTACGCCGTCAAGGGCATGCTCGAGGCACTGACCTCGGCGCTGCGCGTGAGCCCCATCGAGCTCTCGCCGGACCCGCAGCCGTTCCTGCACCCAGGCCGTGCCGCCGCCCTCGCCATCGGCGCCGGCGAGCCGATCGGCTGGCTGGGCGAGCTGCACCCGCTCGTCGCCGCCTCCTGGGAGCTGCCGGGCGCGAGCGTGTTCGAGATCGACCTCGACCGGCTGATCGCCGCCGCGCCGGCGCAGACCGACTACGAGGACCTGATCGGATACCCGCCGCTGCGTCAGGACCTGGCCGTCGTACTGCCCCAGGACGTGCCCGTCGCGACGGTCCTATCGGCCGCCCGCGACGCCGGCGGCAAGCTGCTGCGCGACGCGCATGTGTTCGACGTCTACACCGGAGCGCAGGTCGGTGAGGGTCGGCGTTCGCTGGCGCTGGCGCTGTCGTTCCGCTCCTCCGAGCGGACGCTTTCAGACGCGGACGTCGCGCCCGCGCGCGAGCGGATTCTTGCCGCGCTGGGTGAGCTCGGGGGTGAGCTGCGTGGCTGACACGACGGATCTCCCGCAGACCTTCGCCGCGGGCGCACCGCGGGTGCTCGTCGCCGGCGCCACTGGGTTCGCCGGTGCGCTGGCGGCGCACCTGCTGTGGCGCCATCCCCGTTTCGAGCTCGTCGGCGTGACCGGACGCTCGGAGGTCGGGCGGCGCCTGGACGACCTCTATCCGCGCTACCGCGTGCCGCTCACGATCGAGCAACTCGACCTCGATCGGCTCGCGTCCGAGCGCGATGCGGGCGCGCGCCTGGACGCGGCCGTCGTCGCCTACCCGCACGCCGCCGCTGCGCCCGCCGTCGGCGCGCTGCGCGAGCTCGGCGCGCGCGTCATCGACCTCAGCGCCGACTTCCGCCTCGCCTCGCTGCAGACCTACGAGCAGTGGTACGGCCCGCACCCGCGCCCAGACCTGCTCCACCAGGCCGTCTACGGACTGACCGAGCTGCGCCGCGCCCAGATCGCCGACGCTCCGATCGTCGCCAACCCGGGCTGCTACCCGACCGCCGCCATGCTCGCCCTCGCCCCGCTCGCCCGCGCCGGCCTCGTCGCCGATGTCGTCATCGACGCCAAGCAGGGCATCTCCGGCGCCGGGCGCACCTTCGACGACACCACCCATCTCTCCATGGCCGGCCAGAACATCCTCCCCTACAACGTCGCCCACCACCGGCACACCCCCGAGATCGAGGAGCAGCTCGCGCTGCTCGGCGCGAGCATGCCCGTCCAGTTCCAAGCCCACCTCGTGCCACTCGATCAGGGCGAGCTCGCCAGCTGCTACGTCACCACCATCCGCCCCACGGCGCCAGCCGAGCTGGCCGAGCTCTACGCCGGCGCCTACGCTCAGGAGCCCTTCGTCGAGGTCGTCACCGAGCCACCCGGCACGCGCGACGTGCAGGAGACCAACTTCTGCCGCGTCTTCGCCGCCGCCGATCCGCACACCGGCAAGGTCGTCGTGCTCTCGGCCATCGACAACCTCTGGAAGGGCACCTCCTCGCAGGCCGTCCAAAACCTCAACCTGATGTTTGGTCTGCCCGAGACGGAGGGCCTCCTGTGAGCGCCGGCAACGACGTGTTCGGCGATCGCACCTCCGCCGGACCGCCCCAGCCGTTCTTTCACTCGCGCTGGGTGCCCGCGCCCGCGCACGTGCGCGACCTCGGCCCGCAGGCGGGACTGCCCAAGGGCTTCAGGGCGGCCGGAGTGGCGTGCGGGATCAAGCCCTCGGGCAACCCCGACCTCGGAATCGTCATCTGCGACACAAAACAGCCGGTCAGCGCCGCGCGCTTCACCGCCACCGGAACGCCGGCCGCCCCGGTGCTCCTCAGCCGGGACCGCTGCAATCTGCATGGCCTGCGCGCGGTGCTCGCCAACTCCGGCTGCGCAAACGCCGAGACCGGCCAGCGCGGCCTCGACGACGCCGCCAAGACGCAGGGGGCGGCTGCGCTGGCGCTCGGCGTGCAGCCACACGAGGTCGTGCTCGGCTCCACCGGCGGCATCAGCTGGTATCTCCCCGTCGACGCCGTGCTCAAAGGCATCCTCGACGTCAGCTCGCGACTGCGCGGCGAGGGCGACAGCGACTTCCAGCAGGCGATCCAGACGACCGACGCGTTCGAGAAGCGCGCCAACCTCGAAGTGCAGCTCCCTTCCGGCGCGGTGCGGCTATCCGCCCAGTGCAAGGGCGCGGGCATGATCTCACCCAACTTCGCCACGATGCTCTGCTTCATCGAGACCGACGCCGCCCTGCGGGAGCACACCGCCGACCTGCTCCTGGGCGTGTGCGTCAAGCGCTCCTTCGATCGCTGCTCCGTCGACGGGCAGCTCTCCACCAACGACACCGCCGTCCTCATGTGCTCCGGCGCTTCCGGCGTGACGATCGAGCCCGAGTCTGAGGACGAGTTGCGCTTTGGCGAGGCGCTCGACGCGCTCCTGCGGGCGCTCGGGATCATGATGGTCGCCGATGGCGAGGGCGCTCGGCGGATTGCGCGCGTTGTCGTCCGCGGCGGGCACGCCGAGGGCGTCGAGGCGGTCGCGCGCCAACTCGCCAACTCTCCCCTCGTCAAAACCGCCCTGCACAGCGCCGATCCCAATTGGGGCCGTCTCGTCCAGGCCGCCGGCGCGGCGCTCGCCGGACGCGACTGGTTCCCCAACCCCCTCCCCCTGGACATCGCGATCGAGGGCATCACCGTCTGCTCCGCAAGCGCCTCCGTCGACTACGACACCGACGCCCTCGCCGCGGCCCTGCAACGGGATGAGGTCGAATACGAGCTCACCCTCCCGGGCTCCGGCGCCGAGACCGAGGTCTTCTTCTCGGACTTGGGCTACGAGTACGTGAAGATCAACGCCGAGTACACGACATGAGCCGGATTCAGCAACCCAAAGCGCTCTTGCTCGACCAGCCCGAAATGAGACCGGCCACACGGACCGAAATCCGGGGGCGGCGCGCAATTGTCTCCCCCTCAAACGACCCAGGGAGGCACCCATGCGCGATGTAGGCACGCTGCTCGAGGCGCTCCCGTACATCCGGGAGTTCCACGGCAAGACCGTCGTCATCAAGTACGGCGGCGCGGCGATGGAGGACGCGAGCCTGCGCGAGGAGTTCGCGCGCGACGTCGTGCTGCTCAAGTACGTCGGATTGAACCCCATCGTCGTGCACGGCGGCGGCCCCGACATCACCGCCTACATGCAGCGCCTCGGCCTGCCCGTCGAGTTCGTCGGCGGCCTGCGCGTCTCCGACGAGGCCACCGTCGAGGTCGCCAAGATGGTGCTCGTCGGCAAGGTCAACACCGAGATCGTGCTGCGCATCAACCGCCACGGCCAGCCCGCCATCGGGCTGTGCGGCGACGACGGCTCGCTGTTTCGCGTCTCCCGCCGCGCCGCGCCCGGCGGCGAGGACATCGGCTTCGTCGGACGCATCGACCACGTCGACGTCGATGTGCTGCACCACGTCTCATCCGACTACATCCCCGTCATCGCCTCCGTCGGCGCCGACCGCGACGGGCATTCCTACAACGTCAACGCCGACGAGGCCGCCGGCGCCGTCGCGGGCGCGCTCGGCGCCTACAAGGTCATCTTCCTGACCGACGTCCCCGGCTGGCTGCGCGACCCCGCCGATCCCGACTCGCTGATCGGACAGGCCAGCACCGCCGAGGTTCGCGCCGCGCTGCAAGAACTCGACGGCGGCATGCATCCCAAGCTGCAGGCGTGCGTCGACGCGATCGGCGCCGGCGTCTCCGCCGCACACATCCTCGATGGGCGCCTCGCGCATTCGCTCCTGCTCGAGCTCTTCACAGACGCAGGGATCGGCACGAAGATAGAGGCGGCGGCGTGACTCTGTCGGAGTTGCAGGCGCTCGAGCGCGAGCATGTCGTCCCGTCCTACGCCCGGTCGCCCGTCGAGTTCGTGCGCGGTGAGGGTGCGTGGCTGTGGGACGAGGAGGGCAACGAGTACCTCGACTTCCTGTGTGGCATCTCCGTCACGAACGTCGGGCATTGCCACCCGCGCGTGGTCGCGGCCGTGCGCGAGCAGGCGGGCCGGCTGATGCACGTCTCCAACCTGTTCTACACCGAGCCCGCGATGCGCCTGGCAGAGCGTCTGTCCGAGTCGAGCCTGGGCGGCAAGGTGTACTTCTGCAACTCCGGCGCGGAGGCCAGCGAGGCCGCGATCAAGCTCGTGCGCAAGGCCCACCCGAGCGGCGACGTCGTGGTCGTCTACGGCGCCTTTCACGGGCGCACCTACGGCGCCCTCTCGGCGACGCCCCAGGAGGCCAAGCAGGCGCCGTTCGCGCCGCTCGTCCCGGGCTTTCGCGCGGTCGAGCCCACGCCCGAGGCGCTCGCCGGCGCCGTCGACGCCGACACGGCCGCGGTGCTGCTCGAGCCGATCCAGGGCGAGTCGGGCGTGCACGCGCTCTCCACCGAGGCGCTCCAGGCGGCGCGCGCGGCCTGCGACGAGCACGGCGCGGCGCTCGTGTTCGACGAAGTCCAGTGCGGGATGGGCCGCACCGGCACGCTCTGGGCCTACGAGCAGACCGGCGTCACCCCCGACGCGATCACGCTCGCCAAGGCGCTCGGCGGCGGCCTGCCGATCGGCGCGCTGCTCACCGCTCCGCGCCTGGCCGACGTGTTTCAGCCCGGCGATCACGGCTCCACGTTCGCCGGCGGCCCCGTCATCGCCGCCGCCGCGCTCGCCGCGCTGGAAGTCACCGACGATCCCGCGCTGCTCGCCCGCGTGGGCGAGCTGGGCCAGCGGCTGCACGCCGGCCTGGAGCGCCTTCCCCACGTCTCCTCCGTGCGCGGGCGCGGCCTGATGCTCGCGTGCGAGCTCGACATCCCCGCGTCCGAGGTGGTGCGCCGGGCGCTTTTCGAGCAGCGCCTGATCCTCAACGCCACCGGCCCCACCACCGTGCGCCTGCTGCCGCCGCTGATCGTCGGCGCGCGGGAGATCGACACGGCGCTGGAGCGCCTGGGCGCGGCGCTGTCCGCCGGCGACGGCGGGTAGGGTTCGCGCCGATGAGCGCCGACCCGCCCGAGCAGGGCTTCCCCCCGCGCACCGCCTCCTACGAGGCCGACCCCGAGCGGGTCTCGCGCGTGCTGCTGCTCTACTCCGGGGGGTTGGACACGAGCGTGATGCTCAAGTGGATCCAGGACCGCTACGACGCCGAGGTCGTGTGCCTGACCGTCAACCTGGGGCAGCCGGGCGAGGACTACGAGATGGTTCGCGCCAAGGCTCTGGAGCTGGGCGCGCTGGACTGCCACGTCGTGGACGCGCGCGATCAGTTCGCGCGCGCGTACGTCCTGCCCGCGATCAAGGCCAACGCGCTGTATGGCGGCGGCTATCCGCTGTTCACCGCGCTCGGGCGCCCGCTGATCGCCAAGCTCGCAGTCGAGCTCGCGCGCGCGAGCGGCTGTGACACGATCGCCCACGGCTGCACCGGCAAGGGCAACGACCAGGTGCGCATCGAGGCGACCGTCGCCACGCTCGCGCCGGAGCTGCGCACGATCGCGCCGGTGCGCTCGTGGCAGATGGGCCGCGAGGAGGAGATCGCCTACGCGCGCGAGCACGGCATACCCGTCAAGGGCGGGACCGAGATCGCGCCCTACTCGATCGACGACAACCTGTGGGGGCGCTCCTCGGAGGGCCGCTGGATCGAGGACCTCGCCCACGCGCCCGAGGACGATGTCTTTCAGCTCGTCACCCCTCCCGAGGAGGCGCCCGATCAACCGCAGATCGTGGAGGTCGAGTTCGAGCGCGGCGTGCCGGTCGCCCTCGACGGCGAGCGCCTTGCACCGGTGGAGCTGATCGAACGGGCCGCTGTGCTCGCCGCGCGCCACGGCGTCGGGATCATCGACCACATCGAGGATCGCATCGTCGGGCTGAAGGTCCGCGACATCTACGAGGCGCCCGCTGCCGCGCTGCTGCTCGCGGCCCACCAGGAGCTCGAGCGCCTGGTGTGCACGATCCACCAAAACCGGTTCAAGCCCCAGCTCGAGAGCCAGTGGGCCTACCTCGTCTATGCCGGCCTGTGGTGGGAGCCGCTGCGCGCAGACCTCGACGCGTACATGGAGAGCGTCAACGCGCAGGTGACGGGCACGATCGGCCTCAAGCTCTACCGGGGCAGCGTCCGCGTGATCACGCGCTCCTCGCCGAACGCCGTCTACGACGCGAGCCTCGCGTCGTTCTCACAGTCCGGCGGCCTGTTCTCGCAGACGGCCGCGCCCGGCTTCATCGAGCTGTTCTCGCTGCAATCGCGCATGGCCTGGCGTTTGCGCAAGGATTCCTGAGGCGGCGCCACGCCGCACGCGCCGGACACGTCCGGTCGGAGACATACGCTGCAGGCGAGCCAAATGATCGCGGAGGGATCATCATCATCGTCATCGTCACAGACGCCCGTGCCGCGGGGAGGTCCTTCGCAGCCTCTCAGTGAGCGCGACCTGCTCGCCGAGCGTCGCGCGCGCCGTGCCGCGGAGTCCGGCGAGAACGCTCTCCTGCGCCGCGCCGAGACGGCTGAGGCGACCGTCAAGACGCTCGAAGGTCACCTCGCCGGCCTGTACCGGCGCCTGGAGGAAGCCGAACGGGGCGGGCGGCGAACGTCGGAGCTGGCCGAGCGGCTGGAGAACGTGGAGAGCGCGCTCGCGGCGATACGCGAGAGCCATCGCCGGATGGCCGGCACCGTCAGCGAGCTGAAGGACGTGGCGATGAGGCTGCGCGCATCCATCGAGGCAGAGCCCGCTCCCGCTCCCGAGCCGCCCCGCCCGCGCAGCGAGGAGATGGCCGACGCGCTGGCCGCCGCCGTCGAACGACTGCGTGCCCGCGCGCAGGAGAGCGTCGCGTCCCAGCCGGATACGACACCCGGCGCGCCTCCGACGGCGCGGGAACCGCACAAGCACAGCATGTCGCTGATCGGCCGCTGGCGAATGAGACGCAAACAGCGGCGCGGGCGCTGATCCTCCGCCGCCACAGCGCCTAACATCAGATCCCGGTGACCGTCCCCGCCTGCGCCCATCTGCACGTCCACTCCGAGTACTCGCTGCTCGACGGGGCGTGCAAGATCGAGGCACTGGCCGCGCGCGCCGCCGAGTTCGGCCAGCCTGCCCTGGGCCTGACCGACCACGGCGTGATGAACGGCGCCGTAGAGCTGCACAAGGCCTGCGCCGCACACGGCGTCAAGCCGATCGTGGGCTGTGAGATCTACCTCGTCGACGATCATCTCGCGGCCGCCGCCGGCCCGGGGTCGCCAAAGGTGGCGCGCAACCACCTGACGCTGCTGGCCTGCAGCGACGAGGGCTATCGCAACCTGGTGAAGCTCTCCTCGGCGGGCTTTCTGGAAGGGCTCAACCGCGGCAAGCCGACCGTCGACCTGCACCAGATCGAGCGCCACTCCGACGGGGTGATCGCGCTCACCGGCTGTCTGGCCTCGCGCTTCTGTCAGCGACTGCTGGAGGATCGGCCCGAGGATGCCCGCGCCCACGCCGATGACCTGCGCCGGATATTCGGCCCGGAGAACGTCTACTTCGAGGTGCAGAAGAACGGGCTCGCGCCGCAGGAGAAGTGCAACGATCAGATCGTGCGCATCGCCCGCGAGCTCGGCGCCGGCCTGGTGGGCACCGGCGACGTCCACTACCTGCGTCGCGAGGACTATGACCACCACACCGCGCTGCTGTGCGTGCAGACCAAGAGCACGCTCGCCGCGCCGAAGCTGACGTTCGACACGAATGAGTTCTTCCTGCGCGACAACGCACAGATGGCCGACGCGTTCGCGCAGTGGCCCGAAGCGATCGCCAACACGCTGCAGATCGCCGAGCGCTGCTCGGTGGAGCTCGAGCTCGGCAAGCAGCTGATCCCCAGCTACTCAACGCCCGACGGCTCCAGCGAGCGCGACTTCCTGCGCGCACGCGTGCTCGAGGGTCTGGCCTTGCGCTACGGCGATCCGCCGCCGGCGGACGCGGTGGCGCGCATGGAGATGGAGCTCGACGTGATCGACCGGATGGGCTTCAACGCCTACTTCTTGATCGTCTGGGACTTCGTGCGCTACGCCAAGGAGAACACCATCGCCGTGGGTCCCGGGCGCGGTTCCGCCGCCGGCTCGATCGTCGCCTATTGCCTGGCGATAACCGACGTGGATCCGCTGCGCTACGACCTGCTGTTCGAGCGGTTCCTGAACCCCGAGCGCGTGTCGATGCCCGACATCGACATCGACTTCTCTGTGCGCGGGCGCGAGCAGGTGATGAAATACGTGACCGACAAGTACGGGCGCGAGTCCGTCGCGCAGATCGTCACGTTCGGCAAGATGTTCCCGCGCGCCGCCACCCGCGACGCGGCGCGGGTGCTGGGCTTGGACTACGGCGCGGGCGATCGTCTGGCAAAGCTGATCCCCGATCCGATCATGGGCCGCGCGCCTTCCTTCGAGGAATGCCTGAAGCCGGGGCAGCCGCTGCGTAAAGCGTGCGACGAGGACCCGACCGCCAAGCGGATCGTCGACGTGGCCCAGGGTCTCGAGGGGATCGTGCGCAACAGCTCGATCCACGCCGCCGCCGTGGTGATCGCCGACCGCCCGCTGACCGACATCGTGCCGCTGCAGCTCGCCGACGCCGGCGCGGACGAGAACGGCGAGCGGGCGTTTCGCACCGTCACCCAGTTCTCGATGAAGCCGATCGAGGACATCGGCCTGCTGAAGATGGACTTCCTCGGCCTGCGCAACCTCGACGTGATCGAGGACGCGCTGGACATCATCGAGCGCTCGAGCGGCGAGCGCCCGGACATGACGACGCTGCCCCTGGATGATGCGCGAACGTATGAGATGCTCGCGCGAGGCGACTCCACCGGCGTGTTCCAGTTCGAGTCCGAGGGCATGCGCGAGGCATTGCGGAAGGTGCGTCCGGACGAGTTCAACGACCTCGTCGCGCTCAACGCGCTCTACCGTCCGGGCGCCATGGACCAGATACCGGTGTACGCCAAGGGCAAGCACAACCCGCAGGCGATCTCCTATCCGGACGAGCGCCTGCGCCCGATCCTGGAGTCCTCCAAGGGCGTGATCCTCTACCAGGAGCAGGCGATGCGGATCGCCAAGGAGCTCGCGGGCTTCTCGGGCGCCAAGGCCGACGATCTGCGCAAGGCGATCGGCAAGAAGAACCGCGTCGCGATGGCCGCCCTGAAGCCCGAGTTCGTCGAGGGCTGCCGGGCGTCGGGCACGAGCGCGCAGACGATCGAGTTTCTGTGGCAGACCAACGAGCGCTCGGCCGACTACTCGTTCAACAAGAGTCACGCCGCCTGCTACGGGCTGATCGCCTATCGCACGGCGTGGCTGAAGGCCAACCACCCCGCCGAGTACATGGCCGCGCTGATCTCCTCGGTGATGTCCACCAAGGACAAGGTCCCGTTCTTCGTCGCGCGCTGCGAGGAGATGGGGATCGAGATCCTGCCGCCCGACGTCAACCTCTCAGACCACCGGTTCACCGTCGGCGCGCCGAGCGCAAAGGGCGGGATCGGCAACATCCGCTTTGGACTGGACGCCGTCAAGGGCGTCGGATATCAGGCGGTCGAGGCGATCAAGCGCGCGCGCGAGGAGGGCGGGGAGTTCGCCTCGCTATGGGACTTCTGTGAGCGCGTGGACAGCCGCGCCGTCAACAAGAAGGCGATCGAGGCGCTGGTCAAGTGCGGCGCGCTCGGCTCCACCGGCGCGAGCCGCAAGGGCATGCTCAGCGTGCTCGAGCAGGCCCAGGTCGCGGGCCAGAAGGCCCAGCAGGACGCGCAGATCGGCCAGGGCTCGATCTTCGACCTCGCCCCCGAGCCGGGCGCGCCGTCCGCCGAGGGCGCCGGCGCAGAGGCGGGCGGGCTTGGTGAGGGCGCGATCACGGCTGCGACGCCGCGCCCGGGCGCGGCGTTCGCCCGCCCGGCTCATTCCCCGATCCCGACCGAGGAGTTCGACCAGGCGGAGCTGCTCGCGGTCGAGAAGGAGGCGATCGGCCTGTTCGTGTCCGCGCATCCGCTCAAGCCCCTGCGCGAGATCCTGCGCGCGCGCACCGATTGCCAACTGGCCGCGCTGAATGATCGCCGCGACAAGGACTGGGTGACGGTCGGCGGGATCATCGTCGAGGCCAAGCGCATCCGCACCCGCTCGGGCGATCCGATGATGTTCGCCACGCTCGACGATCTCGGGGGCGCCGTCGAGATGCTCGTGTTCGGCAAGGCGCTGTCCGAGCACGAGACCGCGCTCGCGGTCGATCGGGTGGTGCTCGTGCGCGGGCGTGTCGATCACAAGGAAGCCGGCAAGACCTGCCTCATCGCCCAGACCGTCGAGGTGTTCGCCCCCTCAGAGCAGGAGATCGCGCAGGCTCGCAAGCAGGCCGACGCGGACGCTCGCACGGCCGTCGCGCTCGCCAAGCCCCTGCACATCCAGATCGATCCCGCCCGCCTGCCCGCCAGCGCGATCGAGGACCTCCGCCAGATCGCCGCCGACTTCCCCGGACCCGCCGAGATCGTGCTGAAAGTCGGTGCCCGCGCGCTGCGTCTCGGCGACGCCTACCGCGTGCAGAACACCCCTACGCTGCGCGCCGAGCTGGAAAACGCGCTGGCGCCGCTCTCCGCCGTCGCGTAGAGCAGCCTATTTGCGCTGGGCGCGCCGACCGCGCTCGGCCAGCTCCCGAGCGAGCTCGACTTCCTCGCGCGAGGGCCCTGCGCGATTCTCGCCCGGAGTCTCCAGCACGCACGGCAGCTTCTGCAGCTCCGGCGCGGACAGGAACGCCGCGCAGCCATCCTCGCCGAGCTCGCCCGCGCCGACGTTCGCGTGCCGGTCGCGGTTCGATCCCAGCGGCGTCTGGGAGTCGTTGAGGTGCAGCGAGCGCACGCGACCGCGACCCAGCACGCGCGTGCATTCGTGCAGCACCGAGCTCATGCCGCCCGCCGTGCGGATGTCATATCCGGAGGCGAGCAGATGGCAGGAGTCCAGGCACACTCCGATGCGCTCGTCTGCGCCGGCCGCGTCCAGCAGCCCGGCGAGCTCCTCGAACGAGCGCCCGAGCGTGCCGCCCGCGCCGGCCGTGTTCTCCAGGTGCAGCTCGCAGCCCTCGCTGTCGGCCAGCGCTTGTGAGATCGTCTCGCCGGCGCGCGCGATCGCCTCGCCGACGTGCCCAGTCTTGGCCGAGCCGGGATGGAGCACCACGCCGTCTGCTCCGATCGCATGGCCCACGCGCAGGGAGTGCGTGAGCGATGTCAGCGACTTGGCGCGAATGTCCGGATCATCGCTGGCGCAGTTGAGCAGATACACGGCGTGGATCAGCACCGCGCCGATCGGGCTGTCGTCCATCGCCTCGCGAAACGCCGCGAAATCCTCGTCGGTGTAGGCGGTCGGGCGCCACATGCGCGGCGACTGATTGAAAATCTGGATCGCCTCACAGCCGCGCTCCACGCCCCGCTCGATCGCTTTCGGCAGGCCGCCGGCGGGCGAAACGTGCGCTCCGATTAGCATGGCGGCGATCTTATGGATTCTCTCGCCGATCAGCCCGAGCGCCCCATGCGCGTGAGGTTCGCGCCGTCGCCCACCGGCGCGCTGCACATCGGTGGCGCTCGCACCGCCCTGTTCAACTGGCTGTTGGCGCGCCATCACGGCGGAGAGCTGGTTCTGCGCATCGAGGACACCGATCGCGAGCGCTCGACGCCGGAGAACGTCGAGCAGATCCTCGACGCGCTGCGCTGGCTGGAGCTCGACTGGGACGAGGGACCGATCCTGCAGACCGAACGCTCCGAGCGTCATGCGCAGGCGTTGCGGGCGCTGCTGGACGGCGGTTACGCCTACCGCTCGAACGCGACCGCCGAGGACGTCAAGGCCTACAAGCTCGCCCACGGCGCCGAGCGTGGGTTCCGCGGCGAGCCCGAGGCTGAGGGGGCGATACGGCTGCGGGTGTCCGACGAGGGCGCCACGGTCGTCCACGACGCCGTCCGCGGCGACACGCGCTTCGAGCACGTCCATCTCGACGATCCCGTGATCGCCCGCGCCGACGGCTCGACGCTCTACAACTTCGCGGTCGCGATCGACGATCTCGACGCTCGCATCACCCACGTCGTCCGCGGCGAGGACCACCTGTCAAACACCCCCAAGCAGTTGCTCGTGCTGGAGGCCGCACGAGCCGCCGGGCTCGGTCCTCAGACCCCGCCTATGATCATTACGCCGCTCTACGCGCATTTGCCGCTGCTGCACGGGCCGGACGGTAGGAAGCTGTCCAAGCGCCACGGCGCCGCCTCCGTGCAGGAGCTGCGCGACGCGGGCTACCTGCCCGAGGCCGTGCGCAACTACCTGGCGCTGCTTGGCTGGGGCGCGGGCGACGGTCAGACCGTGCTGTCTACCGACGAGCTGATCGCGCGCTTCGGGCTCGACCGCGTCAGCCGCAATCCGGCGCGCTTCGACGAGACAAAGCTGCGCTGGCTGAACGGCGTGTGGATACGCGAGTTGCCCGTCGGCGGGCTCGCCGCTCGGATTGCGACGTTCCTGTGTGACGGCGGTCACGCCGCTGCCGCCGAGGACGACAGGCTCGCTCGCGCCGTGCAGATCAGTCAGGAGAAGATCCACACGCTCGCGGACTTCTGGCCGCTGACCGGTCCCCTGCTCGAGGAGCCCGTGGACGATCCCAAGGCGCGCGAGCGCTGGCTCGGCGAGGAGGGGACGGCCACGCTCAGGCGGGCGCGCGAGACGCTGGTCGCGCTCGACGGATTCTCAGAGGCTGAAGTGGGCTCGGCGCTGCAAGCGCTCGTCGCGCGCCTGCAGGCCAAGCCGCGCGAGGTCTACCAGCCCGTGCGCGTGGCGATCGCCGGTAGTACCGTCTCACCCGGCATCTTCGAGAGCGTCGCGCTGCTTGGCCGCGAGGAGACGCTGCGCCGGATCGACAACGCGCTGGAGATCTCCTGAAATTTTTCTCTCAACCATTCGTTCCCGCATGCCGATAGGACATCGACGATGCCAGCGACGGCGACCAAGACCAAGAGCGGCGCCCGCAAGACGGCGTCCGCCGCCGCGAGTCGTAAGCGCGGGGCCCTCAAAGCGGTCGCTCCCGCGCCCGGCGCACCGGGCGCGCCCGTCGGGTCCGGCGGAGCGTCCGCGCCGGCTGCGGCGTCGACCCGTCGTCAGAGCGAGGGCCATGGGCGGCGTCTGACGAGCGCGTTCGAAGCGCTCGAGGCGTTTCCCGCCCTCGCGGAGTCGCGCAACCGTCTGCTCGCGGTCGTCGAGAAGGACAATGTCGCCACCGCCGACATCGTCGCCGCGGTGGAGTCCGACGTCGCGCTCAGCATCGCCGTGCTGCGTCTCGCCAATCAGGCGCAGGGTCGGCGCGGGCGCGTGGAGACGATCGTCGCGGCTGTGGAGGTGTTGAGCGAGCAGACCGTGCAGGCGCTCGCCGCGCGGGTACGGACATTCGACTTCTTCGAGCGCTCGAGCGTGTGGGACACGGCGCCCGAGCGCTTCCGGCTGCACGCGCTGTCCACCCAGCACGCCGCCGACCGGCTTGCGGCCGAGGTGGGCTATGAGCACCGCGATCGCCTGACCGTCACGAGCCTGCTGCACGATGTCGGCAAGCTGGTGCTGCTGCACGCCTATCCCGGCTATCCCGCGCAGGTGCACCGCGGCGCCAGGACACCGGAGGAGCGCATCCATCAGGAGCGCCGCGAGCTGGGCGTCGATCACGCGCTGGTCGGCGGCGTGCTGATCCGCCGCTGGGGTCTGCCGAGCAGCGTCGCGATCGCGATCGAGCGCCACCACAACCCCGACGTCGAGGGCGAGCTCGCGTTCGTGCGCCTCGCGGACATGCTCGCCCACTACGAGCAGGGCTCGGTCGTCTCGCCCGGGGAGATGCTGCAGACCGCGCGCGTGCTCGGACTGGGGGCGGAGGAGCTCAGGCGCGTGATGTACGAGCTGCCGAGCACCACCGGCCAGCGCCAGCGCCACGTCGACCCCTCGCCGCTGTCCGGACGCGAGCTCGGGGTGCTGCAACGCCTCGCCGAAGGCAAGGTTTACAAGCAGATCGCCCACGAGCTGACGCTCTCCACGAGCACGGTGCGCACCCACTTGCACAACATCTACGGCAAGCTCGGCGCGGTCGACCGCGCGCAGGCCGTCCTGATCGCGACCGAGCGCGGCTGGCTCTGAGACGACCGCTGGGCGGCGCGATGCGTTGTCCTTACCGATCGTAGATCGATGGGATCTCCGATCGGCCAGCACGCGTACCGATCGACGATCAGATGCGATCGCCGATCGGCCAGCACGCCACGCTCCCTGCGTCCTTACCGATCGAAGATCGATGGGATCTTCGATCGGCCAGCATGCCCAGCGGCCGTCTCAGGGCGTCGTTCCGTAGAGTCGTAGCGACGAATGAGGACGCGATGATCTCGATCACCAGCAAGTCCCCGTATGCCGTGCTCGCGCTCGCCGAGCTGGGGCGCAGCGCGGGCTCGGACCCGGTGCCGATCGGCGAGCTGGCGCGCCGGCGCGAGGTGCCGGTGCAGTTCTTGGAGCAGCTGTTCGCGGTGCTCAGGCGCGCCGGGGTGATCAGCTCCCAGCGCGGCGTCAAGGGCGGCTACCGCTTCGCGCGCGAGCCCGCGAGCGTGACCGTGCTGGAGGTCGTGGAGCTGCTCGACGGTCCCCTCGGGCGCGATGCCGAGGGCGTGTTCGCCGACGCGGCGCGGGCGGCGCGCACGGTGCTCGCACAGACCACGATCGCGGATGTGATCGAGCGCGAGTCGCGCGAGGCCGGCGCGAGCATGTATTACATCTGAGCCATCTGAGTCGCCCGACATCCAAAGGGGGCGCTCTCGGCGATCGCCCCGCCCACTATTGTCGTGGGCGCTATGCCCCGAATCCCGATCAACATTGCGGAGCTGGTGGGAGACACGCCGCTGATCGCGCTGCCGGGGCTGCTGCCGCAAGCGGCTGCCGAGAACGGGGTGGAGCTGTTCGCCAAGCTCGAGTCGCAGAACCCGGGCGGATCGGTCAAGGACAGGATCGGCGTGGCTATGATCCAGGCCGCCGAGCGGGAAGGCAGAATCGAGCCGGGTCGCACCACGATCGTCGAGGCGACCTCCGGCAACACCGGCATCGCGCTCGCGTTCGTGTGCGCCGCCCGCGGCTATGACCTGGTGCTGACGCTTCCACAGGGCATGTCGCGCGAGCGCGAGAGCCTCCTGCGACTGTATGGAGCGCGGGTGCGGATCACCGAGTCGCTTGGCGGGATGGGCGAGGCCGTCGCCGCCGCTCGCGCGCTGGCCGGCGAACCCGACGTGTTCCTGCCCGACCAGTTCTCCAACCCAGCCAACCCCGCGATCCACCGGAGCACGACCGGCCCGGAGATCGAGCGCGCGCTGGACGGGCGTATCGACGTGCTCGTCGCCGGGGTCGGCACGGGCGGCACGATCACCGGCGCCGGCGGCTATCTGCGTGAACGCAACCCCGGCCTGCACATCGTCGCGGTGGAGCCCAGCGGCTCGGCCGTGCTCTCGGGCGGCACGCCCGGCCCCCACCGCATCCAGGGCATCGGCGCGGGGTTCGTGCCGGCGATACTCGACCGCGCGCTGCTCGACGAGGTGATCGCCGTCTCCGATGAGAACGCGATCCACACCGCGTGGGACTGCGCCCGCCGCGCGGGCGTGCTCGCCGGGATCTCCTGCGGCGCCGCGCTGTGGGGCGCCCTGCAGGTCGCTGCGCGCCCCGAGTTCGCCGGCAGGCGAGTTGTCGTGATCATGCCCGACTCGGGTGAGCGCTACGTCTCGCAGGCGTTTTTCGCCCCCTGACTCTCGCCGCTTGGGACCGGGCTCTCGATTGCAACTCGGAGGAGTAGTCCATGTGCCGGTCGATCCCGGATGATCGGTAGCACGCGGCCGGTCGCCGTGCGGCATCAGACTGCCGCTCGGCATCGGCCCCAGGGGTGAAGCCGGAGGCGTGGGTGGAAACATCGCCGGGGGACGAAACGACGGCGCTACGCTGTTCGCATGCCCGGCCTCAGCGCGCTCGCACAGCTTGCCCGCGAGCTGCGTCGCGACATGAATGCCGCGCGCGAGCGCGATCCCGCGGCTCGCGACGTGGGACCGGTCGAGCTGTGCCTGACCTGGCCCGGCATCCACGCGCTGCTGTCCCATCGCGTCGCGCACGCGCTGCACGAGGAGGGCGTGCGGCTGCTGCCGCGGGCGATCTCGATGGTCACGCGCACGCTGAGCGGGATCGAGATCCATCCCGCTGCGCAGATCGGCGAGGGGCTGTTCATCGATCACGGCGCCGGCGTCGTGATCGGCGAGACGGCCATCATCGGCAATGATGTGACGCTGTATCAGGGCGTGACGCTCGGGGGCACGGGCTTCGCCACGGGCAAGCGCCATCCGACCGTGCAGGACAACGTCACGATCGGCTCGGGCGCGAAGCTCTTGGGGCCGATCACGATCGGCCATGGGGCAAAGATCGGCGCCAACAGCGTGGTCATCACCGACGTTCCCCCGAACTCGACGGTAGTCGGCAATCCCGGCCACCCCGTGCGCGTGGACGGCCGTCGCGTCGAGGGCCCCGACGCCGACTGGATTCACCTGCCCGACCCGATCGCCGAGGCGATCCAGGCGCTGGCGAGTCGCATCGGCGCGCTGGAGCGCGCCGTGGGCGAGCTCTCCGGCGTGGAGCCCGATGCCCCGGTGACGGAGGTCACGCCGCTGCGCGGCGTGCGCGGACCCAATCCGGCCGGAGGTTAGTCGCAATTGCCCGGATCGGGCCGGCCGAGCGCACATCTATCCTGAGGTTGGATGCCTGACGAAGCGCCAGCGTCGCTGGTTTCGAGCGACGACCTCGACGAGCCCCGGCCACCGGGCCAGCGGTCCCCGGAGGAGGAAGGACGGATCGAGCGCCTGCTGGAAGGGCTGAACGAGCCCCAGCGCGAGGCGGTCACCCATGGCGAGGGGCCGCTGCTGATCCTGGCGGGCGCGGGCAGCGGCAAGACGCGCGTGCTGACGCACCGGATCGCGTTCTTGATCTACACCGAGCAGGCGCATCCGCACGAGCTCCTGGCGATCACGTTCACGAACAAGGCCGCGCAGGAGATGCGCGGTCGCGTCGAGCGGTTGCTGGGGCGTAACACGCGCGGGATGTGGCTGATGACGTTCCACGCGGCCTGCGCGCGCATCCTGCGCTCCGAGGCGCAGCGCCTCGGGTACACGCGCCAGTTCACGATCTACGACCAGGCCGATGCGCGGCGGCTGACCAGGCGCTGCATCGACGAGCTGGGGATCGACCCCAAGCGCTTCACGCCGGCGGCGATTCACAGTCAAATATCGGCGGCCAAGAACCGGCTGCGCGCCGCCGAGGAGTACCGCCAGGCGGTGGGCTCGCCGTTCGAGGAGATGGTCGCCGACGCGTACGAACTGTACGAGCGCGATCTGCTGCGCATGAACGCGATGGACTTCGACGACCTGCTGTTCCGCGCCGTTAACGTGCTCGAGCTCTACGAGGAGGTGCGCACGCGCTACGCGCGCGCGTTCCGGCACGTGCTCGTGGACGAGTACCAGGACACCAACTACGCGCAGTACCGGCTGCTGCAGCTGCTCGTTGCCGATAGGGGAGACACTCGCTCTGCCGGACCGGGAGACGCTCGCTCCGCTCGTGTCCCCGAACCGGCCAGCATCCCCCGATCGGCCAGCGGCAGAGCCCCCAAGCGCGGGGAGCGCGTCCAGCTGGAGGGACATCGCAACCTGGCGGTGGTGGGCGATGACTCGCAGTCGATCTATGGGTTTCGCGGCGCGGACGTGCGCAACATCCTCGACTTCCAGGACGACTTTCCCGACGCGCGCGTGGTCAAGCTCGAGCAGAACTACCGCTCGACCCAGCGCATCCTGTCGGCCGCCAACGCGGTGATCGCCAACAACCGCGGGGGCATCGCCAAGCGGCTGTGGAGCGACCGCGGCGACGGCGAGCCGATTCACGTGCGCGAGCTGGAGGACGAGCACGGCGAGGCGCGGTTCGTCGTGGGGGAGATCGAGCGGCTCGTGGACGAGGGCGCCGCGCGCGCGGAGATCGCGGTGCTATATCGGACGAACGCGATGTCGCGGGTGATCGAGGACACGCTCGTGCGCCGCGAGATCGCCTATCAGGTGATCGGCGGCACGAAGTTCTACGAGCGCGCCGAGATCAAGGACGCGATCGCCTACCTGTCGTGGCTGGCCAACCCCTACGACGTGGTCGCGTTCACGCGCATCGTCAACTCTCCCCGCCGCGGCCTGGGCCGCACGTCGCTGTCGCGCATCGTCGCGCACTCCGCCACCGTGGGGGTGTCGGTGTGGGAGGCGGCGGCGGCCGCCGAGCGGATCCCCGGCCTTGGAGCCGCGGCCGTCAAGTCGCTGACGCGGTTCATGTCCACGATGGCCGAGCTGTCCGAGCTCGCGCAGCAGGGCATCCCCGTCGGAGACCTGCTGGATGCGGTGCTGTCGCGCACCGGCTACCTCGACGCGCTGGAAGCGGAGGCGCTGGGGGGCGCGGAGAAGACGATCGAAGCGCAGGGGCGCTTGGAAAACCTCGACCAGCTCGTGGAGGTCGCGCGCGAGTTCGACGCCGCCGCGACCGAGGCGCAGGACACGCTCGAGCAGTTCCTGCAGCAGCTGGCGCTCGTCGCCGACGCGGACGCCCGCCGCGAGGACGACGGGCTGGTGACGCTGATGACGCTGCACAACGCCAAGGGGTTGGAGTACCCGATCGTGTTCATCGCCGGCTGCGAGGAGGGCGTGTTCCCGCACTCGCGCGCGCTGGACGAGGGCGGGCTGGAGGAGGAGCGGCGGTTGTTCTACGTCGGCGTCACCCGCGCCAAGCGCGAGCTGCACCTCTCCTACGCGCGGCGGCGCTCGGTGTTCGGGCAGGCCACATACGGGCTGCGCAGCCGCTTCCTGGACGAGATTCCGGCCGAGCTGACCGACCACGAGGAGGAGCTGCGGTTGAGCGCGGGCGCCGCCCCGGTCGGTGCGGGCGCAGGCGGGCGGACGATCGGCGGGCGCTCCCCACAGAGCTGGGCAGCCTCACGCGCCGCCGAGACGGCCCCCGCCGAGACGTATCGCATGGGCGAGGACGTCGTGCACGCCGCGTTCGGCGAGGGCGTCGTCACGGGCGTGGAGCCGGGCGGGGTGATCGTCGTGCGGTTCGCCGACGACGGGTCCGAACGCAAGCTGATGGCCGAGTACGCGCCGATCAGCCGCCGCTGAGCTGAGGGTCCGTCAAGAAATATCTGACGGTCCGGATGCACTCGTCTGGCGGCGCCAGCCGCCACCCACGATGCTCGACGTGCCACCAGCACGCCTGCGCTCGCGTGCGTCGTCTGGCATCCACCATCCAAGCACCCCGATCCCGTCACCTATTTCTTGACGAACCCATACGATCCACCCTGTGACGGCGCAGATCATCGATGGCAAGGCGGTCGCCGCGCGCGTGCGGGCGGAGGTCGCCGAGGAGGTGCGCGCGTTCACCGAGCGAACGGGACGCGTACCGGGGCTGGCGACGGTGCTGGTCGGCGAGGACCCGGCGTCGGCGATCTATGTGGGCGGCAAGCAGCGGGCGAGCGCGCAGGCGGGGATGCAGGCGTTCGATGTGCGCCTGCCGGCAGACGCGACGCACGAGCAGGTCGCGCAGCAGTTGCACGAGCTGGCGGAGAACGAGGATGTGAGCGGGATTCTGCTGCAGCTGCCGGTGCCGGAGCCGCTGGACGGCCCGTCGCTGACGGAGTTGGTGCCGCCGGAGAAGGACGTGGACGGGCTGACGCCGGTGAACGCCGGCTTGCTGTCGCTGGGACGCCCCGGGTTCGTGTCGGCGACGCCGCTGGGCGTGCTCGAGCTGCTGCGCCGGAGCGAGGTCGAGCTGGAGGGCGCCGAGGCTGTGGTGGTGGGGCGCTCCAACCTGTTTGGGAAGCCGATGGCGCAGCTGCTGCTCGCGCGCAACGCGACTGTGACGGTATGTCACTCGCGCACGCGCGATCTGCGCGCGGTGTGCGCCCGCGCGGACGTGCTGATCGCCGCGGTCGGGCGCGCGCGACTGATTGAGGGAGACTTTGTCAAGCCCGGTGCGGTCGTGATCGACGTGGGCATGAACCGGCTCCCGCCCGAGCGGGCCGGCAGCAGGAGTGGGCTGGTCGGGGACGTCGACTTTGCGGCCGCGGTGGAGGTCGCCTCGGCGATCACCCCGGTGCCCGGCGGCGTGGGCCCGATGACGATCGCGTGCCTGCTGCGCAACACGCTGCAGGCGGCGCGCATGCAAGTGGGAGCCGAGGTATAGATGTCGCCGAGGTCATACCAGCCGAGCATGAGAGCTCATCCCGCCCTCGCGCGTCCTGCCGGCGGCGCGCGGCTCGAGATGACGCGCCGATGAGCCTCCGACGCTTGCGCCTCGGCGAGCTGCTCGCGCTGGCGGGCGCGATCTGCGTGATCGTGTCGCTGTTCCTGCCCTGGTATGAGAACGCGGGGGGCAAGCTCAGCGCGTGGAACACGTTCGGGCCCGCGCTCGTGCTGCTGATCGCGGCGGTCGCGGCCGCGCTCGGGCTGGTCGTGAGCGCGATCACCGAGCGCAGCACGGCGCTGCCGGTCGCCGCGGGGGTGTGGAGCACGCTGTTCGGGGGCGTCGCCGTGATCGCGGCGATCGTGCGGGTGCTGGAGCGCCCCGAACACGCCTTCTCGCTGTGCGCGGGGGCGTGGCTGGCGCTCGCGGGGGCGATCCTTATGCTCGTCGGCTCGTGGCAGTCGCTGCGCGACGAACGCCCGTCGCTGTATGGGCCGGCGGACCCGCCGCCGCTGCCACCGCCCGATCCTCACCCCAATGGCACGGGGGCTCGATAGCCGGAGACACCGCTTTTGCCCGTCGCGTTAGCGGGCGTCTCGACGGACGCCACGTAGAATGCGCGGCATGAAAGTCCGCGCCTCAATGACCCCCTCGACCCACCATCTATCGTGACACGAACCCGGTGATCGACCGCGACGAAGTCCTGCACGTCGCCCGCCTGGCGCGGCTGCGGCTGGCCGAGGAGGAGATCGAGCCGCTGGCTGAAGAGCTGTCGGCAATCCTCGACCACGTCGCGCACATCGGCGAGCTCGACCTGGAGGGGGTGGCGCCGACGACGCATGTGGTCGAGATGACGGGCGCGCTGCGCGCGGACGAGCCGCGCGAGTCGCTGCCGCGCGAGGTCGCGCTGGCGCAGGCGCCCGCGGTGAGCGGCCATGGATTCTCTGTGCCAAGCCCCCAGGCATGATTCTGAATGCGCATGGCGGGCGCGATGTATGCTCGTCAGCATTCGTAACGGTCACGGCAGCAGGATCGGGCCACGCGCCGTCGAACCCGGAACCGTCGCCCACAGGGACTGGACATCAGCCATGAGCACCATCACCTTCGACGTCCCCGATGTCCACGACGCGATCGACGCTGACCGCTCGCTGCGAGTCCGCGGCGGCCGGTCACTGCAAGGCGAGGTCCGTGTTCGTGGTGCGAAGAACACGCTGCCCAAGAGCATGGTCGCCGCGCTGCTTACCGATCAGGAGTGCGTGCTGCGCAACGTCTCGGGCATCCGCGACGTGGAGATCGTCGGACGTATGATTCGGGCGCTCGGTGGTGAGGTTGAGCACACGGGCTCGGGCGAGATCAGGATGCGCGTGGTCGATCTTGCGCCTCTTGGCCGGGAGGAGGCAGCTGCGTTCTCCGGGCGCAGCCGGATCCCGGTGCTGCTGTGCGGACCGCTGCTCAACCGCGTAGGTGAGCTGTTCATTCCCGACCTGGGTGGCTGCAACATCGGGCCGCGGCCGATCGACTTCCACCTCGAGGCGCTTACAGAGCTCGGCGCCATCGTGCATGAGAGCACCGACGGTGTACGGCTGACCGCTCGACGACTGCATGGCGCGAAGATCCGTCTGCCGTATCCGAGCGTCGGGGCCACAGAGCAGGTGCTGCTGTCGGCGGTTCTCGCCGAGGGCGTCACCGAGCTCTCCAACGCCGCGATCGAGCCGGAGATTATCGATCTCATCGCCGTGCTCCAGAAGATGGGCGCCACCATCAGCGTCGAAACCGACCGGGTCATCACGATCAACGGCGTCGAGCAGATGCACGGCTTTGAGCACAGCGCCCTGCCGGATCGCCTGGAGACGGCTTCGTGGGCCTGCGCCGCGCTGGCGACCGACGGACGGATCTTCGTCTCGGGCGCCCACCAACTCGACATGATGACCTTCCTGAACGCATTCCGGCGTGTCGGAGGAGATTTCCGCGTCAGCGACGAAGGCATCGAGTTCTGGCGCGCCGGTCCGCTGCGCTCGGTCGCCCTGGAGACCGACGTGCACCCGGGCTTCATGACCGACTGGCAACAGCCGTTCGTCGTCGCACTCACGCAGGCCAAGGGTGTCTCGATCGTGCACGAGACCGTATACGAGGATCGTTTCGGCTACACGTCCGCACTCAACGACATGGGCGCACAGATCCAGCTTTACCGCGAGTGTCTTGGCGGTCGCAGCTGTCGCTTCGGACAGCGCAACCATCAGCACAGCGCCGTCATCGTCGGGCCGACGCCGCTGCACGGCACCGAGATCAATATCCCCGACCTGCGCGCGGGCTTCTCCTACGTGATCGCCGCCCTGGTGGCCGACGGGCTCTCCACGATCACCAATGTGGGCCTGATCCGCCGTGGCTACGAGCACTTCGAGGATAAGTTGCTTGCGCTCGGCGCCGATCTGGTGTGAGCGCCACCGAGATCATCGCGCTGTCCGCCACCGAGGCGGCGCGCAGGATCGCGGCCCGTGAGCTGTCCGCGGAGGAGCTGTTCGAGGCGTACCGCACCCGCGCGGTGGCGGATGAGCTGAACTGCTTCACCTGGGTCGCGCCCGAGCGTCCGGATGGAGCGGACGGCGCCGCGAGCGCGCCTCTGGCCGGCGTGCCTCTGGCGGTCAAGGACCTGTTCTGCACCGAGGGCGTGCCCAGCCAGTCGGGCTCGCGCATCCTCGAGGGATACAGGCCGCCGTATACAGCTACGGCGGTGCGTCGTCTGCAGGCCGCGGGGGCGAGCCTACTGGGGAAGACCAACCAGGACGAGTTCGCGATGGGCTCCTCGAACGAGAACTCGGCCTATGGACCGGTGCTCAACCCGTGGGATCGCACGCGCGTGCCGGGCGGCTCATCCGGCGGGAGCGCCGCGGCTGTCGCGGCGGGAATCGCGCCCTGGGCGCTGGGCACCGACACGGGCGGATCGATCCGCCAGCCGGCCGCGTTGTGTGGGATCGTCGGGCTCAAACCGACGTATGGATCGGTGTCCCGCTACGGGATGATCGCGTTCGCGTCCTCGCTGGACCAGGCGGGACCGCTGACGCGCGACGTGACCGACGCGGCGCTGCTGCTCGAGCATATGGTGGGCCGTCGTGACCCGTGTGACGCGACCTCGCTGGAGTTTCCGCACGCGATCGTGCCGCCGCGCGCCGAGCGCCTGGACGGGACCCGGCTGGGCGTGCCGGCGGAGTTGACGGGCGCAGGCGAGGGGGTTGATATGGAAGGCGAGGGGATCGAAGCGGGAGTGCTCGAGGCGTTCGGGCTCGCCCTGGAGCGAGCGGCGGAGCTCGGCGCTGAGATCGTGGAGAGCGTCACGCTGCCGCACGCACCGCATGGTCTGTCCGCCTACTACGTGCTCGCGCCCGCGGAGGCCTCCTCGAATCTGGCACGGTTCGACGGGGTGCGCTACGGGCTGCGCGCCGATGGCGCCGAGGATCTGCTGGAGATGTACGAGCGCACGCGCCACGACGGGTTCGGCGCGGAGGTCAAGCGCCGGATCATGCTCGGTACGTACGTGCTGTCGGCCGGGTATTACGACGCTTACTACGGTCGTGCGCAGCGGGTGCGGACGAAGATCGCCGAGGACTTCGCGCGCGCGTACGAGGACGTCGACTTCATCCTCACGCCGACCGCGCCGACGGTCGCGTTCGAGCTGGGAGCGAAGACGAGTGACCCGCTGGCCATGTACCTGAACGACTACTGCACGGTGCCGATGTCACTCGCCGGGATACCCGCCATCTCGATCCCATGCGGGCTCAGCGACGGTCTGCCCGTGGGTCTGCAGATCGCCGGGCCGGCGTTCAGCGAGAACAAGCTGCTCGATGCCGCCTACGCGCTGGAGCAGGCATTCGGCTTCGACGGGAGTCCCGCGCGTGTCTGACGTCCGGGACTACGAACCCGTCATCGGCCTGGAGATCCACGTCCAGCTGAAGACGCGCACGAAGATGTTCTGCGGCTGCGAGCTGTCGTTCGGCGAGCCCGAGAACACGCGCACGTGTCCGGTCTGCCTGGGCCTGCCGGGCGCGCTGCCGGTGGCGAACGCGCAGGCGGTCCACCTCGGCCTGACGATCGGGCTGGCGCTCGGCTCGGAGCTCGCGCCGAGGTCGGTGTTTCATCGCAAGAACTACTTCTACCCGGACCTGCCGAAGGGTTACCAGATATCTCAGTACGACCAGCCGCTGTGCAAAGGCGGGAGCCTGGGGGAGGTGCGCATCCACCGGGTGCACCTGGAGGACGACGCGGCCAAGCTGACGCACCTGGGCGACAGCGGGCGCATCCACGGCTCGCGGGAGAGCGTCGTGGACTTCAACCGCGGCGGCACGCCGCTGGCGGAGATCGTGACCGAGCCCGATCTGCGCAGCGCCGAGCAGGCGAGCGAGTGGCTGAAGCTGCTGCGTACGACATTGCGCCAGCTGGGCGTCAGCGACGTGAACATGGAGGAGGGCTCGCTGCGTTGCGACGCGAACATCTCGCTGCGCGCGCCCGGCACGGAGGAGCTGGGTACGAAGACGGAGCTGAAGAACATGAACTCGTTCCGGTTCATCGAGCGCGGGATCAAGGCGGAGATCGCACGCCAGGAGCAGATCCTGAAAGGCGGGGGACAGGTTGTGCAAGAGACGCTGCACTACGACCCTGCCTCGGGCGCCATCACCTCGTTGCGCAGCAAGGAGGAGGCGCACGACTACCGCTACTTCCCCGAGCCGGATCTCGTGCCGATGGCGATCGACGAGCGGATGCTCGCGCGCGCGCAGGCGGCGCTCGGCGAGCTGCCGACCGACCGGGCGCAGCGCTACGAGCGCGAGCTGGGCGTCAACGCTGACAGCGCGCGACTGCTGGCGTTCAGGGCCGAGTTGGGCGACTACTTCGAGGCCGGACTCGCGGCCGCGGTCGATCCGCCGGCGCCGGCGCAGGCGCTGGCGAACTGGATCGCCAGCGATCTGTTGAGCCGCCTCCCCGAGGACGAGGATCCGGCGGAATCGCGGGTGCAGGCGGGCGCGCTGGCGGCGCTCGTGGGGCTCGTGGCGGCGAAACGGATCAGCGTCGGCGCGGGACGACAGGTGCTCGACCGCCTCGTGGCCGAGGGCGGCGACCCCGTGGAGATCGTGCGGGCTGAGGGCCTGGAGGCGATCGGTGAGGGCGATGAGCTGGGCGAGATCGTCGCGGCGGCGCTCGCGGCCAACCCCGACGCGGCGCAGCGGATGCGCGAAGGCAACGCCAAGGCGATCGGTCCGATCGTGGGGCACGTGATGCGCGAGACCAAGGGCCGGGCCGACGGCGGCGAGGTCACACGCTTGGTCAATGAGCAGCTCGGTCTCTGACTCGGTGTAGCTGTCTGGCACCCGCAACATGCGTGGGACCCACATTTTGGACTGTGGGCCAAAGGCACGTGGAGGGCCGTGCGTCACGATGACTTTGTCGTACAGCGCAGCCTCGCGCTGATTCACATCCGGCTTCCCTCGGCCGGAAGTGAGCGGGGCGCGGCCGGACGGGGGTGGCGATTTCCCGTCCGGCCGCACCGTATTCGGGTCGAGGTCGGCTAACCTGGAGAGCGATGAACCAGGAGAAGACCTCATCGAGCTCGTTTGCCCGCACAGTCGTGGCCGCGTTGGTGCTGCTGGTGGCAGGGTGGCTGCTGCTGGGCGTGATCGGCCACGTCCTCTCGTTCCTGTTCAGCACGTTGCTGCTGGTCCTCGCCGTCGTGGCCGTCATCTGGGCTCTGCGCATTCTGCTGTAGGAGCGGGCGCGGCCGATGGCCTACATCGTCCTCGCGCTGTGCTTCGGGCTGGCGGGGGGGATCGTCGGCAAGATCAAGGGCAGCTCGTTCTGGCTGTGGTTCTTGATCTCGGGGATAGTGCCCGTGCTCGGGCTGCTGGCGGCGATCGTGTATCGCTCCGAGCGCGACGAGCTGCGCCGGGCCTGCCCGCGGTGCGGACGGGTCACGAAGGTGTATGACGCGGTATGCACGAAGTGCGGTACCGAGCTGGAGTACCCGGACGTGGTGATCGCGCCGGAATCGCTGCAGCCGAGATAAGGGAGCCCGAAGTCGGGCGCGGTCTATAACTGCTGGATGAGCCCGAGCGGACAGACCGAGACGCAGTCTCCGCCGGTCGCGTCCGCGCGAGGAGCGGCGGAGCGCGAGACGGCGATCGGGCGCCTGATCCACAGGGCCGGGTTCGAGGACGAGCGCGACTTCGTGCTGCGCGTCGTGCAGCCGGGGCTCGTGGGGCTGATCGACGGTACGGTCTCTTCGATCGCGCCGATTTTCGCCGCGGCGGTGTCGTCGAACTCGCACACGGCGTTCGTCGTCGGCATCTCGGTGGCGCTGGGGGCGGGCATCAGCATGGGCGTGTCCGAGGCGCTGTCGGATACGGGCGAGAGCACGGGTCGCGGGACGCCGCTCGTGCGGGGGACGATCACGGGCGCGATGACGGCGTTCGGGAGCATCTTCCACACGCTGCCGTTCCTGATCCCGGACACTCACGAAGCGCTGATCGTGGCCGGCGTTGTGGTGGCGGTCGAGCTGTTCGTGATCGCGTGGGTGCGCGAGCGCTTCCTCGAGGTCTCGCTGCGCTCGTCGTTGATCACGGTCACGCTCGCGGGCATGGTCGTGTTGGGGATCGGCATCCTCGTCGGCAGCTCCTGACGGTCGCTGACGCGGCGCTGGCCGATCAGCGGGCGCATATGGCCGTCGATCGGTGGCGTCCTTACCGATCGGAGATCAGATGCGATCTCCGATCGGCCAGCACGCGTACGTAGTACGCCACGCTCCCTGCGTCCTGACCGATTTGAGATCGACGGGATCTCAAATCGGCCAGCATGGTCATCGACCGCCAGGAAAGGGTGGATTTGGTCACTGGGATGATCTCGAGCCCGAAAACCCGCTGGTAAACTCGCGCTATGCGCGCGGTGGACGCAATCATGGAATGTTTGAAGGCGGAGGGCGTGGACGTCGTGTTCGGGCTGCCCGGGGGGGCGAACCTGCCGACGTACGACGCGTTCGTGAACGGCGGGATCAGGCACATCCTGGTAAGGCACGAGGCGGGGGGCGGGCACGCCGCGCAGGGGTATGCGAAGGCGACGGGGAAGGTGGGGGTGGCGTTCGCGACGAGCGGTCCGGGCGCGACGAATCTGATCACGCCGATAACGGACGCGATGATGGATTCGGTGCCGTGTGTGTTCGTCACCGGGCAGGTGCGGACGGAGCTCTTGGGGACCGATGGGTTTCAGGAGGCGGACACGCTGGGGATCACGATTCCGATCGTCAAGCACTCGTTCATGATTCAGGACCCGCGGGAGATCCCGCGGGCGATCCATGAGGCGTTTCACATCGCGCGCACGGGCCGGCCGGGCCCGGTGCTGGTGGACATCCCGCAGGATCTGTCGCGGGCGGAGATCGAGTACGAGCCGGTGACGGATGTGCGGCTGCCGGGGTATCAGCCGACGACGGAGGGCAACCAGAAGCAGATCCGCCAGGCCGCGAAGGCGCTGGCGGCGGCGCGGCGCCCGGTGATCTATGCGGGCGGGGGCGTGGTCAACGCGAACGCTTCGCGGGAGCTGGTGGATCTGGTGACGTGCGATCGCTTTCCGGTGACGTGCACGCTGATGGGCCTGGGCGCGTTTCCGGCGCCGCATGCGCAGTGGTTGGGGATGCTGGGGATGCATGGGACGCGGGCGGCGAACTATGCGATGGACGAGGCCGACCTGATCTGCGCGGTGGGGGCGCGCTTTGACGATCGCATCACGGGCAAGCTGTCGGAGTTCGCGCCGAAGGCGAAGTTCATCCACATCGACATCGATCCGGCGGAGATCTCGAAGAACGTGCCGGCGCACATTCCGATCGTGGGCGACGCCAGGCACGTGCTGGGCAAGCTCGCGGTGGAGTATCGGGCGCTGGGCGCCGAGCAGGCGCGGCTGGGCGACTGGTGGGAGCGGATCGAAGGGTGGAAAACCAAGTATCCGCTCGCCTATGAGGACTCGAGCGACAATGAGATCAAGCCGCAGTACATGATCCAGGCGCTGTATCAGGCGACGGGCGGCGAGGCGATCGTCTCAAGCGACGTGGGGCAGCATCAGATGTGGACGGCGCAGTACTACGACTTCCCGGCGCCGCGGCGCTGGATCAACTCGGGCGGGCTGGGCACGATGGGGTTCGGGCTGCCGGCGGCGATGGGCGCCGCGGTGGGCTGCCCCGATCGGCTCGTGTGCTGCGTGGCGGGGGACGGGTCGGTGCAGATGAACGCGCAGGAGCTCGCGACGTGCGCGCAGGAGCGGATACCGATCAAGGTGTTTGTCATGAACAACGGGTATCTGGGCATGGTGCGCCAGTGGCAGGAGCTGTTCTGGGACGGCAAATACAGCCACGTGGAGACGGGCGAGTTCCCGGATTTCGTCAAGCTCGCGGAGGCGTACGGGGCGACGGGGATGCGGTTCGAGGACAAGACGACGCTCGTGCAGGACATGCAGCGCGCGATCGCGACGGAGGGGCCGGTGTTCGTGGATGTGCGGGTGACGCGCGAGGAGAACACCTACCCCATGATTCCCGCCGGTCAGGCTGCCAGAGAGATGGTGGGGTGAGCACGGCGATGGGCGAGCCCGGCACGAAGGCGCCGCTGAGTCTGGAGGAGCTGGAGGCCTCGGCGGGGCTGCGCACGGGGCGCAAGCACGTGCTGTCGATCCTGGTGGAGAACAAGTCGGGTGTGCTGACGCGGATCGCCGGGCTGTTCGCAAGGAGGGGGTTCAACATCGACACGCTGACGGTGGGGCCGACCGACGACGAGCAGATCTCGCGGGTGACGCTGACGGTGGACGGGGCGCTGCATCCGATCGACCAGGTGACCAAGCAGTTGCACAAGCTCGTGAACGTGCTGAAGATCCGCGACCTGGAGCCGGCCGACACGGTCGCGCGCGAGCTGGCGCTGTTCAAGGTGTCCGCGGACGGGGCGCAGCGGGGCGAGCTGATGCAGATTGCGGAGATATTCCGGGGCAAGGTGGTGGACGTGACGAAGCGCTCGGTGATCGTCGAGGTGACGGGCACGACGGAGAAGATCGAGGCGTTCGAGGGCATGGTGCGCCCGTTCGGCTTGATCGAGATGATGCGCACGGGCGAGATAGCCATATCGCGAGGACGGACGGAGACATAGGAAGACGCAAGACGACGCGGGCTTGGGTGGGTAAGCCACAGCCGGTCGTTTCATCGAGTTGCGGTCCAAGCCGCTTACCGCAGCGGTTGACATTGCGAGAGCGTTGAACGGCAGAGCGACAATCGACACGCAGCGCTTGGAGAGCCCGTTCGCGCTGAGCGAGCAGGATCGCGAACGGATGGGGGCGCGGCTGGATCTTGCGTTGCGCCGGGCCAGGCGCAGCGGCGAGCCCACGCTGGCGACGAGCACGGTGCGGCTCCCGGGCGGGGTGGACCCGAGCGCGGTGGTGTGCGCCTCGCGACGTGAGGGCGAGGCCTGGTTCGCGTTCGAGCAGCCCGACCGCGGCGGGGCGGCGCTGGCGGCGCTGGGGGAGGCGGTGTGCCTGAGCAGCGCGGGCGCCGAACGGTTTGCGAGCGTGGCCGACCGCTGGCGCGGGCTGGCGGCGACGGCGGTGGGCGATCCGTTGGACGACCCCGACCGTTCGGGCCCGGTGGCGGTCGGCGGATTCGCGTTTGCGCCCGAGGGCGGGGGGACGCCCGCGTGGGAAGGGTTCGAGCCGGCCTCGCTGATCGTGCCGGAGGTCGCGATCAGGCGCGCCGCCAGGGGAGCGCGCGAGCGCGCGCATGACGAGCCCGACGTGAGGCTGACGCTGGCGGCGCTGATGGCGGGCGACGACACCTCCGCAGAGGCGCTGGAGCGGCTGGAGGTCCGCTTAGCGGAGCTGAAAGAGCGGGTATTGCCGCTGCTGGACCCGGCGCCGACGGGTAGATACAGCGTGGGCAGCGCGATGCCGCCCGAGCACTACGAGGCGGCGGTGGAGCGCGCGACGGCGCTGATCGGGGAGGGCAGGCTGGAGAAGATCGTGCTCGCGCGCGAGGTGGAGACGCACGCCCCGCAGAGGTACGACCCGGCGGCGATGCTGGGCGTGCTGCGCGAGGCGTTCCCGGGGTGCTTCTGCTTCTGCGTGGGGCGGGGGGAGGCGACGCTGATCGCCGCGAGCCCCGAGCTGCTCGTGCGCCGCGAGGGCCACCGCGTGAGCACGCTGGCGCTCGCGGGCTCCACCAGGCGCAGCGCCGACCCCGCGGTGGACGACCACCTGGGCGAGCAGCTGCTGCGCGACGAGAGCTATCGCTCCGAGCACGCGATCGTCGCGCGGCGGATCGAGCGCACGCTGCGCCCGCACGCGGTGTGGGTGGCGGCGGCCCCAGAGCCCGAGCTCGTGAAGATCGCGAACATCCAGCACCTGGCGACCCCGATCCGCGCGCAGCTCGCGGCTCCGATCGACGCGCTGGAGCTGGCTGGGCTGATGCATCCGACGCCGGCGGTGGGGGGCGAGCCGCGCGACGTCGCCACGCCGCTGATCCCGGCGCTGGAGGGCTTGGATCGCGGCTGGTACGCGGGCCCGGTCGGCTGGACGGACGCGACGGGCGATGGCGAGTTCTGCGTCGCCCTGCGCTGCGCACTGCTGCGCGAGAACGTCGCGCGCTGCTATGCGGGCAACGGCATCGTGCGCGACTCGAACCCCCAGGCGGAGCTCGCCGAGACGGAGGTCAAGCTGCAGGCTCTCCTCCCGCTGTTGGCGGGCTGAGGGCGTATCAGGCCGCCGCTGCCGCCAGAATCGCTGCTGACTGCGGACTGAGCTGAGGCTTCAGGCGGCGTGGGCCATCTGGGTTGCGCTCGACGTCAACACGAGCTCGTCCTGCCCATTGCCGTGGACATTCAGCGCGCGTTGGCGCTCGATCACACCGATGATGGCAGCCAGGCGCTGATGCAACTCGGTGGGTGAGTCACCCGTGAGGGAGACGTCGATCTCGATGCTGTCATTCTCGAAGTTCGCACACGCTGAGGCCCCGGGGGCGATATCCGCCACGTGCTCACCGAGAATCTGCTCAATGTCGAGGGCGGTCTCCTCGAGCGTCCGGCGGGACACGTCGCGAGATGCTTTGAGGGTGAGCACGGCGGCTCCCTCGATGGCGGGAACGGTTCTCAGGATGTCGTTCATCGTCATATCCATTCTACACCTCCAAGCCCGAGCGCTTGAGCGCTGACAGCTTGTTCGCAGCCGTGCGTGAACCGCTGGGGGTGCTCGGGATCGGCACCATGCGCTTGTCGTTTGGTGGGTAGCACTTGACATGCTGATTGCCGGCGCGCTCGCACCACCAGCCCTGCACCCAGGCGAGCAGGACCAGGCGATCCATCTCCTTGTCGGCCAACTTCGGCCGTTTCGCGGTAGGGTTGGCGACGCGTTTCGGATGCATCGCGCTGAGGCTACGCGGCGCTTGGGACGAAACTCTCGGGGTTGTAGCTAACCCGCTGTTCCGTTCCACGCGGCGGAGACGGCGTTCCACACACGGTCGTGCAACTCCACGTTGGCGGCGCGCTCGGTGCGGGCGTGGATCAGCGTGGAGCCGGTCTGGGGCGCGAGCGCGCGCTCCAGCGCGGCGCGTAGGTCAGGGATCGTGTGGACCCGCTCGTGTATGAGGCCGTACAGCGCGGCGACCCGGGCGAAGTCGAGGCCTGTGGGGGTGGCGACGTGGCGGGTGTAGACGTCGTCCTCGCGTGCCATCGCGGCGCGCGAGACGGGCAGGAAGTCGAATATTCCGCCGCCGTCGTTGTCCAGCAGCACGATCGTCAGCTTCAGGTCCAGACGCGAGGACGCGAGCAGGCCGCCGATGTCGTGCGCGAGCGCGACGTCGCCGATCAGCAGCACGACCGGGCCGTCTCCGGCGGCGGCGGCGCCGAACGCGCTGGAGACGGTGCCGTCGATGCCGTTGGCGCCGCGGTTGCACAGCGCGCGCGGCGGGTCATCGCGCACGGGCCAGAACGTCTCGATGTCGCGGACGGGCATCGAGGAGGCGACGAACAGGGTCGCCTCTTCTGGCAGCAGCACGCCCAGCTCGGCGGCGAGGGACGGCTCGTCGAGCCCGTCGCCGTCGAGGACCCCCAGGATCGCCTCCGCCGCCTGCTCGTCGGCGCTGCGCCAGCTCGCAAGCCAGTCCGAGTCCGCAGGGGAGAGGGGAGTCTCGGTTTGTGCGGTCCCGTCGTTGGCGGACGTCGTCGTGGCCGCGGTCAGGCCGGTGAGCGCCGCCACGGGCTCCAGCACGAGCGAGTCGCTCAGCACCGACGTGGGGTCCTGCCACGCGCCCTCGGGGGCGAGGGCGACCTGGCGCACGCCGTCCAAGTTCGCGAGCCATGTTCGCAAGGGCTTGGAGACCGGCAGGTCGCCGACGCGCAGCACGAAGTCGGGACGGTGCGAGGCGGCGAACGCCTCGTCGCGCAGCAGCGCGTCGTAGTGGGCGATGGCGGCGGCTCCGCGGCGCGCACCGGACAGGGGGTCGGCCAGCAGCGGCCAGCCGAGCGCTTGACAGAACGCGGCGGCGGCGGCCCCGAGTGGGGTATCGCGCTCGTGACGCCCGGCGACCACGACGCCGCGCCGCGATTCGGCGACGAGCACTCTCAGGTGCGTCTCGCCGACGGCGTGCGTTGATGGGTAGCTCACGTATGGCCTGCCCCTGGCGCGGCCTGTGTCGTCGGCTGGCAGCGCTTCATCGGTCACGAGCGGCTCGCGTAGAGGGAAGTTCAGATGGACCGCGCCCGGGCGGCCTTCGCGCGCGATCCAGTAGGCGCGGCAGGCGAGCGTCCTGATCCAGTGCAGGCGCTCGGCGCTCGCATCGTGGTTTCCGACCTCGTAGAACCACTTGGCGGCGTCGCCGAAGAGCTTCAGCTGGTCGATCGCCTGTCCCGCGCCGTTCTCGCGCAACTCTGGAGGGCGATCGGCAGTCAGGAGCAGCAATGGGACGCGCGCCTCTCGTGCCTCGATAACGGCGGGCAGCAGCTCGGCCACGGCGGTCCCGGAAGTGCAGGTGACGGCCACGGGCAGCCCCGAAGCCTTGGCGGCCCCGAGCGCGAAGAATCCCGCGCAGCGCTCGTCGATGTGCGAGTAGCACTCCAGCCGCTCCTCGCGCGCGAGCGTCAGCACCAACGGAGCGCAGCGCGACCCGGGCGAGGTGCACGCCATGCGCATCCCGCAGCGAGCCAGTTCGTCGACGAACGCGCGCAGGAGTACGTATGTGTCGGTGGCGGCGCTCACGTCATCGCCAGCCGACGGACTGCCGCCGATGCCGCCGAGGTTGGGATGGGGGCGGGTCAGGGCATTCGAGGTGGGGGACAAATGGGTGGGACATAGGATTGCGTGGTGATCGAAGACATCGTCCTGCTGCACGGATTCGCAGGCACGCGCCGCGCCTGGGACCAGGTGATCGCGCGGCTGTTGCCTGAGGAACGCTATCGAGCGCTCGCGCTGGACCTGCCGGGACACGGTGCGCAAGCGGACGCGCCGCGGCCGATCGCCTTCGCCGACTGCGTCGAGCACGTGCTCGCGCGCAGCCCCGAGCGGTTCGCGCTGTGCGGCTATTCGCTGGGCGGTCGCGTCGCGCTGCACGTTGCGCTGGCCGCGCCCGAGCGCGTGTCGCGGCTCGTGCTGGTGGCGAGCACGCCGGGGATCGAGGACCCCGCAGAGCGGGCGCGGCGCAGCGCCCGCGATCGCCGCCTCGCCGAGAAGCTGGAGCGTGCGCCGTACGAGGAGTTCGTGGCGCGCTGGTGCTCGCAGCCCATGTTCGCCGCAGACCCGCCCGCGGTGGAGGAGCTCGCGCGCCAGGACTACCGTCGCAACAGGCCTGCGGCGGTCGCCGCGGTCCTGCGCGGGATCGGCGCGGGGGAGATGACCCCGCTGTGGGACCGCCTCGGCGAGTTGCGAAAGCCTGTGACGGTCCTGGCCGGAGACCGCGACGCCAAGTTCCAAGCGATCGCGCGGCGGATGGTCGAGCTGCTGCCCGACGCCGAGCTGATCGTCGTACCCGGCGCTCACCGCCTGCCCTTGGAGAGCCCGGCCGCGGTGGCCGAGCATCTTGCGATCGATCGCTGATCCGTCCGGCGGGCGCTCAGCGGCGATGGCCAAGGCGCGTGCGCGACTAAAGACATTCGCGTTCACGCCGATAAGGCCGCGGGAGCATACATATGCGCGGACAGCCAGAACGTCATGTCAGACAGCGAGACACCCCAACCCGATCCTGAGCGCGACAGCGCTCCCGACGCTTCCGCGAGCACGACCGTCAATGGCTCGCCTCAGCAGGGCGCTCAGAGTCCGGCTGCGGCGGCTGGTGAGCCGCAGGGCGCTCAGAGCTCGTCTCAGGGCGCTCAGGGCCCGGGCGCGGCGGCTGGTGAGCCGCAGAGCGCTCAGAGTCCGGCCGCGGCGGCCGGCGAACCACAGGGCGCCGGCGGTGGCGCCACACCGACGACGACGCCGGCCCCGAGCGGGGACGGGCTCGGACGGTTGAAGCGTCTGGCCCTGAGCCGGACCGGCGTGTGGGCCGCGGTGGCGATGCTGTGCGTCGCGGCGGGGACGGTCGGCTCGCTGCTCGCAGCGCACGCCGTTGCCCGCAACGACGCGGCCGCGCCGCGGGCGGCGTTCCATCAAGGCTCGACGGCGATCGCCTCGACATTGAGCCTGGCCATCCGCCACGAGGAACAGCTCACCGTCAGCGCCGCCACCTTCTTTGCCGCCAACCCGAAGGCTTCGCACGCGCAGTTCGCCGCATGGGTCAAATGGGCGCGCACAGTGCGTCACTACCCTGAGCTCGACGCGCTCGATCTCCTGAGACGCTCCGATTCCTCGCCCGCGCTGCTGCAGGCTGCAGACAGCGCGCAGAGCATCTACACCCCCGTCTCGGCGGAGGGCAGGAGCGCGCTGGAAATCGTGACGCCCGTGTATCGGAGCAACGTGACGCCGCGCAGCGTATTCGGCCGCAGGGCGGCGTCCGTAGGGTGGCTGCGCGAGGTGCTCCTGCCCAGGATCATGCTGGCACAGGTCCTGCGGGGCCATCCGGGCTACGCGGTCCGTGCCCGCTATCGGTCCCACTCCACGAACCTCGCATTCGCCGCCGGCACGCCTGCGCCCGATGCGCAGAGCGGGGCGATCGACCTCCACGACGGGTGGACCGTCCGCAGCTTCGGTGCAGCGCTCGCCGCGGGCGTGCTCGCGAACGGGGACGCGCTCGCGCTGCTGATCGGCGGCATCCTGCTGAGCGTGCTGCTCGGCCTGCTGGTGTTCCTCCTCGGCGCTCCCCGCGCGGCGGCGCCCGCTGCGCCTGCGCCGGAGACCCCCGAGGCGACGCCCCACGAAGATCTCTACGACCCCCTGACCGGTCTGCCCAACCGCGCGCTCACGCTCGACCGCGCCGAGCGCATGGTCGCGCGCGCGGGACGCCAGTCGGGGATGCTCGCGGGCGCGCTGTTCATCGACGTCGACTGGTTCGCGGACGTCAACGAGAAGTTCGGGCAGGCCGCCGGCGATCGGCTGCTTCAGGTCGTCGCGGGGCGGCTCGGAGACGTCGTGCGAGAAGGCGACACCGTGGGTCGTCTCGGCTCGGACGAGTTCGTGGTACTGGTCGAGTCGGCGGCCCGCGGGGTGCGGCTCGACAACCTGGCCGGACGCATCATCGAGGCTCTGCACAAGCCCGTCGAGCTCGAAGGCTTCGGTCCGAGCTTCTTCTTCACCGCGAGCATCGGCGTCGCCTTCGGCCGCTACGAGACCCCCGACGATCTCCTGCGCGACGCGCTGCTGGCCCTGCACGCGGCCAAGGCCGCGGGCAAGGACCGCTACACCCTCTTCAACGCGAACATGCGCTCGATGATCGAGAGTCGCAGCGTGCTCGACGCCGAGCTGAACGCCGCGTTGCAGGACGATCAGTTCCTCCTGCACTACCAGCCGATCTGCGATCTGCGCAGCCGCAAGGTCGTGGGCCTGGAGGCGTTCGTCCGCTGGCAGCACCCCACGCGAGGCGTCCTTACGCCCGCCGACTTTCTCCCGCTGGCCGAGGAGACTGGGCTGATCGTGCCGATCGGGCGCTGGGTGCTCGAAGAGGCCTGCACCCGCGCCGCGGCGTGGGAAGTGACCGGCCATCGCGTCGGCGTCTCGGTGAACGTGTCGGCCAATCAGCTGAATCGGGACGGATTCGTCACGGACGTGCGGCGGGCGCTGCAGCAGTCCGGAGTCGACCCCTCGCTGCTCACGCTCGAGGTCGAGGAGACCACGGTGATGCGCGACCTCGCGGCGAGCGCAGAGCGCCTGCGGGAGATCAAGCAGCTGGGCGTGCGCATCGCGATCGACGACTTCGGCAACGGGTACGCCTACCGCTCCGGCCTGCAGCAGATGTCCCTCGACTACCTCAAGGTCGACCGCAGCTCCCTCGCGGAGGCCGACGACGAGGACTACCGCAGCTGGCTGCTCGAGGCGATCCTCAGCTTCGGGCGCGAGCTGTCCCTCACGGTGATCGCCAAGGGCATCGAGACGCAGGAGCAGCTGAGCACGATCGACGCGATGGGCTGCACGATGGCTCAGGGATTCTTCCTGAGCAAGCCGATCCCGCTGGACGCCGTCGAGAGCCTCTTCGACGTGCGCCTCCCAGCGGCGCCCGCGACGGCGCCCGCGGTGCTCGTGAGCTCCGTCCAGCCGGCCGCGCAGCCGGCGGCCTTCGAGTCAGAGCGGATCGACCCCGAGCCCATCGGCTGACGGCAGCGCGATCCTGCCTTCATTCACGGGCAGTTGGTCCTCGACGCCTTCGAACATCTGAAGCGTCGCCAGGCCGCACGCCGGCACCGGGCCGCGCGAGGCCAGCGCCGCCGCCGCGTGCAGCGCGGCCGCGACCCCGAGCGGGCCGTCCAGCGTCGAGGCGACATATGGCTCCGCGCCGGAGGCGCGCACGAGCGCCGCGGCGGCGAGCAGGCCCGAGATCCCGCCGCAGCGGCTTATCTTCAAGCACACCGCGTCGGCCACGCCCGCGCCGAGCGCGCCGTGCTCCGCCGCGGTCTCGTCGATCGCGATCCTCGTGCTGACGCGCTCGCGCACCTCTCTGATCGCGTGCAGCCCGTGCGCCGGCTCCTCCACGAGCTCCAGCCCGGCGGGCGCCAGCGCCTCGATCGCCCTGACGGCCTCCCGCACCGTCCAGGCGCCGTTCGCGTCCAGTCGCAGGGCGGTGCTCGGGCCCGCAACCGCGCGCACGGCCGCCACGCGCGCCGCGTCATCGCCCATCCCGACCTTCACCTTGATGCACCCGTACCCCGCTTGCGCAGCCGCCGCGGCCTGTGCGGCAGCGCCCTCACGGTCGCTCGCGCCGATCGTCGCGTTCACGCTCACCGCACGCGCGGGCTCGTCGGTGAGGAGCTCTGCGATCGGCTTGCCCGCGCGCCTGCCCGCGCGATCCCACAGCGCCATGTCGATCGCCGCCAGCGCCTGGGGCAGATCCTCCTCGCGCCGGCACGCTTCGATCAGCTGCACCCCCGTCAGGCCCTTCGCGCCGGCGAGCATCTGCCCGTATCGCTCGAGGGCGTCTTTCACCCGTTCGACGCTCACGCCGTCATACTGCTCCAGCGGCGCCCCCTCGCCGTATCCCGCCGGCCCCTCCTCGTCTTCCGCGAGCGTGACCGCGACCAGCTCGCGCTCGCTCACGGCGCCGTGCGCCGTCTGCAGCGGCTTGCGCAGGCGCAGCGTTCTCTGCTCGACGCTCAATTTCACCGCGCGTTCTACGCTCCCTCAACGCCAACAGCTGCGGTGAGCGGCTTGGACCGCGTTCGATGAAAGGGCTGGCTCACGGCTCACCCACCATCAGCCCCCACCCGTTCATTTGACCTCTTTCAGATCCCGCCGCTCGCGAGGATTCCGGCCGCGAACAGCGCGCAGAACCCCATCTGCAGCAGGCCCGTCTTCGCCAGCGCGCCGTTCAGGGCCGGTCCATCCACCCGCGTTCTCACGGTCCTCACCACATCCGCCGCGAGTCCGATCGCCGCCCAGCTCAGCAACAGCCACGGTGACATCCCCAGCGCCCACAGCACCGGCGCGCTCACGAACGCGCCCGTCACCATCGCCGTATACAGGGTCCTCGTGCGTTCTCTTCCCAGCCTGACCGCGAGCGTGCGCTTGCCCGCGCGCCGATCGGTGTCGATGTCCCTGACGTTGTTCACCACCAATATCGCGCTCGCCAGCAGCCCCACCGGCACGGCGCACCCGAACGCCTGCCACGGCAGCTCCTGCACTTGCACGAAATACGAGCCCGTCACTGCGACGACGCCGAAGAACAGGAACACGAACACCTCGCCCAGCCCCTCGTACCCGTACGGCCGCGGCCCGCCCGTGTACAGCACGCCCGCGAGGATCGACGCCGCGCCGACCGCGATCAACCCCGGCCCCGCCACCGCCACGAGGTAGGCGCCGCACGCCACCGCCAGCCCGAACGTCGCGTACGTCGCGATCAGCACCTGCTTGGGCGGCACCAGCCCGCCGGCCGTCACCCGCACCGGCCCCAGCCGATCCTCGGTGTCGGCGCCCCTGCGCGCGTCGGAGTAGTCGTTCGAGAGGTTCGTCCCCACCTGGATGAACACCGCCCCCAGCAGCGCCGCGACGAACGCGAGCGGGTGAAACACCCCCGCGCCCAACGCGAGCGAGGTGCCCACGAGCACCGGCGCGACCGCCGCCGGCAGCGTCCGCACGCGCGCAGCCATCACCCAGATGCGGATCGTGCTCGGGCGGTCCGTCATGCCCGTAGGGCCGGGTGCCGCGAGCGTCGTCGTCTGCGTCACCGTGCTCACGCGCGCCTCGGGAACCGCTCGAACTCCGGCCTGCGCTTCTCCCGGTAGGCGTCGCGGCCCTCCCGCGCCTCCTCGCTGCCGTAGAACAGCAGGTTGGCGTCGTGCGCGAGCTGCTGGATGCCGCTCAGCCCGTCCTCGGCGGCGTTGAAGCTCGCCTTCAAGAGCCGCAGCGCGAACGGCGAGTTCGCCAGCATCTCCTCACACCATTTCACCGTCTCCGCTTCCAGTCGCGCGAGCGGCACGACTGCGTTCACCATCCCCATCTCCAGCGCCTCCCGCGCCGTGTACTGCCGGCACAGAAACCAGATCTCCTTGGCCTTCTTCGGCCCCACCAGATTCGCCAACAGACCCGCGCCGAACCCCCCGTCGAACGAGCCCACCCTCGGCCCCACCTGTCCGAACTTCGCGTTGTCCGCGGCGATCGTCAGGTCGCACACCAGGTGCAGCACGTGCCCGCCGCCGATCGCATATCCCGCGACCATCGCCACGACCGGCTTCGGCAGCCGGCGGATCTGCACGTGCAGGTCGGTCACGTGAAACCGCCCGATCCCGGCTTTGCCCGCCTCGTCCTCGGCGAGATAGCCCGAGTCGCCGCGCACCCGCTGATCGCCGCCCGAGCAGAACGCCTCATCGCCCGCGCCCGTCAGCACGATCGCCCCGACTCGTGTGTCCTCGCGCGCGTCCTCCAGCGCCCTGGATATCTCCACGATCGTCAGCGGCCGAAACGCGTTGCGCACCTCCGGCCGGTCGATCGTGATCTTCGCGATCCCCGTCGGCGCGTCCCGTGACCCGGACTTCTCGTAACGGATGTCCTCGAATTTCCCCGCGCTCGTCCATGTCGTCGGCATGGCGGACAAGGCTACAGCTAGCCTGTGGGCAATGGTGGTCGAGGGCTGGCTGCATCGCGCCGCGCGCACGCGCCCCGGAGCGACGGCCCTGGAGGGACCGGACGGGACGTCGTCGCGCTCCTACGCCGAGCTGCACGCCGCCGCGCGCCGCGGCGCCCGCGCTCTATCGGCCCGCGGGGTGGGGAGGGGGGACCGCGTCGCGATCGCGCTGGCGCCCGGCCTCGAGTTCGCGGAGGCCCTGCACGCCTGCCTTTTGCTCGGCGCGGTCGCCGTGCCCGTCGATCTGCGTCTCACCGATGCCGAGCGCGCGCGCGTCTGCGACGGCGCGGCCGCGGTCGTGTCGGAGACATCGGCCTCGGGCGAGCGCGCCGGGGCGGGCCCGGATCTCGCGTTCGAGGAACGGCACGATCTCGACGCGCTCGCCGCCGTCATCCACACGTCCGGCACGAGCGCCGCGCCCCGCCCGATCGAGCTCACGTACGGCAACTTCCTGTGGAGCGCGCTCGGCTCCGCCGTCGCGCTCGACGTTCGCAGATCCGATCGATCTGCGAACGGTCGCGATCCCTGCGAGCGCTGGCTGTGCGTCCTTCCGGTCGCCCACGTCGGCGGCCTCTCGATCCTCGTGCGCTCGGCGATCTACGCGACGACGGCGGTCATGCACCCGCGTTTCGACACCGACATGGCGCTGCGCGCGCTGCGCACACAGGACATCACGCTCGTCTCGCTGGTGTCCACGACCCTCGCGCGCCTCCTGGACGCGGGCTTGCAGCGCCCCACCGCCGGCGCTGCCGGCGATGCCCCGCTGCGCTGCGCGCTCACCGGCGGCGGCCCCATCCCCGACGCGCTGCTCGCGCGCGCCCGCGACGCCGGCGTCCCCGTCCGCTCCACCTACGGGCTGACGGAGGCCTGCTCGCAGGTCACGACCGGCGGCCCGCCGCTGTTCTGCACGCGCGTGCGCATCGACGGAGCGTCCGAGCGCACCGCCGGCGGGCGTGGGTCCGGCGCGGATGTCGGCGAGATCCTCGTCTCCGGGCCGACCGTCGCGCCGGGATCGCGCGACCCCGACGGCTGGCTGCACACCGGCGACCTCGGCGCGCTCGACGAGCGCGGCTTCCTGCGCGTGAGCGGTCGCGTCGCCGACACGATCGTCAGCGGCGGCGAGAACGTCGCCCCGGCCGAGGTCGAGGCCGTGCTCGAATCCCACCCCGACGTGCTGGAGGCGGCCGTCCTCGGCCGCGAGCACCCGACGTGGGGGCAGGCCGTCGCGGCGATCGTCGTGCCGCGCCCCGGGGCTGCCGTCGAGGGCCCGGCGCTGCGCGCGTACTGCGCCGAGCGCCTCGCCCGCTATAAGGTCCCCAAGCAGCTGCACTTCACGCGCGAGCCGCTGCCGCGCACCGCGTCCGGCAAGCTGCTGCGAAGAAACCTGACATGAGCGTTACAGACCCAATCGACGACGACGCGCCCGCGCGCGAGGAGACAGGCGCCGGACGGGACGACGGCGGGCACGGCGGCGAGCAGTCGGCGTTCGACGCCGACGCCCACCGCGAGTCGAGCCTCGCGGGCTGGGAAGCGGCCGCGGCCGGCTGGACGCGCCGCCAGGAGACGATCCGCCGCTTCGGCGCGCCCGTGTCCGCGCGGATGATCGAGGCGCTCGCGCTGCAGCCCGGCCAGCGCGTGCTCGAGCTGGCCGCCGGCCTGGGGGAGACGGGGATGCTCGCGGCCGAGCTCGTCGCCCCGACGGGCGGGGTGATCGTCTCCGACCAGGCCGACGCGATGCTCGACGGCGCCCGCGCCCGCGCCGCCGAGCTGGGCCTCGCAAACGTCGAGTTCCAGGTCATCGGCGCCGAATGGATCGACCTGCCGCTCGCGAGCGTCGACGCCGTGCTCTGTCGCTGGGGCTACATGCTGCTCGCCGACCCGCCCGCCGCGCTGGCCGAGACCCGCCGCGTGCTGCGCCCCGGCGGGCGCGTCGCGCTGGCCGTGTGGGACTCCGTCCAGCACAACCCCTGGGCGCTGCTCCCGAACCTCGAGCTGATCGAGCGCGGTCTCCTCGCTCCGCCGGCTCCCGGCACGCCCGGTCCCTTCGCGCTGGGGGACCCCGAGCGCGTGCGCGAGCTGCTCGCGCAGGCCGGCTTCGCCGAGATCGACGTGCAGGCGCTCGAGATCGAGCAGCGCTACCCCTCCTACGAGGATTGCTGGGAGACGACGCTCGACATCGCCCACGTCTTCCACGACGCCGTGCTCGCCCGCCCCGAAGTCGAGATCGCACAGATCCGCGCCGGCCTCGAGGCGCGCCTTTCGCCCTTCACCGAACCCGACGGGACGCTCGCGATCCCCGGACGCACGCTCGTCGCCGCCGCGAGCGCCTGACGCTCGCGCCCCCGGCCGGCGGCCCGCGTGGGGACTTTCCCGGCACCGGGTCGATCGGCCCGGGGGTTCGGGATCGGGCGCCGAACCGATAGCCTCCCAGCCCACCATGCTCTACGACGACGACGCGGACCTCACGCTCCTGCACGGCAAGACCGTCGCGATCATCGGCTACGGCTCCCAGGGCCACGCCCACGCGCTCAACCTGAAGGACTCCGGCGTCGACGTCGTCGTGGGGTTGCGCCCGGACTCGGCCTCGGTCGCGCAGGCGCGTGAGCAGGGCCTCGAGGTCCTGTCCGTCGTGGACGCCGCCAGTCGCGGCGACCTCGTGATGATCCTGCTGCCCGACGAGCGCCACCACGACGTCTGGGAGTCAGACATCCGCGACGGCATCGCCGAGGGCAACATGATTCTCTTCGGTCACGGCTTCTCGATCCACTATGGCGAGATCGAGCCCCCCGCGGGCGTCGACGTCGGCATGGTCGCCCCCAAGGGCCCCGGCCACCTCGTCCGCCGCCAGTTCACCGAGGGCAGCGGCGTACCCGGTCTGATCGCCGTCGCCCAGGACGCCACTCACAACGCGCGCGCGCTGGCGCTCGCCTACGCCAAGGGGATCGGCTGCACCCGCGGCGGCGTGATCGAGACGACCTTCAAGGACGAGACCGAGACCGACCTCTTCGGCGAGCAGGCCGTCCTCTGCGGCGGCGCCTCCGAGCTCGTCCAGGCCGGTTTCGAGACGCTCGTCGATGCCGGCTATGACCCCGAGATGGCCTACTTCGAGTGCCTGCACGAGCTCAAGCTGATCGCCGATTTGATGTACGAGAAGGGCCTCGCCGGCATGCGCTACTCGATCTCCAACACCGCCGAGTACGGCGACTACACGCGCGGCAAGCGCGTCATCACCGACGAGACGCGGGCCGCGATGCGCCAAATCCTCAAGGAGATCCAGGACGGCGACTTCGCGCGCGAGTGGATCGCCGAGAACCGCGCCGGGCAGGAGAGCTTCCTGCGCATGCGCTCAGAGCAGGCCGACACCCAGGTGGAGCACGTCGGTTCGGAGCTGCGCTCGCACATGGACTGGATCAAGCCCTCTTTTTGAGGCCGCCCGGGCGGTGTTCGCTACACTCGCTCAACTCGTCGGGACTGGCGTCATAGTCGTAGCACTAGGTGGAGTTCACCACCGGGGACCGACGAGCATTCAAGCCGCGCGCCTGGGCATCCTTCGATCTTCGACCCGCGAGGAAGCCCCATGACGCCGACCCCGACGACAGACACCACGCAACCGGTCATCCCAGATGACCTCAAGCCCGCCGACGGGCGCTTCGGCTGCGGGCCCTCACGGGTGCGCCCGGAGGCGCTCGCGCGCCTCGCCGGCGAGCGCGCGGCCGTGATGGGGACATCTCACCGGCAACGACCGGTCAAGGCGCTCGTCGCGGACATCCGCGCCGGGCTGCGCGAGCTGTTCTCCGCCCCCGACGGCTACGAGGTCGCGCTCGGCAACGGTGGCGCCACGGCCTTCTGGGACGCCGCGGCCTTCGGCCTGATCGAGCGCCGCGCGCTGCACCTCACCTACGGCGAGTTCTCCTCGAAGTTCGCCACCGTCACGACCGGCGCGCCGTTCCTGGACGATCCCGTCGTCGTCTCCGCCGAACCCGGCGACGCCCCCGACCCGGGCTCGCTCCAGGCTCCTGACGGGCCGGTAGACGCGGTGACGTGGGCGCACAACGAGACCTCCACCGGCGTGATGGTTCCAGTGGCCAGGCCTGCCGCGACGGGCGATGCGCTGGTGCTGATCGACGCGACCTCGGGCGCGGGCGGTCTGCCGGTGAACGTGGCCAATGCGGACGCCTACTACTTCGCCCCGCAAAAGGCCTTCGCCGGCGACGGCGGACTGTGGATCGCGCTGCTCAGCCCCGCCGCGCAGGAGCGGATCGCCGCGCTGGCCTCCTCCGAGCGCTGGATCCCCGCGTTCCTGTCGTTGAGCACCGCACTGGAGAACTCGCTCAAAGATCAGACGTACAACACTCCCGCGGTCGCAACCCTGTTCCTGCTCGCCGATCAGATCCGCTGGATGCTCGACCTCGGCGGTCTCGACGGCTGTGTTGCGCGCACGCGCGAGTCCTCCGGCCATCTGTACGAGTGGGCGCAGCGAACCTCCTACACGACCCCCTTCGTCAGCGACCCGGCCAAGCGCTCGCTCGTCGTGGGGACGATCGACTTCGCGGCGGGAGTCGACGCCGCCGCCGTCGCCGCGACCCTGCGCGCGAACGGGATCGTCGACGTCGAGCCCTACCGCAAGCTCGGGCGCAACCAGCTGCGGATCGGCATGTTCCCCGCGGTCGATCCCGATGACGTACGCGCGCTGACGGCGTGTATCGACTGGACGGTCGAAAGGCTGGCTCCATGAACGCACATAGCTTGCTCTACACGCCCATGGGGGTTTCGCTCACATGAATGAGGAAAACAACGAGCGCCTGAAAGTCCTCGTCAAGGAGAAGGTCGGCGACTCGGGCGTCGAGCTCCTGCGCGAGCATTTCGACGTCGACCTCGGCATCGACTGGACCGACGAAGAGCTGAACGAGCGCATCGACGCCTACCACGGCATCCTCATCCGCTCGGCCACGAAGATGACCGCAGAGCTGATCGACCGCGCGACCAACCTGCGCGTGATCGGGCGCGCCGGCGTGGGCGTGGACAACGTCGACGTGCCCGCCGCCACGCGCCGCGGGATCGTCGTCGCCAACGCGCCGGAGTCGAACGTCGTGACCGCCGCCGAGCACACGCTGGCGCTGCTGCTCGCGCTCGCCCGCAACATCCCCCAGGCGCACCAGTCGCTGCACGAAGGGAGATGGGATCGCTCGCAATACTCCGGCGTCGAGCTGTACGAGAAGACGCTCGGCATCCTCGGCTTCGGGCGCATCGGCCAGCTCGTCGCCCAGCGCGCGCGCGGCTTTCACATGCGCGTGCTCGCGTTCGACCCGTTCGTCAGCGCCGAGCGCTACCGCGAGCTGGGGGTCGAGAAGGCCGACTCGCCCAGGGACGTCTATGCGCAGGCGGACTTCGTCACCGTGCACCTGCCCAAGACGTCCGAGACCGAGGGCTTCCTGGGTGCCGAGGCGTTCGCGCAGATGCGCGACGGCGTGCGCGTGCTCAACGTCGCCCGCGGCGGCTTGATCGACGACGCGGCGCTCAAGGACGCCCTGGACTCCGGCAAGGTCGCGGGCGCCGCGCTCGACGTGTTTCCCTCCGAGCCGATGACCGACTACCCGCTGTTCGACGACGGCTACCCCCAGGTGGTGGTCACCCCGCACCTGGGCGCCTCCACGGCGGAGGCGACCGACCGCGCCGGCTATCAGAGCGCCGAGCAGGTGCTCGCCGCGCTCACCGGCGGCGTCGTCTCCACGGCCGTCAACATCCCCGCGATCGGCGCCGAGGACACGGAGGTGCTCGGCCCCTTCCTGCCGCTCGCCACGCAACTCGGGCGCCTGGCGATGGAGCTCGCCGAGGGCAGCTCGGTCGAGCGCATCGAGGCGGCGTTCCTCGGGCGCATCGCCGACTTCGACACGCGCCTGTTGACGCTCGCCGTGATCCAGGGCGCGCTGCAGGGCCGCACGGAGGAGCAGGTCAACCTCGTCAACGCCCCCACGATGGCCCACCAGCGGGGGATCGTCGTCGAGGACAAGACCGTCTCCGAGGCGCAGGACTTCAACGAGCTGATCCGCGTCACGGTCACCGCCGGCGAGGAGCGCGTCGCGGTCGCCGGCACCGGCATCGGCCCCAACCGCGTGCCCCACCTCGTCGAGGTCCAGGGCCGGCGCCTGACGATCGAGCTCGAGCCCTACGTCACCGTCTTTCGCTACCGGGACCTGCCCGGCATGATCGGCCGCGTCGGCACGATCTTCGGCGCGCACGGCATCAACATCTCCTCCGCGGCCGTCGGCCACGTCCCCGACGGCCAGAGCGAGGACGGCGCCGGCGACGAGCAGCGGCTCGCAGCGATGGTCGTGACCACCGACGCGCGCGTGCCGGCTGACGTCGTGCAGGAGATCGTCGCCTCCGACAATTTCGTCAACGGCTGGTCGGTCGATCTTGGCTGATCGGATAGGGTGACCCCGATGCGTGCCGTCGTCATCACCAAGCACGGGGGACCCGGGGTGCTGCAGGTCCAGGAGCGCCCCGATCCGCCCCTTGGCCCGGGCGAGGTGCGCATCGACGTCGCCGCCGCGGGCATCAACTTCGCCGACGTGATGGCGCGCCTGGGCTTCTACCCCGATGCGCCCAAGCCGCCGTGCGTCGTCGGCTACGAGGTCGCGGGCACGATTCTCGAGCTCGGGGAGGGCGTGCAGGGCCTCACTCCGGGCCAGCGGGTCGTCGCCGGCACCGAGTTCGGGGGCTACGCCTCGCAGGTGGTCGCACCCGCCGACGGCGTGCTGGGACTGCCCGAAGGGCTCACGTTCGAGCAGGGCGCCGCGATCCCCGTCAACTACGGGACGGCCTGGATGGGGCTCCTCCGCTTCGGTGGCCTACGGTCCGGCGAACGCGTGCTGATCCAGGCGGCCGCCGGCGGCGTGGGCATAGCTGCGACACAGGTCGCCAAGCGCGCCGACGCAGAGGTCTACGGCACCGCCTCGCCCGGCAAGCACGCGCGGATCTCCGAGCTCGGCGTCGATCACCCCCTCGACTACACCAAGCCCGGCTGGGAGCGGGGCCTCCCGCCGTTCGACGTGATCATGGACGCGATCGGCGGTACGAGCTTCCGCCGCAGCTACGACCTGCTCGGTCCCGGCGGGCGCCTGATCGCCTTCGGCGCCTCCGGCGTCGTCTCGGGCGAGCGGCGCAACCCGATCGCCGCGCTGAAAACGGCCCTGCGCATGCCCCGCTTCAACATGATCAAGCAGATGTCCGCGTCGAAGGCCGTGATCGGCCTGAACATGTACACGCTCTCCCGGGACGATCGCCGCCGCGCCGAGGTCAGCGCGGCGCTGCAGGAACTGACGGCGGACGGCACCGTCCAGCCCGTCGTCGCCGGCACGTTCTCCTTCGAGGAAGCCGGCGCCGCTCAGAACATGATCACCGAACGGCGGAACGTGGGCAAGGTAGTTCTTACGCCGTAGCGGGGTGTCCTGCGGTCCGCCCGCGGGCGAGGCGGTTATATGGGCTCCAAATCGGTTGCTTCTGGGCGTGCGGGTGCTAATCTGCACGTAGATGTCGCTTCAGTTCTCGTCCCTGCTGCTCCTGCTGCTCCCCCCTCGGGGGGAATAGCGCGTGGCGGCCGCGTAGCCGCATACCAACGGAGAGCAGCAGGTGGATCGAGATAAAAAGGAATTGGGAACGGCATCATCATGAGTGAAACAGACGCATCGCCCACCCCGGAGCGAACCGAGCAGGCGCGCGTGCGGATCTTCGACACGACGCTGCGCGACGGCGAGCAGTCGCCCGGCATCTCGCTGAACCGCCAGGAGAAGCTGGAGATCGCCCACCAGCTCGCACGCCTGGGCGTGGACGTCGTCGAGGCGGGCTTTCCGATCACATCGCCCGGGGACTTCGAGGCGGTGCAGGCGATCGCGCGGGAGGTCGAAGGGCCCGTCATCTGCGGGCTGGCGCGCACGTCCAAGCAGGACATCGACGCGGCCTGGAACGCCGTCAGGGACTCGGAAAGGCCGTGCATCCATACGTTCATCTCGACCTCTGACATCCATATCGAGCACCAGTTGCAGACGACGCGCGAGGACGTCAAGGGCCAGGCGCGGGCGGCCGTGGCGCAGGCCAAGCAGTACCTGGAGGATGTCGAGTTCTCGCCGATGGACGCCACCCGGGCGGAGGTCGAGTTCACGGCCGAGGTGATTCAGATCGCGCTGGAGGAGGGCGCCACGACGATCAATATCCCCGACACGGTCGGCTACACGATGCCTCAGGAGTTCACGGCTTTCCTGGGAGGACTGTACGAGCTTGTTCCCGGCCTGCGCGATGTTGTGCTGTCGGTTCACTGTCACGACGATCTTGGCCTGGCTGTGGCCAATTCGTTTGCCGGCGTGCTGGCCGGCGCCAGGCAGGTGGAGTGCGCGGTCAACGGGATCGGCGAGCGCGCGGGCAACGCCTCGCTCGAGGAGATCGTGATGCTGCTGCGCACCCGCCGCGCCGACATCGGCATGGATACGGGCGTGAACTCCACCGAGCTGGCTCGCACGAGCCGGCTGGTCTCACGCTTGACCGGCTATCAGGTGCAGCCGAACAAGGCGATCGTCGGGCGCAACGCGTTCGCGCACGAGTCGGGAATCCACCAGGACGGCGTGCTCAAGGAGCGCTCCACGTACGAGATCATGGACGCCACGACCGTGGGCTTGAAGAGCAACTCGCTCGTGCTGGGCAAGCACTCCGGCCGTCACGCGCTGCGCGACGCCCTGGAGGAGATGGGCTTTCAGCTCGACGGCCAGGCGCTGAACACCGCGTTCAAGCGCTTCAAGGAGATCGCCGACCGCAAGAAGCAGGTGACGGCGATGGACCTGGAGGCGCTCGTCACCGACGAGCTGCGTAGCGAGGAGATTCCCGGCTACGCCCTGGAGTGGTTCGAGGTGCAGGCCTCCTCGCGCCGGCCCCCGCACGCGCGCGTATCGGTGACGCTGCCCGACGGCGGCTCGGCCGAGGGCTCGTTCACGGGCGACGGCCCGATCGACGCGGTGTTCCGCGCGATCAACGCCGCCGCGGGCGTCGAGGCGCAGCTCGGAGAGTTCACTATCGGCGCCGTAACCGAGGGCCAGGACGCGCTCGGCGAGGTCTCGGTCGTGGTCGAGGTGGACGGCTCCTCCGGCGCGGGGCAGGGCGTCTCGACGGACATCATCGACGCGGCCGCGCGCGCGTACGTGCGCGCGCTGTCGATCGCGCGTACGCGTACGCACGCTTCGGCGGATGCCATCGTCAGCGCGGGACTGAGACGCAGTTAGAAGGGATTGTCAGTGATGAGCCTCGTCTGCCACAACGCCAACCAAAAGCCGGGCGAAGCCCGGCGATACGGACGACACGAGGTCGTCCGTATCCATCAAACGCGGGGCGGGATGCCCCGCGGACCAGACCAAAAAACGCGGCGAGGGATTGAACAGAGCCATGTCAAGAACGATGTTCGACAAGATCTGGAAGCAGCGCGAGGTAGCGCATGGCCTCCTGCACACAAAAAACGCGGCGAGGGACTGAACTGAGCCATGTCAAGAACGATGTTCGACAAGATCTGGGAGCAGCACGAGGTAGCGCATGGCCTCCTGTACATAGACCTGCACCTGGTCCACGAGGTCACGAGCCCGCAGGCGTTCGACGGGCTGCGCCTGGCCGGTCGGACGGTGCGCCGCCCCGACCGCACGCTGGCGACGGCCGACCACAACACGCCCACCGACGGCACGCCCGTCGCGGCCCGCATCAAGGACGAGCTCTCGCGCGTGCAGGTGCAAACGCTGGAGCGCAACTGCGCGGAGTTCGGCGTGCCCGTGTACTCGCTCGGCTCCGAGCGCCAGGGGATCGTGCACGTGATCGGCCCCGAGCTGGGCGTGACCCAGCCGGGCATGACGATCGTGTGCGGGGACTCGCACACCTCCACGCACGGCGCGTTCGGCGCGCTCGCGTTCGGCATCGGCACGAGCGAGGTCGAGCACGTGCTGGCGACGCAGTGCATGGTCCAGCACAAGCCGCGCTCGATGCGCATCGCCTACGAAGGCGAATTGGGGTTCGGCGTGACCGCCAAGGACCTGATCCTCGGCACGCTCGGCCGGCTCGGCGTCGGCGGGATGACCGGTCACGTCGTCGAGTACGCCGGACCGGCGATCGAGGCGCTGTCGATGGAGGGGCGGATGACCGTCTGCAACATGACGATCGAGGGCGGCGGTCGCGCCGGCATGATCGCCCCCGACGAGACGACGTTCGCGTGGTTCACCGAGACGCAGCGGCCGGGTGCGCCATCGCAGGGCGCCGAGCTCGACGAGGCGATCGCGCGCTGGCGCGAGCTTCAGAGCGAAGACGGCGCGTTCTTCGACAGCGAGATCGGGGTTGACGCCGCCGCGATCTCGCCCCAGGTCACCTGGGGCACGAATCCGGGCATGGTGCGCTCCGTCACCGAGCGGGTGCCGGCCCCCGAGGAGTTCGACAGCCCCGCCGACCGCGAGGCGACCGAACGCGCGCTCCAGTACATGGACCTGCGAGCCGGCACGCCGATCGCGGACATCGCGATCGACAAAGTGTTCATCGGCTCGTGCACGAATTCGCGCATCGGCGATCTGCGCGCCGCCGCCGAGGTGATCGCCGGCCGCAGGGTGGCGCCGAGCGTCAGCGCGATGGTCGTGCCCGGCTCCCAGCAGGTCAAGGCGCAGGCCGAGGCCGAGGGCTTGGACCGTGTTTTCTCCGAGGCGGGATTCGACTGGCGCGTGGCCGGCTGCTCGATGTGCCTGGGCATGAACCCCGACGTCCTCGCGCCGGGCGAACGCTGCGCCTCGACGTCGAACCGCAACTTCGAGGGTCGCCAGGGCCGCGGCGGGCGCACCCATCTGGTCTCTCCGCAGATGGCCGCCGCCGCCGCGATCGAGGGGCATTTCGTGGATATTCGGAACTGGTCGTGACAAACAACGCCAACCAAAAGCCGGGCGAAGCCCGGCGTCACGGGCGGCAGGATGCCGCACGTGGCCTTAAAACGCGGGGCAGGATGCCCCGCGGACGTGACCAAAAAACGCGGCGAGGAACGCAACCAACCCCTGAAGTTAATCCCCAGGAAAACCCATGGACCCGATAAACATCATCGCCGGCGGCGTCACGCATCTGGACCGCGCGAACGTGGACACCGACCAGATCATGCCCAAGCAGTTTTTGAAGCGCGTGGAGCGCAGCGGGTTCGGGGAGTTCCTGTTCTACGATTGGGCCAAGGAGCCCGGCTGGGAGCTCCCGAAAAACCCGATCCTGGTCACGGGAGAGAACTTCGGCTGCGGCAGCTCGCGCGAGCACGCCCCGTGGGGATTGCAGGACTACGGGTTTCAGGCGATCGTCGCCCCGAGCTTCGCCGACATCTTCTACTCCAACTGCACGAAGATCGGCCTGCTGCCGGTCGTGCTCAGCCCCGAGGACTGCCGCGCGCTCGCGCGCGCCGGCGAAGGAGAGATCGACCTCGGCGAGCAGGAGGTGCGGTTCGAGGGGCGCGAGGTCGCGTTCGAGATCGACCACGAGATCCGCCGGCGGCTGCTGGAGGGGCTGGACGACATCGGCGTGACGCTCGGCGAGGAGGCGGAGATCGCCGCTTACGAAGCGGCGCGCGAGCGCCGCGGCCCGATTACGACCGCGCTGTAGAGTCCACGCCGAGATGGCGCATCGCATCGTCACGCTGCCCGGCGACGGGATCGGCCCGGAGATCATGGCCCCCGCCCGGAAGGTGCTGGAAGCGGTGGGCGAGTTCGAGTTCGAGGAGCACGCCTTCGGCGGCGCCTCGATCGACGCGCACGGCGTCGCGCTCACCGACGAGACGCTCGCCGCGTGCCGCGGGGCCGACGCGGTGCTGCTGGCGGCGGTGGGAGGGCCGAAGTGGGACAGCACCGACCCCCACGCCCCGCGCCCCGAGCAGGGGTTGCTGGGGTTGCGCAAGGGGTTGGGCCTGTATGCGAACCTGCGCCCGGTCAAGCCGCTGCCCGCGCTGTACGACGCCTCGCCGCTGAAGCGCGAGCGAATCGAGGGGACAAATCTGCTCGTCGTGCGCGAGCTGACGGGCGGCATCTACTTCGGCGAGAAGACGCGCACGGCGGAGATGGCCAGCGACGTGTGCGCGTACACGACCGCGGAGATCGAGCGGATCGCGCGCGTCGCGTTCACAGCCGCGCGGGCGAAGGTGACCAGCGTCGACAAGGCCAACGTGCTGGAGACCTCGCGCCTGTGGCGCGAGGTCGTGACCCGTGTGCATGCGCGCGAGTTTCCCCACGTCGAGCTCGAGCACGTGCTCGTCGACAACGCCGCGATGCGGCTCGTCTCCGCGCCGCGGGGCTTCGACGCGATCCTGACGGAGAACATGTTCGGGGACATCCTCTCGGACGAGGCGGCGATGATCGCCGGCTCGATCGGGCTGCTGCCGAGCGCCTCGCTGGGAGGCGACGGACCGGGACTATTCGAGCCCGTGCACGGCTCCGCGCCGGACATCGCGGGCACGGGCGCGGCCAACCCGCTGGCGATGCTGCTGTCGGCCGCGATGATGCTCAGGCACGGGCTCGATTTGCCGGACGGCGCGACGGCGGTGGAAGCGGCCGTCGAGAAAGCGCTCGACGGCGGCCTGCGCACCCCCGACCTGGGCGGCGCGGACGGCACCGCGCAGGCGACGCGAGCGGTGCTCGACGAGCTCTGAGCCGCGCGCGACCCGCCCGAGAAAGAGACACTCCGCGCGATGAAAGTCGCCATGCGGACACGCATCCCGCGGGGCGAGCGTGCGGATGTCGAGATCGTGCGGCGCAGCCAGTACGCTCGCCCGCACGATGGCCTGGAAGCTCGACCAGTCGATCCGCGAAGTCGTGCCGTTCCCAACTTTGCGCGAGTTGCGCTGAGCCGCTCGGGGCATCGATATGGGGACGAGGACGTCGTCGAAGTCGCGGAGGACCTCGCCGAGGTCCGCCGGATCCCGCGCGCAGGAGGACGCTACTACGACGCCCGTCTCCGGCTTTTTGCCGCCCGCGATCGCGGCGGGGCTCGTCTTCGTCGCCTCCGGCGCGGTGCTCGTGCTGGAGATCCTCTCCGTGCGGCTGCTCGCGCCGTACGTGGGGCTGACGCTCGAAACGACGACTTCGATCATCGGCGCGGTGCTCGCCGGGATCGCGCTCGGCGCGGCGCTCGGCGGGTGGACCGCTGATCGCGTCAATCCGCGCCGGCTGCTCGTCGGACTGCTGATCGGCGGCGGCCTGCTGGTGCTGCTGACAGTCCCGATCATCCGCGCGCTCGGTCCGGCGGCGAGCGAAGGCGGAAACGCCGCCGCGGTGGGGGTGACGTTCGCGGCCCTGGTTCCGGTCGCGGCGGTTCTGAGCGCGGTCACGCCGACGGTCGCGCGGTTGCAATTGCGGGATCTGCGAGCGAGTGGAACCGTCGTCGGGCGGCTGTCGGCGTGGGCGACCGCGGGCGCCCTGCTCGGCACGTTCGGCACGGGCTTCGTGCTCGTGCCGCTGCTCCCGGTCAGCAGTTCGGTGCTGGCGATCGGTATCGCGCTCGTGCTCGCCGGCGTTCTGCTCGGCGCGTACATCCGGCTGCTGGGTCCCGCCAAGGTCCTCACAGCCGCGCTCCTCACCGTCGCCCTGGCGCTGCTGACGCTCGCGCAGCACTCGCCGTGCGCCGCGGAAACGACGTATCACTGCGCGCAGGTCGAAGTCGATCCCGAACGGCCGACGGCTGAGCTGCTGTTGCTGGATCGGGGGCTCAACTCGGAGATAGACATGCACGATCCTCGCTACCTCGGCTTCATCTACGAGCACTGGATCGGTGAAGCGATCGCCGCGATCGGACGGCCGGGGACGCCACTCGACGCGGTGTTCGTCGGCGGGGGCGCCTTCACCCTGCCGCGCTGGCTGCAGGCGACCCGTCCGGGCTCCCGCTCCGACACGCTCGAGGTCGACCCCGAGCTCGTGGCGTTCGATCGCCGGCGTCTTGGACTGCGCACCTCGCCGGATCTGCGCGCCACCGTCGGAGACGCGCGCTTGACGATGCAAGACGAACCGTCCGGGAGCGCCGACGTCATCGTCGGCGACGCCTTCAGCAGCCGCACCGTGCCATGGCAGTTGATGACTACCGAATGGCTTCACGACGTACGGCGCGTGCTCAAGCCCGCCGGCGTCTACGCGCTCAACATGATCGACCTCAGGCCGCTGCGGCTGCTGCGGGCCGAGGCGGCGACGCTGCTCGCCACGTTCACCAACGTCCGCCTGGTCACGCTCGCGGGCGAAGACGGCCGCATCTACGGGGGCAACGAGATCCTGCTCGCGTCCGACGGACCGCTGCCGCGCGAGCACGAACCGCCCGCAGACGGCGCGAGCGCCTATGACCGCGCGGCCGTCGCCCGACTCGTGGCCGGCGCCGCGCCGCTGCGCGACGACTATGCGCCGGTGGACCAGCTGGAGACCAGGTGAGCGCCCGTCGCTTGCGGTCCAGCTTGGAGATCGCGGGGTCAGGACTGTAGAATCGGCTGTGCGCCGCGCGCTGCACGGCGGCCTGCGTATCCCCGACCTGGGCGGCGCGGACGGGCACGGCGAGCGCGACGCGGGCAGTGCCGGCGAACCTGTAACGGACCCGAACAGGAGCGATTAACGTGGACCAAACGGACCTCATCTGGATGAACGGAGATTTCATCGCCTGGGAGGACGCCAGGGTCCACGTCCTGACCCACGGCTTGCACTACGGCACGGGCGTGTTCGAGGGCGTGCGCTGCTACGACACCGAGCTCGGGCCGGCCGTGTTCCGCAACGCCGAGCACGCCCAGCGCCTGCTGAAGTCGGCCGAGCTGTACTACATGCCGGTGCCCTACTCGGTGGAGGAGCTGCGCGCCGCCACGCGCGAGCTCGTCGCCCGCAACGGCCTGCGCTCCTGCTACATCCGCCCGATCGTCTACCGCGGCTACGGCACGATGGGCTTGAACCCGTTAGACGCCCCCGTGGACGTGACGATCGCCTGCTGGGAGTGGGGCACGTATCTCGGCGAGGAGGGCATGCGCCACGGCGTCCGCGCGAAGGTCTCCTCGTGGGAGCGGATCGGCCCGCGCTCGCTGATCCCGCACGCCAAGGCCTCGGGCCAGTACCTCAACAGCGTGCTCGCGAAGATCGAGTCGATCAAGGCCGGCTACGAGGAGGCGATTCTGCTCGACGAACATGGGCACGTGTGCGAGGGCACGGGCGAGAACGTCTACGTCGTGCGCGACGGGGAGATCGCCACGCCCGGGCAGCACAACTCGATCCTCGACGGGATTACGCGCCGCTCGGTCATGCAGATCGCCCGGGATCTCGGCTACACCGTCGTCGAGCGCGACGTGGCGCGCGCGGAGATGTACCTCGCCGACGAGGTGTTCCTGTCCGGCACCGCGGCCGAGCTCGTGCCGGTGCGCGAAGTCGACGACCACAAGGTCGGGACGGGCGAGCCGGGCGAGATCACGCGCGTGCTGCAGGCCGCGTTCGACGACGCGATCCACGGACGCTCCGAGCGCTACCGCGAGTGGCTGGACGTGGTCGCGCCCGACGCGCTGCAGACGCCCGACGGCGCGGGCGCCGGCCCGGTGCAGGCGCAGAATAGTCGTCGTGGTCGTGAGGAGGCCGCCGCGTCGAGTCCCACCGCCGCGGCGGGGTAGGCCATGCGCCACATCCAGCTATACGACGCGACCCTGCGCGACGGCATGGGCGGCGGCGGGATGACGCTGACGGCCGCCGAGAAGGTGCGGGTCGTGCACGCGCTCGACGCGCTCGGCGTGCACATGATCGAGGCGGGGTTTCCCGCCTCCAACCCGAAGGAGCTCGAGCTGTTCGAGTTGCTCGAGCGCGAGCCGCTGCAGACGGCGGAGATCGTCGCGTTCGGGATGACGCGCCGGCGCGGCGTCGACGTCGCCGAGGACGAGGGGCTGCGCGTGCTCGCCGAGTCGTTCGTGCCCGTGTGCACGCTCGTCGGCAAGAGCTCATCCACGCACGCCGAGACCGTGTTGAAGGTGTCGCGCGCGGAGAACCTGAGCATGATCGCCGAGTCGATCGCCCACCTCCTCGCGCACGGCAAGCGCGTGCTGTTCGACGCCGAGCACTTCTTCGACGGGATCGAGGAGGACGTCGGCTACGCCCTGGAATGCGTGCGCGTCGCCGCCGACGCGGGCGCCGAGCGCGTCGTGCTGTGCGACACGAACGGGGGCTCGCTGCCGCTGGACGTGCGCGAGGCCGTCGCCGCCGTGCGCGAGCAGCTGCCGGACGTGCCGCTCGGGATCCACACGCACGACGACACGGGCTGCGGCGTCGCCAACACGCTCGTCGCCGTCGACGCGGGCGCGACCCAGGTGCAGGGCACGATCAACGGGATCGGCGAGCGCACCGGCAACGCCAACCTCGTCACGATCGTCGCCGATCTGCAGTTGAAGATGGGGTACGAGATGCTCCCGCCCGAGCGCTTGGCGCGCCTGACCGAGACCGCGCACTTCGTCGACGAGCTCCTGAACCGCGCGCCCGACCCGGCCCAGCCCTACGTCGGCAAGCATGCGTTCGCGCACAAGGCCGGGCTGCACGCCGCGGGGGCCCGCGAATCGAGCGTTGCGTTCGAGCACGTCGACCCGGCGCTCGTCGGCAACCGCAGCGACGTGCTCATCTCCGAGCTCTCGGGGCGCGCCACGATCCTCGAGAAGGCCCGCACGGCGGGGATCGCCGCCGACGAGGACCTCGTCCGGCGCGTCCTCGAGCGCGTGAAGGAGCTCGAGCACAGGGGGTTCCAGTTCGAGGCGGCCGACGGGTCGTTCGAGCTTCTGATGCGCCGCGAGGCCGACTCCGAGGGATACGAGCCGCTGTTCAAGCTCGAGTCCTGGCGGGTGATCGTCGAGCAACACGCCGACGGCCGCGCCACGACCGAGGCCACGATCAAGATCTGGGTCGGCGGCGAGCGGTATGTGCGCACCGCCGAGGGAAACGGACCGGTCAACGCGCTCGACAGAGCTCTGCGCGACGCCATCGGGGAGATTCATCCTCATTTGAAGGACATCGATCTCGTCAACTTCAAGGTGCGGATACTGGATGAGACGAAGGGGACCGGGGCCGTTACGCGGGTTTTGATCGATGCCTCGGATGGGAAGGATGTTTGGGGGTCGATTGGAGTTTCCGAGAATCTCATTGCCGCCTCCTGGGACGCTCTGGTGGATTCGTTGGAGTTTGGGATGCAGGGTGGCGAGCCCTCGTCGGTTGCGACGCTCCGCTCGGCCGGAAACGCGTAGTGCCGGGCTCGGATGTCGCGCCGGGCTCGGTGCCGGCCGATCGGATGTCGAACCGCCGAGGACTGGAAGACAGCCGTGGTGACGCCGACGTTGACGGCTCTATTCCTCTCGCCAAGCCCGTACTGGGGGAGGCGGAGGAGCTCGCTGTGTTGGAGGTGCTGCGGTCGGGGCAGTTGTCGCTCGGGCCTCGGGTGGCGGAGTTCGAGCGTCGGTTTGCCGCTCTGGTGGGGGCGGAGCACGCCTGTGCTGTCAGCAGCGGGACGGCGGGGTTGCACCTTGCGCTGCGGGCGGTGGGGGTGGAGGCTGGGGATGAGGTGATCACGAGCCCGTTTTCGTTTGTGGCCTCGGCGAATGCCGCGGTTTATGAGGGGGCTCGGCCGGTTTTTGCCGATATCGATCCGGTTACGCTGAACCTCGATCCGGCTGCGGCGGAGGCCGCGATCACTTCGCGGACCAAGGCCATATTGCCGGTGCATATTTTTGGTTATCCCGCCGACATGCTCGCGTTCGAACGGATCGCCGCGCGGCATGGGCTGGGGATAGTGGAGGACGCCTGTGAGGCTTTGGGGGCCGTGCATGGGGATAATGGGGTGGCTGTGGGGGGGCGAGGCAATCCGGCTGTGTTCGGGTTTTACGCCAACAAGCAGATCACCACGGGGGAGGGGGGGATGGTGACGCTCGCCGACGGGGAGCTGAAGGCGCGGATTAACTCTGAGCGCAATCAGGGGCGGGCCGCGGACATGGGGTGGTTGGATCACGACCGGCTGGGGTTCAACTACCGGCTGTCGGATGTCTCCTGCGCGCTGGGGATCGCTCAGTTGGGGCGGCTCGAGGAGATGCTCGCCGGGCGGGCTCGCGTGGCCGGGCAGTATCGGGAGGCTTTGGCTGGGATCGACGGGTTGGGGCTGCCCTGTGTGGACGTGGGTGGCGACCGGCGGGGGTGGTTCGTGTTCGTCGTGCAGCTGCCCGCCGGGGTGGAGCGAGACACCGTCCTACGCCGTTTGGCCGAGCGCGGGGTTCAGAGCAAGCCGTATCTGCCGGCGATTCACCTGATGAGCTATTACCGCGAGCGCTTCGGGCACCGGCGGGGGGAGTTTCCGGTGTGCGAGAACGTGGCTGCGCGCTCGCTCGCGCTGCCGTTCTTTCCGGAGATGACGGCTGGTCAGGTCGAGCGGGTGGTCGGCGAGCTGGTTCGGGCGGTGAGGGGATAGGAACACGGCGGGTGTTTTGGGTGACCCATAGCCCGCGGCTGCGAACACCGTTGTCGGCGCCTGTCACCGCACGGGGTGGCGTGGTTGGGAGCGCTTGCAGGGCGCCTCGCGAGCCGCCGGGGTGTAGTCGGAGACAGTGTGGGGAACGCTCTGAGCCGACTCGCTTGACACGGTTTGGGGATGTGATAACACGTGTGTGCCCCTGACCTCCGGGCAACAGCCGGCGCCGGGACGTCTCTGACCTGAAAGACGAGCGCCCCGGCGTCGGCCTACCAACCCTCAGCCGGGTGGAGCCGGCTGGGATCTCCTACATCATACCCCAGATGCGCCTCGGCGTATCTGGGGTTTTCCTTTGTATTGCTGGGAAATAGTACGGATGTCGCCTGTCGGAATCCCACTGGTGGGCGGTGGTCGGGCGGGGCTCGTCGCGGCGATCGCCGGGAGCCATTGCGGGGACTCGCCGCGACGCGCCTCCAATCCTCCGGAAATGGAGGATTGGGCCGGGCGAGGCGGCTCGGAGGGTGTTTGGATTGTCCGACAGGGCCGAGTGAGAAACATGGGTCTACTTCGAGCTTGACAGCGGTTAGGGTCTTTGCGACAGTCCCGAGTGCAGTGACCGCCCGTCGGAAGACGGTGGACGGCAAGGATTGGCCCCGGAGGTCTCTGACCTGAAAGACGAGCGCCTCTGGAAGCCGGTCAACCAACCCTCAAGGGAACAGGAGTTTGCAACAGATGTTACGTATACAAATCATAGGACTCGCCCTCGTGTCCGCGCTGCTCATGAGCGCGGTGGCGGCGGGGAGTGCGTCGGCGGAAACTGAATTAAAACACCAGTGGTTACTTGTCCACACTCAATCCGGTATACACTTATTACTTGCCTCACCTCTGTTAGTCGAGTCTGAAGGCTTAGTCTTACTGACGGACAAAAAAGTGGGAATTTTTCATAACCAGTCTGTAACTGTCCACTGCCATGGTTACGATTTAGGGACCGTTGGCCCTCATGGTTTAGATTTAGTAAAATCGATCACGTTAGAACCGTTAGGGACGAAACCCTTAGTTTTATGTTTATATAACCCCGCACCACCGAGTGGTACATGTGACCCAACGAAAATGCCGGATGCCGAAGCGGTAAACCTTCCGTGGCATACGCAGCTTGTTTTACGTGGTGGTATACTGTATGACTTAGTCGTAGGGCACGGGGGCGGTCGACCTGGTTGGAGGGTTACCTGCATTAACGCTGCTGGCGGAACAACGGTGGATACTTGCACAGAAGAAACAGGAAAACCTGCCAGCCTCGAAATAACAAACGAAGTGAACGGATCTGGAGTGCTGGGAACATTCAATGCAGCTACAAACCCGAGAGCTGAATGCAGCGAAGGCGGGGCAGAAAGCGGTGAAGTGAGTGGGACCGTCTTGACACAAAGCCCATCGTCAACATTAATATTGTTAGTCTCGCCTTTAGACTGATGATCTCGCTTACCTGATGGCGGCATAGTGCGAGTGCGCTTTGTCGTGATGTCACGGTGAGGGAAGTGCGGTGGGGTGGTGTACGCCACCCCACCGCTGCCGGGGGTGAGGGAGAAGTCGTCGTCGACCCCGGATGCTGGCGGTACGCAGATGGAGCGATACGGGGAGCAAACACGGGAAAAGAGGGAGTGAGAGAGTTGAGAGCAGCGGGGATAGGGGAACAACTACTGGTAGACGAAGGTGATCGTGATCGGTCCGTGTCGGGGATGGTTGTCTGGCTGCTCAAAGCTCTCGTCGCGGTGCTTTGCGCGGTGCTTGAGCGCATTCCCTTGCGTCTGCTTATTGCGGGTGCGGTGTGTATTACCGCCGCTCTGCTCGTGGTGTCTGCTGATAGTGCGCGGGCCGATGTTCCGAAACTCGTCCCTGATGGCCAGTTCGAATCGGAAAAGGCGCTCGGTGTCGCGGTCGACAACTCGGCGAGTGAAGCGGATCCGTCGCGCGGGGATGTGTACGTCGCGGGGTTCCTCAACTTCACGCAAGAATTTGTCTTTAAGGCGAGCGTGAATAAGTTTGACGGGTCGGGGAATTTGCTGTCGCCGCCGTCGCCCATCGGGGTGACGCTCGGCTACAGCGGTGCTGCTGTTGACCCGGTAAAGGGAGTCGTATACGCTCTCGATATTTTTAATAATATTGATAAGTTCGACCCGACGAGTGGTGGACCGTTGGGGTCGTTTCCTGTGGAATCAAGCCGAAATTATTTTGTTCCATTTTTCGGCGGACTCACGGTTGTGGGGATCGCGGCGGACTCCGAAGGGAATGTGTATGTGCCTGTTGTGCCGAAGAACGAGGTAGTCGAGTACAGCTCGGGCGGTGAATTCGTCATGCAGCTTGGTAAGGAAGTTGACAAGACGAAGGTTGGATTGCGCAAGGAAGAGGAAGCGAAATCTGAACCAGTCAAAATCACCAAAGAACAGGAAGACACGTGCACCGTGGCTTCCGGGGATAAATGTGCAATAGAAACAAGCGAAGGAGAAGGAGGTAAGGTAGGTTCGGGTGGCGGGGAGTTCAACGGGCCGACTGGTGTCGCTGTCGACTCCGCCGGAAACTTGTGGGTTGCCGACACGGGCAACAACCGTATCGAGAAGCTCGGAATAGAAAAAAAGCTCAGCCCGTCCGAAACGGTCGTCCGCGATATCGGCGATATCCCGGCGGAAGGGGTGCGGTCTGTCGCGGTCGACGCTCTTGGCGATGTGTTTGCGATCGTCAGTAACAGCGCGGACTTCTGCGGGGCGATCAAACCGCCGTGCTCGCACCTGGCTGAGTACAATTCGGCGGGCGCGCTGGTCGCTGACTTGGGCGCGGGCGTGATCGGCGCGCGGCAGAACGGAGCGGTGCTTGACATGGTGGCGGTGAGTGACGCGACCGGCCGCGTGTACGTGACCGAAGTCGCCGCCGGCCCCTCGGAAGCGGGTGGCCGTGTATTGAAGTTCCGTCCTCCTGTCGCGCCGAGGCTGGAAGGCGAGGCGGCGGTCGAAGTGGGGGTGTCCGGGGCGAAGCTCGGGGTGGTGGTGAACCCGGGTGGGCTGAGCGCGTCTTACCGTTTCGAATATGACACGAGCGAATATAAGGAAGGTGAAGGGCCGCATGGCCGGTCGGTCCCGCTCCCGGCAGGCGACACGGGCGCGGGGTTCCTCTCGCGGACGGTGTGGGCGGGCGTCTCGGGCCTCCAGCCGGGTACGACTTATCATTATCGCGCGGTGGTGAGCGGCGCGCTCGGCAAACCGTTGGTGGGGAAGGATCAGACGTTCACGACCGCGACGGTATCCCACGCTGCCTGCCCGAACGAGCAGTTCCGCACGGGGTTCTCCGCCTATCTGCCGGATTGCCGCGCCTACGAGCTGGTGACACCGCCTAACAAGGACAGCGCCCAGCCGGACAAGAGCGAGGGCAACAACGAAGGGGGGGAGCTCACGCTCGGAGGAACCCTCGAGGACAATCTCGCTGCGGTCGACGGCAACCGTCTCTCGTTTCGGGCTGAAGACGTCCTGCCGGGCTCCCCGAGCGCGGGCGAATCGTATGTCGCGACGCGTGGCTCGGGGGGCTGGTCCTCGGAAAACATGTTCCCGCCCACGAACGCTTATGCCTACAAATGTACAGAAGGTCTCAGGGTCCTCCTCGACGGTGGCGCATACTCCGAAGATCTCTCGAAGGCGATCATACGGGTTAAGAGCGCCGGGGATCCGTGTGGCGTGGACCCAGAACTGGTCGAAGGTGAACCGCGCGGCAGCGCCATCGAAAACCTCTTCGTCCGTGACAACGCGACGGGCGCCTATCAGCTCGTCGACGCCCCGGAAGCAGGTGTCGTGGGTTTCGTTCCCGCGACCCCGGCGCTGTTGGGAGAGTCGAGTGACTTCAACCGCATTGTCTTCGAACAGGGAGCGAAGCTCACCAAGGAAGCGCCTGCTGGCGTCAACGACGTCTACGAATGGAGTGCCGGCCACGTCCATCTGGCGACCATACTGCCGAATGGGACCCCTGTCGCGGGGGCGTTTGCGGGCGTTTCCTTGGATGGCTCGCGCGTCTTCTTCACCGCCGGCGGCGGCCTCTACGCTCGCGTGAACGGCTCGGAAACGGTGCAGCTCGACGCCTCGCAGGCGGGCGGAGGGGGCGGTGGTGGTGCGTTCGTGAAGGCGAGCCGTGACGGCTCGGTCGTGTTCTTCACCGCCGATGCCTCTGCCGGCCTCACGAGCGACACGGTACCTGGCAGCGGCCCGAACCTGTACCGCTACGACGCGGTGGCCCCCGCCGGACAGCGTTTGACTGACCTCACGCCTGTGGCCAAAGCGGTCGCGCCGGCCGTCGGCGGCATGAGCAAGGACGGCTCGGTCGTGTTCTTCCTCGACGACGCCTCGGCTGCACTTACCCCCAACACTCAACCAGAAAGCGGGATCAACCTCTATCGCTATGAAGCGGGCGCTGCTGCCGGTCACGGCCTGACCGACCTCACCCCCGTGGGTATTCACGAACGCGCCGACGTCCATGATGTGATCGGGGTCGGCGAAGACAACCATGGCACCTCGGTCTACTTCAGGGCCGCGGGTGTCCTCACCTCTCAGGCCAACCAGCACGGCGAAATGCCGCAGCACGGCCAAGGCAACATGTACCTCTCCCGCGGTTCTGGGAGCGCGTTCATCGCCACCGGTGCTGGGAGGCTCAGGGTGTCTGGGAACGGTGGGTTTCTCTTGTTCGACTCGAGCAGGAGCCTGACGGGCTATGACAACATCAACCCGGGCACCGGCAAGCCCGCCAACGAGCTCTACCTCTACGACGCCGCGGCGAACAGCCTCGCGTGCGCGTCGTGCAACCCGAGCGGCGAATCTCCGACCGCCAGCGGCGCCGGTGTGGAAAACAAAGGTTCGACGGGAGGGGGCGCGATCGAAGAAGGCGGAAACGGGCGGGTCGCGCCGCACCAGCTCTCTGAAAATGGGCAGGTGTTCTTCGACTCGGCCGAAGGGCTGCTGCCAGCCGACACGAACGGCAGGTCGGGCTGCCCCCCCGCCGCGGGTGGGTTCCCAACGTGCACGGACGTGTATGAGTTCGAGCCGGATGGCGCCGGCAGCTGCGCCGAACCCGCGGGCTGTCTGTCTTTGATCTCGACGGGCACTGGCTCCCTTGAAACGTTCTTCATCGACGCGAGCCCGAACGGCAACGACGTCTTCATCCGCGAGTTCCAGAAGCTTCTCCCGTCCGACACCCAGGATGAAGCGCCCTCCCTCTACGACGTGCGTGTGAACGGCGGCTTCCCCGAACCCACCTCCTCGCCGTGCACCAACCCTGAAGCATGCCGTACGGCTCCGGCACCACTACCCGGGATCTTCGGCGCGCCCGCCAGCCAGACATTCTCGGGTGCGGGCAACCTCCAACCAGCCCCAGCGCCTGTCAAAAAGCATTGCAAGAAGGGCTTTGTCGAAAAGAAAGGCAAGTGCATGAAGAAAAAGCCCAGAAGAAGAGCTCAGCACAGCAGGAGAACCAGAAAGTCCACCCACTCCCACAAAAAGACGGGCAGATGATGATCAACATGTTGTCTAAAAGAGCCGCAACGGCGGTTTCACTGCTGATTATTGTGGTGCTGGTGGTGGAAGCAGGCGCTGCTTCTCTTGCCTTGGTCGAAGCCCACCCCTTCTTCCGGGGGGTTCATCCTTTTCTGTCTCTCTACGAGTTGTTCAACAGTCTCGGTATCATTGCAAAAATGACGCCTCTTGCCGTCGCTGTGCTCACCGAGGCGGGTCGGTTGCACAAGATCTCGAAGGACGCCAGCTCGAGCGACACTTTTCTGATCGAAGAGCGGGAATGGTGGCTTGGGAAGAGCAAATGCGTAAAGGAAGCTCAGCCTGGGAAGGGTGCCAGGAAATCTACTACGCCAAACTGGAAGAAGGGTAGGTGATTTCTGTGCTCAGGAGAATCGCGGCGCCAAGCGCATTCATGGTTGCTCTGCTCACCGCGCTGGGATTTGGCTCCACTTTGGCGCTTGCTGAAGTTCACCCAAAGATCGGGGAATTCGGCTCGTTCGCGAACCCTAACGGGATTGCCGTGGATGAATCTACGGGGGAGGTATATGTGGCTGATCTTTCGGGTGTCAGCGAGCAGCAGACGGTGACCCTCGAAGGCGCACCCACGGGCGGGAGCTTTACGCTGGAATTCGAAGGTCAGAAGACCGCTTCGTTGGCAGTCGGCGAATCGGCGCCTTCCGGGGAACAGGTGCAAGCCGCGCTCGGGGAACTGTCGAAGATCGGCGCAGGGAATGTGTCGGTCACTCAGTCGGGGGGGCTGCCGGAAACCGTCACCTACACCGTCACCTTCCAGGGTGCGCTCGCGGCGCGCGGCGTACCGCAGCTGGTTTGCGACGGCTCCGCGCTGACCGGGGGCTCGAGCCCGTCGTGCGAGACGGCGATCACCACCGCGGGGGTGGAAAACAAGGTCTACAAGTTCGACGCGGAAGGACACCCGGTCGAATTTCAGGCGCTGAAATCAAACGTGCTCACCGGCGCTGCTACCCCAGCCAAGTCATTCGCCTTCCCCAATGTGCCGGGCAACCCCGCGGCGATCGCGATCGACAACTCGAAAAATGCTTCCGACCACTCGGCGGGTGACGTGTACGTGCTGGACGCCGGCCATGAAGTGATCGACAAGTTTGCTTCCACCGGTAAGTATCTGGGCCAGATCACGGGCCCACCCGAACATCCGCCCTTCTTGGGCGTAGGCGTTGATGCGAGCGGCAACGTGCGGGTTGACGTTAACGGCAACGAAAATGGGGACCTTACGATCGAGGTGTTCGATGACTCCGTGGCGAACGGCTTCGTCACGCTAGTCAGTCAACTGCAGAGCAACTCAGCGTCGGGTGGCACTCAGAAAGGATATGGCTTCGCGACGGGCGGCCAGCCGGGAGGTGACTACCCGCTGCTGTCGCCGTGTGGTTGCATGGCAAAGGTCGGCCCTCACGGGGAGATGTACGGGCGGGTCGACGGCGGTTCGAGTGCGGTCGCGGCCGCCGTCGATCCGGTGAGCGGCCACGTCTATGTCGACGAGCAGTCGTCGGTTAGCGAGTGGGACACGGGCGAGATGAACGGGGCACCAGCACTCCCCTTCGGACCTCCCGAAGAAGCCGAAAAGAACGTTACAAGCACGGGGACGCTTGTCTCGCGCTTCGGCTCGTTTCAGTTGACCGGTTCCTCGGGGCATGGTGGGATCGCCGTGAACGGCGCGAGCGGAGAGGTGTATGTCTCAAACCCGGCAAACGGCAAGGTGTACGTGTTCGGCGGCAGCGCTCCGGTGGCCGTGGCGGGAACTGCGACGAACGTGACGAAGACAAGTGCTACGCTGCAGGGCACCGTCGACCCACGTGGTGTGCTCGTCCAGTCGTGCAGGTTTGAATACGCGACCAGCCCGTCGAACGATCTGACGCTCCCGATCGCGGTGCTCGGGCAGAGCGTGCCGTGTGTCACCGCGGACGGCGAACCGATCGGCGCTGGCAGTGGGCCGGTCGCGGTTCACGCCGACGTCGGCCTGCCCCCGGAAGCCCCATTGCAGCCGGGATCGCTCTACCACGTCCGCCTCGTTGTGTCCAACGCGAACGGCGCGACCCATGGCGGAGGCCTGTTTCCGACCGCCAGCGCGGGCTTTGGCTTCAAGCAGTTCGAAGTCTCGTTCCTCAACCAGGACGGCACACCCGATGTGCAGGCGGGCTCGCACCCCTACGAGATGGTCACCAATCTCGTGTTCAACACTCAGATCGTGCGTAAAAGCTCCAACAACCTGCGGTACGCACCTTTGCCGGCGGGTAACGCGAAGGATCTCGTTTTTCACTTTCCGCCCGGCTTCTATGGCGATCCGAACGCGACACTGAAGAAGTGCACCCTCCAAGAGCTGGCCCCTGGGTCCCTCGGGGACATCTGCCCGCCGGAGTCAGAAGTCGGCACCCTCGAAGCCGAATACAGTAAAGGGCCGGAAGCGCCGCGTACCATTGCGGAGGGGAAACGTTTGGTTAATGTTGTGCCGCCCCCTGGTGTCGCACTCCAGCTGGGTGCAAAAATCGAGAAGCCGGACTTGTTCCTTAATGCAGGTGTTCCCGCGGGCGGGGATTCGGGGGTGACCGTGGTCTCCGAAGGCCTCCCCGTGACGGTCCCGGTGTTCAGAGGCATCTCGACGATTTTCGGTGTCCCGCCGGCGGGCGCGACTAAGCCGTTTTTGACGATGCCGACGTCGTGTAACGGCCCGTTGACCTCGACGGTCACGGGGGACTCCTACCAGGAAGCGGGGCGCCGGAACCCCGATGGCTCGCCCGATCGCAGCGACCCACGGTGGAAGACGGCGAGCTCGGTCACCCATAACGCGGCGGGTGTCCCGGCGGGGATGAGCGACTGCGCGCCGCTGGTGTTCCCGCCGTCGATCGAAACGAAACCGGATGTGTCTGACGCGAGCAGCTCGTCGGGGCTGGTGGCCAACGTGCACGTCTCGCAGAAGGCGGCGCTGAACCCGACCGGCTTGGCCGAGTCGGGGTTGAGAGACCTGACGGTGGCGCTCCCCCCGGGCGTGGCGCTCAACCCGGCGGACGCGGACGGCCTGGAAGCGTGCTCGGGCGATCCGGGCGCTTTGGCGCCGGGCGCGCTCGGCAGCCTGGGCGATCAGTTCGGTTACCTGGGTCCCAAGGAATTCAATCCGGCTCTCGAACCGGGTGATCAGACGGCGACGTTCACGCCGGAACCGCCGAACCCGTTGGAACCGGGCAGGAACTTCTGCCCGAACGGGTCAAAGATCGGGACCGTGAGATTCAGGTCGCCGCTGTTGCTCAACCCGATCGAAGGCACCGTGTACCTGGCGGCGCAGGAAGCGAACCCGTTTGGGGGCCTGTTGGCGATGTATCTGATCGCGGAAGACCCCGTCTCGGGCTTCATCGCCAAGCAGGCGGGCAAGGTGTCGCTGTGCGAAAACGTGGGTGAGGTGCTCGACGGCGTCTCCTGCGAAGCCCCGGGGCAGATCGTCACGACGTTCAAGAACATCCCGAACCTGCCGCTGGAAGAAGCCGAATTGCACTTCTTCGGTGGGGAACGCGCGCCGCTGCGGACGCCTTCGCGCTGCGGGACGTATACGACCAAAGCGTCGTTCGTCCCGTGGGACGGCAATGGCCCGGTGCACACGATCTCGTCCTTCCAGATCGAACACGGTCCCTACGGGAGTCCGTGTCCCGGTGCGAGCCTTCCGTTCAACACCTCGGCGAACGCGGGGTCGACGAACATCCAGGCGGGCGAATTCACGTCGTTCACGCTGTCGGCGATACGTCATGACGGCGAACAGAACGTGCAGTCGCTGCAGGGGACGCTGCCCCCAGGCCTGTCGGGGATGATCTCCAACATCGAAGTTTGCCCCGAACCGCACGCCAACGAAGGCACGTGCCCGCCGAACAGCCTGATCGGCGAAACGACGGTCACGGTCGGCGTCGGCGGCCATCCGTTCACCGTGAAGGGCGGCAGGCTCTATCTCACCGTACCCTACAACGGCACGGGCGGCTGCGCGATGGGTACCCCCGGGTGCGCCCCGTTCGGTCTGACGTTCGAGGTCCCGGCGAAGGCCGGCCCGTTCGATCTCGAGAACACGGTCAAGCATCATCCGGTGTGCGACTGCGTGCTCGTGCGCGGGAAGGTCGAAGTCAACCCGATCACCTCCGCGCTGACGATCACCACCGACCCGCCCGGTACCCGGCACGCGATCCCGACGATGCTCGAAGGCATCCCGCTCGAAGTCCAGCAGGTCAACGGCACGACGACCAGGTCGAACTTCCAGTTCAACCCGACGAGCTGCGCCAAGATGCAGCTCACCGGACACCTGTTCTCCAACGAAAATGCTCAGGACACGATCGAACTGCCCTACCAGGTCACGAACTGCGCCGCGCTGAAGTTCGAACCGAAACTCAAGGTCTCCACGTCGGGCAGGACGAGCAAAGCGAACGGCGCGAGCCTGACCGCGAAGCTCACCTACCCGAAAGTGCCGCAGGGCACCGACGCGGACATCGCGAAAGTCAAAGTCGAACTGCCCAAGCAGTTGCCCTCGCGCCTGACCACGCTGCAGAAGGCATGCACGACCAAGCAGTTCGACATCAACCCGGCGGGGTGCCCGGTGGCGTCGAAGATCGGTTACGCCGTCGTGCACACGCCGGTGCTGCCGGTGCCGCTCGAAGGCCCCGCGATATTCGTCAGCCACGGCGGGGAAGCGTTCCCAAGTCTGACGATGGTCCTGCAGGGCGACAACGTCACGATCGATCTGGTCGGCACGACGTTCATCAGCAAAGCGGGGATCACTTCGACCGACTTCAAGACGGTCCCCGACCAGCCGTTCTCGACGTTCGAACTGACGTTGCCCCAGGGCAAGTACTCCGCGCTGACGGCGAACGGGAACCTATGCTCGTCCACGAAGACGGTGCTCGTCAAGCGCAAAGTGACCATCCGCGTCAAAGGCCATAGGAAGACGGTCACGCGCAAGGCTCGCGAGTCCCAGCCCGCGCCGCTTCAGATGCCCACCGAATTCGTCGGGCAGAACGGAGCGGTGATCCACCAGACCACGCAGATCGCCGTCACGGGCTGTTCCAAGAAAAAGGTGAGGAAAGCATCGTCACATCGACACGGAGGAAGGGGAGCCGCCACGAAGAGGTGAGGCTTTCACAGGCTTGAGCGTCGCTGCCCTCTCCGGCGGCGCTCGAGAAAACCGGTGGCGGCGCACCCCGAAGCCGCCGGCCGGGCACGGGAACACAAGCGGGCGTCGCGGCCCTTCCCCAGGAGTCGCGGCGCCCGCGAAGCGTAGGACCCGGCGGGGATGGTTTGTGTTCGTCATTCAGGCGTCCGTGGAGTGTAGGACACGGTCCTACGTCAGCTTGCCCATATAGACACTCTGGGTGGATACCTTCCCTTGTCGCGGCGTGCTCGCTGGCGCTGCCGTTCTTTCCGGGGATGACAGCTGGTCAGGTCGAGCGGCGGCCGGCGAGCTGGTTCAGGTGGTGGGGCGGTAGGAGCACGGCGGGTGTTTTGGGGTGACCCATAGCCCGCGGCTGCGAACACCGTTGTCGGCGCCGGTCACCGCACTGGGTGGCGTGGCTGGGAGCGCTTGGAGGTCGCGTTGCGAGCTTCCGGGGCGTAGTCGGAGACAGTCTGGGGGGTGCTCTGCGCCGACTCGCTTGACACGGTTTGGGGATGTGATAACACGTGTGTGCCCCTGACCTCCGGGCAACAGCCGGCGCCGGGACGTCTCTGACTTGAAAGACGAGCGCCCCGGCGTCGGCCTACCAACCCTCAGCCGGGTGGAGCCGGCTGGGATCTTCTGCATCATACCCCAGATGCGCCTCGGCGTATCTGGGGTTTTCCTTTGTATTGCTGGGGAAAAGCACAGGTGTCGCCTGCTGGAATCCCACCGGTGGGCGGTGGTCGGGCGGGGCTCGTCGCGGCGAGCGCCGGGGAGCCGTGGCGCGGACTCGCCGCGACGCGCCTCCCAATCTTCCGGAAATGGAATATTGGGCCGCGCGACCCGGCTCGGAGGGCGTTTGGCGGGCCGACAGGGCCGAGTGAGAAACAAGGGTCTACTTTGCCTTTGACAGCAGGTAGGGTATCTGCGACATTCTCGAGTGCAGTTCCGCCCGTCGGAAGACGGTGGGCGACAAAGGATTGGCCCCGGTGGTCTCTGACCTGAATGACGAGCGCCTCCGGAAGCCGGTCAACCAACCCACAAGGATCAAAGGAGTTTGCAACAGATGTTACGAATACAAATTATAGGACTCGCCCTCGTGTCCGCGCTGTTCATGAGCGCGGTGGCGGTGGGGAGCGCGTCGGCGGCGGATCACTTATGGTTAATCAACGGCGCATTAATCTCTTCCCCTGTGACAGTCCATTCTTTAGGGTTACTCTTATTGATTGATCATAATCCTATTGGTGGTGAAACTGTTGTACATTGTCATGGCTATGACCAGGGGACCGTCGGTCCTCACGGTTTAGATTTAATAGAAAAGATCACCTTACTATTATTAGCAGGTGGTGATTTAATCCACTGCAACGTCGTCAAGCGGGGTGGCTGTGAAGCATCGCCGACGATCGTGTTAGCCTTAGCGTTAAACCTGCCTTGGTTAACTCATCTCTATTTAGAAGGCTCAGAACTGCGTGACAGGATTTTAGGGGACGGGAATGGTCGCCCGGGCTGGCACGTGAATTGCAAAACCCCCGTTGGAGTAGTGACAGATGTATGCATAAGCGAAGAAGGCGCAAATGAAAGCAGCACTAGCGTAACAAACATTACAGGAGGCGGTGTCCGAGCGGAATTCGAAAAAGGCAAGTCGGGGACGGCTGAATGCTTCGTTGAAGGTGTTTTCGGAGAAACACACAGAAAAGGGGCCGGCTTAGTGGAAGGGCAGGTCTTAATAGAAAGCCCATCGGCGGGAGAAAAACTGTCGGTCGATTGATGACGGTAACATGAGAGCGCTTGCCATGATGTCGCGGTGAGCGTTGGCACGGTGGGGCGGTATATGCCGTCCCACCGTCGCTGGAATGACGACGGTCGTCTGATCACGACCATGGCGCGCAAAATGAAAATGAAGCACACACGCAGAGCGAAGCAGGGAGAGAGGGGTTGAGGGGAGTGGAGGGTATGGAGCCAGCAGTGGTGAGGGGTAAGCGTAATCGGTTGGTATCGAGGAGGCTGGTTTGGCTGCGTAGCGTGCTTGCCGCGGTCCTTGGCGCTGTGGCTGGACACCTTCCCCTTAACGTGCTGATCGCGGTCGCGCTGAGTATCATCGCGGTATTCATCTTCAGCGATGCTGCGTCAGCCACCCCTGCGCTCATCCCGGACGGCCAGTTCGAATCGGTTGGGGCTCTGGGTGTCGCGGTGGATCAGTCGACGAGCGCGTCGGGTGGCGATGTGTACGTCGCGGGCTACGTCGTCAACTTCCTCAGCGAAGAACCACCGGTCGCGGGGCGCGTCAACAAGTACGACGCTTCGGGCAACCTGATCTCGCCGCCCTCGCCGTTCGCCATGCCGCCCCCGGCTCTTCCCTCAGCTCCGGAAGTACTCGCCTACGCCGGCGCCGCCGTGGACCCGGTCAACGGGAATGTCTACGCCCTCGACTTTTTCAACTCCGAATTCAAGCCCGAAGTCGACACGTATGACCCGAGTAGCGGCGCGCTGCTCTCCTCCTTCCCGGTGCCGTCGTCCGGCTTTAGCTTTAGCGATCTGGTGGGGATCGCAGCCGACCCGGCCGGCAACGTGTACGTCCCCGTCGTCCCCCAGAACGAGGTGCTGGAGTACAGCCCGACCGGGACGCTGCTGAAAACGTTCACAGGCTCGGGTGCCGGTGCGGTGAAGGAACCGACTGCTGTCGCGGTTGATTCTTCCGGCGACCTGTGGGTCGCCGACGCCGGCAACCAGCGTATCGAGGAGCTCAGCCCGGCCGGCGCGCCGCTCGGCGAAATCCCGAGCCAAGGCGTCCAGGCAGTCGCCCTCGACACCCACGGCCATGTTTTTGCGACCGTTCGCAACAGCGCGGACTCCTGCGGCAAGCTAAATCCGCCGTGCCCGCATCTCGTGGAGTACAGCTCCACGGGGGTGCAGCTCGCCGATCTTGGAGCGGGCACGATCGGAGCTGAAGCAGAAGCACAGTCGAATCCAGGACACCCGCCCGACATGGTGGCGGTGAACGATTCGACTGGCCGCGTGTACGTGAGCGAAGCCGTGACCGAACCCCGCCAGGTCCTCCACAGTCGCGTCTTCATCTATGAGCCGCCGACCCCGCCGAAGCTCGAAAGCGAGTTCGCGGTCGGTGTCACGACTTCCGAAGCGAAGCTCGGCGCGCTCGTCAACCCGGGTGGCATCGGTAGCTCCTACCGTTTCGAATACGGCACGACCACCGCCTACGGTCACAGCACGCCGTTTCCCGAAGGCGACGCCGGCACGGGACTGAAGTCGAGGACAGTGTGGGGCGGCCTCTCCGGCCTGCAGCCCGGCACGACCTACCACTACCGCGTCATCGTCGCCAACGAACTCGGCCAGGTGCAAGGAGAAGACAGGACGTTCACGACCGAGATGACAGCGCGGGCTGCCTGCCCCAACGACCTGCTGCGCACGGGTTTCTCCGCCGCGCTGCCCGACTGCCGCGCCTACGAGCTCGTCACCCCGCCGAACAAGTTCAGCGCCCAGCCAGACAAGAACAGCAAAGAAAAGGTCGAGTCAACCCTCAAATCAAATTTTGCCGCCCCCGACGGCAACCGCCTAGCGTATAAGTCTGAAGACGTTCAGCCCGGCTCTCCGAGCGCCGGCTTTCCCTATCTCGCCACTCGTGGCCAGGATGGCTGGTCCTCTGAAAACCTGACCCCGCCTGTGAACTATTACGGCTTCTTGTGCCCCGGGGAAAGTGAACGGTTTGTCAGGGCTTACTCTGAAGACTTCTCCAAGGTGATCTACCAGGCCGACGCTACCGCGGGATGCCCCGAAGAACCCGAACCGGAATTGGTCAGCGGCGAACCGCGTGGTGTCGACAACCTGTTCGTGCGTGATAACACGACCGGCTCTTACCAGCTCGTCGATTTCACTCCGTCCGGTGCCGCTCCCGCTACCCCGGAATTTGCGGGCGCGTCGGCCGACCTCAGTCGTGTTGTGTTCGCGGAGCCGGCCAGGCTCACCCCCGACGCGCTCGAAGGCGTCAAGAACATCTATGAATGGAGCGCGGGTCACGTCCGTCTGGTGAGCATGCTGGCGAGCGGAACGGCTGTCGCGGGGTCCTTCGCCGCCGTCTCCAGCGACGGTTCGCGTATCTTCTTCACCGCGGGCGGAGGCCTGTACGCGCGTGTCAATGGCGCAGAAACGGTGCAACTCGACGCCTCCCAGGCCGCCGGCCCGGGTGGTGGCGGCAAATTCCTCGGCGCGAGCCAGGACGGCTCGAAGGTCGTCTTCAGCGATGATGCCTCCGCCGCGCTCACTGCCGACACCGTCCCCGGGAGCGCCACCAACCTCTACCTTTACGACTCGGGCGCCCCCGCGGGCCAGCGTCTCACCGACCTCACGCCCGTGAGCCACGCCGTAGCCCCGGCCGTGAGTGGCCTCAGCAAGGACGGCTCGAAGGTCATCTTCACCGATGATGCCTCCGCGGCCCTCACCGCCGACACCGTCCCCGGGAGCGCCATCAACCTCTACCTCTACGACGCGGGTGGTCCCGCCGGCCAGCGCCTCACCGACCTCACGCCTGCGAGCCACGCCGAAGTCAAGAGCGTGACGAGCGTCAGCGAAGACGGCTCCTCGGTCTACTTCAAGGCCGAAGGCGTCCTGACTGGCTCCCAGGCCAACCAGCACGGCGAAGTCGCCCACACCGCCCAGCCCAACCTGTATCTCTCACACGGCGGCGCGACCACGTTCATCGCCAACATCACCGCCGTCGTCGAAAGGGTCAAGGTGTCCGCTAACGGCTCCTTCCTCGCGTTCGAGACGGACCGGAGCCTCGCCGGCTTTCTCAACACCGACCCCAACACCGGCAAGCCGCACACCGAGCTGTATCTCTACGACGCCGCCACAGGCATCCTTGCGTGCGCCTCCTGCAACCCCAGCGGCGATCCTCCGACCACTGATGTCGGCTTCGAAGAACGTCCGGCGCGCAACCTCACAGAGAACGGCCGTCTGTTCTTCGATTCCAGCGAAGCGCTGCTGCCCTCTGACACCAACAGCGCCGGCGGCTGTTCGATGGCGAGTCTGGGTCCGGCCTGCACCGATGTGTATGAGTTCGAGCCCGACGGCGTCGGCACGTGCGCCGCTCCCGCCGGCTGCCTGTTCCTCATCTCGACGGGCACCAGTACGCTTGAAACGTACTTCGTCGACGCCAGCGCTAACGGCAACGACGTTTTCATCCGCGAGTTCCAGAGCCTCGTGCCACTCGCCAAGCAGGACGAAGCGCCCTCCATCTACGACGTGCGCGTCAACGGTGGTTTCCCCGAACCGGCGGTGCCGCCGGCGTGCGCAACGGCCGATGCGTGCCGCTCGGCGCCCGCGCCACCACCCTCGATCTTTGGCGCACCCGCGAGCCAGACGTTCTCCGGCGTCGGCAACCTCACGCCACCAGCATCGGTAACACCAAAAACTCTCACTAACGTCCAGAAGCTCGCAAAAGCCCTTGCGACCTGTAAAAAACACTTCCCGCACAACAAGAAGAAACGGCAAGCCTGCGAAAAGGCGGAGCACCAGAAATATAAAGCGAAGAAGGCAAACCGAGCCAGCCGCGACCGGAGGACAAGCCGATGAGCATCAGCAAATTCCGAGGCGGCGTAGCTCTACTCTCAACCACCGTCCTAGCCCTCACCCTTCTTACTGTACTAACAGTAAAAGTCAACACCTCATTCGCCCTCACACCATGTCTCTCGCTGGAAGCGGGACCCCACCCATGTATCGGTAGTTTCCCCACCGGGGAAAATCCTAATGGAATAGCTGTAGATGAAGCAAACGAAACTGTCTACGTGGCGTCCCTGGGGACAGATGATATCTATAAGTATGACGCCACCGGTAATCCACTTGAATTTAGTGATGCAGCGAAATGTGAAGCAGAAAAATGTGGATATATAGAAAAAAATAAGATTCTAGGCACACCCCCCGCAAAACTGGGGGAACCAGCAGTTCCGTTCTCGTTCCCGTCAGTAGGGGGCAACCCTGCGGCGATCGCGGTCGATAACGCTTGCGTACGGCACATTCCGGTGCTCACCGGCAAGGCCTGTGAAGAATTCGACCCCTCGGCCGGCGACCTGTACCTGATGGACGCTGGTAACGAGGTGATCGATAAGTTTAATTCGGAAGGCAAATATCTCAGCCAGATCACAGGCCCGTTCTCGGGCGAACCGTTGGGGCTCGCTGTCGACGCGAGCGGCGAGGTTCGTGTTGAGATCAGGGCCAAGGAACGACCCGTGACAGACGTCTTCGATGACTCCGCCGCGAACGGCTTCCTCAAGCAACTCGGTACCAATCTGGCACCGCTATTTACTGGTCAGCCGGAATACGGTTTTGCCGCTGGTGGCCCGTCGGGGGCTGGTTTTTCGCTCTTCTCCTGCGGTTGCATCGCGAAGACCGGCTCCGGCTCCGACGGCACAGTCCTCGGCCGAGTCGACAGCGGCCCTGGCGCTGTCGACGTCGCAGTCGATCCGGTCACCGGTCACGTTTACGTCGATGACCGGTCCTCGGTGAGCGAGTTTGACACGGGTCAGATGAATGGTAGTGGAGAGCTGAATGGTAGTCAAGAAACGCCCACGGGTGTGCTCGTCTCCACCTTTGGCTCTCCTGAGTTGACGAGCGCGAGCGTGTCGGGGCAGGGCGGGATTGCGGTCAACGGCGCCACCGGCGATATCTACGTCTCCGACCCCGCTGAAGGTAAGGTCGATGTGTTTGCCAGCACGGCTGCTGACGCCGTCGTCGGCACCCCCACTGGCGTGACTAGGATCGATGCGACCCTGCACGCGACCGTCGATCCCCGCGGTGTCTCCGTCACCTCCTGTCAGTTTGAATACGGGACCAGTCGCTCCTTGGATTTGAGGGTCCCTATCCTCCACTTCGACCACACCGTCCCCTGTGACCAGACCCCTGGCCAGATCGGTGCTGGCACCCAAGCGGTCGAGGTCAGCGCCCATATCACCGGTCTCCAGCCGGGATCGCTCTACCGCTTCCGTCTCCTCGCCGCCAACGAAAACGGTGCTGCTCCCAGCGACGGTCTCTTCCCGACCGCCGCTCCGGGTTTCGGGATCAAGAACTTCGAAGTGCTCTTCCTAAACCAGGACGGCACCCCCGACACGCAGGCGGGCTCGCACCCGTACAAGCTGGTCAACACGATCGAATTCAACACCCAGGTCGTGCATCCAGAAGCAAGCAGCCTGGTCTATTCAACCCTACCCGTGGGAAACGTCAAGGACATCACCCTCCACCTGCCACCTGGTTTCTACGGCGATACCAACGCGACGGCGAAGAAGTGCACCCTCCAGGAGCTGTCCGTAGGGGGGCTCGGCCCGAACCTCTGTCCGCAAGAGTCGGAAATCGGCACACTCGAAGCAGAAATTAAGCGGTCTTCAGGCGATCTAGCGCCGTCCACGGATTTGAGCACGGCCGCTCTATGGAGTGCAGTGCCGCCCCCTGGTGTCCCCTTCCAGATGGCCGCGCATTTCATCCTTCCCAACGCCTTCATCAACGTCGGTCTTCCCGCCGGCGGGGATTCGGGGTTGACCGCGACCTCCGAAGGCCTCCCCCCGTCAGTCCCGCTGTTCAGGAGCAGCACGACGGTCTACGGCATCCCGCCCCACGGCGCGACGAGGCCGTTGCTGACGATGCCGACCGCGTGCAACGGGCCGCTCACCTCGACGATGTCGGCCGACTCCTACCAGGAAGCGGGCCATTTCGCTACCGCCACCACTGTGACCCGTAACGCGGCCGGCGCTCCGGCCGGCATGACCGGCTGCGCGAAGCTCGAGTTCCCGCCGTCGATCTCGGTCGCTCCCGATGCCCCCGACGCGAGCACCTCCTCGGGGTTGACGGTCGGGGTACATGTCTCTCAGAAGGCGGCGTTGAACCCGACGGGCTTGGCGGAGTCGGGCGTGAGGGATTTGACCGTGAGGTTGCCCGAAGGCGTGGCGATCAACCCGGCGGACGCAGATGGCCTTGAAGCGTGCTCTGAGGGGTTGGCGGGCTTCAAGGGCTTCGCTGAATTCAACTCTGCGCTTGAACCTGGCGATAAGACGGCGACATTCACTCCGGAACTGCCGAACCCGTTGCAGCCGGGCACGAATTTCTGTCCGAACGGGTCGAAGATCGGGACCGCGAAGATCAAAACGCCGCTGCTGCCGAACCCGCTCGAAGGCACGGTGTATCTGGCGGCGCAGGAAGCGAACCCGTTCGGGAGCCTTCTAGCGATGTATCTGGTTGCGGAAGACCCAGTCTCGGGCACGATCATCAAGCAGACGGGCGAAGTGCAGTTGTGCGAAAGCGCGGGACAGCCCATAAACGGAGTGTCCTGCCAGACCCCGGGGCAGATCGTCGCGACGTTTAAGAACCTTCCGAACGATCCCTTTGAAGAAGCCGAACTGCATTTCTTCGGTGGGGAACGCGCGCCGTTGCGGACGCCTTCGCGCTGCGGCACATACACCACCTACGCCTCGTTCATCCCGTGGGACGGCAACGGCCCGGTGAACACGACCTCGTCCTTCCAGATCACCTCGGGCCCGCACGGGTCGCAGTGTCCCGGCGCGAGCTTGCCGTTCACCCCCTCGGCGAACGCGGGCTCGACGAACATCCAGGCGGGCGCGTTCTCGCCGTTCACGCTGTCGTTCACCCGTCATGACGGGGAACAGAACGTGCAGTCTGTGACCGCGACGCTGCCCCCGGGCCTGTCGGGGATGATCTCCAACATCGCGTTGTGTCCCGAACCAAACGCCAACGAAGGCACCTGTCCGGAATCGAGTCTGATCGGGACCACGACCGCGTCGGTTGGCGTCGGCGGTCATCCGTTCGTCGTGGAAGGTGGCAGGGACTATCTCACCGGCCCCTACAACGGCACAGGCGCCTGCACGGTTGGCTCCCCGGGGTGTGCTCCGTTCGGTCTGACGTTCGAGGTTCCGCCGAAGGCCGGCCCGTTCGACTTCGAGAAAACGGCCAAGCACCACCCGGCGTGCGACTGCCTGGTCGTGCGCGGGAAGATCGAAATCAACCCGATCACCTCGGCCCTGACGATCACCTCAGACCCGCCGGGTAATCCGGATGCGATCCCGACGACGCTCGAAGGCATCCCGCTCGAAGTCCAGGATGTGAACGCCACGACGACCCGCGGGAACTTCCAGTTCAATCCGACGAGCTGCGCGAAGATGGCCCTCGTGGGGCACCTGTTCTCCAGCGAAAACGCTCAGGACACAATCGAACTGCCCTGCCACGTCACGAACTGCGCCGCGCTGAAGTTCGAACCGAAGCTCAGCGTCTCCACGTCGGGCAAAACTAGCAAAGCGAACGGTGCGAGCCTGACCGCGAAGGTCACCTACCCGAACGTGCCGCAGGGCACCGACGCGGACATCGCGAAAGTCAAAGTCGAACTGCCCAAGCAGCTGCCCTCGCGGCTGACCACGCTGCAGAGGGCGTGCACGGCCAGACAGTTCGAAGCCAACCCGGCAGGATGTCCGCCGGAATCGAAGATCGGCTACGCGGTGGTGCACACGCCGGTGCTGCCGGTGCCGCTGGAAGGCCCCGCGATATTCGTCAGCCACGGCGGGGAAGCGTTCCCCAGCCTGACGATGGTTCTGCAGGGCGACAACGTCACGATCGACCTCGTCGGCACGACGTTCATCAGCAAAAAGGGGATCACCTCGACCGACTTCAAGACGGTCCCCGATCAGCCGTTCTCGACGTTCGAACTGACCCTCCCGCAGCGCAAGTTCTCCGCGCTGACGGCGAACGGGAGCCTGTGCTCGTCCACGAAGACGGTGCTCGTCAAGCGCAAAGTGATCATCCGCGTCAAAGGCCGTAGGAAGCAGGTCACGCGCAAGGTGCGCGAGACGCAGCCCGCGGCGCTGGCGATGCCCACCGAATTCGTCGGGCAGAACGGAGCGGTGATCCACCAGACCACGCAGATCGCCGTCACCGGCTGCTCCAGGAAAAAGGCGAGGAAAGCATCGTCGCATCGGCACGGAAGGGGAACCACGAAGAGGTGATCAGGCTTTCACAGGCTTGAGCGTCGCTGCCCTCTCCGGCGGCGCTCGAGAAACCGGTGGCGGCGCACCCCGAAGCCGCCGGCCGGGCACGGGAACACAAGCGGGCGTCGCGGTCCTTCCTCAGGGGCGCGGCGCCCGCTAAACGTAGGACCACTGCGGTGCTCGCATGCGCCACCGCTCAGATGGAGAGGCGCAGTGACCCGAACGCCCTCGCCCCCAACTGCGCCGTGCTGACGCAACCTCGTCCGAGGCCAGGCACCGGCCGCCGTCCGTGAGTTCAGACGGCCGTCGCGACGCGCCACGCCTGTTCTGATCCGATGAACGGCGCCAGCGCGAAGTAGCTCGCGCGGGGCAGGAGCTCCGGCAGCCGCTCGATCTGTCCCTGCAGGGCGTAGGTCAAGCACAGCTCGAACAGGCCGCCGGCGATCGCTTCGATCGTGACCGCGGGTGGCAGCGCGAGGTCGGTCGCCTGCTCGGCTCCGGGGATCAGCAGCTCGGAGTAGCCGGCGGCGCCGTCGACCGCGCGCTCTGCCGTGCGGCGGGTGGCGGTCAGCACGTCGACGAGCGCGAGGTGCGCGAAGGCGGGCTCGGAGGCGAGGAAGCCCAGCAGCGCGGCGATGCCCTCGCGCACGCCCAGGCGCCAGTCGGATTGGGCGGCGTAGGCGCGTTCGACGATCGACAGGCCCCTGGCGTGGCCCATTTCGTAGGCGACGAGGAGGGCCTCTTCCTTGCCGGTGAAGTGCTCGTAGAACGCTTGCAGGGAAACGGCGGCCCGCTCGGCGATGCCCTCCACCGTGAGCGCCGGATAGCCGTCGCCGGCGACGAGGTTCGCGACGGCGTCGAGGATCCGCTCGCGCTGACTGTGCGCGACCAGGCTGCGCGAGACGCTCGCGAGCTTGCCGCGGGCTCGCCCGCGACGGCCGCCGCCGGCGGCGCTGTCCAGCGCGAGGGTGCCCGGCGCTCGCCCGCCTGCCAGTCCCGGCGGCAATGCGTAGACGCTGGCGGGTCGGTTCAGCAGCGGCATGATCGACGCCGGCGCGGGGCTGTAGGAGGTCGCCCAGACCACGAGGTCCGGTATCAGCCCGGTCAGCTCCTGCAGCCGGTCGCTGCGCAGGTGGGAGTAGAGCACGCCGGTGAGGCCACCGATGATCCCGCGCAGCACCGGGTTGGGCACAGTGTCCTGCACGGCCGGCAGCCCGAGCATGTCGAGCAGCACCCCTTCGTACTCGCTCAACAGCCGCTCCCGCCGCTGGATCCCGGCCTGGCCGACGACGCCGGAGTCGATCAGCGCCACGCGCACGCCGCCGGGATTCTGGATCGCGCGTTCGAACAGCTTCGCGATCGCCAGCTGCGCCGCCTGCGCCGGATCCTCGGCGGCCTCGTACGCGCGCGCGACTTCGCGCCTGCCTTCGGCCATGATCGCGTCGTGGGCCGCGAGGAAGCACTCGCGCTTGTTGGCGAAGTGCTGGTAGAAGGCCTTACGCGAGACACCCGCGTGCGCGAGCACGTCCGCGACGGTCGTCGCCGCATAGCCGTCGTGGCCGACGAGCTCGGCCATCGCGACGAGCAGGCGCCCGCGCTGGCTGGCGCTCACCTGCTCGCGCGTAAGGGCATGCGGCCCGCGGGGAAGGCGAGCTCTCGGTAGTGGGTCAATCCCCATACGGTGTCCCGGCCGCTGGTGGCATCTCGATATGCAGACCACGGCGTAATGCCACGCCATGGGTTGAGCAGCGGTCCAAGGATACCGCACGCCAGGCCACGACCGCTCGTACGGCAGCTCGCTCCGCTCAGTGGCCTTGCCGGCCAAGAGCACATCACCGGACAGAATCCACCCATCAACACCTTCGATCGAGGCCTATGGCCTTGGCGGAGAGCGTCGTGTTTGAGATCTTGGACATCCGGGTAGGCAGGAGCCTCGCGATGATCGAAGATCGGCCAGACAGCCATCCGCCGCGAGAATTCCGGTCATGTCCGCCTCGCGGCTTGCGCGGCTTTGAGATCTGTGGGGTCACGCGGACAGCCCGCGTGCAAGCGTACGGTCGACACCGGGGCATCTCTGACCTGAAACGACGAGAGCCCCGGCACCGGCCGGTCAACCCGTGCCGATCGACGATCAGCAGGAGAGACACCAGCATACCCGACCGGGCGCTGCTACGGGCGCTGTGGGAGCCCGTAGCAGCGCCCTCTGCGACCCGTGGCGGTGCGTAGAGGAGGGATGGCCCATCCGCCGCGGGATGCGCTCGTCCTGACCCAGGCAGGTCAGTGGGAAACGAAGTTTTACATCTGTGCTCCCCGTTCTCTGGGATCTACCGGCCGTCTAATACGGCCTTGTTGCTGGTGTAGATGACTCGGAAGCGCGGTTCGGCTTTCCGAGTAAGAAACAAGCCTTTACAGATGACGCTCCATCTGCGAGGCTATGCGCGATGCTCAAACCAAGCTCATGCGAGCAGCGTTCCACGCGGAGGCCCCGGCGCCCGTTGCGGTCGTCAGCGGCCTTCGCACCCGACCCAGGACCCTCTGACCTGAAACGACGAGTGGTCCCGGAGTCGAACACAGGTCAACCCAAGCAGATCGATCGATTGATCGAAGAAGGAGACAAAGAACCGTTATGAAGATCAAGATCACATTCCTAGTCGTTGTTGCAGTGGCGCTGTTCGGCGTCAGCGCGGCGGTGGCTTCGGCGTCTACTTTCTTAGCGGCGTCATACCCGGTGTTAGTGAAAGGCGCAGCCACCAATATCCAGGGCTTTGAAATCACCGGAGCCGTGAGCGTGTGCGAACACGCCACATTCATGACCGGCGAAGAAGGCGGGAAAGATCCCACAGGACCAGCGGAAACTCTGTTAATCCATCCCAAGTACACAGGATGTCACGTATCGATAGGAGGCTTGCCCTTAACCGCTGCCACAGTAACTACCACAGGTTGTAATTATGTGTTCCACGCAGCTTTATCGGGTACCACAAATGGTACCGTCGACATTGAGTGCGAAGCTGGCAAAAGCATCGAAATCGCGCCCCAAGTTGTCGGCTGCGTCATAAGTGTCAATGGCACTGGCAACACCGGCCTCAAAGCAATTGAATACGTCAATGAAGCTGGAGGAAAAGTCAAGGTCAATGCCAACGTGACCAACATCACATGGAAAGCCACGTCGGCCTGCGGCCTCGCAGGAAAAGTAACAGAAGGAAAAGAAGCTAAGTACAAAGAAGGAAAGATTAGTGCCGGGGATGTAGCCGAATTGGGTACGGGACCGGCCACAGCCCTATCCGAAGGGTTCAAAGGAGAAGCTCTAGACGCAATAATGGTCGAATAAAACCGTGGTGAGGATGGGGGCGGGTTTGTTCTGTGGCTCGCTCCCATCGTTTAGCTGGAGTGGCGCGGTGGAGTGCGATCTAGATGATACGAGCACCAAGGAAAGGCAGTCGATGTTGAATAGCTTGTCAGATCGTCTTGTTCGCCGGTCGTGCAGACCCGTTCGTCGTCTGGCGGGTGTCTGTGCATTTGCTGGCGTCGGCTGCCTGTTCGCACTTGTCATCGGTCTAGGTGTTGCGGGGGCGGCCGGCACGTTGCCGTTCCTGGGCTCGTTTGGAAGCCAGGGCACGAGCGCCGGCCAGTTCGAAAATCCGCGGGGCGTGGCGGTGGATGGCTCCAGTGGACCTTCGAGAGGCGATGTCTATGTCGCCGATCAGAACAACCAGCGGGTCGAGAAGTTCAATCCGGTTGGCGGCTTCATCCTGATGTTCGGTGGTCAGGTTAACGAAACTAAGGTGAAGGAAGTCGAAGCCAAGGGTGGAACACCGACGCAAAAAGAACTCGAGGAAGAGGATGTCTGCACAGCTGCTTCGGGGAACGTATGCAAGGCAGGCCTCGAAGGCGCGAGTGGCGGTCAGTTCTCCCTTCCGGTGGGGGGAGTCTCGGTAGACCAGTCGAGCGGAGATGTCTATGTAGTGGACTTCAACAACGACAGGATCGAGAAGTTCGGCCCCGCCGGTGAATTTCTCCTGACTTTCGGCAAGGAAGTGAACGAAACGAAGGCCACGAACATCTGTACGCAACCAGAAGTCGAAACCGAACATGTCAAATGCAAAGCGGGGACGGCGGGTACGGGAGAAGATGAATTTGAGTGGGGGGCCTTTGGCAGTTTCATGGCGGTGGGAGCCACGGGAACGGTGTATGTGGGCGATGAAAATCGCATCCAGGAGTTCGAACCGACAGGCCAGAGGAAGGGCCAGATCACGCTTACGGGGGCGGGCGGGACCACCGCGCTGGCAATTGATTCCGGCGGGAACCTCTACGCCGTCTCTCAGGCGCTGCAGGGCGTGCGCAAGTACAGCCAGACGGGCGAACTGCTTGCCGAGTTCGACCCCGAAAGGGAAAGCGCGCAGCTCAGGGCGGTGACGGTGCAGCCCGCCAGCGGCGACGTCTTCCTGGTCGATACCAGCGAAGGCTTTCGCGTCCGACAGTACACCCCACAGGACGTACTGTCTGCGGAATCCGAAAGCGAACGGTTGGCAAGGTCGACCGGGATCGCGGCCAACGCATCCGGCACCGTGTACGCTGCGGACTTCGAACTAGGGTCCGTAGAACCCCAAAAGGTGCTGTTCTTCGGCGAACCACCGCGGGAAGGCAATCCTTCCCCTGCGATCGACACCGAGTCGGTGACCGAGCTCGGCGAAGAAAGCGCGACGGTCGAAGCGCGGATCAACCCGTTCTTCCTGGAAACGCACTATCGCGTGCAGTATGTGCCCGACTTGGCTTATAGGCCCACGGCCTCGGAACCCGAACGCTACAAAGGCCCAGGCGGCGGCGAAGCGCCGGCCCAGGCGGAAGTGCTTGGCGGAGGGGTCGTACTTGGCGACCAGCCCGCGCGCGTGACCATCCCTGGGCTCTCCCACGGCACGGTCTATCACTATCGCTTCGTCGCTGAAAGCTCGGCGGGCACGACCTACGGTAGCGACCAAACCTTCACGACCTATAGGCCGGGCGGTTTCGCGGGTCTGCCCGACGAGCGGGTTTACGAGCAAGTCTCGGCGCAGAAGAAGAACGGAGACGACGCGGGGGTGGTCAGTCAAGGAAGCGGAGTCTTCCCCAGTTACGCAGCTGCTTCCCCTGGCGGGGATCGCGTTGCCTACCGCCAGCAGGGGCCGTCCGGCAATACCTCGAGCGGCGCCGACGAATACTCGGTTTCGAGCCGTAACCCGACAGGCTGGGCAACCGGCGCCGTGATGCCGCCGGAGGACGTGGCGAACGGCGGCATTGTCGGCCAGATCCCAGTGGTCTTGCTGGGTTCAGCGGACCTCTCGCGTTTCCTGTTCGCCGCCACAGGTCCGTTCGTCAAGGAAAACTCCCTGACCACAGAAAATCACAACTTGGGGCTGTACCGCACGAGGGGTAACGCCAGCGAACCGGAATGGCTCAGCAAGCCGACATTTCCGTCGTTCTCGGAAGCGAAGCCCGAACCGGGTAAGAACAGTCTGCTGGCACTGTACCCGGTCGGGGGCTCAGCGGACCTGGGCACCGTCTACTTCACTTACTTTGGGACGCTGGTGCCCGAAGACTCGTCGCGCGCCCCGCTCTTCCAGCCCGGAAACGAAAACGGCCCTTGGGGTTTCTATGAATGGAAGGAAGGTGCGCTTAGCTCGGCGGGGGTGCTGCCAAGCGATTCCCCCTATCCCAATCAACCCGACCCGTATGGCGCCGTGCCCGCTGCCACAGTGCAAGCTGTAGGTGGCCGAGGGCTGCATATCACGCCGTTCACGAGTCTCCTCCTCAATGAGGTTTCCCAGGATGGCTCGAAGGCGTTCTTCATCAGTCCCGAACCGAAACACGCGACAGAAGCCGGCACGCCAGCGGAGCTGTACGTGCGCGAGCAGACGACGGGCGGTCCGAGGACGGTGCTCGTCTCACGTGATGAATTGCTGCCCAAGGTCAGCGGTGAGCCCGCGCCAGCTCCGGGCTCGGGCGCCGCAACGGCCGTCACGCCGTTCACCACCCAGTATGTGTCGGAAGCCTATGTGTATGCTTCGCCAGACGGTTCGCGCGCATTCTTCGAGAGCATGGACAAGCTCGCCAAGAGCGCCAGTGGCGAAGAACCCTCTGGAACGGGTCCGTGGACATACGAAATCAACTTCAAAGCAGAAAAAGAAGAAGGAAAGCCAGAAGAAGGCAAGCTGACCTATCTCCCCGGTGTCCTCGGACAGATCGCGGCGTCCTCGCAGGATGGGTCGAGCTTCATTTTCAAGAACACCGCGACGGGACGATTTGAATTGTGGTCGGGCGGGCCTGCGCCTGTGGAAGTCGCGAGCTTCTCGAAGTCGACCGAACCCTCATTTGAAGGAGCGGCGGCGAGCGACGGCGGGGTGTTCGTATTCAACACAAACGCGGTGCTGAAGCAGGGTTCGCAGGTATTCAACAACTCCGCGGCATTGACGCAAGTCTACCGTTACGATGTCGCCTCGCGGAGACTGTCGTGTGTTTCGTGCGCGCCTGCTGGGGGGCCGCAGAGCCCTATAGAAGCCCTCAACACACATCCTGGTCGCGAGATCGCCGATGAAGGCAGACGGGTGTTTTTCGGGACCGCGGCGAAGCTCGTGGGGCAGGATGTCAACGGCGTCGAAGACGCCTACGAGTGGGAGCAGGCGGGGACCGGCAGCTGCCGTTCAGAAGAACGCGAAGGCGGCTGCGTGTACCTGGTCTCTTCGGGCACAAGCGCCGACCCATCGTTCTATCTCGAAAACGACAAATCGGGCGAAAACGTGTTCTTCGCGACCAGAGAGGGATTGGTAAAAGGCGACACCGACGAATCCTATGACGTCTATGACGCGCGCGTGAACGGCGGGTTCCCGCAAGCGGCGTCTCCGGTCGAATGCGCGAGCGGCTGCCGCCCGCTGGGCATTTCGCCGGTGCTGGCACCGCCGCTCACGACAGTGTTCGGCCCTTCCGGCAATCTGGTCTCTTCGGGAGAATCGCAGCCGCCGCCGGAGTCCACGTCGAAGCCTTTGACGCGCGCGCAGAAGCTCGCGAAGGCGCTGAGGGCGTGCGCGAAGCGGCCAAAGCGCAAGCGAGCCTCGTGCAGGAAGCGGGCAATGAGGCGATACGGCGTGGCAGCGCAAGCGAAGAAGACGAGCGGGTCGGCGGGGAGGCGTGGATGATGCGAAGGCTCTGCAACACAACGCTTCTGCTCGGGGCCGTCACTGCGCTGCTTGGGTGGGCTATTGCCGCTCCGGCTCTCGCTTCCTCCTCCGCTGGTCCCGCGCGATGGGCGATCACCTCGGTCTCCGGGCCGGCGTACTTCAAGCCCGCCAGCAGCGGCGACGTGTACATCGTCACCGCGACGAACGTTGGTGGAGAATCGACGAGCGGCCCCGTCAGTATCACGGACACCCTCCACGGAAAAGCCGAAGCGACAGCCGTCCTTGACTCGCCTGAAGCAGAAGGGGGCCTCTATGGTGATGCCTTTACAAAAAGTCCGTTGAGCTGCGCCCTCAACTCGCCCTCCGCGGTCTCGTGCGGCTATGCGGGCAGGGTCGACGCAGGCGACACGCTGACCTTCAGCATAAGGATCGATGTGACCGCCGCGGAAGGCGAACATGTCGAAAACACGGCAACGGTCTTTGGTGGCGGGGCCGCAAGCGCATCGACGAGCGAACCCACCACCAAGCCGACACCGGTCACGAACAAGCCCGTGCCATTCGGTGTGGCGAGCTTCTTCGCCGCGGCCTCCACGTCGCAGGCCGGCGCCCATCCCAACTTCACAACGAGCTTTATGACCAACTGGAGTGAAATCGAAGGTGTGAACCCCCTCCCTCCTGCGCCTCCGCGCGAAGTCGGCGTCGATCTCCCGCCGGGACTGACCGGTGACGCGCTCGCGGTCCCGCGCTGCAACGCCGACTCGGTCCGGCGTGAATTGTGCGACGAGGATTCCGCCGTCGGTGTCGCGACGGCGCGCATAGAGGGTGGGCAGGTGTGGATCGTGCTCGTGTACAACATCGTCCCGTACCCCGGCGAGCCCGCGGCGTTCGCGTTCACGATTTTCCATGGGACTGCGACCGTGCGGCTGGACACGAGCGCGATCCCCAACTCTAATGGCGAATACGCGATCCACGTGTCGGCCCCAGATCTCAACGACTCCGAGGCGCTGCTGTCCTCCTCGGTGACGCTGTGGGGGATTCCCTCCCAGCACAACGGTCCCGGACCAGACATATCGACTGAATGTCACGGCGAACCCGAGGTTTGTGCCACGTTCGGCGGTCCCGGCGGCCAGGCGACCCTGGCCAGACCGTTCCTGCGCAACCCGACCTCGTCGTGCGCGGGCTCCTCGCCCCCGGCGGTCGGCTTCGCGATCGACTCCTGGCAGGAACCGGGGCGCCTGAACCCGGCTGGCATCCCCGACCTGAGCGATTCGCGCTGGAAGACGGCGGAATCGACGCTCGGCCAGGGTCTCAGCGAATGCGGCCTGCTCGCGCCGCTATTCACACCGTCGCTTGACGTCGTGCCGGACACCACTCAGGCGGGTGCGCCCGCGGCCTACACGGTCGGCCTGGAAGTCCCCCAGAGCCAGAGCGCGCAGACGCTCGCGACCCCCGACCTGAAAGACGCGACCATCACGCTGCCGGCCGGCACCGTTGCCTCGCCTTCGTCCGCGAACGGTCTGCAGGCGTGCAGCGACGCGCAGCTCGGTATCGACGCAAGCGGCGCCGTGGTCTCGAACGGACCGGCCTCATGTCCGCAGCAGTCGCAGATCGGCACGGTGGAAGTCGAAACGCCGCTGCTGCCCAAGCCGCTCAAGGGTCAGGTGTTCCTCGGCCAGCCGGAATGCTCGCCCTGCGGTGCGAGCGAAGCCGCGGAAGGCAGGATGGTGCGCCTGTTCCTGTACGCCCAGTACGAAGACGGCGCGTACGTGCGGATCAAGCTCGCCGGGCGCACGCAGGTGGACCAGCGGACAGGACAGCTCACGACAGTCTTCAAAGACAACCCCCAGCAGCCCTTCGAAAAGCTGACGCTGCGTCTCGACGGCGGCCCGGGGGCGCCGCTGGCGAACCCGCCGGTCTGCGGCACCGCGACAACCACCTCGCGGCTGAGCCCGTGGAGCGGTACGCCCGCCGCCGAACCGACGAGCAGCTTCCAGGTCGAAGGCTGCCCTGCGCCACGGTTCACGCCCTCGTTCAGCGCCGGCATGACCGGCAGCGTCCAGGCGGGCGCCTACAGCCCCTTCGCGGTCACGTTCTCCCGGACCGACCAGGACCAGGCCCTCGCGGGGATCACCGTCAACACCCCGCCCGGCCTGCTCGGCGCCGTCGCGCACGTGGCGCTGTGCGGCGAAGCGCAGGCGAACGCGGGCACGTGCGGTCCCGACAGCGAGATCGGCGACGTGACGGTCGCCGCGGGCCCGGGTCCCGACCCGTTCTGGATCACCGGCGGTCACGCCTACCTGACCGGGCCATACGCCGGCGCGCCGTTCGGCCTGTCCGTCGTCGTGCCCGCCGTCGCCGGTCCCTTCAATCTCGGCCAAGAAGTGGTGCGGGCGCGAATCGAGATCGACCCGCTGACGGCGGCGTTGACGATCGTCAGCGATCCGCTGCCGACGCAGAAGGACGGCATCCCCTTCCAGGTCAGGACGGTCAACGTCAACGTGAACCGCCCACAGTTCGTGTTCAACGCGACCAGTTGCGAAGGGCAGAGCATCGACGCGAACATCTCCAGCGTCCAGGGCGCGAACACCAACGTGTCCTGGCCGTATCAGCCGGTGAACTGCGCGAACCTGCCGTTCAAACCCTCCTTCACGGTCTCCACCTCAGGCAGGACCAGCAAAGCCAACGGCGCCTCGCTGGACGTGAAGGTCGCCGAGCGACCCGGGGAAGCAAACATCCACAAGGTGGACGTGCAACTGCCGCTGGCCCTGCCCTCGCGCTTGACGACGATCCAGAAAGCGTGCACCGAAGCGCAGTTCGCGGCCAACCCCGCGGGGTGCCCGCAGGGATCGGTCGTCGGCGTGGCCACGGCGCGCACCCCCGTCCTCGACGCGCCGCTGAGCGGCCCGGCGTACCTGGTCTCCCACGGCGGCGCGGCGTTCCCCGACCTCGTCATCCTGCTGCAGGGCAACGAACGCGGCGGCAACGTCCACATCGAGCTCGTCGGCCACACGGACATTAAAAAAGGGATCACCTACTCCAAATTCGAAACGGTCCCCGACACCCCCGTCAGCACGTTCGAGCTGAGCCTCCCCGAGGGTCCGCACTCGGCGCTGACGGCCAACGGAAACCTGTGTGCCGCGACGCGAACGGCGACCGTGCGCAAGCGCGTGGCCGTGCGCCGTAAGGGACGGCTCAAGCACGTGCTGCGCTCGGTCAGGAAGCTGGTCCTCCCGCCACTCGAGATGCCCACGACGATCACCGGCCAGAACGGCGCCGTGATCAAACAGGCCACGAAGATCGGGGTGACGGGGTGCCCGCAGGCGACGGCCAAGCCAAAGCAGGCCGGGAAAAAGGCCAGGGCCGGCGGCAGGGGCAGGAAGAAGACATAGACCAGGGCGAACCGCGCCAGCCGCGCCGGGCGCCCCTGCGCTCAAGGCATCGAGCCGCTCGCCTCGCGTCCGCGGGCGGGCCGATGCTCCTCGGCTTCGACGGCCACCCGTCCGGCCTCCCGCGCGCCGAGGAACGGCGCCAGCGCGATGTACGTCGCCTGCGGCACGAGCTCGGGCAGATCGCGGGTGCGTCCGTGGACGACGTGGTCGAAGATGATCTCGAACATACCGCCGGCGATCGCCTCGACCACGACCTGCGGCGGAGGGGCGGAGACCGGCGCCGCTTCGAATCCCGGCTCGAGCAGCCTTGCGAACGCGGCGACGCTCTTATCGGAGAGCGCGGCGGTTCGCGACGTGGCGACGAGCGTGTCGACGAGGGTCATGTGCGCGAAGGCCGGCTCGGAGGCCAGGAAGTGCAGCAGCGATGCCAGCGCGGCTCGCATCCCGCGTGGCCAGTCGGGCTCGGCACGGTACGCGCGTTCGAAGATCGCCAGCGCCTTCATGTAGCCGATCTCATAGGCGACGAGGAACGCGTCCTCCTTGCCGGAGAAGTGCTCATAGAACGTCTGCAACGAGATCCCCGCCTCCTCCGCGATGGCCTTGACCGCGAGCCCTCCGTACCCTTTGGCGGCCGTGAGGTTCGCGACGGCGTCGATGATCCGCTCGCGCTGGTTGTGCACGACGAAGCTCGACGACGGGCTGCCCTCGCCGCGCATCGGCCCGCGGCCGCGAGCTTGCGGTCCGAGCGAGAGCGTGCCCGGCGCGCGGCCGCCGACCAGGCCGGTGCGCGCCAGCGAGCCGCTCGCCCGCGCGCCCGCGGCGATCGGCGCCGGCGCGGGGTAGTAGGAGGTGGCCCACCGCACCAGATCCGGGACGAGCGCGAGCAGCTTCGCGTGTCGGCGATCGTGCAGGCGCGCATACAGAACCCGGTTGACCCCCCCGATCACGGCTCGCAACGTAAGGTCCGACACGGTTCCCCGTCCTGGCGCCAGCTCCAGGCCCTCGCGGATGAAGCGCGCATACTGAACCATCACCCGCTCTCGATGTGCGAGTCCGGCCTCCCCGGCGGCGGCGATCTCGATCATGATCAGACGCAGGGCGTCGGGACTCTCGATCGCCGATTCGAACAGGACCCGGATCGCGGCCTCGACGCGGCCGGGCCAGCCCTCGGCTTCCGCATAGGCGCTTTGCACCCGCCGTATCCCCTCCTTCGTGATCGCGTCGTAGATAGCCAGGAAGCACCCCTGTGCATCGGCGAAGTGCTCGTAGAAGGTCTTGCGTGACACCCCGGCGCGTACGATCACGTCCGAGACGGTTGCCCCGGAGTAGCCTTTCTCACCGATAACGGCGATCATCGCCGACATCAGGCGCTGTCGCTGGTCGGCTTCCACCTGTTCGCGCGAGAGCGAATGCGGCCCGTGCGGCAGTCGCCGCTGGGGAGGGGGGTTCTCGGGCGGTGTCCCGGCCGGCGGGTGCATGCCTATACGGCGAAGAATCGCCGTCTGCCATGCGCGGCAAGTGCACGTCTACCCATATTTAGAAGAATATCAGGTCATAAACAAATGGTTACGCCGGATCGCCCGTGCGCGGCCGGCCCCCGTGCCGTTCGCTCCCTGGCGCCGGCTGCTGCGGTGACCGGCGCCGGCAGGGCCGTGCGAAGCAGCCGGCTTCCGGGTCACCCAAAAAGACCGCGGTCGTTTGCGGGCCTCGCCGGGGACGAGTCTCCGCGCGCCCGCACGCCGCCATACACTGACGCTTCCGTGTCCCGCTTGCGCGAGCCCCCGCACCCCGACTTCCAGCGGATGAACGCGTCGATCGACTTCGACCGGCGGCTGTGGCCGTACGACGTCGCCCAATCCCGCGCGCACGCGCGGATGCTCGCCGCCCGCGGCATCGTCTCCGAGAGCGACCGCGACGCGCTGCTAAGCGGCCTGGACGCCGTCGAGCGCGAACTCGCCGAGGACCGCTTCCCGTTTCGATCCGACGACGAGGACATCCACATGGCGATCGAGCGGCGCCTGACCGAGCTGGCGGGGCCGGTCGGCGGGAAGCTGCACACCGCGCGCTCGCGCAACGATCAGGTGGTCACCGATCTGGCGATGTATACGCGCGAGCGCGCCGGCGCCGCCCAGGCGGCGCTCGCCGTGCTGATGGCGAGCCTGCTGGAGCGCGCGCGCGAGCACGTCGACTGGCCGATGCCCGGCTACACCCACCTGCAGCGCGCCCAGCCCGTGTATCTGGGGCACCATCTGCTCGCCTACTTCTGGATGCTCGCGCGCGACCGCGCGCGCTTTGCGTTCGCCCAGCGCGCGTCCTCGCGCCTGCCGCTCGGCGCGGGGGCGCTGGCGGGGGTCGGCTTCGACACCGACCGGCGCATGCTCGCGCGCGAGCTGGGGTTCGCGGAGGTCGCGCCCAACTCGATCGACGCGGTCTGTAGCCGGGACTTCGTGCTCGACTACCTGAGCGCGGCCGCGACGTGCGCCACCCACCTGTCGCGGCTGGGGGCGGAGCTCGTGCTGTGGTCGAGCGTCGAGTTCGCCTTCTGCGAGCTGCCGGACGCGTGGAGCTCGGGCAGCTCGATCATGCCCCAGAAGAAGAACCCCGACGCGGCGGAGCTGCTGCGGGCCAAGGCGCCGCGCGTGGTCGGCCACCTCGGCGCCTTGCACGGGGTGATGCACGCGCTGCCGCTGACCTACAACAAGGACCTGCAGGAGGACAAGGAGCACCTGTTCGACGCGGCCGACACGATCGAGATATCGCTGGCGGCGGCGACGGGCATGATCGCCGGCGCGCGCTTCGATCGCGAGCGTCTGCGCGCGGCCGCCGCGGACGAGCTGATCGCCGCGACCGACGTGGCCGACCTGCTCGTGGGGCTCGGCGTTCCGTTCCGCGAGGCGCACGGCGTCGTCGCGGGCCTGGTGCGCGCCGCGCTCGACGGCGACCGGCGCCTGTCGGAGCTGACGGCGGACGAGCTCGCGGCCCACAGCGAGACGCTCGCGGCGAACGAGACGCGGTTTCGCGAGGTGCTCACGCAGAGCTCGTGGCTGGAGTCCAAGGTCTCGGAGGGCGGCACGGCGCTCGCGCGCGTGCACGAGCAGCTCGAGCTGGCGCAGGCGACCCTCGATGACTCGCTCGAGCGCTAGGAACGTGTCGCCCAGCTTGGTCCATGAACGCCCCGACCGCACCGCCTGTTTCAAGACACGTTCCGAGGCGCTGCCGGTCGAGTTCTACGATCGCCCGGTCGTGGAGGTCGCCGAGGCGCTGATCGGCTGCACCGTCTCGTTCACGGGCGCCGGCGGAGCCCCGGCCGGCGGGGCGATCGTCGAGACCGAGGCCTATCACGAGTCAGAGCCCGCGTGTCACGCGTTCGTCGGGCTGACGCCGCGCACTCAGACGCTGTTCGGCGCGCCCGGGCGCGCCTACGTGTATCGCTCCTACGGCGTCCACGCGCTGCTCAACGCGGTGTGCGAGCCCGAGGGCGTCGGCGCCGCGGTGCTGATCCGCGCGCTCGAGCCGCTGTTCGGAGTCGAGGAGATGCGCGCCCGCCGTTCGCCGCTCGGCGGACGCGCGAGCACCGATCGGAGATCGGTAAGTCTCCGATCGGCTGGCAGATCTCTCAGCGAGACCGAATTGTGCTCCGGTCCGGGCAAGCTCACCCAGGCGCTGGGCATCCGACTGTCGGAGAACGGCGGCGACCTGCGCAAGGGTCCGATCAGGATCTGTGCGTCCATCGACGAGTGGGAGGAGCCGGTCGTGGTCGGTACGCGGGTTGGAATCACCAAGGCCGTGGAGCTGCCCTGGCGCTTCTGCGTCGCCGGCAACCGCCATGTATCCAGCCCCCGTCCGCGGACGGACGGCGGCGCCTCGCCATGGCGGCGGACGCGCGCGTCGGGTCGGTAGAGCGCCGCCCCGAGCGTCCTACGGGGTCGGGCTGACTCCGCCCGTCGCTTCGGGGCTCGCACCGCCGCCACCGCTCCTGGGCGCGGGCGAGCTTTCCGGCGGGCTGGGGGCGGCCGGAGTGGGCGGCGAGGAGGGCGCTGGGGCAGCCGGCGCCGAGGGGGAGGAGCCGTGTTCGGTCCCGCCACCGCCGGTGTTGGGGCTCGAATGCCGTTCCGCGCCTTCTTCGCCCGACGGCGACGCCCCCGACGAGCCGCCGGAGGGCGCGATCGTTTCTTCGGAGCCGCTCGTGGTGGGCTGCCCGTGCGTCTTGGCCGCGGCGCGGGCCGCGGCCTGTGCGGCCGCCTGTTCGGCGCGCGTCTTGTCGATATGCAGGGAGGAGGTCATGAAGTCGTGCCAGATCAGCGCCGGGAAGGTGCCCCCCAGCACCGGGCCGCCATTGAACTGCGTGGTCATCGGCACGAGGCCGTTCGGATAGCCGACCCACACGGAGACCGTGTACTTGCTGTCCCAGCCGACGAACCAGGCGTCGCCGTAGTTGGAGGTCGTGCCGGTCTTGCCGGCCGCGAACTGGCCGATGGCGGCCGCGCGGGCGGTGCCGTACTGGAGCACTGTTTCGAGGATCGAGGTCTCGGTGCTCGCGACGGCGGGCGGCAGCACGGGCTTGGTCACGACGCGGTTGACGTCGTGGCGGGAGCCGTCGGGGAGCGAGCGCATCGGAGAGACGACTTCCTGGATGCCGACCGGCGAGCCGTCTTGCACCAGCGTGCCGCTGACGCGGCGCCCGCCGTGGGCGATCGTCTCATAGGCGTGGGCCATGTCCAGCGGCGTGACGCCGACCTTCAATCCGCCGATCGTCATCGCCGGGTTGGTCGAGATCGGCGTGCTGATGCCCATCCGGTGGGCCAGGCGCGCGATCTTCTGGGTGCCCACCTGCAGGCCGACTTCGGCATAGATCGAGTTGTCGGAGTAGGCGGTGGCGCCGACGAGCGTGTTCGACCCGGTGTAGGCGCCTTCGTCGTTGTGGACGACGAACTTTTCCCTGCCGCCGGTGCGAGGGACGCTGAATTCCTTCTGCTTGGAGGCCCAGGTGGAGTCGGGTGAGATGCCATCCTCCAGCGCGCCCGCGAGGTCGAACGCCTTGAACGAGGATCCGGGCTGGCGCTCGCCCTGCGTGGCGAGATTGAAGGGACTTTCGTCGTAGTTGCGCCCGCCGACCATCGCGCGCACCTCCCCGGTCGAGTTTTCGATCGCCACGAGCGAGGCGCTCGGGCCCCCCGCGTAGGCGAGGTAGCCTGCGATCGCGTGTTCGGCGGCGCGCTGCAGTTCGAGGTCGAGCGTCGTCGTGATCTGAAGGCCCCCGTCGAACGCGCGCGGCGCTCCGTAGCGTTCGATCACCTGCTGCCCCACCCAGCTCGTGAAGTAGCCGGCGTCGACCCCTTCGACCGTCTGCTCGTGGGGCGCCTGGATATCCATCGCCGCCGGCAGGGACTGCTGCGCGCTCTGTTCGTACACCGTCTGGGTCAGGTAGCCCTGTTCGAGCATCTGGCGCAGGACGACGTCGCGGCGTGCGCGCGCGGCCGCGGGATGGTTGGCCGGGTCGTAGGCGGTGGGGTCCTGGATGATGCCGGCCAGCAGAGCGGCCTCCCACGGCTGCAACTGCTGCACGCACAGCTGGTGGTTGGGGGTGCCGCAGCCGAGGTGGTTGACGTCGCGTCCGAAATAGGTCTGCGCGGCCGCCTCGATCCCGTAGGCGCCGTTGCCGAAGTAGATCGTGTTCAGGTACGCCGTGATGATCTTTTCCTTCGACCACTTGTGGGAGAGCTGGTAGGCCAGGGCGGTCTCGCGGAGCTTCTCGAAGATCGTGCGATGCGACTGGGCCTGCAGCGCGTTCTTGATGAACTGCTGCTCGATCGTGGATGCCCCCTGGACCGTTCCTTTGTGCAGGATGTCCTGGACGAACGCGCGCGCGATGCCGCGGACGTCGACGCCGCTGTTGGTCGCAAAGCGCTTGTCCTCGATCGAGATCACCGCCTCCTTGACGATCTGGGGGATCTGGGAAGGCGTGACGATCACGCGGTTCTGCTGGCTGAGCACGCCGATCGGGTGGCCGAGGTCGTCGAGCAGCGTCGAGCTCTGGGCGTCCTTCAGCTGGGAGAAGCGGGTCAGCGACGGCAGGTCGGAGGCGACGGCGATGAACATGCCGAAGACGAAGGAGATGAGGCCGAGCAGCAGCACGGCGAAGAGGATCAGCAGGAAGCGCAATCTCTTCAGGCGCGGCCGGCCGCGGACTGGCGATGCGGCGGACTCCACAGAGAGCGAGAGTCTAGCATTGGCCCTCAATGCCGAACGCACACGATGCGGCCGCCGAGGAAGCCGCCGTCCTCGCGCGGGGCGCGGTCGAGGACCTGCCCGAGGGAGCGCTGGCGGACAAGCTGCGGGCCGCCAGGGCCGAGGGGCGCCAGCTGCGGGTCAAGCTGGGCATCGACCCGACCGCGCCCGACATCCACCTCGGCCACGCGGTCGTGCTGGGCAAGCTGCGGGAGCTCCAGGACGCGGGGCACCGGGTGGTGCTGATCGTCGGTGACTACACGGCGCGGGTGGGGGATCCCTCGGGACGCTCGAGCCTGCGCCCGATGCTCTCCGAGCAGGAGATCGAGGCCAACGCGCAGACCTTTCAAGATCAGGCGTCGCGGATTCTCGACGCCGATCCCGAGCGCCTGGAGGTGCGGCGCAACGGGGAGTGGCTGGAGCTGGGGATGGCCGCGCTGCTGGAGCTCGTGCGCACGAGCACCGTGGCGCAGCTGCTCGAGCGCGAGGACTTCGCCAAGCGCATGGCGGCGCGAGAGTCGATCTCGATGCTCGAGCTGATGTATCCCCTGCTACAGGGCTATGACTCGGTGGCCGTGAAGGCCGACGTGGAGCTGGGGGGCACCGATCAGAAGTTCAACCTGCTGCTGGGACGCGACATCCAGCGCGCGTACGGTCAGCCCGAGCAGGCGATCCTGACGATGCCGATCCTCGTGGGCATGGACGGTCGCCAGAAGATGTCCAAGTCGCTGGGCAACCAGATCGGGATCACCGACGCGCCGCAGGAGATGTACGGCAAGACGATGTCGATACCCGACGAGGCGATGGGCGGCTACTACCGGCTGCTGCTGCGCCGGGAGTCCCCGGGAGGCGAGCTCTCGCCGCGCGACGCCAAGCGCGCGCTGGCGCGCGCGCTGGTGGGGTGGTTGCACTCACCCGAGCAGGCGCTCGCGGCCGAGCGCGACTTCGATCGCGTGTTCCTCGAGCGCCGCGCGCCCGAGCAGGTGCAGGAACTGCTCGTCCAGACGGGCGAGCACGCGACCGTGCACCTGCCCGAGGCCATGGCTCGGGCGTTCGGGATGTCCCGCTCGGAGGCCAGGCGCCTGATCGAGCAGGGCGGGGTGTCGCTCGACGACGCCACGCTCGGGCCGCAGGAGCACGACGTGGCCGTGGAGCGAGTCGACGGAGCGCTGCTGAAGGTGGGCAAGCGCCGCTTCCGACGCCTGCGCGCCGGATAGGTTCGCAGAAGAATAGGTTGGGGGGTCGAGGTCGGACCGTGAGTGCCGGACGACGCACACCGATCGGAGATCGACGGATCTCCGATCGGCCAGCAGGCGTGCTGGTTTAAGCGCTATACTCCGCGGTCGGGCCTAAAACGCGTCTCAGGACGCAGGGCCGATCGGTCTTCTCGGAAGGAAGCACGAACCTTGCGGAGAGGCTTCATCGTGACGACGGCGGTCTTTGAAAACTCAACAGCATGCGCACCTACGATCGACCTCGATCGTGGTGTGCGTCCAGGTTCGACCCGCCGGCGGGAGCCGCTTACCGATCGAAGATCGGCCAGCATCCGTTGGCGGACCAAAGAGTCAAAGTAGGAAGGCAGCACCCCGTCATGGTTCGGGACCACGGTGTATGGGTCCCGTTCGTCCGGCTTCGCGCGAGCGATCGCCGGCAACTCCATGACAGCTTTTCGTGAAGTTCTTCACGGAGAGTTTGATCCTGGCTCAGGACGAACGCTGGCGGCGTGCTTAACACATGCAAGTGGAGCGACGAACCAGGGCTTGCCCTGGGGCAGAGCCGCGAA